>ERZ773245.272-NODE-272-length-65281-cov-8.475792_pt1 | contig 65281 bp, 59 predicted proteins | sample MGYA00580988_ERZ773245 | MGnify/ENA primary metagenome ERZ773245 (study PRJEB29015, sample SAMEA2737792) | human gut metagenome | biome: human gut; feature: human-associated habitat; material: faeces | place: China | collected 2012 ... | reverse complement strand
ACCCGCCTTCATCCCCCACCTAAGAGGTGGAGGACTTCTGGCGGATTAGGTTAAACCTGCTCCGGCATGATTCCAATGTCCGGTTTTCTATTTGAATGTCCAGTTTTGCTTTTCAATGTCCGGTTTTCTACCGTCGCAGATTCTCGGCTGGCATTCTGCTACTGGCTCCGCGACACCCATCGTTAAAAGATTCAAGCTGTACATGACATCTAATCCCGACACTCGCGCCGTATCTGTTGCCCTTCTATATCTGATACAATGTAACTTTTCCGGCATTTACACTCCTTAACCCAAAATGCACACTGGGTCTGTATTTCCTCGTTTCATACAGATGGGTGCACTGGGTGTATGCAAACTATCACACCTGCTGATCTTCGTTTTCCAGGCACAAATAGACCTGGAAATCCTCAATTTTCAACATTATAACATTTCGAATAAAATGATTCCACTCTGCCACTCAACACAAAAACACCCCGCCGGAGCGGAGTGTCTGTCGCCTGATTTATGTTCAGTTATACCTCTATCTCGGTACCGTCCCGAAAGATGAACAACCTGTACCGTCGATATTACAGGCAACGGGCGTATTGTATCCATCATTGAGGATTCCGCCCTTTTCCTTAATGATATTCAGATTTTCCTCTAAATCATTGAGGGTAATCGCACTTCCTTTTAAGTCATAATGTTTCCCATTTATTTCAAGAAACAGCGTCGGGAAGGATGTGACTCCTAGTTTTCTTGCCTCATAAAAGTCCGGATGGTACTTGCCCTCTTCAGAAATACGGATGAACTCCTCTGCGATCTTGTCTGCAGGAAGGTCATAAGATTTGGCGATTGATCCGATCGTCTCCACGTCAGAAAGTGATTTACCATCCAAATAGAATGCTTCATGCATCTTTGACGCAAGATTAACATGTTCTCCTTTAGGTAAGAAGCTCCTGAGAACTCCAAATCCTATTGCGGCATCATTCGAGTCAGGAACCATACTTCCCGTCTCTAACAGGTTCAGATATGGCTTGCCGAATTCCACTCCAAACATATCCGCGATTCTTTTATTCGTATCACTCATATACGGAAATGCCGAAAGCGAATGTCCGTCCATAAATAATCCACCTGATAACGCCGTTACTTCCAATTCCGGATGTGCTTCAATAAACGGTTTAAGAATTGTTTCAAACCCATAGCACCATCCACAATAGCTGTCAAAAATATAATACACCTTCATCTAAATACCGCCTTTCTGATTTTTATCCTGGTCACAGGCTTCTCATGCTGTCTCTTCGCATCCGCAATCGCTCTTCCCCCTGTTCGTCTGCACCCTGTTTGAGCATCGCCAGTATCTTCTCTTTGTCCTCCGGAAGATGTCCATATACCGGCATCATGTTGGAGACATTCGTCGCATCCAGCAGAGTGTGGATATCAAGCGTCTTCACAAAGGTATACAGTTCCTGTATCTTCTCTGTCTCTGTAGCCTCTACGAACTCACCTCTTCTTACTTCCTCCATAAGCGGTGTGTCAGGGAAGATCGAGAGCCCGGAAGCCAGTACTCTGACGGGCGACAGGTGGTTTAACACTTCTGCTGTTTTGACGGCATGCCCCATACCATACTCATGACCTCCCAGTCCGTATAAGAAGATGACAGAATAATGCATTCCCGCCTCATCCATCTTGGAGAGCTGTTCCACTATATCACTGGCATGATAGCCCTTGTTCATCTTATCGAGGACAGCATCATCGCCCGACTCAATCCCGAATACGATCATGTCGTATCCCATCTCTTTCAACGACTTCAGCTCACCTACAGACTTGTTCCTCACACTATCCACCCGGCCATATCCGCCGACGGAAACACCCCAGGGCAGGTATTCTTTTATCAGGTCCATAATTCTTTTAAGCCTGTCGTAGCTCAGCAGGAACGGATCTGCCCCCTGCAGAAAAATCCGCTTTACCTTCCATCCGGAATCCCGGATCTCCTGAAGATCCTCCCGTATCTCACTCTCCGGAGATACGGAAAAAGGTGCTTCCTTGTAAAAGGTGCAAAAGCGGCACTTATTATGCGAACAACCCGATGTTACTTGTAAAAAACAGGAACCAGCCTCATAAGGCGGTCTGACGATTCCACATGAAAAATGCATACGAATTCCTCCTCGTTTCTATATATCCTTATATCTCGCTTTGTCGATATGTAATGGTTTAAATTAAACGGGATCTTCATCCCGTCTAATCTATGCACAATTTAAATTTCGTGACCGAAGTAGTCTGCCAGCGCAGCGATGGTCTCTTCATTCCGTCTGTAATATGTCCACTTTCCGTGCCTTTCGGAAAGAAGCAAGCCTGCTTTTTGCAGCATATCTAGGTAATGAGATACGGTTGACTGTGATATCCCGGCTTTGTCGCGGATGCTTCCAACACACACACCGCCTTTCAGATCCACCACATCATCAAAATGTCCTCCCTGCGGCGGAAAGTTTTTCTCCGGTTCCTTCAACCACTCAATAATACTGAGCCGGGTTTCATTTGATAGTGCTTTAAAAATTTCAATCTTATCCATACATTTATTATATCTATCTTTCGCGATATGTCAATACTTATAAGCAAAAAAGACGGTGTCAACATATTGAAATCGCAATTTTGAGGGATTTATTTGCGTGGGCAAAACAGAATCAGGACCGGGTAATCCCCAAGTCAGCCATCAGCAAGGCCCCGAATTACCTTGTCAGCAATGAAACAGGCCTTCTGACATACCTGAAAGACGGGCATTGTTCCCTGTCCAACAATATAGCTGAAAATGCCATCCGGCCCTTTACCGTAGGCCGGAAAAACTGGCTGTTCATCAACAGCCCTTAAGGAGCCGCTGCCAGCGCTACCGTCTACAGTATCATAGAAACCTGTAAAGCGAATCAGATAAATCCAGAAGACTATCTACTGCGCGTATTCGAAAAGGCCCCGCAAGAAACGCACTTTACACAACCAGAAGTACTCGATACGTACTTGCCATGGAATCTGATGACCCAAGAGACCAAGCTATCTGAATAAATATCGGCAAAATGCCGGATGTTATGATGAGCATACCATAACGTCCGGCATTTTTACATACACGGTTTTATTTTACGCTTACCGATGAACGGCCTTTCCATCATCTGAGCTCCTGATTAACCTTCTTTCTATAACATAAAAAGCCGGCACGGAACATCCTTCTCAATGTCCCGCGCCGGCTATTTCCTACTTTACATCTCCTACGATCGTATTTACAGCCAGTTTCATCAGCGTAATGTACAGACGATTCCATATCTTCACCCATCAGCTGGTCGTGGTCTGGATTTTTGCTTTATTTACCATAGTTGTAAAGTCACTCACATATTCATCCGCGACCATGAGCACAAGTTATATTTTTAATATTTTCAGCAATTGGCTCACTATTCGTGTATCCACTACCTAATACATCGCCACTGCTATTTTCTACCCAGTAGGTCCCACTCCTAAGATTAAAATAAAACCAACAAGTAATATATCCTCCAGATTGATTCTGAACAATTACCTTGGAGTATACATTCGGATATGTACCGTACTTATCTCTAACGTAAAAATCAACACCATCGCTAGACCCAGCATAAATATCTGCTGCATAGCTTATTCCTGTCATACCTCCAAATGAAAATAGTATACTCAATACAGCTACCATCAGTCCATTTATTAGCTTTTTCTTCATTTATAAATCACGCTCCTTTCAGTCTAATTTTAACGCTAATGTTCTCCTCTTACAAGACAACTGTTCTAAAGGTTAGTGTCAAAAAATTTTCGGTCTTTTTTTTAGACCTAGATACTAAGCGGGATTTTATTTCCACATTGTTACTCTTAAATCTCTGACTGATGGGCTTATAGGCCGTACGTCCCCATTGGTGTTTCTGCCACTTTCTTCATCAGCAAAGCGGAAAGCCGTTGGTAGGGGTTCAATCGGAGCTGCTTAGGAAGATGTGAAATCTTCCATCCGCTATCTGAAAGCCCATGCAGGCCAGTTCGGCATCGCCCCGGAATGGGTCAGAATCATCGGGGGGGGAGCAGTACCGGTGGCTATCTTACCGCCATGGCAGCTATGACCAGTGGCACGATGACTTTTGACCGTGGAGACAATCTTCAGGCAAAAGCGACGTAAAAGCAACCGTAGACCTGTTTGGACTTTCTGATCTCACCCGCATCGGCGACGAGACGCCAGCAAAGCCAATCCTATTACGTACATTTCCAAAACCTGCTCTCCTATGCTGCTCACGCATAGCACGAAGACTAAAATAATATCACCCAGCCAGATAGATCTGCTTTTCCAGGCCCTTCAGAAAAGACACATCCCCTCCCAGCATTATCTGGTAGAAGAAACTGCTCACGGCGGCATTTACTGGAACAAAAAAAAGAAATTCTGGACGTCATCACATCCTTCTTCGACTCATATTTGAAAAATTAAGGAAATAAAAAATTCTCATACCTCGTCACCTATCGGGCCTCGAAACAAGGCGGCGAACTCTATGGCCACATAGAAAAAGGCCGCATCGCCATGGCTGGCTATGCGGCACTCTATGCAGAATCGGATTTGAAGATTTAGATGGAATCAGATTTAAACGACACTTGGCCGTTCATGAGCAGGGGAAGCAGGAAATCGCGAAGAGAAGCAAGCTGCTGATTTTCCTTGATGATTTCTGATATCTTGCAATATATGTTGTAAGATATTTGATTATATTTCCTAATTAAATTAGAATCCGGTATTTCGCAACTATATTCCATCAATCCATTAATATGCAAATGCTTTATTTTAGTACCACTTGCAAACCCAACCATATATTTATGAAAAAAATCTTTATCTAACAATCTTTTGAGATAATATCTTCCGTATTTTTGATCACATTTCAGTCTCGCTACATCCATAGACATAACTACTTCCGATTCAGAAAAACAATCCGGCAATATAATAGCTTTGCCAATTATATCACTACTTCCTGTTATATCTATTGGTGATTGTTGAGTCATACAAATTAATAAATCATATGGCTGAATTAAATTTATCTTTTTGTATGGTCCTGAATATTTTTTAATTCCTTCAACTTTATAAGTTGAATTAGAATGAAAAGAATTTAAATTAATCATAGGAATACCGTCTGGCATTAATTCATCAGATGAATATGAAATGCCTCTATCTATCTTTATGTGATTACCAAGACAATCCACTTCCCAACCATCCGGTATTTCTCGCTGGAGTCTTTCATTCCATACCATTTTGCCGCCACTGCTCTTGTAAGGCCGGCCATTTTCATCTGGAAAGTCGAATTGGACAAACCAGTAATCGTAAATTGTTCTGGCAAGTGATTCAAATTCAGTGAAAATTTTATCATTATTAGCAATTTTATTATCTATTGTTGATAATACTTGAGAAATGCTTTTTTGCACATTAATATCTTTAATAATATTTATCATCGTTTGCTTAACCATTGGCACAGTAAGTTGAGCCTGTACTGAACCAGTTCCACTGATATTGCTATTCTTAAGCAAATAATACAGATAGAGACAATCAAGATATTTATTATCAGGAATAATGGAAATCAGCCGAATAATAGGAACATATGGTTTATTTCTATAAAAGGGTGTACCTATACTACCTCTAGCTGATACTGTTACAGCCTCCTGTGTTATTGCTGGATGGTCAGTATAGCCAACTAGTCCTTCATTATCTATCCCATTCGCATAGACAGGAATCTTGTTTTTGCTAGATTTGTTAATCGAAAAATGTTCAGGTTTATCCCTTCCTGCGATTACTTCACAATAATCCCCAATAAACACCTTATTCATATTTCAATCCCCCAAGAATTTTATTGATGTCCTGTTCTAGTCGATGTCCTTCCTCAAATAATTTACCAATTTCAGTTGTATACGTAACGATTTTATGATTAAATTCTTCTTCGCTTATGTCTACGTATTCAATTCTTACAGGAAAATATTGCCCGGCTGCGAAGGAATAATTTCGTTCTTTGATTTGGTCTGCCGTAACGATGATGCTGAAATCTTCGATTTCTTCTTGATGAATGAAGGTGTCTTCAATGTTGGCTATTTCGCTTTCACTCAAGACCGTTCGCTGGTTTTTCCCGTCTTTTCGCTTTTCGCCTAAGTAAGATGCATCAACCAAAATGACCTTACCTTCGGTATTGGCTTTGTCAATGAAGAGGACCGATACGTTTGTCCCGGTATTGGCAAAGATATTCGGCGGCATGGAGATGACGCCTTTGAGCCAATGTTGATCAATCAGGCGCTGGCGGATTGCCTTTTCTATTTTTCCTTGAGCCGTCAAAAAGCCCGTGGGAACGACGATGGCCGCCTTCCCGCCTTCTTTCAGGCTCCAAAGGATGTGCTGGATGAAGCAAAGGTAAATCGCCATAGACTCTTTCTTTTTATTAGGAATCTTGGGAATACCGGCAAAAAATCGGTCCGTTTCCTGCCATCTTCTTTCAATGTCATTACGCGTGGCTGAAAAATCGATTTTAAAGGGCGGATTACTGGTGATGAAATCAAAATGCTTGATTCCCGATGATACTTCATGAGGAATGTTATAGTGTGCCGGCCGCATCAAGGTATCCCCTTTGATGACGTTTTTCAAGCTGCTTGTCAGGCCATTGAGCATGAGATTTATCCGCAGGAACTGCGTCGATTTTTCAGAAATATCCTGCGTATAGACGTTAGCCTTTTTGCCGAAGCTGCCATGCCCCAATTCATTGGCCAAGTGCAGAACGAGACTGCCACTGCCGGCGCTCGGGTCATAAATATCGTAGACCCGGTCTTCTACGGGGCTCATATGGACCAGTATCTTGGCGATGATAGCACTGACTGCCTGAGGTGTAAAATATTCAGCATAGGTGCCGCTAGCCACATTGTAGTCTTTGATGAGGTATTCAAAAATCTGGCTATAAAAGTCGAAACTCCTTGTGAAGGCTTCACTGAAATCAAAACGGTCTTTTATAAAAATCTTAAAGAGATTCTTTGCAAAGGAATCCCGATAGCCTGCATCGACATTTTCACAAAGCCGGGTAAACAACGGTTCCCGTTCCCCTTCATTGTTTTCAATGCTGAATCGTTGATTGCGTTCATATTCCGAAATACGCACTAAGGCGTCATCGAATTTCTTGTAAAATTTATCCTGCGTCGTAAAACGTACCAGATAATCAATGGTGTCTTCATATTTAAATTCGACATCCTGGGAATATTCATCGTAAAAAGCATCCATCAAATCTGCATCTGCAATAATGTTTTGGGCAAGTTGTCCTATTTCTTTAGAAAACTGCCGTAAGTTGACGACAAAGCGGTCATTCAAGAACTTATAGAGGAACGCCGATGTAATCAGGACGATTTCCTTGGGACTGCCTGTCAGTCCAACCGTGACAATGAGTCCCTTCATTTCATCAATCATCTGCTTAATCGTCGTTTCCAGTTCAAATACATGTGTCATATGATATAACACTCCTATTTAAAATGCTGTAGATTTTTATATATGTCTTCTAATAAGACATCATAGAAAGATTTAATCGTCGGATATAGTTTCTGCTTGACTAAGGGAATGGTGATTTTGCTTTTCAGATTATCCCGGAACCGGTCCTTCCCTTGCAAGACAAAGGCATCGCTGTCGATTTGGTCTTTAATGGTATCACAAATCAAGGCCAGCGTATTTTCGATAGTCGCCGGAGCCGCTTCGGGATAACCGGCCACAAGGTCTTTATACGTCTTCACAAAGGCATAGCGGCCATGGTATTTCTTAGCGAGCTCTTCATTTTCCCCATTGATGTCCCGAGCCTGCCGCAAAGCATCTTGTAATTGGTTGGTCAGCCCATCCAAAGCTGCTAAATCAGGCAGGTCGTTCAGTTGAGTAAAAATATCCTGCAACATTTGGTCCAAGGCAAAAATCTTTGGATCATTCTTATCCCAATTCTTTTTGACTTCTTCCTGTACCATACGGACGACTTTGGTAAAACGATGGACACTGGGATGTTCTGGATTGAATTTGCCTAACGCCAGTATTTCTGTCTTGACTTTAAAGAAAGTGTAAATAATCTTGTTCAATCCTGGCCCATCTTCTTCGTCCATAGTTTCCACAGGAGCCATACTCAAGTTGAGATAATTGATTCGGTCCTGCACGGCCCGCTGGAGCCGGGTAATATGCGCTGAAGGAATTTGGTCTAAATACGCTTTATCCCGCGAAAAGAGGAATTCCGTTTCACAGGCCTTCATATCATTCAGAAGACGGCGCAAGCGATACAAGGTTTCCTTATTCAACATGGAAAGCTGCTGACTAAAAACTTCAATATTCTTTGTTTCAGCAATCTGGCTGACTTCTTTCCGACAGGCATCGAAGCGTTTCATGATAGCATCTTTATCGATAACCATGCCATCCAATGTCGTGGATTCTTCGCCATTCGTATCCATATCCGCTTCCAATTCTTTGACATAGGCTGCCAAAGCGCGGTCATATTCTTTCTGGATATCGACGAAATCCATGATATAGCCATAGTGATAGATGCGACCAGACGGAGATTTATAAGGTCGGTTGACTCGACATACGGTCTGTAGCAAGGATTGGGCATGAGAACTCCGTAAGAGGTACATTTTTTTTAGTCGCGGTACATCGTATCCTGTCGTCAGCATAAGGTTGACAACTAGCATATCTGGCGACCCTAACTTCTTAAAGTCGAGCTGATTCTGTTTATTGTCATGTTCCTGCTGAGGATTATTATTTTCTGTAATGACCAGCCCCGTCCTGATAGCAGAATAAGCCTCAAACCATTGGTGGACCATACGAGCCTGCACATTAGACCGGCAGACAATCATGCCACCAACGCTGTCATCATGACTAACGGAGCGAAAATTCTTAAAATCTTCGTCAATGTATTTGCATAAGGCGTTAACATAATCAGCTGATTCATAAGCCTCTTTATCTTCGACAGACTGGTTTGCCTTTAGATGCATGTCCCGCTGAATGGCCTGTCTGGCTTCGGTCGTGATTTGTTCTCGTTTAATGCGCAACGTATAACCATCAGCAATAGATTTGTCGTAAAAGTAAGTATCGACGTAATCACCGAATTTCAGGCTGGACCGTTCTTTTTTCGTCAGTATGGGCGTTCCTGTCAACGCCATAAATACGCCGTCTAAATCGGCCATCATGAGATTACGGAAAAAGACCCTTGGCTGGAATAGCTGCGATGGGCTTCATCAATAAAGAAAATACGCTGGACTGGAACCTGATACTCATTTCTACAACGCGGCATGCCTTCCCGGTCCATGAATTTCTGAATATTGACAACACAGATTTCACCGATAGAATGAGCCAGACAATTCGAGGCCAGCGGGCGGTCCAGCTCAAAGGCAAAGTCTTGTCGGTCTGCACATTCCGTAACCGCCAGATTCCGGTTTCGCATTTCGCCAGCAACCTGGGTCAATAAAGACAAGCGGTCAACAACGTAAAAGAAACGCGTATTGATGCCCTGATTGGCATAATAATCCCGCAAAATGGGGACACAAAAAGCAGCCAGCCCGGTCTTGCCTGAGCCCTGAGTATGCCAGACTATGCCATTTTTGCCGCCTTTTTTCAGCCGTTCAACAATACGCCGACTAGCAAAGAATTGAGGATAGCGCATGATATGTTTTTGCGGGATGTCTCCGTCCACATACATCATGCCATAGCGAAGCAAATACAACAGGCGTTCTTTGTCGAAAAGACACGTTATAAATTTATCGCAAGGTTGATCAACAGATAAATTCGTCTGGAATTCCGGCGTATCCATGACAGCCGGATCATAGCCATTATCTTCAATGACGTAACGGATTTGTTCATCCGGAATTTCATGATAGGGATATAACGTATGGTAGAGCTCGTCCTCTTCCCGGAAGAATGAAAAAGATGTCTGCTGTCCATTAGGTGTCGTATAAAAAGACCCTGCTTTGATTTCGGATGCATCGGCTTTTTCTTCTTCATATTCCATATTATTGGAAAAAGTAATGAGTTGTAATTTATTGAAATAACGATAATACTCTTTATGCTTTAACCGTTCTTGTACCATACGCTGGAATTCAGCTTGGATTCCACCGAGATTATTAGGTTTCTTGACTTCTAAAAAAGCTAATGGGATTCCATTAATGAGGATATTGATATCCGGACGGAAAGAGCCGCCTTTTGTATTTTGTTTTACAGTATACGAAAGCTCATTGACCACAGCAAAATCGTTGTTCTCTATATTTTGAAAATCGATAAGCTTAACATCATCATCAGGGTTGATAGTCAACCAACGATAAAATTTTTTGCCTAAATCATAATTGCAACAAACTGTATGAATCCGCTTTACCACTTCTAAGGTATCTTCCCGCGAAAACACACGGTCATTGATTCTCTCTAATGCCTTCTGAAATCGTTCAATATATATTTTAGTATCAAAGTCTATCGTTCCCTCATGAATAGGCTGATAGTCATAACCAATACGCATAAACTGTATCGTAGCTGGGATTTTCACGCGTGTATCTTCATTCCATTTTTTCCTTTTTCTCATAATCCGTCCCTGCCCTTACGAAAACGATTTATTTTTATTATACCATCTGCCCATCAATGACTAAAGACAATCGAGTAGAAGGCATCGAGCCCTCAACAAGACCAGCAATTCATCTCACCGCCTAAAGAGGCGGGAGATTTCTTGCAGAATCAATTCACAATTGCAATTTACGTTTATTTCTTACTTTCACATATCGGCGATTCTTGGTTTCTGCCGTAGTACGAATTAGCCCTTGCTTCACAAGTCCCATTAATAGCTGTCTTGTCCGAGAATGCTTTAGTCCAATCATATTCTCTATATCTTCCGCTTTATATTCAATTCCCACTTCTATTTTATTAAGTATTTCTCGTTGCCTTTTTGTTAGTAAAGAAACAGTTTCTCCTAATTCTGCCGATTTTTCTGCCGATTCTGCCGATTTTTCTGCCGATTTTCCGTCAGAATAATTCAGATTTGGCAGTATCACAAGAAACATGGTGTTATCCGAGTAAAATTCTGGTTCTTTCCGGGTTTGAAAATTGACAGCATTTTCATAACCATCCAATATCATCTTCCATTCCCCAGGAAAGGTAGGATTCTTCAGGCAAGCTTTTATTGGTCCAGATTTTGTACCGTTCCCGTACTTTAGTAAATGAATAATCAGAAGATTTGTAGGATGATGTCAGGGAATCAAAACTGCTGTTTCTTCCACGAAGCACCAGTCGCTTTAAATCGGTGGCAACGGCAGGAACGCTCTCATTACCCACACGAATATACGCTTCTGTTGTACCATCAGCATGATAATAATAAGGCGTTTCTTCCCCTTTATATACCTTTAAGGCAATGAGTTTCTTACCACCCCTCTGACAGAATTGCAGTCCAAAATCTGGTATCGGTTCTAAATGCGTTTTAATAATCTCACTAATTTTTTCTGCGTCTGCTTCTGCATCCGGTAATCCAATAATCGTATCATCATCGGCAACACCAAAAAGCAAAGTGCCTCCATTTGTATTAGCGAAAGCACTGATGGTCTTACACTAACTTTTAGGGCGTTTTGTTTCCACGGCTTGTTTCTTGTCATAAGTGGTAGCTTCCCCTATGAATCCTTCCAGCTTCGTCATCCACTTCACTTCCTTCATATTCTCTATTATTTTCTTTACTCTTACATGTATATCTACACGGTGCGTCTCCCCGGTGTCGGAATCACTAAAAACACATTTTTACGAGATGCGTGACAGCAAGGCTACGCACTCGACGTGGTGGGTGCGGGGGAACATGTCCACGGGCTGTACTTTGATGGTCTGGTAGCCGTGCTGGTCCAGGTAGGCCAGGTCGCGGGCCAGGGTAGCCGGGTTGCAGGAGACGTAGACGACGCGTTTGGGTTTGCTCTGGGCGATGGTTTTGAGGACGGGTTCACCGCAGCCGGCCCGGGGCGGGTCGAGGACGATGACGTCGGGACGGATGCCGTTTTTGATGAGTTCCGGCAATTTATAGATAGCATCGCCTAAGATGAACTGGGCGTTGCCGACGTGGTTGTCTTTGGCGTTGCGGACGGCGTCGCGGATGGCCGGGGCGACGATTTCGATGCCGTAGACCTGTCTGGCTTTCCGGGCCAGGAACAGGGTAATCGTCCCGGTGCCGCAGTACACGTCGGCTACGGTTTCATTTCCCTTCAGGTTGGCAAAGTCCAGGGCCTGTTCGTAAAGCCGCTGGGCCTGTTCGCTGTTGACCTGGAAAAAGGACTGGGCTGAAATGTGGAAGGTCAAAGGGCCGATGGAATCGTGAATCGTATCGCTGCCGTATATGGTGCGGGTCTTAGGTCCCAGTATGACGTTGGTATGACGGGTGTTGACGTTCTGGACGATGCTGGTCAGACCAGGGATATCCCGGCGCAGGCGCTGGACCAAATCTTTCATGTGTGGCACCATATCGCCGGCCGTGACCAGGCAGACCATGATTTCACCCGTATGGACGCCGACCCGGCCCATGATATGGCGGACAATGCCCGTCCGGGCATCTTCGTCGTAGGCCGGTATCTTGAAGTCTTTCATCCATTGGCGGACGACACGGATGATGGCGTTGTTGTCTTCCTTCTGGATGGCACAGTCGGCCACGTCGATGACTTTGTGGGTAGAAGCGGCAAAGCAGCCGATGGCGACTTTTCCCCTGCCGGCTGCCGCGACAGGAAACTGCATTTTATTGCGGTAGTGCCAGGGAGACGGCGCGCCCAGTACGGGAAGTACGGGGACATGGCTGAGATGGCCGATACGGACGATGGCGTCTTCTACCTGCTGGCGTTTTTCCTTTAGTTCTCCTTCATAACTCATGTGCTGCAGCTGACAGCCGCCACACTGATCATAGACGGGACAGTGCGGCTTGATACGGTCCGGTGAAGCCGTGACGATTCCGGTCAGTTCCGCTATGGCATAGTTCTTTTTGATCAGCTGGATCCGTGCCCGGACGGTTTCTCCCGGCAGCGCCCGGGGTATGAATATGGTGAAATTCTCATATCGCCCGACACCTTCCCCGCTGGTGCCCAGCCGGAGAACGGGGACTTCGTAGATTTTCCCTTTTTGTACGGGAATCGCATGTTTTTCCTTCATATAGATCCTTTCCCGGATATACGAAAGCCTCTCCGCAGGTAACGGTATGCTCTATCCTTGCTGGAGAGGCTTTGGTTACATAATAATTTCTGAAACGACCGGTTCCTGTACGGGAGCCGGGCCGTCTGATATGGTAATCTGTTCTGCCGCCTGCCGTGCCAGTTCTTCCATCGGCGCCTGAGAATTGCCGTAGAGCGTGAATAACGGTTCCCCGGCCCGGACCGGGTCATACAATTCTTTGAACAGGCGTATGCCGACCATCGGGTCGATGGCGTCTTCCTTGCGGGCCCGGCCGGCGCCCATGCGCATGGCCAGTTCTCCCAGTGCCCTTCCATGGACGGCCGTGATATAGCCCGTTTCGGCCGATACGGCGGTGTACATCTGCGGGGCCCTAGTAAGGGGCTGCTTCCCGATCCAGGACGCACTGCCGTGCTGGGCCCGGACGAACTGGCGGAATTTTTTCAGGCCTTCCCCGTTCTCTACCAGCCGGCGGATACAGGCCCTGCCTTGTGCTTCATCTGGCACTTTGCCGCCCAGGATGAGCATCTGGCTGCCGATGGCTTCTACGACTTCCATCAGCCGGCGGCCGCCTTTTCCCGACAGGGCTTCTACAGCTTCATCCACTTCCAAGCTGTTGCCGATGGCCGTCCCCAGGGGGGCTTCCATGGAGGTCAGGACGGCCCGCGTCGGACGGCCGGCCAGACGGCCGATATCGACCATAGTCCGTGCCAGCTGACGGGCCCGTTCTTTCGTCTTCATGAAAGCCCCGTCGCCGTATTTGACATCAAGGACGATGGCGTCGGCACCGGAAGCGATCTTCTTGCTCATGATGGAACTGGCAATGAGGGGGATGCTTTCGACGGTCGCCGTCGCATCGCGCAGGGCATAGAGCAGTTTGTCTGCCGGGGCGATTTCACCGGACTGGCTGATAACGGCCATTCCCATGTCCTGCATCTGCCGGAGGAAGGCGTCTTCTGAAAGTTCTGTCTGAAAGCCGGGAATGGACTGGAGTTTATCAATGGTCCCGCCCGTAAATCCCAGGCCCCGGCCGCTCATCTTGGCCACGGGTACACCGGCGGCAGCAACCAGGGGCGCCACGATGAGCGTCGTCGTATCGGCGATGCCGCCCGTACTGTGTTTATCTACTTTGATTCCCGGGATAGAGGACAGATCGACGAGGTCGCCGCTTTCTGCCATGGCCTTTGTCAGGGCTGTCGTTTCCCTTGCATCCATGCCCTTCAGGTACACGGCCATGCACCAGGCAGCGGCCTGATAGTCGGCGATCCGGCCTGCCGTATAATCCCTGATGAAACGGGCAATTTCTTCGTCCGTCAGCACCAGGCCATCCCGTTTATGGGCAATGCAGTCGATAGGCCACATAGGCGTCACCTCAGTTCAGAAAGAAATCCCGTACCGGACGGAAGCTGCCCCAGGGAGAAGTTATCCATGATGGTCTGTCCCAGGTCGGCATAGGTCTTGCGGATGCCCAGATCGACCGCTTCCGTAAGGGCCGGACTGTAAACGACGAGGGGCACCCGTTCCCGCGTATGGTCTGTCCCTTTCCAGGTCGGGTCATTGCCGTGATCTGCCGTGATCATGAGCAGTTCATCAGGCTGGACCAGGGGCAGGAAATGACCGAGCATATTATCAAAGGCTTCGATGCAGGCGGCATAGCCTTCGACGTTACGGCGATGGCCATACTGGCTGTCGAAATCGACGAAGTTGGCCATGAGCAGGCCTTCCCGGTCCCGGTGGGCCAGCAATTGTTCCGTCAGGGCTTTCATGTCTGCCGGATTATCCCCCGTATGGTACGATTCGGTGAGGCCGATGTGTGCGTATATATCGCCGATTTTCCCTACGCCGACGACAAAGCGTCCCGATTCGGAAAGATAGGAAAAGACCATCTTTTTCTTGGGAAGACGGCTGTAATCCCGGCGGTCGCCCGTACGGATGAAATGGCCCTGTGTCCCGATAAAGGGACGGGCGATGATGCGCCCTACTTCATAGGGACCGACGCAGACTTCCTTCCGCGTGATTTCGCAGATGCGGTACAGTTCGTCAAGAGGAATGACATCGTTGTGGGCGGCAATCTGAAATACGCTGTCGGCCGATGTGTAGATGATGGGAAGGCCCGTGCGGAAATGATCCGGTCCCAGCCGTTCGATGATTTCCGTACCCGATGCAATTTCGTTACCGATGTAGCCGTATCCTGTCTTTTCCGTAAAGGCTTGCAGCAGGTCCGGGGGAAAGGCATGGGGGAATGTGGGGAAGGGCGTTTCCACGATATTCCCCATAAATTCCCAGTGGCCGCTGGTCGTGTCTTTGCCGGCCGATTGTTCTTCCATCAGGCCATAGGATCCGATGACTTTCGTAGGTTCCCGGTGAATATGGGCAATGTTTCCCCAGCCGAGACGACGCAGATTGGGTACGCGCAGCGGCACCCGGGCATCGATATGTCCGATCGTATCGGCCCCGGCATCTCCAAAGGCTGCCGCATCGGGGGCATCGCCGGCACCGACACTATCCATGACGATGACAATGATTCGTTTAAATTTCATATGATTCACCCCTTTGGGAAATATGTTCTACTTTTTATTATACCATAGGGTTGTTCCGGACGTGCGGAAAAAGAGAGTGTCTCAGAAAAGATATTTTCTGGCTTTCTGGAAATTGGCGATGGTCTTGGCATCGACAATTTCATTTTTGTCGATTAATTGTTCCACTTCTTCCGGCGTATAATATTCCAGGTTCATGAATTCGTCTTCATCGAGGTGCTGATGGCCTTTTTTCAGGTTTTTGGCCAGATAGAGGTATATCCGTTCGTTGCAGAATCCCGGCGACGTATACACGTAGCCCAGGGGCTGGATATCGTCGGAAGAAAAGCCCGTTTCTTCTTCCAGTTCCCGGTGTGCGCATTCTGCCGGATTTTCCCCGTCGTGTTCGATTTTGCCGGCCGGGACTTCCAGCATGGGCTGGGCAGCAGCATAGCGGTACTGGCGGACGAGGATGATTTTGCCATCATCGGTCACCGGTAAAATCGCGCAGGCGCCAAAATGCCATACGGCTTCCCGGGTGGCCGTCTTCGGTTTGCCGCCCTGTCCGTCGTCGATTTCTACCGTATCGACAGTGACATGGAGGACCCGGCCATGTAAAATTTCTTTTCTCGCAATCATGCTTTCTGTACTGATACTCATGTGTATTTCCTCCTCTTTTTTAGTGGCTGGTGGTTAGTGGCTGGTCAATTTTACACCAAAAAGGCTGTCGCATGATGGCGGAACCCTTCTTGCGACAGCCTCTCGTTATATCTGACATCAAAGATTAGTCATTATTGGCCCGTACTGCCTATACCGCCCATGCGGATGCCTGATGCATCGTCATTATCGGTGGTCAGGTATTTCATAAAAATCCCCTGGGCAATGCGTTCCCCTTTTTTTATGGTATAGGGAACGTCTTTTGTATTGTAATAGGCAATCATGATATGGCCTTCGTTATCGGGATTGTTGTAATAATCGCAGTCAATGATTCCCGTGCTGTTGGCCAGCATGAGACCCTTTTTGAAGGCCAGGCTGGAACGGATGAAAATAGAAAGATATTCGTTCAGTTCCATATACGCTTTGAGGCCCGTCGGCACGACCGTCACGGCATGGGGAGCCAGGACGGTGTCGGCTGCGGCTTCCAAGTCATATCCGGCGCTTTTTGCTGTTTTCCGCTGCGGCACGTGAATATCCTTTCCTTCATATGCCGTAACGACTTCAAATCCCCGGTGTCTCATTACTGCACCTTCTTGCGGTCATTCTGGCGGCCGCGGTTATTGCGCGGGCCGTGATTGTGGTGTGCCGGTGCGTCCCCGCCGGCAAGCAGTGCCTTGCGCGACAGGTTGATACGGCCCTTGTCATCGATTTCTACGCATTTGACCATGATTTCATCGCCGATATTGACGACGTCTTCTACTTTTTCTACCCGTTCTTTGGCCAGCTGGGAAATGTGGACCAGGCCTTCTTTACCCGGCAGGATTTCCACAAAGGCGCCGAAGTTCATGATGCGCGTGACTTTGCCGAGGTAGGTTTCCCCTACTTCCACATCTTTCGTCAGGTTTTCAATCCATTCTTTTGCCTTTTCGCCGCCGGCGGCATCGACAGAGGCGATATAGACCAGGCCGGAGTCATCGATGTCGATTTTGGCTCCCGTTTCTTCCGTAATCTGTTTGATTACTTTGCCGCCCGGCCCGATGACATCGCGGATTTTATCGGGGTCGATGTGCATGGTGATGATGCGCGGTGCATAAGGAGACAATTCCTTGCGCGGTTCGCTGATGCATTCCAGCATCTTGCCCATGATGAAGATACGGCCTTCATGAGCCTGTTTCAGGGCCTTGTCGAGGATTTCCCGGCTCAGTCCCTTGATCTTGATATCCATCTGGATGGCCGTGACGCCTTTCATGGTACCGGCTACTTTGAAGTCCATGTCGCCGAGGGCATCTTCCATTCCCTGGATATCGGTCAGGATCGTAAAGTCGTCGCCTTTTGTTACCAGGCCCATAGCCACGCCGGCCACAGGGGCCTTGATAGGTACGCCGGCATCCATCAGGGCCAGGGTGCTGCCACAGGTACTGCCCATGGAGCTGGAGCCGTTCGATTCGAGGACTTCTGATACGACACGGATGGCATAGGGGAATTCTTCCTCACTCGGCATGACCTGGGTCAGTGCCCGTTCAGCCAGTTTGCCATGACCGATTTCGCGGCGGCCGGGGCCACGGGACGATTTGGTTTCGCCGACGCAGAAGCTCGGGAAATTGTAATGATGCATATAGCGGCGGTCCGTTTCCAGACCGACGCCATCGATATGCTGGCATTCGGAAAGCGGTGCCAGGGTGCAGAAGCTCAGTACCTGGGTCTGGCCGCGGGTAAAGAGACCCGTGCCATGGGTGCGCTTGAACAGGCCGACTTCGCAGCTGACCGGACGGACTTCATCGACGCGGCGGCCATCGGGACGGATTTTATCGACGGCTATCATATGGCGGACGATTTCTTTGATCATCTTCTGGGTGATTTCGGCGACGTCGTCCTGGTTGTCGGGATAAATATCGGCGAAATGTTCATAAATGTCCGTTTCGACGGCATTCATCTTTTCTTCGCGGGAAATTTTATCGGCGTTGCAGATAGCTTCTTTCATGCTGGCTTCGCCATAGGCATGAACGGCTTCTACAATATCGGCCGGCGGTTCTTTTTCGACGAATTCCTGTTTGGGCACGCTGATCTGCGGCAGGAATCCCAGCTGGAATTCGACGACTTTTTTGATTTCTTCATGAGCAAACATGATGGCATCGAGGATATCTGCTTCCGGTACCTGTTTGGCGCCCCCTTCGACCATGAGGATGGCGTCTTTCGTACCGGCGACGACGATATCCATATCGCTGGCTTCGCTCTGTGCCACCGTCGGATTGACGACAAACTGGCCATCGACGCGGCCTACGCGGACACCGGCGATCGGGCCGGCAAAGGGAATGTGGGACATGCACAGTGATACGGAAGCGCCGATCATGGCAGCGATTTCCGGTGCGTTGTCGTGATCTACACAGAAGTCATAGGCTACGACGTGGACGTCATGGCGGTATGTCTTGGGGAACAGCGGGCGGATCGGGCGGTCGATCAGGCGGGCAAAGAGCGTCGCCGATTCAGGCGGTTTACCTTCCCGTTTGATGAAGCCGCCGGGAATCTTCCCTACGGAGTACATTTTTTCTTCATAATCTACCGTGAGCGGAAAGAAATCGGCATCTTCCCGTGCTTCTTTCGATCCCGTAGCGGTAACAAATACAGCCGTATCGCCATAGCGGACCAGAGCAGCACCGCTCGCCTGTTTGGCAAGCTGTCCTACTTCGATGACCAGGGGACGACCGGCAAAATCCATCTGGAATACCTGTTTTTCCATTCGTTTTCCTCCTTATGAAGAGTCATACAAGAAATTCAGACAGGCTGTAGGTCATAGGTCAGTATCGCCGGGAAGCGGTACTGACCTATAACCTACCAACCTGTAACATACACTATGTTCTGAAAAAAGAGGCTGATGCGTACACATCAGCCTCACACAACGCGATTATTTACGCAGGTTCAGTTTTTCGAGAATAGCACGATAACGGCCAAGGTCATGTTTCTGGAGATAAGCAAGCAGGTTACGGCGCTGGCCAACCAGTTTGAGCAGGCCGCGGCGGGATGCATGGTCTTTTTTGTTGCTGCGGAGATGTTCCGTCAGATAGACGATGCGGGCCGTAAGAAGCGCAATCTGTACTTCCGGAGATCCTGTGTCGTTTTCATTTGCGCCGTATTTGGCGACGATGGCTTTCTTTTCTTCTACACTTAACATAGTTCGTTCCTCCATTTGTAAAAATAATCTATTCGCAAAGTGCTACGTGATCGTCGGAGATTCGAGACACCCGGCACCCGTACGACATCACATATTATACTATATCCCTGCCATACTGTAAAGGCTTAGAATGCCTTGCCTGTCAGGAGTTCATAGGCTTCTTTGTACTTCTCGATTGTCTTGTCGATGACGTCCTGGGGCAGGAGGTAATCGCTGTCAGGATTGGCTTTCAGCCAGTCGCGGACGAACTGTTTGTCATAGGACGGCTGGGATTTGCCTGCTTCATAGCCTTTGAGCGGCCAGAAGCGGGAGCTGTCCGGCGTCAGCATTTCATCGCCGAGGACGATATTTCCCTTGTCATCTAGGCCGAATTCAAATTTCGTGTCGGCAATGATGATGCCCCGGGAGAGTGCATAATCAGCGCATTTCTTATAGAGGGCGATGGTATAGTCGCGGATGGCTTCGGCATATTCTCTGCCTTTTCCCGGGAAGGTTTTGTCGAGGAATGCCGCCCCTTCTTCCAGGGACACGTTCATATCGTGTTCTCCCAGTTCGGCTTTCGTAGATGGTGTAAAAATCGGTTCCGGCAGTTTTTCCGATTCCTTGAGGCCGGCCGGCAGCTTAATGCCGCAGACGGTACCGTTTTCTTTGTAGCTTTCCCAGCCGCTGCCGGTGATATAGCCGCGGACGATGCATTCCATCGGAATCATGGTCAGCTTCTGGCATTTCATGCTGTTGCCATCGAACTGGGGCTGCTGGAAAAATTCCGGCATATCTTTGACATCGACGGAAATCATGTGATTGGGGATGATGTCTTTCGTAAAATCAAACCAGAAGCGGGACATCTGTGTCAGAACAGCGCCTTTCTGGGTAATCTTGTTCTTGAGGATATGGTCAAAAGCAGAGATACGGTCGGTTGCTACCATGACGATGCTGTCGCCGATATCGTATACTTCGCGGACCTTGCCCGATTTAAACGGTTTATATTCTTTCATGCTGCGCCTCCATCACCAATAATGAATACTATGTAAATTGGAACACACTTATGATACCATAAAGCATTTTATCCTGCCAGTATCAGTTTGTACTTTTAAGCAGGATTTCTACTTCACGCCCGCCAGTTTCGCCGGATCCATATGGGCATCGAATTGTTCCGCCGTGACCCATCCGCTCTCGAGGGCTGCTTCCCGCAGGGTCAGGCCTTCTTTAGCCGCTTTCTTGGCAATGAGGCAGGCTTTGTCATAGCCTACAATGGGGACCAGACCGGTAACGAGAATCAGCGACTGGTGAAGATTATAGTCGATTCTGGCCAGATTCGGACGGATGCCTGTCACGCAGTGGCTGCGGAAGGAATCCATGACATCGCTGAGAAGGCGGATGGACTGAATGAGGTTATAGGCGATGACCGGCATGAAAACGTTCAGTTCAAAGTTCCCCTGGCTGGCGGCAAATCCCATGGCCGCATCATTGCCCATGACCTGGACGGCCACCATGGTAACGGCTTCGCACTGGGTCGGATTGACCTTGCTGGGCATGATGGAGCTGCCCGGTTCGTTTTCCGGTATGAAGAGTTCCCCGATGCCGCAGCGCGGGCCCGAAGACAGCCAGCGGACATCGTTGGCGATTTTCATGAGGTCGCAGGCCAGGGCCTTCAGCATGCCATGGACGACGACCAGTTCATCCTTGCTCGTGAGGGACTGGAACTTATTGGGTGCCGTGTGGAAGGCCGTGCCGATCAGCTGGCTGACGATTTCCGCAAAGCGCACGTCATAGCCTTCGGGGCAGTTGATGCCCGTTCCAACAGCGGTCCCGCCCATGGCCAGGTCGCGGAGGAAATCGACGCCGCGGGTCAGCATTTCTTTATCGCGCTGGATCATGCGGGCCCAGCCGCTAAATTCCTGCCCCAGTGTCAGCGGGGTGGCATCCTGAAGATGGGTACGGCCGATCTTGACGATATCCTTAAATGCCACTTCTTTTTCGTGAAGGGCTTCATAGAGCCGGTCCATGGCGGGGAACAGCTGCTGTTCGATGAGCAGCACTCCTGCCATGTGCAGTCCCGTCGGGAAAGTATCATTGGAACTCTGGGAATGGTTGACGTGGTCATTGGGATGGACCGTTTCTTCCATGCCCTGTTCTTTCAGGATCTGAACGGCACGGTGGGCCACGACTTCGTTGATGTTCATATTGAACTGGGTACCACTGCCAGTCATCCAGACGGACAGCGGGAAATTGCCATCGAGTTTTCCGGCGAGGATGTCATCGCAGGCCTGTACGATGGCATCGGCCCGTTCGGGCGTGACGACGCCCAGTTCCTTGTTGGTCAGGGCTGCGGCTTTTTTTAAATAGGCAAAGACCGTCACCATTTCCGGCGGGATTTTTTCTGTCCCGATACGGAAATTTTCAAAACTGCGCTGTGTCTGGGCGCCCCATAATTTATCGGCGGGAACCCTGATTTCTCCCATTGAATCTTTTTCTATACGATATTCCATACAGTATCTCCCCTGTCATCCAGACAGAAAAAGCCCAGGACCCTCGTGGATCCCGGGCCTCATTGCCTGGTGTCAATTATTTTTTTAAATGGCGCAATCCCTTGGCGCCAATATCGGAGCGTACCTGCTGTCCGTCAAAGGAAATCCTGCGGACATTGGCATAGGCTTTATCGATGGCTTCCTGCAGGCTGTCTCCGACAGCGGTCACGCCGAGGACGCGGCCACCGTTGGTCTGGTACAGGCCATCTGCTTTTTTCGTTCCCGAATGGAACACGACGATATCGTCATCCACGGCGTCGAGGCCGGAAATGACATCGCCTTTATGGCTGGAAGCCGGATACCCCTTGCTAGCCATAATGACGCAGCAGGCAGCGCCCTGTTTCCAGTGAACCATGTCGCGGCGCAGCGTCCCCTGGGTGCAGGCATACATGATCTGTGCCAGGTCACCGTCGAGGAGCGGCAGGACGGCCTGCGTTTCCGGATCGCCGAAACGGCAGTTGAATTCTACGACTTTCGGGCCACCGGCTGTAATCATCAGCCCGGCGTACAGGCAGCCCTGATAGGTGATGCCTTCGTTTGCAAGACCCTGGACGACGGGGACCAGTATCGTATCATACACGGTCTGGACCAGTTCCGGCGTCATTACCGGAGCCGGGGCATAGGCGCCCATGCCACCCGTATTGGGTCCTTCGTCGTTATCGAAGATACGCTTGTGGTCCTGGGCAGAAATCATGGGTACAATCGTTTTGCCATCGACAAAGGCCAGGAGGCTGGCTTCTTCGCCGACCATACATTCTTCAATGACGATGCGGCCGCCGGAAGCGCCAAAAATATGGTCTTCCATCATGGCATTGACGGCATCGACGGCTTCTTCCACGGTCTGTGCCACGACGACGCCCTTGCCGGCAGCCAGTCCGTCGGCCTTGACGACGATAGGAGCCCCCATTTTATGGATATAGTCTTTTGCCGCATTGCCATCGGTGAAAGATGCATAGGCCGCCGTCGGCACATGATACTTCTTCATGAGATTCTTGGCAAATACTTTGGACCCTTCCATCTGGGCCGCCGCCTTATTGGGGCCAAAAACGGCAATGCCTTTTTTCTGGCATACATCGGCAATGCCTTCTGTCAGCGGTACTTCGGGACCTACAACGATCATGTCTATGCCTTTTTCTACGGCAAAATCGGCAATGCGGTCCAGTTCTTCCACCCCGATGGGCACACATTCTGCTATAGAAGCCATGGCATCGCTGCCAGGCAGGGCATACAATTTGTCTACGCTCGGACTCTGGGCCAGTTTCCAAGCCAGGGTATGTTCACGGCCACCGCCGCCAATAACGGCTACGTTCATCAGTCAGCCGCCCCCTTTTCGACCTGTTCCGACAGGTAGGCCGCAATCGCGGTATCATACTGGGCCGTATGCTGGAAGGCTTCCCGTGCCAGTTCCAGTCGGTAGGCGTCGGTAAATTCCCCGTCTTTTTTCAGGATATCGATGATTTCGCCATACTTGGCCGGATTGGTGACGATGGCGACGTATTTGTTGTTTTTAGCCGATGCCCGGACCATGCAGGGACCGCCGATATCGATGTTTTCAATCGCTTCTGCCAGGGTAACGCCCGGTTTGGCAATCGTCTGCTGGAAGGGATACAGATTGACGACGACCAGATCGATGGGGGTAATGCCATGATCTTTCATATCCTGGACGTGGGACGGGTTATCGCGGACGGCCAGAATGGCACCGTGAATCTTCGGATGAAGCGTCTTGACACGGCCATCCATCATTTCGGGGAAACCCGTTACGTCCTGTACTGCCATGACAGGCACACCTGCTTCTTTTAATGTCCGCATGGTGCCGCCTGTCGAAATAATTTCAATACCCAGATCTGCCAGGGCTTTGCCCAGTTCAACAATCCCCGTTTTATCAGATACACTGAGAAGCGCGCGTTTTACCTTCATCATGATTCCTCCTTAACCCTGAGTGCCACGAACGACGTTACCATCGATTGTCAATTTATCATCACAGAAAAGCTGTACGGCCCGGACGTAGGTCGGATGTTCCTTGGTCAGTATCCGGGCTGCCAGTGTATCTTCCGTGTCATCTTCCAGTACGGGAACGGCCGACTGCAGGATAATCGGCCCGGCATCCATGTCGGGAACGACGAAATGGACCGTACACCCGGCAATCTTGACGCCGGCTGCCACAGCCTGTCCCTGGGCGTGAAGGCCACGGAAGCTGGGCAGCAGTGCCGGATGGATATTGATAATCTTATGTTCATAATGAGAAATGAAATCACTGCTCAGCAGGCGCATGAATCCTGCCAGGCAGATGACATCAGCCGCATACGGTGCAATGGCATCGAGGATATACTGTTCGAATGCCTGTTTGCTGTCAAAGGATTTGCGGTCGGCGACGATGACGGGAACACCCCAGGATTTTGCCTTGTCGATGCAGGCTGCCCCGGGAATATCCGTTACGAGAGCCTTGATTTCGGCATTGATCGTGCCATTTTCTACGGCTTCATGAAGTGCTTCCGCATTGGAACCGCGTCCGGAAGCAAAAATGACCATCCGTTTTTTAGTCATCGAAAGCGCCTCCCTTGAGAGTTACGCGGACATCGCTCTGAACGGCCCTGCCGATGACATAGGCCTTTTCGCCGCGGCCGGACAGATTTTCCAGTACGGCATCGGCTTCTTCAGGAGAAACGATCATGATCATGCCGATACCCATGTTGAAGGTACGGTACATTTCTTCCCTGGTCACGCCGCCCCATTTCTGCAGCAGGCCGAAAATTGGGAGCTGCGGCCACGATGTCACGTCGATTTCTACGCCGATTCCCTTGGGAAGGACGCGGGGGATATTTTCATAAAAACCGCCGCCGGTGATATGTACCATGCCTTTGACGTTAAAGTTGCGGATGATCGGCAGGCACGGACGGGGATAGAGACGGGTCGGCGTAAGCAGGCATTCACCGATGGTCATGCCCAGTTCGTCGACGTACTGATCCAGTTTCATGTTCTGCTGTTCCAGTACGATTTTGCGTACCAGTGAAAAGCCATTGGAATGAACGCCTGTAGACGGAAGGCCGATGAGTACATCGCCAGCCTGTATGGTTTCCCCGGTAATCACCTTGTCGCGGTCTACGATGCCGACGCCAAATCCGGCCAGATCATAGTCGTCTTTGGCATAAAAGCCGGCCATTTCGGCCGTTTCCCCACCGAGGAGGGCACAGCCCGATTCTTCGCAGGCATGGGCGACGCCTTTGACGATGGTAGCGACCTGGACGGGGTCCAGTTTGCCGACAGCGATGTAATCGAGGAAAAACAGCGGTTCGGCCCCCTGTACGAGGACGTCGTTGATGGACATGGCAACGCAGTCCTGGCCGACCGTATCATGTTTGTTCATCATGATGGCCAGGCGCAGCTTTGTCCCTACCCCATCGGTACCGCTGACCAGAATCGGTTTTTTTATCTTGCTGTCCATAAGGGAAAAGAGCCCGCCAAATCCGCCGAGGTCACCCAGTACTTCCGGACGGTATGTCGCCTTTACAGAGTCTTTCATGAGTTCTACGGCTTTATTGCCGGCATCGATATCTACGCCAGCATCGGCGTATGTTAAACCTTTTTTATTCGAGAGCATATTTTTCTCCTTCCTCATTGGTCACAGGGATGTCAGTCGGATAGTCATTATTGAAGCAGGCAAGACAGAGGTCTTCTTTGGGGATCCCCGGGATTGCCCGGCACAGGCCGTCGATAGAAATGAAATGCAGCTTATCGACGCCGATATACTTGCGGATTTCTTCTACACTCAGAGCGGATGCGATGAGTTCCTTGCGCACGGATGTATCGATGCCGTAGAAGCAGGAATACATGATGGGCGGTGCCGAAACGCACATATAGACTTCCCTAGCGCCGGCTTCGCGGAGCATCTTGCAGATGATGCCGCTGGTCGTGCCGCGGACAATGGAATCGTCTACCATGACGATGCGCTTGCCCTGTACGACCGATTTGACTACGTTGAGCTTCATCCGTACGGCCAGTTCCCGTTCTTTCTGATTCGGCTTGATGAAGGTACGGCCCATGTAACGGTTCTTGATGAGGCCGTGGTTGAAGGGGATACCCGATGCCATGGAATAGCCTATAGCCGCCGTATTACCGCTGTCGGGGACGGAAATGACCAGGTCCGCATCATACTGGGTTTCATTCCACATTTCCTTGCCCATATTGAGCCGTGCCTGATAAATATCCTGTCCGTCGATGACGCTGTCCGGACGGGCAAAATAGATATATTCGAAGGAACATACCTGTTTGCGGTCCGCCTTGCCATAGAAATAGGATTTGACGCCATCTTCGCTGATTTCCACGACTTCGCCGGGCTGTACGTCGCGGACGAACGTGGCTCCCAGGGCATCGAGGCCGCACGTTTCCGAGGCGATGACCCAGCCGCCGGTCGTCGTCCTGCCGATGCAAAGGGGACGGAATCCATAGGCATCGCGGATGCCATAGAGACGGTCTTTGGTCATGGCGACGATGGAGAAAGCCCCCTGGATGCGGTTCATGCTTTCTTTGATGCGTTCCACGATAGTATTCTGACGGCTGCGGCTGATGAGGTTGACGATCAGTTCCGTATCCATCGTCGTCTGGAACGTCACGCCGCTGGCATCGAGTTCTTCCCGCAGTTCCCGCGTGTTGGTCAGATTGCCGTTATGGGCCAGCGCAATCTGGCCGAAGGAAGAATATACGGCCAGAGGCTGGATATTGCGGGGGTTGTTGGAACCCGTCGTCGAATACCGGACGTGACCGATACCGATGTGGCCGCCCAGATCTTCGGGGACACCTTTTTCAAATACCGTGCTGATCAGGCCCATGCCACGATACGTATGAATATCATGTCCATCGGTCAGGGCAATACCGCCGCTTTCCTGGCCGCGGTGCTGCAGGGCGAATAAGCCCCAGTACAGATATCGCGGTATATCCAGTGTTTTGTCAAAAATACCGATAACACCGCACTCTTCGTGCTGTTTGTCCCAAATCGAATCGTACATTATGAGGGAACCTCCTGTGTATGAAAATCTATCTATGGTAATAAGGGTCGTTCACTATTTTTTAAATGCCTGCAGTACCTGGCCGGCCGCATTGTTCAGTTTCGTCTTAACGGCGTCACTGGTCTTCAGCATCTGTTGCAGCTTGTCATTTTTTTCCATGACCTGACGGGTCATTTTTTCCCGGTAAGCCTTATACTTGGCAGCCAGTTCGGGATCACTGACAGCACCGATCTGGATGGCAAAAAGGGCGGCATTCTTTGCGCCGTTGATGGCCATGGTGGCGACGGGCATTCCCGACGGCATCTGCACGATAGCCAGGAGTGCGTCCATCCCTTTCAGGCTGCCGCTTTCCAGCGGTACCCCGATAACCGGGAGGGTCGTATAACTGGCAATCACGCCGGGAAGGTGGGCAGCCATGCCGGCGCCGGCAATGATACAGCTCAGGCCCCTGTCCTGTGCTGTAGATGCAAACTCCCGTACTTCGGCTGGTGTGCGATGGGCTGAAGCCAGAAGGACTTCACATTCCACACCAAATTCATTAAACAAATCAAAAGCCTTTTTCATTACGGGAATATCGGAATCGCTTCCCAGAACCAAACCGACTTTCATTACTAACCCCTCCTCAGAAAACACAAAACCCAAAGGGGACATAATATCACCTTTGGGTTGTTCACCTAGACATACGGGTAGCATGATACATGTACAAACCGTTTAAAACCAGCCCATAAACCTGTATACATGCTACATCTCCTTATTACTATTGATTGCACATCAAATACAGTTTCATTCTAACAAAAAGGGCGTAGCGTGTCAATGAAAATGCTATAACTTGTGAATAATCGGGCATACCGCCCGGGCATTTACAAAATCTTGGATAAAAATTCTTTCGTCCGTTCTTCTTTGGGATGGAAGAACAGGTCATCGGGTTTCCCTTCTTCCAGGATATACCCGCCATCGACGAAGAGGACGCGGTCGGCTACTTCGCGGGCAAAGCCCATTTCATGGGTAACGATGGCCATGGCCATCCCGTCGCGGGCCAGATCCTTGATGACGTCCAGAACTTCGCGGACCATTTCCGGATCCAGGGCCGATGTCGGTTCGTCAAAGAGCATGAATTTCGGTTTCATAGCAAGGGCCCGGGCAATGGCCACACGCTGCTGCTGTCCGCCGGACAACGTTTCCGGATAGGCATCTTTCTTGTCTTCCAGCCCTACCTTGCGAAGCAGGTTGATGGCCGTATCCTGTGCTTCCTTTTTAGAGACATGCCGGGTTTTCATAGGAGAAAGCATGATATTCTGCAGCACCGTCATATGCGGGAACAGGTTGAACCGCTGGAACACCATGCCGACTTCCTTGCGGATGTCGTTGATACTCTTGGCATCGCTCATGCTGATGCCATCGACGATGATTTCGCCTGCCGTCGGCTGTTCCAGATAATTGATGCAGCGCAGAATGGTGCTCTTGCCGGATCCCGACGGCCCGATGATGACGACGACTTCCTTATCCTTGATTGTCAGATCAATGCCTTTCAGGACTTCATGGGTCCCGAAGCTTTTTTTCAGGCCTTTAATTTCTATCATCTGTAGCAAACCTCTTTTCCAAGTAGCTGACCAGGCGTGCGATGCCCAGGGTCATAATCAGGTAAATAGCAGCGACGGTCATCCAGATTTCAAAGGAGCCATAGGTCTTGGCGATGATCAGCTGGCCGCGCCGTGTCAGTTCTTCAAAGCCGATAACGGAGACCAGCGACGTTTCTTTGGTCATAGAAATAAATTCGTTGCCCAGTGGCGGAATGACGTGCTTGAACGCCTGTGGCAGGATGACATAGCGCATCGTCTGCCCCCAGGAAAGGCCGAGGGAACGACCGGCTTCCATCTGTCCCCGGTCTACCGACTGGATACCGGCACGGAAGATTTCCGATACATAGGCCCCACTGTTGATGGAGCAGGCCGCCACCGCCGCGACAAAGGGATTAATCCGTTCACCGATGACCATAGGCAGGGCAAAATAAATGAGGAAAATCTGTACCAGCATAGGCGTACCGCGGATGACATTGACATAGCATACAGCGAGGATATTCAAGGCTTTCATATGGGACAGGCGGCAGATACTGGTGATAAGCCCTAATACCAGGCCGATGCCGACTGCCATAGCCGTAATTTCAATCGTAACAGCCGCGCCCTGCAGCAGCAGTGGGATGGAGTTCAGAATTAACTGAAAGTCAAAATTCATGCCAAACACTCCTTCAAAAGAGTCAATAGGAAAGTAAAAATAAACACTTCTCCTATTATAATTGCATTATTATGCGTTGTCAATCTCTTTTTATTCCTCTTCCTGACAAATTTCCAACAAATAGACATAGGTCCTGTCCAAAAGGAAAAAGGCGTCATCCTCAAGGGATGACGCCCCGTTGCCTATGGCATATAGATATGTATTAATCGTCCTTATCCTTCCTGCGCTGCTTTAGAAAGGATATCTCTCATGTGACGGACAGCCGCACCGATATCGGGCTGCGAAATAATAGAACTGATCATGGCAAAGGAGCGGAATCCTTCTTTGTACAGATGTGCCATGTTTTCCGGACCGACGCCGCCGATGCAGGTAAGGGGCATGTCGTTCTGGGTCAGGGCGTAACGGATGGCTTCATCACTGACTACATCGTTGGCATCCTTTTTCGACTGGGTCGGATACATGGGCCCGAATCCGACATAGTCGGCCCCGTCAGCAATGGCACCTTTTATTTCATCGATGGTATTCGTGGAAACGCCGATGAGGACATCCGGGCCGGCCAGTCTGCGCACGAAGGAATAGGGTGCATCGTCCTGGCCGACGTGGATGCCGTCAGCACCACAGGCGATGGCCAGATCGACCGAGTCGTTCATGATGAAGGTGACGCCGGCTTTATGGCACATGGCCGCAATCTGACTGGCTTCTGCATACTTTTCCCGCCAGGATTTATGCTTTTCCCGGTACTGGATCACTTTGACGCCGGCATCGATGACCTGCCGGGCCGTTTCTATATTTCCTCTGCCCAGGCACAGGGCTTCACCGAGGATGCAATAAATGGGTTCCGTTAAAAACTGATGCAGACTTTCTTCTCGTTTCATTCTTTCATTACTCCTCTCTTAACAATGGCCAAACATATCTTTCATCGTCGGGTCTGTCTGGAAAACAACCTGCCAGCCCCGTTCTTTTGCGGCATTCTGCAGGCGCCGGGCCAGGACCGGGACAGAAATGACTTCCGTACCATAATGGCCGCCATCGGCAATGACCAGTCCGCGCTTTACCGCGTCCTGTGCTTCGTGGTATTTCACATCGCCCGTCAGGTACAACTGGGCACCGGCAGCGGCGGCTTCGCCAATGAAAGACGCGCCGGCCCCTCCACAAAGGGCTACCTTTTCTACGATGATATCTTCCGGCCCGGCATAGGTAAGGATCTGGATGCCCAGGGCCCGCTTGATTTTCCGCAGGACCATCCGTGCCGGTTCCGGTTGTGCCAGCTTTCCAATCCGCCCGATATAACAGGATTTCCCCTTATTGACCAGGGGATAGATATCAAAGGCCGGTTCTTCGTATGGATGAGCCATCCGTACGGCCGATAAAAGCAGATTCAGCCGGCTGGCAGGAATAATCGTTTCAATCCGGACTTCTTTCGTCCGTTCCAGTTTCCCTATATCGCCAATGAAGGGATGCGTCCCGGCCAGAGGCTTGAACTGCCCTTCTCCGTCTGCACTGAACATGCAATGGCTGTAATTCCCGATAAAACCGGCACCGGCCTCTCCCAGTGCCATCCGCACGGCTTCAGCGTGGCTTTCCGGGACATATACGGCGAATTTGTACAGTGGATCCGTATGAACGGGAACCAGGCCCTGTATGTCCGTCAGTCCGATTTTCCGTGCCAGGATATCATTGATGCCGTGTTCGGCACTGTCCCAGTTCGTATGGGCGCTGTAGACGGAAATGTGATGGCTCAGCAATTTCTCATACATGAGCCCGTCATAGGTGTCCGTGCGCAGGGACGATAATTTCTGGAAAATAACCGGATGATGGCTGATAATCAGATTGATTTTATTCTTTATCGCGTATTCCACCGTATCCATGGTCACATCCAGTGTTACCACCGCACTCTGGATTTCTTCCCGGGGACTGCCGACAAGCAGGCCCGGATTATCCCATTTTTCCGCCAGGCAGGGCGGCGCAAAGGATTCCATGATATTGATTATTTTACTGAGTTGTATCGACATAAGAGAGCCTCCATGGTCTGAATGTGTGTCCTGAGTTGTTCCTGTCTTCCCCCCTGGTCCTGCTGGCTTTTCTCCAGGCCCTGACAAATCATCCTGTCTTTTTCGATGAGCTGACGGATCAGCCGGGGAAGGAGCGGATTCCTGGTCTGCCAGTTGCAGGGGCCGACATCGTAGAGCCAGTCATCAGGGATTTCTCCGCAGCCCGGTTCTGCTTTCATCATTTCATACAGCCGGCCCTCTTCCTCTACGAGCCGTTCCGCTGTAATATGCCATCCCTGGCTGTATACATACCGCCGCAGGCGGGATGCGTGGCTCTGGGGCTGCAGGATCAGGAAGGAAAGGGAACGGACGACGTCCGGCGACTGCTCCAGCAGATGTTCGATAAGGGGGCCGCCCATACCGCAGAAAACGGCGCCGTCCACTTCTCCGGGCAGGATGCGCTGCAGCCCGTCACTCTGACGGCATTCAATGGACGATGCCAGCCCTGCCCCCTGTACATGGGAACGGGCCGCGCTGAGCGGACCTTCGGCAATATCGGCTGCAATGGCAGAGGGACACCGCCCGCTGGTACAAAGGGCAACGGGCAGATAGGCATGATCGGTCCCGATATCGGCTATGCAGGCCCCTTCCGGAACGAGTCCGGCCGCTGCCTGCAGGCGTTTCGTGAGATGTATCACTGGATAACACTCCTTTTATACTATGCACATTATTTATATTTTACCACATTCATAGACATTTTTCTGTATCAGTCTGCTATAAAGAGGAGGAAAAATTGTCTCAGTTCCATGACAGTTTGTCCGATGGATGTGACAAAACAGGAATGTCCTCTTATAATAGATGTATGAAAAAGTCCTTTACCAAGGAGGTATCTTCTCCATGAAAGCGAAAAAACTCATTTATCGTACGGCACTCTGGTTATCTCTGCTGGCAGGATGCAGCGGAGTCGCCCTGGCATCACCGACAGCAACCGTTCCGGCAGCGCCTGCCACGGCATCAGCTGTTACAGAAAACGGAACAGCTGATGCCGTATCAAATACCCGTAAGCCCGTCGATCCGCTGGCAGGACGGAGCACGGAACTCATAAAAAAATTCTATCTTACCAGCGGCAAGGCCTATGACCAGACGACGACTCTGATCAACAGTCTGAATCCGGCTCTGACCGGACTGGATAACAAGGAAAAACCATACTACCTGCGCATCGATAAAGAACTGACGGATAAGTATTTCCGTCATGTCCGGGCATACCACACGGATACACAGGAACTGGCCGGTGAGTATCTGGTCGCCAAAGACCAGTCGTCTGTCTGGCGGGTAGACGGGGACCAGCCGGGCATGATTTATGGCAGTGCGGAAAAACTGCTGAAAAAGAGCCGCCTCGTCGTATATCCGCGTTATCTGGCGCTGGGCAGCAAGGGCGTCATCCGGATGCAGATTCCCGGAAATGTCCCCTATACGCTTAGTGCCCGCAGCCTGAATGACACGATTGCCAAAGTAACCGGGTCCGGCGTCATCGAGCCGGTCTCTACGGGTAAAGCCGATATCATGGCAGACTATACAGTTGGCGACCAGAAAGGCACGGTAGTCCGGGAAATCCGTGTCGTGACCAAAGAGGATCTGGAACGCATGGCCTATGCCGCCTATCTGAATGAAATCTACCTCGATGCGATGTGGGACTATGACCCATGGCCATACGGATGGGGATATTACGGGCATCACCACCATCATCATCCCGGTCCGCCACCGCCACGGGGACATCGGCCTCCCCCGCCGCCACGCCGGTAAGACGGCCTGCGTCATCTGACGCAACGGTACTGAAAATGGCAGGATATATACTAAACCGCAAAGCGGATTTGTTCCCACAAGGCTTTTGCCATGGGGACAAATCCGCTTTCTTTCTTTATTTTCTATGATGTATGGGGCAGGCGATGTACGTACCGGTAGTATAACAGGCCCAGCAGTACGGCCGTCACAATCCAGCTGATGGGATAACTTGCCATGAGCGTTGCAAATGTATGGGATGAAGGAAAAACGGCATACACCCAGGCAATGCGCACACCACAGATGCCAATGAGAGTGAGGACAGCCGGCGGGAGAGAAAAGCCATATCCCCTCATGGCTCCTGACAAAATTTCTATGAGGATATTGATAAACTGGGTATACACGACATAAATGATGCGCGTATTCCCCAATTCGATGACCAGGGGATCGCTGCTGAAAAATCCCAGCATGGGAATCGCCTTCCAGTAAATGAACAAGGCCATCAGTCCCATGAAAAAGGCATTGAGGCCCAGACACCACCACATGACGCTCCGGCAGCGCCGGATATTGCGGGCACCGTAGTTCTGACTGACAAAGGTTGTCGCAGCCTGGCCAAATGAATTGATGATACAGTACACGTTGATTTCGATGGTAAAAGCTGCTGCCGATGCGGCCATGGCATCGGCACCCAGGCTGTTAATGGCCGACTGGATGATGATATTGGAAATACAAAACACCATGCCCTGCAGGCCTGCCGGCAGTCCGATCCGTAAAACAGGCGCCAGATAGACCCGTTTCAGGCACAAGTCATGCAAATGTAATTCCAGGACATCGCCGCTGTGCAACAAGGCGACGAACAAAATCGCCGCTCCTACGCCATAGGAAAGGACGGTGGCAATCGCTACACCGGCGACTCCCCCGGAAAAGAGTCCCGTAAATAGCAGGTTGAGCACGATATTCAGACCACTGGCCACAGCAAGGGCCACCAGTGGCGTCCGCGTGTCTCCCCGGCTGCGGAAAATAGCGGACTGGAAATTATAAAAGCTGATGAACGGAAGTCCCAGCATATAAATCCGCAAATACAACTCGGCTGCCGGCATAACCACGTCGGGAACGCCGAGATGAGACAGAATGATACCGGCCGTCGCCTCTCCCAGGATCATGAGCAGTATACCGACCAGCAAAGCCAGCATAAACGTAGTATGAACGGCTTCGCCGGCCTGTTCCGGACAGCGTGCTCCCAGATACCGGGCGATGACGACATTGGCCCCCAGGGACAAGCCCAGAAACAGGGTGACAAATAACGAAATGACAGGTGTGTTATTGCCTACGGCCGCCATGGCATGGGTTCCTACAAACTGCCCCAGCACAGCCACATCGGCTGCATTGAATAATTGCTGAAGCACGCCGGTCAGGGCCAGAGGAAGTGCAAATATAATCAATTTGTTCCAAAGAGGACCGTGCAGCATATCAATCTGTCTTTTTTTGTGTTCATGCCGTTTTATGCGTTGTACGTGATCCATAAGGTCTCCTTTTCCATTGGCCCACCTATCCTAAAACGATACTATTGTTGTTTCATTATAGCAAAAAGAAAGCACGGCAGAAAGACGAAATTTTCCATTTCTGCTGTGCTTTCTTATTCATATCAGACATATCTCTTACCCCATCGCCGGCAGACAATCCATCATCAGTCCCACAGGCAGTCCTTTGCGGGGACCGCGGTGATTTGTTTTATCATCGTCTTTATCTTTTTCGGATTTTTTCCAGATTGCGTAATTACGGCTTAAAATTTTTTCCATTCCCATGATATACATACGCGGATTCTCCTATTCTCTACAAGCGAGTAAAACGACATGGAAAATTGCTGATAACAGCGTATTCCACGCGCTTTTCAGGGCTCTTTCCCTATCCGCTATGCATTATAAAACAAAACAACTGAAAAGACCAATATCCCTTACGCATAGCTTTTCTCCGCAGATGATATTAAATTTTTCGGAATGATATTAAAATTTTAAACCGCTTAAAAGTAACGCCTGTCACTTAAAAAACAAAACCATTTTTATTACAAAGCCAAGGTTATGTAACACGATTTTCATGCCCAAAACGCATAAAAAGGACGGTCACACAACAGCAAATTTCTTGTGTGACCGTCCTTTTCTTCATTCCATATCGAGTATTTATCAGTCATTATTTATTAGTGCCCGATGCTTCCAGGGCAACGGCCTGTTCCGTTTCCCCTGTCCCGAGGCCGGGACGATGCTTGTCCGTACCGCCCCACCACCAGCCACAGGCTTTGCAGACGACAAAGCAGGCAATCGTCAGAGCCAGATAGAGGCCGGCAAAAAGCCAGTGCTGACCCTGCATGAGCATGATAGGGCCAAAGGACCAGGCAAACATTTCAAACGGCGTATTGAGAGAACCGACAATAGCCGTATCATTCAGCGTTTTGGACTTGTTGTCGGGATCGACAATACGCAGCAGGACGAACCCGATGGCAAAGACGCCTGTCGAATAGCCGTACACGAAGAGAGACCGTTCAAACCAGCTTTCGTTATTCATCTGAGGACCGACAACCCAGAGCATATACGTAACGATGATCATGCCCACGATGAGCAGCATAAGGAGGGGAACAGCGTACTCGATGACGACGGGAATTTTGATAGAGGCAATTCCAAAGAAGACAAGATAGTCCGTCGCCGTACAGGAAATGCGGCTGATCACCCGGTTGTCAATGTAATCGTAAGCCGGCGTCCGTTTCAGAATGAGGAAGAGGCCCACGCCGAGCAGGAAGGCAAACAGGTAACTCGGCAGGTCCAGACCGGTACTCTTATAGATGAAATCCATGATGAACCATCCGGCACCGGAGCAGGTCAGAAGCAGAGACAGATGGAAAGCCAGCGTATCCAGTGTCGTCGAAGAAATGGTTTCATCCCCCATGGACTGACGGTTTTCCTTGGAAATCAGCCCGGTCTTCAAGTCGCCGGAAATATAGGAGAAATCCTTGATGTACGCTGTATAGCCTCTGCGGGCTGCCATTTTCGTATAGATAAGTCCGCCGAAGATGCCCGCCAGCAGACCTACCGTAGCACAGGTCATGCCAATATCCTTGGCATCTTCAAACCCCATCTGCGCCAGAGCCGACCCGACGGCAGCGGCCGTACCATGACCGCCGGAAAAGCCCGATGCCAGAAGGAGGCCAAAGGCATAGTTAATATCGGGAAACAGCTGCGAAATGACCAGAATAGAAAAAATAACAGGCAGGCTGAACTGAATCGCCTGAGCCAGCGTCTTGTAGCAAAAGTAAGAGCCAAGGCGGGCTACTTCCTTTTTCATATCGTTCTTACGGATGGTGAATCCCTGAAGGCCGATAGCCGCAAAAATCAGGATGATCAACGTGCCGGGATAACTGCCAATCCCCTTGGAAAACGGCAGGATTCCCGTATAGCGGACAGCCAGTGCCAAAAGACCTGCCACCATCGCCGACGGCATAAAAAATCTCTGGATAAATCCCACTTTAGAGCGCAGCAGCTGCCCGATGAGAATGAACACTGAGGCTATAAAAAAGTCGATCAGAAAATTAGTAACGGTCACAAACGTATCCCCCTGTCCTGACGTGTGATTGTATAATTATAATTTAACGAAATTAGTGGATTTAGAAACCGTTGCAGCCGGAGCCGGATCCAGTTCCTGATCTTTGATGCCGAGGATGACTTCTGGCTGAATCCAGGGTTTATCCTGAATAGCACTCGTTTCTTCGTGTGTCAGATAGCCCTTGTACGTTACCATGGAACGGCGCAGGAAGCCATCTTTTGCACAGGCAGCAGCGACTCCGTTTTTGATGATGCTCAGGAAATGAGGCAGGACGGAAGCGGCGTAGGCAATGGAAGTAGACTGGCCGCAGGCTGCCGGGATATTGCTAACGCAGTAATGAACCACACCTTCTTCCACATAGGTCGGATGGGAATGAGTCGTTTCATGGAACGTTTCAATGGCGCCATAATCGTTGCTGATATCGACGATGACAGAACCTTTTTCCATGGATGCCACCATCTTGCGGTCGATCATGAATTCTTTGGCATCTTTCGGCCAGCGGACACAATTGTAAACGACATCGACCGTCGGCAGGATCTTCGTCAGGTTATAGTGATTGGAAATCATCGTATCCACGCTTTCATGGAACTGCTGGCCGATCATGCGCAATACGCCGATGTTGACATCCATGACCGTAACCCGGGCACCGAGCTGCTGCAGGACGCCGACACAGGCACGGCCAACCGTACCGGCGCCGATGACCAGGGCATGGACACCGGGAGCACCGCCAAAGCCATTGACGAACTTGCCTTTTCCTCCGTTGCAGGAAAGGAGGCTGTTCAGGCCCATCATAGCGCCGATTTTACCAGCTGCTTCACAGTTTGGCGAACCATAGCGGTGCGAGTCTTCCGCTGCAAAGGATACGGCTTTATGAGCCAGCAGGGCATCGACTTCTGCCGGATGGGCTGCCGGATGGATGCAGGTGAAGATAATCTGGTTTTCCCGGATGAGATCAAATTCCCGTTCTTCCAGTTCCTTTACTTTTGCCACAAAATCACAGTTGGCATAAATTTCTTCCATCGTATCGACAATTTTAGCACCTTCTGCCGCATAAGCTTCATCAGAAAAGCCAGCCCCCTTGCCGGCATCTTTCTGGACCCATACTTCCGCACCTGTGCGGGCGATCATGGCGACTTCTGCCGGAGTAGCTATGACGCGGTATTCATCAGCTTTAATATCTTTCAATACGCCAAATTTCATGAATAATTCCTCCTCAAAAATATATATGTATAAGTAATGTTGGTATAATGACAACACTTCAATTATATTTTATATATTTGAGGGCTGTCAATATATAAGCGCTTACATTTTTTGTATACATTATTTTTTGTGTACATTTGTCCCTTCTAAGTGGATTGTCGAAATATGTTTCCCTGTGATTTCCGCCGGACTGGGTGCATTTAAAAAAAACCTACACCTGCATAGTTTAAAATTATAATATCAGACAAAAAAAGCGTCGATACGTAAAACGTTTTTCTTGTAAACTTAAACGTTTACCTGAAAATTTTTAATATTTTTTTCGTGAATTTTCTTGACACTCCCCCATGTGCGTGCTATGATTGCACCATCAAACGTCACACAAACGCGATGAAGCAAACTAGTAAACTTACCCAATCAGCTACAGAGAGCTGCCGGCCGGTGCAAGGCAGTGCGAACGGGGAGTCGAACTCATTGCCGAGCGGAAAGGCTGAAAGAAGGTTAGTAGGCCGCTACGGGAACTCCCGTTACAGAGCATGGATATCGCGAAAATGCCGTATCCGAGAGGGCGCCTGATTTCAGGCGAAGCAGAGTGGTACCGCGGAAGGATATATACGCCTTTCGTCTCTTAGCAAACACGCAGAGAGACGAAAGGCGTTTTCGTTTCTCTCACGAGGGATATTTGTTATACTAGGGGGAATTATCATGCAAACACCATCCACGTTTAAAACCGCATCGCTGAGCCTGTGCTTTTCGGTCGGTGCCGTATTATTCAGTTCTCATGCCGGCGGCGGTTTTGCTACAGGCAATCAGGAAAACGTCTATTTCGTCAGCCTGGGCTGGCTCGGACCGGTTACAGCCATCATTACGATGCTGCTGTTTACACTGACCATCAAAGAAGCTATGAATATGTACAATTCCCGTCATCTGCGCAGTTATAAACAACTGTTCCAGAATTTGTACAGCCCGTTTAAAGGTATCGAAGTATTGTTTGAAGCATTCTTTTATATCATGGTCATCATGGCCGTTTCCGCCACGGTTTCCGGCGCTGCATCTGCCCTGGCCGCACAGACGGGCATCAACTATTATGCCGGTATCGGCATCGTCGGCACGATTATTTTCTTCCTGACCATTTTTGGTGCCGGCCTCGTCCGCCGCGCTACGACCTATATGGGCATTGCCATCCTGGCTATGGTCATTGCCATCTTCTCCGTCGGCGTCTATATGGGCGGTTCGGTAGAAGGCACCATGTTCTTTACACAGGCCATGGCTCAGGATTTCGCCGTAAACGGCTTCTCCAAATTGCCGACAGCTATTCTGCATGCATTCACCTACTCCGGTTTCCAGTGCGTCGTCATCCCGACCATGATCGTCGTCGGCATGCCGTTGGTCACCCGTAAAAATTGTGCTACATCCATGTGGTTCTCTTTCGCTATGAATGCCATCGCCCTGACCCTGGCCGTCTGCATGCTCTTGGGCTGGACCGGCATCTATGGTAAATCTCCATTACCGACACTGACCAGCTTGAAATCCATGGGCATGACCTGGCTGACCGTTGCCTACAGCATCTTCTTGATGTTATGCCTGATTTCTACGGGCGTTACGACCGTCTTTGGCTTCACGGCCCGTTTCTCTGAAATCCATATGCTGAAAAAAGTCAGCAAGAGTGCCGTTATCCGTTCTGCCATTGTCACGTTCTTCATCATTGCCCTGTCCATGACCGTTTCTATCGTCGGTCTGACCAATATCATCAAATACGGCTATGGCTACTGCGGATACCTGGCTATTGCTATCATCATCGTTCCCTTCCTGACCGTAGGCCGTTACAAAAACATCCGTTATGCCAAAGATAAAGCATACCGTGCCCGCATCGACGCCATGAATGCAGATCCTGATTCTTTCGAAGAATCTCCGGTCATGAGCACGGCCAAGGAAAACGCATAATTTTCAGATTCCTTAAATAAAAAACATCTACAGTAAACGCAAAAGAGAGGCCGTCACATTGAGCAATTGATGTGACGGCCTCTCTTTCTATGCCCTGATTCAGGCTTTGAGCTCACTGACGAGAGTCGAGCCCAGAATGAGGACAGCCCCGATGATCGTGCTGACAGCCAGCGGTTCCTGTAAAAATAAGGCCGACAGAAATACCGAAACAATCGGATCAATATAGGTCAGAATGGCCACCGTCTGCGCTTTTAAGTATCTCATGGAGCCAAAAAATAACGCATAGGCAAATCCCGTAACAAACAGGCTGAGTACGAGAAGCAGGAAAAACTGAAATGGCGTACAGGACAAGGAAGACCAGTTTTCCGTGATAAGAGTATATGGCAATAAAACTACGGCAGCCGCTGCCAACTGGATAATGGTTTTATCATACGCCGAAATCGGAGAAAATTTCTTATTGCACACAATAACGGAAGCATAAAATACGGCTGCTCCGAGGGCAAAGAAAATACCGGACAAGTCAGTAACGCCCGATAACCCATGTTCAAAAACGCCTCCGACAAACATCATGCCCAGAAGTGCCAGCAATACACACACGACTTTTCGTACCGTAAGGGTTTCATGAAGCAGGACCGGCGATACGAGAATGACAAATACCGGTGCCATGTAATAGCAAATCGAAGCAATGGCCATCGTCGTATGGCGGAACGCCTCAAATAGTAAAATCCAGTTAATGCCGATACAGATACCCGAAATAATCAACAACTTCAGATTATCATGGATCTGCTGCCCCGACATAGGCATATGGCGGAAGCGGACCAGAAAGAACAGGAACGCCGCCCCCAGTGACGCCCGGCTGAGAGCGATGATACTGGATGGCAGGGGAATATAATGAATAAATAATCCCACCGTCCCAAAAACAAACATAGAAAAAATTAAATACCCTCTGGCATGTGATTCCAATGAATACACCTTTCCCACCCCTTCGTAAGCCAAAATCCCTGCGGATTTCCACTCATAATACTAATAATGCCCTTCTGACAGATACAGGTATGATCTATCTTATCTGTCGGAAGGGCAACACTACCTATCCTATCCTGCACGCTCTTACGGTCCGCCGGCATGTATCATCACCTGTTTTCACCTGCCGGCATCTGCTGCTCCATCACCTTGGTCGTCTGATGCCAGGCGCGGAAAAAATAGGTCTGATGAATCAGATTCTTTGGCAGATAAACCGCCAATATGACAAAGGTAAGGAAGAAAATCAAAACGCTGGCATTCCGTTTGAGTGTCGGCAGAGAAATAAAAATTCTGGCATTAAACTTAAAAATAAAGTATCCCAGGAAATAGTAAAAGACGACTATCCCCATAACCATGGGCCATCCTAAACTGGTGCATACCTGATGTACGTACATTCCCAATGGTTCCGTACGCAATGTAAAGATCGTCTGCTCTGTTATGCAGGTCCCATACAAGAAAAAATGTATCACCTGACATAACGGAATAAGCATCAGGAGTTGTGATAATATGGTCGTGCAGGACTGAAAGAGGCGGCAATGCCTGCGTCCGGCAGTCAGCTGCTGTGCCGACATCAGAAACAGCGCAGCATAACAGCCAAACAATATGTCTGCCATGGGATCCAGTTTGGGAGTTCCCTCATGCTGGAAATACATAAGCAGCGGGGTAGTCAGTGCCCAGCTCATGCCCGTAAGAAATTGCGTCAGCCAAAGCCGTGAAAGGAGTGTTTTTCCACTAATCTGCTGTACGACATAAAACAGCAGCGTCGGTGGAATCAACTGTCTCATGGCCAGACTCACGTCGCTTACGTCCTGTCCCGTCGATGTACCATAGTATAAAAGGAAACAGGACGCATACAGGAGCAAACATTGTGCAATAAAACGTATATTCCGATTGCGTGAAGTATGAGATGTATTTTCAGGTATGTTCTCAGTCATATGCATGGATGTTCCTCTAAAAGATGCGTGTTATAGATTTATTATACCATGTCACAGGCATAATGGAAATATGCAGACTACAAAATAAGCTTGACGATATAAGCGATTCATGTTATACTATTCAAGTATTTCATGGAGCGGTATCGAAGTGGTCATAACGGGGCTGACTCGAAATCAGTTAGGCCGAAAGGTCTCGTGGGTTCGAATCCCACCCGCTCCGCCAGATAAAAAAGCGCGCAGATAAGCCATTTATGGAACTTGTCTGTGCGCTTTTTTCTATGTCCGGAATAGTGAATTTTATGGGTGAAATCTATCCCAAAATCTACCCCAGATTCTGCTATCCCATCCTTCTTCATTTTGGACTCCCCCTCTTTTATTTCATTATATTTTATAGTACGATATCCATAGATACTGTTAGGAGGGATTAATATGAATACTGACATTGCAACCCCATTAATTCCCAGACATGGGTTGAAACTAAAGGGCCGGGAATTACAAAATTATATCACCGCTGAAGTAAAACGGATGCGGGCCGGTAAAAAGGATTACCATCTGAAGCTCCCTGCCGGATGGCAAAAATCAGAATGTACGATTCACGACATCACGGTTGAAGAATTCCGTACAACATCCCGGTCCGACCTCGTCCTGCTCCAGTTCCACGGCGGGGGTTATACCGGTGCCATGCACGATAAATGGCGTGTCAGTGCGATTCTGCAGGCATTCCTTATGAACGCTAAAGCCGCTTATTGTGTAAATTACCGGCTGGCACCGACTCACGTATATCCGTCGGCACTGGAAGATGCTCTTGCTGTTTACAGCTATATTTTGGAACAGGGAACGAATGGCGGGGACATCATCCTTATCGGAGACTCCGCCGGTGCCAACCTGGCCATTGAAACTGCTATGTTTCTACGGGATCACGGTATAAGCCTTCCGCGCGTTTTACTTCTCCAATCTCCCTGGGTAGATTTAGGCACCAGCCAGGAATCGCTAGTCAGTAACAGAGAAAAAGATCAGATTTTAGGCAGTACCGCTCCACTGTATCCAGAAATTCTGAACCCCTCCTATGCCGGAAGCCTTTCTGTTGATGACCCGCGTCTTTCCCCCATCAACGGCAATCTGGCCGGTCTGCCACCCATGCTCATCCAGACCGGGGGCAATGAAATATTTCTTAGCGAAGATGAAGAGTTTGCCCATAGAGCCGCCCGTGCCGGCGTACGCGTTACACTAAGCATATATCCCGGGATGCCACATAATTTCGGTATCTGTTTACCGGAATTAGAAGAATCGGTACAATCGGAGTACGAAATCAGAGACTTTGTCCATCGTTATACAGAGAATAACTGACACTAACGCCAAAAAGTAACCTTCACCCTGTCACGTCTGATTGTCCAGGGAGCGGGCGGCGCATCGTTTTAGTGTTTTTGCTTCGTCCGCAGCGATATGATAGTCCGTATAGGGTATAACCTTCTCTTGAATAAATGTGTCTGATTGCGCCAGTAATTTTTCTGGCTGCAGCTGGGGAGCCAGCTCTTCCAGCCCGGGATAGGCGTCGCCCTGATTCCAATCATGCTGCCGATTATAGGGACAGGCGTCCTGACAGCTGTCACACCCGCAGATCCAGGTACCGCAGCTCTTATCATCCAATCCGGGTGTAAGTTTCCCTTTTGCAAAGGTCGTAATAAAAGAAACGCATTCCAGCGGGCTCATGGTAAATGGTCCTTTCAGGGCTCCGCTGGGACAATGCGCTTGACATAGGTGACAGCTTTCGGCACATGGCCGTATATCCGGTGTATGATGACACCAAGCCTTCTGGTCTATCACATATCCCACCAGCTCCACAAAAGAGCCTTTTTTCGTATAGAAAAAATTATTTTTACGAATAATCCCCAGCCCTGCCATCATGGCCGCATACCGCAAAGGACCAATGCTGAGATGACCAAATTGGTCACCTCCTTCACAGCGGATTCCCTGCTCTTTAACCCACGTTTCAAAGTCGTTGCGCGCAGTGAGACTCTCCGTACAGACACCATTACTGGGTGACAGGAAAAAGGCTTTGCCATATTTTCCCTGCAACGAAGCGGGAAAGCGGTACTTACCTAACCAATACGTACCAATGATTACCGATTTGGCCCAAGGAAATCGTTTCTTAATATTCGCAAAATCTCCCATTCCCTGATAAAAAAAGGCGCTGGACGGAACTTTCTCTTCCCGTTCCTGTAACCGCTGTTGAAATCCATCCATATCATCTACCGGAATGATGCCACAATCATCAAAGCCACAGGCCAATGCCTTATCGTAAATGTCTTGCCCTAATTTATCCGCATCCATGTTCATTTCTCCCTATCGTGTATATACACGTAAAATAAAAAAATTATCCCTGCCCCATTAACTGGGCTAACAAATCTTCTAACTGGCTCATTTGCTTTTTTCCCAAGCGGGATTCCAATTGCTGCTGCGCTTGTTGCCAATATCCATAGGCCTGCGCAAACACGGCTTGTCCCTGCGCTGTCAGTTGAACGAGTCTTCGCCGCCCTGTAGAAGGGAGCGTTTCCAGCAATCCCCGTTTTGTAAGCAGCGTAATATTCCGGGAAAGAGTCGTCCGATCCAAATTCATGGCTGAGGCTAATTTTGTAATTGATAAAGGGCCTAATTCCTTGCTATGCCAGAGGATAGAATACTGTTGCACCGTAATCCCTGCTTCTTGTAAATATTTGTCGTATAAAGCCGTGACTGCCAAGGTAACTTGCCGTAAATTAAAACAATGACATTGCCGTAAATGAACTTTCTTTCTGGTACTACATTCTTGATTCATGTTCTATCTCCTTATCGTGTATATGCACTATATTATCATCAGCCACTGATTTCGTCAAGAAACAGTCAGCCTTTATTCCTGCCTATGCCCCGATTCCATGCCGTTCTTGAAGGTCACCGGGATATCCCGGGTTTGGCAACTCAAAATACATCTTTCTCTTATCTATTCATCAGGATAGCTTCCAGAATGTGATATAATAAATGCATAAAAAATTCTGCATGGTGCAGTAAATCATCGAGGCATTCCTTATGAAATCGTATTATACCATTGGTGAAACGGCAAAATTACTGGGCGTGACGACACAGACCCTGCGGCACTATGAAAAAATAGGTATTTTACAACCCCGTAAAATAGATTCACATACGGGATACCGCTATTACTCATTTGATCAGTTCCATATCATTGACCGGGTAAAATATCTTCAGGGATTAGGCCTGCATCTGACCGATATCGGCCAAATCATCAAAAAAGGGACTGTTGCCGGTCTTCTGCCGGCCCTGGAAAAAGAATGGCAGAAATCCTATCAGGAACTGGAACAGATTCAGAACCGCATCAAAGATATCGAATGGTACATCGAATATTTTACCTATCTGAGTAAAATAGATGATTCCAGCATTTTGTATCATCTCCATCTGCCGGAACGCCATATCATCCAGGTTCCCTGCTATGATACAGACGCCCTGGCCGATATGGAAATCCGCCTGGCGAAAGCCAAAGGCTCTTCCCGTCTCCATCACTTACCTTACCGGAGACAATATGGATATATTCTTTCTATTTCTGATTTGTTCGCCAGCCGTTTTCATCCTACACAGTATTTTATTTATCTGAAACACCGTCCGGATCAGTATCTTCCAGAATATAAAAAGCTGCCTGCCGGCGAATACATCTGTTTTCGCACCCAGGTTTTAAAAGAACATTGGGATACGACGCTGCTGCATAACTTTTTCTCTGATATGAACCAGCCGGAGCTTGCCCTGGCCCTGGAATTCGAAGATAACCTCGTTGAATATCAGGATGCCCAGTACGAAATACAGATGTATTCTCCTGAACAAACGCAAACCTTATAGCAGGAATAAGGTTGTACTCCGAATTGGTTCCACAAAGAGACGTAGCCTGCCTGTAAATGAGTTGAAAAGCATATTATTAATGACTATATCGCAAGAATAGGCTGTGAAATTCGTCAGCCTATTCTTTTTTTGCACACAAAAAAGAATTGACTCGTTTCTTACAAAAAGGTTTATGCTCTATTCATAGCAAAACATCGTTTTGCATAGTTCTTACAAATTGCTTTTAGGAGGAAACCATAATGAACACGACTGTATCGAGAGAAACTGAAATTCTGTATGTCGGGAGCGAACCGCAATTACCGATAGAACGGCCGGAAACACCGCCGATTTATCCTTCCACTGCCAATATTATCAGTGATATGGATGACTATGATCGTGCTAATAAAGGAGAGAAATATTACTACTGCCGTACAGCTAATCCAAACCGCGATGGCGTAGCCCAGGCAGTATCTTATCTTGAACATGGTGAGCAGTCTCTGGTCTGCTCTTCCGGCATGGCGGCTATTTCTACAACCATTCTGTCCCTGGTAAAAGCCGGCGACCATATCATCACCAGCAATGCCATTTACGGAGAAACGATTGAATTATTCGACCGCATTGTAAAAAAATTTGGCGTTGAAGTAACCTATGTGGACCTGACCGATCCCGATACCGTAGAACAGGCCGTCCAGAAAAATACCCGTCTCATCTATACGGAAATCATTACCAACCCGCTGATCCGCATCATCGATATCGACGCCATCACCCGTATCGCCCATAAAGCAGGCGCTCTCGTCGTCGTGGACAGCACATTCACGACACCCTTTGCTATCTGCCCGCTCGATCACGGTGCCGATATCGTCGTACACAGCATGACAAAATACTTCGGTGGCCACAGTGATATTACAGCCGGCTGCATTACCGGTCCTAAAGAGCTGATGAAAAAAATCTATTCCGACTATCTTCTTTTCGGCGGCTGCCTTGATCCCCAGAGTTCCTGGCTTCTCCTGCGCAGCATCCGCACCATGGAAATGCGCGTCACCCGCCAGTTCGCCAACGCACGTGCTCTGGCCGAAGCCCTGCAGGCCGATCCGCATGTCCGCTATGTCAATTATCCGACTCTTTCCAATCATCCCCAGCATAAACTGGCTGAAACATTACTGCCCCATGGCTGCGGTGCCATGCTCAGTTTCCGCGTAGAAGACGACCGGCAGAAAGTCAATGAATTCATGCACCGGTTGAAGGTAGTCAAATATCTGGGAACACTGGGAGGTTATCGTACGACCATCGCCCACCCCGCTACGGCGTTCCGCTTTGATTTCACCCCACAGCAGCTTCGCGACATGGGAATGGAAGAAGGGCTGATCCGCATTTCATCGGGCATCGAATCGACAGAAGACCTGATAGCTGATTTCAAACAGGCGTTATCTGTATTTGATACAGTAAAGTAAGGCGGTGATTCCTATGTTGAAAAATATCAATCTGCCTATCGCCCTGTTAGCCGTCGGCCTGCTGTTCGCCCTGGTCGTCCCCATGGTGCTGGCACCGGAAGGAACGGCGTACGTCATCAGTATTTTCTATAATATAATGACGATTGATTTTCCCTGGGCTCTCATGCTCATCGCGTTTCTCAGTGCCGTCTTTGCCATCTTTATCATGTTTTCCAAATACGGGGATATCCGCCTCGGCGGGAATGGTGCCAAGCCTCACTATAAGACGTTCTCCTGGGCAGCTATGAACATGTGCTCTGCTGCCGGAGCCGGTATTTTCATCTTTGGCATGGTCGAATGGATGTATTATGTCAAAACACCGCCGTTCGGAGTCATTCCCGATTCAGTACAGGCCTATGAATATGCGTCAGCGTACGGCATGTTCCACTGGGGATTTTCCGCATGGGCCATTTATCTTCCCGTCTCCCTGGCACTGGGATATATGTTCTGGAATAAGAAAGTAGACTCGCTGAATCTGTCTGATTTATGCAAATCCGTGCTAAAAGGCGAAAGTCTTCCGGTCCGCATTATCCGTAAAATAATCGACGGTCTCGTCGCCTTTGGCTATATCGGCGGTCTGGTCTGCACTGTCGGACTTGGTACATCCATTCTGGCAGAACTGGCTGGCTACCTGCTGGGCTTTGAAGTAACCTTTACGCTGCGCATCGCCGTAATACTCATCTTCTGCCTTTTCTTTATTCTTTCCACCTCCAAGAGTATTGCCAAGGGTATCAGTATCATCAGCGACTTCAATGTCAAACTGGCACTGGGATTTTTTATCTTCATCCTTATCGTCGGTCCTACGTCGTTTATTCTCAATAACTTCACCATGGCTGTCGGAACCAATATCCGGGAATTCGTGCACATGAGTTTCAATACCGACGCCATTGCCCAGACAGGATTTGTCCAGCAATGGACCGTATTCTACTGGGCCTGGTATCTGGGCTGTACGATTTCTGACGGTTTGTGGCTGGCCCGTGTTTCCTATGGCCGTACGTTCCGGGAAATCGCCATCGTCCGCTGCATCTGGACAACACTGGCCTGCTGGCTGGCCTTCGCCATATTAGGTAATTACGGCATGCATCAGGAATTGACAGGCGTTCTGTCATTATCACAGTTAGTCATCGATAGCGGTAATAATGCCGCTGTTCTGGCCGTCCTTAAGACGCTGCCGCTTTCATCACTGGCAATCGTCGTCTACATGGCAGTCGTCTTTATCACCCTGGCCTGTGGAGCCACTGCCGCTTCTACGGTCGTTGCGACACTGACTTCTAAAAACTTGAAAAATGATGAAGAACCGGCCAGCTGGTACAAAGTTTTCTGGGCATTTCTCGTACTGCTCCTGCCTGTCGGCATCCTGTTTCTGGAACACATGGTACCAGGGCTCAACGTCCTCACGACCATCCAGTCTGTTACGACCATTATGGCTATCCCCCTTTCTGCCGTCATCGTTCTTCTGCTGGTCACATTTTATAAGACCTTGCGAAAAGATATCCGCAAAAAAGAATTGTATGTCGATGACGTCAATAAAGATAAATGGAATGCTGTATAACTAACCATTTCTATATGATTGGATAAAACCCAAAAAACAGGGCCATCGCATGATAATAAACAAATTCATGCGATGGCCCTGTTTTCGTCCTTATTTATAAAGTCTTAGTCTTTACCTTCCTGTTTGGCGGCAATGATTTTGGCTGCCCGGTCCACAATAATTTCAGCCAGAGCAAATTTGCTCATCTTTTCCAGTTTTTCGACACGGCCGTCTGCATAGAGCAGCGTGCCGATATTGGTCGTCCCCTGGAATCCGGCACCTTTGGCACTGACATCGTTGGCGACGAGCATATCGAGATTTTTCTTCTTCAGTTTCGCTGTTCCATATTCGATGACATTGGTCGTTTCCGCCGCAAAGCCAATGAGTACCTGATGTGTTTTGCGCTGTCCCAGTCCATAAAGGATATCGGGGTTCTTTTCCAGTTTCAGATTGAGCACGTCATCATTTTTCTTGATTTTGTTCTTAGCCGGAGCTGCCGACCGGTAATCGGCAACAGCCGCAGCCTTGATGACCAGGTCACAATCATCATAATAAGCATCGACGGCCGCCTTCATATCCCGTGTACTGCCTACGTCGATGCGGCGGCTGACCCCGGGTGGTGTTTCCAGATGGTCATTGGACCCTGCGATAAGGGTTACATCGGCTCCAGCCAGTACAGCTGCTTTGGCCAGGGCAAAGCCCATGCGGCCGCTGGAATGATTTCCAATAAACCGTACCGGATCAATCGGTTCCCGTGTTCCGCCGGCCGTGACGATGACTTTTTTCCCTGCCAGGGTATTCGTGCGGCAAACAGTCAGTTCAATGCGGTCCACAATTTCTTCCGGTTCGGGCAGACGGCCAATGCCGATGATTCCACAGGCGAGATGCCCGCTGGCCGGTTCCATGATTTCATATCCGAAACGTTTCAGCCGGGCCATATTATCCTGTACGACCGGGTTCAGGTACATGTTACTGTTCATGGCCGGCACAAAGAGTACGGGAGCCTTAGTCGCCATGATGGTTGTCGATAACATGTCATCAGCTATGCCGCAAGCCACCTTGCCAAGGATATTGGCCGTCGCCGGGGCAATGACAAAGATATCAGCCCAACGGGCTAAGGCAATATGTTCCACATTAAATTCCGGCGTATCGCCAAACATGGATACTGCTACCGGATTGCCACTGATTTCCCGCATGGTCAGCGGAGTAATCAGTTTTGTAGCATGTTCCGTCATAATGCATTTGACTTCAGCACCGCGCTGACGCAGGAGGCTGGCGATATGGGCTGCCTTGAAGGCTGCAATACCGCCACAGATGCCCAGTACGACGCGTTTATTTTCCAACAGCATAGGATGCCTCCTTATTTGATGCCGGCCTTGGGAGCTTCATATGTAATCTTGCCCTGATCGATTTCTTCCATGGCGATAGATACTACTTTGGTCGTATCTACATCAACGAGCGGCTTATCGCCATCGGTAAGCTGACGGGCCCGTTTGGCTGCCAGTGTAACCAGCGTGTATTTGCTGTCTACCCGTTTCATCAAAGATTCCAGTGTCGGTTTAATTAACATGATGCATCTCTCCTATTTCTTGTATAAATCTCTAATAGCAGCAATTTTACAGGTATTGCGTGATGTCTTCATTTCTTCTGCCGTAAGGATGGCTGCCGCTTCATCTATGGACGAATCCAGATTGTCATTGACAATCAGATAGTCATACTGCTCTATCCATTGCAATTCGTCGCTTGCCTTCGAAAGACGGCCGGCAATGACTTCTTCTGTATCGGTCTTCCGGTCGCGCAGACGGCGGGCCAGTACATCCATACTCGGCGGCACGATATAAATGAATACCCCCTGAGGATACTTCTTCTTGACCTGCATGGCCCCCTGGATATCAATTTCCAGCATGACATGCTTTCCTTCCTTCAGCATGCGGAACACATAGTCCTTCGGCGTACCATAATAGTGGTCGTAGACTTTGGCATGTTCGAGGAATGCATCCTGTGCCAGCAGCTCTTCAAAATGGGCATTATCAGAAAAGAAATAATTGATGCCATCCTGTTCGCCCGGACGGGGACTACGGGTCGTCATAGAAATAGAATAATTAATATTCGGGAACCGTTTGCGCAGGGCATCACAGATGGTGCCTTTACCGGCACCAGAAGGGCCCGAAACGACAACGAGCAAGCCCGGATCTTTCATGTTCATTACTTCCTTTCTCATTCTTCAGGCTCTGTGTCATCAGCCTCGTCTTCGCCAACGTGGAGTATGCGGTGGGAAATCGTTTCCGGCTGCAATGCCGACAGTATGACCTGTCCATTGTCCATCATCAGGACAGACCGGGTCTTACGGCCAAAGGTAGCGTCAATCAGGGAATTTCCTTCCCTCGCTTCCTGCACCAGCCGTTTTATCGGCGCCGATTCGGGGCTGATAATTGCCACGACCTTATTTCCCATCACCATGTTGCCAAAGCCTATATTCAGTAAATTGAAGTTCATCTCGTCTCCATCATTCAATATTCTGTACTTGTTCTCGTATCTTTTCAATTTCATTTTTCAAACGCAGTACCTGTTCCGTTACCTGAAGATCCTGCGCCTTGGAACCGATGGTATTGGTTTCCCTGTTCATTTCCTGAATCAGGAAATCGAGCTTTCGTCCCGTATCACCATGGGCCTCGAGAAGTCCTCTTAATTGTAACACATGACTGCGGAAACGGACAACTTCTTCTGTAAAATCCACTTTATCCGCATACACAGCCACTTCCTGCAGCAGTCGGTCCTGTTCCGGCTGTGCCTGCAGCTTTTCCAGGATAGCCGTCATCTTTTTCTGCAGCCGTTCTTCATACTGCTGAATAATCAGAGGCCTGCGTTCTGCAATGGATTCGATGATATCTGACATCGTATCGGCCCGTCGGAGAAGATCGGCCTGTATGTTGGCTCCTTCCCGTTCCCGCATGGTCATCATCCCCTGCAGGGACCGGGCCAGGCTCTGCTGGAATACGGGGCGGCAGGCATCGGCATCAATCACAGGAGGTTCCTGGCTGAACCAGTCCGTATTGAGAGATATGATATCGGAAAGCGTGACAGGCACTCCGTCAAAGAGTTTGTTCTTGGCAGCGGCCAGGGCATCCCGGCAGGCTGTCAGTGACGCATAATCAATTTGTATCCGCGGCGTTTCCGGTGCCAGATCCTGGACGGTTACAAAAACGTCCACCTTGCCACGGTGCAGTTGTTCCTTGATCCCGTTGCGAATCGTGTCTTCCAATGCCAGATACGCATGGGGCATCCGTATATTCAACTCCAGGAACCGTTGATTCACTGACCTCATTTCAATCGTAACGGATATCCGCCCATCACTGGCCGTACCAGTGCCAAATCCGGTCATACTACGCAATATTCACGACCTCCTTCAAATATCCTGTTCAAAGCTTCATTATAATCTATTTTTCATCATTTTTCCAGATTACAACAGGACTCCGTTGCCGGATACGTCCTGTTTTTGTATCAGCCTGCTCCAGGCATCAGAAATGGCTGCAAATTCATCCAGTGAAAATGTTTCTCCCCGGCGGCTGCCATCGATTCCGCTGTCTGCAAGAATCTGCTGTATATCCTCCTTGCGTATGCCCGCACTCTTAAGCGTATTGGAAAAGGTCTTGCGGCGCTGGGAAAAAGCGGCTTTGACGACCTGGAAAAAACGTTTTTCTTCCAACACTGCCACTGGTGGCTGTTTGCGCACGTCCATGGCAACGACAGCCGACGTGACTTCCGGTGCCGGCATAAACGCCCTGGGCGGGATTTCAAAGAGGATTTCCGGTTCTGTATAATACTGGACAGATACGGAAAGAGCGCCGTAGATTTTGCTTCCCGGCCGGGCTGTCATCCGTTCGGCTACTTCTTTTTGTACCATGACGACAATCCGTTCAATAGGCAGTTTCTGTTCCAATAATTTCATGATAATCGGTGTCGTAATATAGTATGGCAGATTAGCGCAGACTGTAAAGGGCTGATGCCCCATCGTTTCTTCTATATCGATTTTCATGATATCCCCATGGACAATGCGGACATTGGGATAATGCTCCAGCGTTTTATCCAGAACCGGCAGAAGGCGCGTGTCGAGTTCAACAGCCGTGACAGCCGCTCCCGTTTCGGCCAGAGCCTGAGTCAGCGTACCGATGCCGGGACCGATTTCCAATACCGGACTGCCCGGTTCTAATCGGGCTGCATCAGCAATATCGGCGACGACACTGTGACGGATGAGAAAATTCTGCCCCAGTTTTTTACTCATGTGGAGGCCGAACCGCTTGACAATATAATGGACGACTTCCGGTTTAGCTAAATCAACGTCTTTCATGTTCTGTCTCCTCTTCTATCTGCTGCAGGGCATCGAGCCATTCTTCCCGGCTGACGCCATAGTGATTCAGACGACGTAAAAACTGCTTGGCATTGCCGTATCCGATTCCCAGGACAGCTCCGACGGCCGCCCGGCGTTCCGCTGCATCGGGTCTCCCATTAAGGCCGGCTGCCATGATATCGGCCATGCTGAAGATATCCTCCGGAGTAAAGGTGGCACACCGTGTCTTGGAAAGGGCCAGCCGGATGGCTTCGGGAGATGCCTGTTCCACTCCCAGGTCATCATTGGCAATGGCATCCTTCCGCGGTATAAACGCATGTTTAGCCTTGGGGAACCGCTTGCTCAGGAACCGGCGGATCCGTTCGCCCGCCTGGTCCGGATCGGTCAGGATAATGATACCCCGCTTTTCGTACGCACAGGCTATTTGCCGCAGCGTATCGGGACGCAGGGAAAATCCATCAGTGGTAATCATGTCGGCATCAATATGACTGGCGCGGATGCGTGCGACATCACTGCGGCCTTCGACGATGAGAACTTCTTTTATCATAGTCCCGCTCCTCATTTATTTTCCAGAATGTACCGGGCAGCGCTCAGGACAGCCAGCACATTGTGTTCAAATACGATTCCCCCCTGCAGGTAAATCATGTAAGGTTCGCGGATGGGGCCGTCTGCAGACAGTTCGATAGACGAACCTTGTACGAAATCGCCTGCTGCCATGATGATTTTGTCCGCATATCCGGGCATATCGTCCGGAATCGGGGTGACGTGGGCATCGACCGGTGAAAACGTCTGGATACCCTGGGCAAAAAGGCACATGTTTTTTTCGTTTTCCAGATAAATCGTCTGGATCAGGTCGGACCGGGGTTCATCAAAAGCCGGTGATACGTGAAAACCGATACGGTCAAAGACAGCTGCCGCAAAGACAGCGCCTTTGATAGCCTGGGCCGTCACATGGGGAGCCATAAAGAAGCCCTGGAAAAATAAACGGTATCCATAGGCATAGGAGCCGAGTTCTCCTCCCAGACCAGGGGCGGTCAGGTAATCGGCTGCCGCATCGACCAGGTCTGCCCGGCCGGCAATATATCCGCCCGTCGGGGCTATACCGCCGCCCGGGTTCTTGATAAGCGAACCGGCCATGATATCGGCACCTGCTTCGATAGGTTCTTCTTCAGCGGCAAATTCGCCGTAGCAGTTATCGACGAAACATATGGTATCGGGGCTGACTTCTTTGACCACTCCGATAATCGCCCGGATATCGGTAATCGTCAGGGTAGCCCGTGAGCTGTAGCCCCGCGAACGCTGGATGAGGACCAGCCGCGGCTGTTTTTCCTGACAGGCTGTCCGGATACCATCCAGATCATAGGCATTCTGTTTAAGCGGCACTTCTTCATACAATACGCCCTTTTCTTTGAGAGAATGCGGGGTGTAACGGGCGTAACCGATGACTCCCTGCATCGTGTCATAAGGGGCCCCGATCAGGGACATCATGCAATCGCCCTTCTGGAGCAGCGCACAAAGGACCGTAGCCAGTGTATGCGTACCCGAAACAAAATGTGGCCGTACCAGTGCTTTTTCTGCTTTGAAGACCGTCGCAAAAACTTCATCCAGTTTTTCCCGGCCCATATCGCTATATCCGTACCCCGATGTACCAGAAAACTGGTAAGAGGAAATCTGTGCTTTTTTATAGGCATCGAGAACCTTCTGTGTATTGTGAAGAGCAATCGTATCAATGCGTTCAAACTGGATGGCACAAGCGGCCATCGCTTCTTTACGTATCGTTTCCAAATCGAAAGACAATATGTCAGATCCTTTCCTGCAATTCAAAAAATAAAGAGATTAACCGATAGGATGTTCTGCCATCCAGCCATCTGTGTCTCTCATGACGGCTGCTGCCAGTTCTTTTTCCGAAGCATAGTCCTGTTTGGCATACCAGTGTATGTACGGCATGCGTTTAAACCAGGTAATCTGCCGTTTGGCAAAGCGGCGTGTGCGTTTTTTGATTTCCTCAGCCGCGTCTGCCAGGCTGATTTTTCCCCGGACGTACAATGCCAGCTCTTCGTATCCAATAGCTTTCATAGCCTGCGATGCCGGGGAAATTCCTTTCTGAAGCAATCCGGCGACTTCATCAGGCCAGCCCGCATCGAGCATCATATCGACCCGCTTTTCAATGCGATCATATAATACTTCTCTGGGAAGGCTGAGGCCGATGACATAGGCATCGTATCTCACCTTATGTCCATGACCAGCCCGCACGAAAGCAGCTCCTTCTCCTTTATCCACAGCCACCATCAGCCGCACCAGACGGTGCGTATTGGCCAGCAGTTCATGCCAGTCAGCCGGCTGCCACTGCGTCTGTTCCATAATATACGTCCGCAGTTCCTGTTCTGTCATCGCCTGAATATGTTTTCTGGCGCATTCCCGTTCTTGTTCCGTAACGGCCGACCCTTCAAAGTCAAAGCCTTCGAGAAATGCCTGCACATAAAGGCCCGTCCCTCCCACCAGGATAGGGACTTTATGTGTTTCATTGAGTGTATGGACTGTCTCAGCGGCCATGTCACAAAAACGGGCCGCCGAATACGGCTCATCAGGACTGGCAATATCAATGAGATGATGGCGGAACCGGGATAATTCATCCTGTGTCGGTTTTGCCGTGCCGATATCCATTCCCCTGTATATCTGATAGGCATCCCCTGAAATGAGTTCTGTATGGTAATGGTCCGCCAGGTAGAAACTAAGAGCCGTTTTTCCTACTGCAGTCGGACCAGCAATTGCAATAACCTTATCCATGAATGTTCCCTTCTAAGACAGCATAACGGACGCGGCTGTAACGGCCGCCCATAATCCGGGCCGCTGGAAATGCCTGCAGCAGTGGCTGCAGGAACCGGCCTTTGACCACGACCCGCTTCGATAGGTGCATCGCCCGTTCCAGTGACGCTCTTGTCAGTTCTTCATGGTCCATGATAGCCCGGACCGGCTGGAACTGACAACTTGCCTGTACAGGCTGGCTGAACATGGGATCAAAATAAATGATATCATATGTTTCCCGGCAATTCGCCAGATAGGTACGATAATTTTCATTGTATAACCTGATCCGGCGCAGCGCTTCTGTTACGTCGCACTTGTCATGCACGTAATGGGAAAATCCCCATCCGGTCACAGCGGCCATCTGGGGTACTGCTTCCAGTGCCGTGATGGCGGACCCTGCGGGCAGGCCAAAAGAAGCTACGATAGAATCCGCTCCGAAGCCACAAGTTGCATCCAGCACGGAAACAGACCGTTTCGCGCCAAAAGCTTCCAGCAGATGATCCGCCTTTCCCTTGCGCAGCTGCTGGATCCGCAATTCGGCCATGTTCAGACTAAAAAAATGTTTCCCTTCATCCCGTTCGATGACCGGTCCCCGGCTGGTATAGATAAGCAGGTGCTCCGTCCCGTAACGCCGGCACAGCTGTTCAACCGTCCGACCTCGCCGTGGTACAAAAACAGCTCCTATAGACTCAGCCCATGACTCCGCTTCCTGGCTGAGTGTACCTTTTGCCTTCAGGGAGGGCACTACATACAATTCCGCCATCATGTCCGCTTAAACAATTTAGCCAGATCGTCGGGCGTAAACCGCACGATGATGGGCCGCCCGTGGGGGCATACATAGGGTTTTTCCGTATGGAATAAATCTTCGATGAGCTGCTTCATCTGCCGGATATTGAGCCGGTCTCCCGCCTTGACCGCCCCGTGGCAGGATAAATATGCCAGAGAGCGATGGCGGAGTACCGCCTTATCAGCCACATCATTTTCATGGAGAAGACGGCAGATATCCTGCAGTGAATCTGCAATATCGCTGGACTTCAAATCGCAGGGGACTTCTTCGACGCGAAGTGTCGATGGCCCGGCAACAGAATAGGTATATCCCAGATCGTTGAATACATCCTGTCGTTCTGTAAGGAGAATCATGTCTTCCGGATCCACCTCTACAAATTCCGCCGTAAGCAGCTGCTGACTTGGCATATGTTCCACACGATGGCAGAATGTATCATAGCGGATCCGTTCATGGGCAGCATGCTGGTCGATAATATATAAATCCTGCCCCTTCTTGGCTATGATGAAGCAGTCCGCTACTTCTCCCAGAGGAATGAATACATCGTCATCTCCCTCAAAGGTAATCCGTGGCTGCTCCGGCTGGTCTCCTTCAGCACCAGCCTGCCCGCCTTCGTTCAGTGCCCGGGAGAACCGCTGTTTTTCGCTAGTATCAGACACGCGCGGTTTCCAGCCATCAGAAATGGCAGTTGTATGTTCATGGAGAATCCCCGTCGCAGCTGGTGCCGTTATTTTCTGACCGGAAGCAGGGCGGATGTCAGGCCCGCCTGAAGCCGGTGCTGCCCATACGGGACCATCTGGTCCCTCCCGGAAAGGTTGATCCTCTCCCGATGAGGGTGCTGATATAGAGGCAGATTCTGTCATGGAGACTGGTGATGTCTTCTCTTCTGCCGGCTGGGAAGGAACAGCCCCTTCCTTGGGAGCAAATAGTGTCGCATCGGAAAAAGGTGTTTCCTGGATAACAGCAGATTTCTTTGCTACCGCAGCCGGGGTTGCAATCTGTTCCGGTTTTTCCTGATCGATGAGCGCCGTAATGATACTATGATACAGGGCCCGGTAAATCTGCTGTTCGTCAGAAAACTTGATTTCCGTTTTTGCCGGATGGACATTGACATCGGTATTGGCCGGATCGACGTGGAGATGCAGCATAGCAAAAGGATATCCCGATTTGGGCAGCATCGCATGATATGCATTGTCAATCGCTTTGAACATGAGGGGATTGTGGACAATGCGCTGATTGACGATGCACGTCTGCCAGGAACGGGAACTTTTAAGGACCGATGGTTTGCCTACGTATCCTTCGATCTGCACGTTGTCGTGGTCATAAGTAACAGGGAAGATTTCCCGTGCTACACCGGCACCGTAAATGTTGGCAATCGTTTCCTTTAAATCGCCGAGACCGCCTGTATGGAGTGTGGTCCGCCCGTTATTGATAAACGTAAATTCGATTCCCGGCTGGGCCAGAGCCAGTTTCGTAATCATTTCACTGATTTTTGAGCTTTCCGTCCGTTCACTTTTTAAAAACTTTTTTCGTGCCGGCGTATTGTAAAAGAGGTCACTGACCTCCATCGTCGTGCCGGCAGCCGCTCCGGCCTGATCTTCTGAGGTAATGACGCCCCCGTCCAGGACGAGGTGCACGGCAAATTCATCTTCCGGCCGCCGCGTCGTAATCTGCATATGCGAGACGGCGGCGATACTGGGGACAGCTTCGCCGCGAAACCCCAGAGAGGTGATGGCAAATATATCTTCGACGGAACTGATTTTGCTCGTAGCATGGCGGATAATGCACTTATGCGCATCTTCCCGGCTCATGCCGCAGCCGTTATCCGTAACCCGGATATACGATGCCCCGCCTTCCGCTATTTCCACCTCAATGGCGCTGGCACCGGCATCAATAGCGTTTTCTACCAGTTCCTTCACGCACGAAGAAGGCCGTTCTACTACTTCCCCGGCCGCGATTTTATTGCGTGTCGCTTCGTCGAGAATATTGATGATTGAATTCAACTCCTGCCACTTCCTTCCTTAGCTTCTTTCTGCAGCGTATACAAAAAGGAAATTGCTTCAATAGGTGTCATGCTCGTCACATCGACAGATAACAGGTGGTCGATGACCGGATTGGTAAACAGACTGTCTTCCATAGGAGCCGGCAGTGCCTGTGCAGAATGTACCGGTACAGCCGGCTGGGCTGCTCCTCCGGCTTCCAGTCCCGTCAGGATGACATCGGCCCGTTTCAATAATTTCTCCGGCAGTCCTGCCAGACGCGCAACATGGAGGCCATAACTCTTATCGGCTCCACCTGGCACGATACGGCGCAGGAATTTGATACTGCGTCCCCGTTCCTTTACCGCAACGGTGTAATTTTTTATTTTATCTGATTCATCAGCCATAGCGATGAGTTCGTGGTAATGTGTAGCAAACAGCGTCAGGGCATGAATCTGCTGCAGGCAGTATTCAATGACGGCCTGGGCAATGGACATCCCGTCAAAGGTGCTCGTACCGCGGCCGATTTCATCGAGGATCAGCAGGCTGCGGGACGTGGCATGTTTCAAAATATACGATACTTCCTTCATTTCCACCATGAATGTACTCTGCCCTGTCAGGATATCATCACTGGCGCCAATGCGCGTGAAAATCCGGTCTACGGGGCAGATGGAGGCTTCCCGGGCCGGTATGAAGGAGCCGGCCTGGGCCATGAGCACGAGAACAGCCACCTGGCGCATATAGGTCGATTTTCCCGCCATATTGGGGCCGGTAATGATCAAGACTTCGTGATCTTTATGGTTGAGCGTCACATCATTAGGGACAAACAATTCATCCTTCAGATATTTTTCGATGATGGGATGGCGACCATCGCGGATGGTCACCGACTGATCCCGGTTCAGGCCGGGACGGATATAGTGGTTTTCATGAGCCGCCCTGGCCAGGCTGTACAGGCAGTCAATCTGGGCAATAGCCCGGGCTGTCTGCTGCATAGCCGGGATATAGACCCCGATCTGCTGGCGGATCTGGCCAAACAACTGATATTCCAGTGTCAGCATACGTTCCTGACTGGTCAGGACTTTGACTTCAAACTCTTTTAATTCCGGCGTAATATATCGTTCGGCATTGACCAGAGTCTGCTTACGCACGTAATAATCCGGTACGGGTTTCGTGTTGGCATGAGAAATTTCAAAATAGTAGCCGAACACCTTCGTATAGCCGATTTTCATTTTTATGCCAGTTTTTTCTTTTTCTTTTTCTTCTAGTTCCTGTAAAAAGGCGTGACTGTTGGCGGCAATGGACCGGATTTCATCCAGTTCTTTAGAAAATCCATCGCGGATAACGCCGCCATTGCGTATGACCACGCCGGGATCGTCTTTAATGCCCCGGCACAATAGATCATATACTTCCTGATGCTCTGCCACCTGATTGTTCAGCCGTTTCAATAAGTCACTGCCGGCTCCATCCAAAATCTGCTTCAGCTGCGGTATCACCGACAGGGACTCCCTCAGGGCTACCATATCTTTTGGGCTGGCCGTTCCCGTTTCGACACGGGTCAGTATCCGTTCAAAATCATAAATCCGGTCCAGTGTGTCGGACAAATCCTGACGCATGATTTCATGACGCACCAGTTCTTCTACCGCATCCTGGCGGAGCACAATATCAGAAATGCGCAGGAGTGGCGCTTCCAGCCATTTCCGCAACAGTCTGCCGCCCATGGCAGTGTGGGTCTTATCAAGGACATCGAGAAGCGTCCCTTTCCGGCCGCCATCGCGTACATTCTGGGTAATTTCCAGATGGCGGATGCTCGCCGCATCAATGACCAGACGCCGTTCATTATCGATGCGTTCCAGATGATTGATATGAGAGATATCGGACTGCATGACCTCACTGACGTAGGATAAGAGCATGCCGATGCAGATAGCTGCATCATGGGCGGCATCAAGGTCTTCCTTTTTGAAATACGCCGCAGCTTTTTCCCCATAATCGCAGTCATCATCTGCTTCAAAAGGGGTGATCGTGCACTGGGACATGTGGCTTTTCAGGTACTGCAGCACCGTATCGATCTGCTTGCCCAGATGATAATAAATCAGCTCGCTTGGTTCATAGACAGACAGAATATCAAACAAGCTATCTTCCATAGCAGTCACGGCGCATACCGACCAGAGGCATTCCCCTGTCGTCACATCCATAAGAGCGATGGACAGGATGTCATTTTTTTCCGTCAGGCAGGCGATATAATTATTTTTCTTGGAAGCGACGGCATGTTCCAGCGTAATCGTTCCCGGCGTAATGACTTTAATGATTTTCCGCTTGACGATGCCTTTGGCCAGCTTAGGGTCTTCCATCTGTTCGCAAATGGCTACCTTGTATCCCTTATGGACCAGCCGTTCAATATAGGTATCAGCCGAATGGAACGGAACACCACACATGGGAACCCGTTCTTTATTACCGCCAGCCCGACCTGTCAGAGTCAGATCCAGTTCCCGTGATGCCGTCAGGGCATCGTCAAAAAACATTTCATAAAAATCGCCAAGGCGGAAAAATAGTATTTTATCTTTGCATTGTTCTTTGACTTCGAGATACTGTTTCATCATCGGAGTCAGTTTTGGCGTGTCAGGCAAAATATACCTCCCTACACATTGGATTCATGCACTATATGTCCCTTAAGTACCCATGTTTGTCCTTTATCGACCATGACCGGTACGGTGTCGCCGATGGCTGCCGAACCATCATTTTCCCAGATAATCATCTTATTGCCCGTCGTACGGCCGAACCAGTGATTTTTGTCATTTTTAGTCGGTCCTTCCACGATGACATCATAGATATGGCGTTCCATGGCCTGATTTTTCTTCAGGCTGTATACATTCTGTACATCCATCAGGCGCTGCAGACGGCTGCTCTTGACTTCCTGGGGAATCTGGTCTTCCATAGTGGCCGCCGGCGTACCCGTCCGCTGCGAATACATGAAGGTATACGCCATATCATACTGGCAGCGTTTCAGGAACTGGAGGGTATCCATAAACATGTCTTCCGTTTCACCGGGGAAACCGACGATAATATCCGTCGTCAGCACCAGGTCCGGAATGCGTTTGCGGGCATAGTCCACCAGATCCATATAATGTTCTACCGTATAGCCGCGGTTCATTTTTTTGAGCAGGGCATCGTTCCCGCACTGGATGGGAAGGTGCATGTGATTGACGACTTTATGGCATTCGGCAATGGCGTCGATGGCATCGTAATTCATATCCTTGGGATGGCTTGTCATATAGCGGATCCGTTCGATGCCATCTATTTCATCGACAGCCCGGAGCAGGCTGGCAAAATCATCGTGGCTGGACAAATCCTTCCCATAGGAATTAACGTTCTGTCCTAAAAGAGTAATTTCCTTATATCCCGCATCGGCAACGCGCCGGACTTCTTCCACGACAGACTGTACCGGACGGCTGACTTCCCGCCCTCGCACGTAGGGAACGATACAATAGGTGCAGAAATTGTTACACCCGTTCATAATGGGAATCCAGGCAAAAAATTTCTGGAATCGCTTGGCCGGCAGTTCATGAAATGCCGGTACATGCATATCCGATGCCAGATAATGTTCTTTTTTCTGCTGCCGTTCCTTAATGAGATCAATCAGGGTATGGATATTATGCGTGCCAATGACCAGATCGATATGAGGAGCCCGCTTGAAAAGCCGGTCCTGCCATTCCTGTGCCATGCATCCCGTCACCGCGATGATCAGGTCCGGATTCTCATCTTTTAAGTGCTTCAGTTCGCCGATTTTTCCCAGCGTCTTGTCCTCTGCCGTTTCCCGGACACAACAGGTATTCAATAAAATCACGTCCGCCATAGTGAGCTCGTCCGTCTGGCGATACCCCAGCTCTTCCAGCTGTCCTGCATAATGCTCGGAATCACTCTGATTCATCTGGCATCCATAGGTCTGGATAAAATAAAATTTCTCATTCTGTATCATACTATATTCCTCAGTTCTTTATATTGGATAGGTTATCCTGGATTTTCATTTTTACACTCTATAAGGTCACAATCCGCATAACTAAGCCATTCATGAGAATATCAAGTGCTTATTAGTGCTTATAGAATAATACTGGTGTCTATCGAGTGCTTGAGGAACTCATAGAGTCCCTTGCGATGTATACGCCAGTGTGTACCTATTTTAAATGCTTTCAGTCTTCCATTATAGCATAGGTCATAAACTGTTGAAAGAGGTACACTCAGCATTTGAGATACTTCTTTTGGTGTAAAGGCTATCTGTCTGTCCCATTCATTAGAGGGAGTAGACAAAAAATCATCAACATCAAGTTTTAAGAATGTTCGGGTCTTCAATGGTCGTTTCAGCTCCTTTAGTGCAGTAAAGGAAATCTTAGTAGACTAGAGAACCTTATAAAACCTATAAGAATATATAAAGAGAGATTTAGGAGATAATCAATAATCATCAATCATTATCCCTAAAATCTCTCTTTGAAATCTTAGTAGACTTATGAATAGAGTATAAAGATTAGATTCTCGAAGGCTACGTCGAGATACGAATAGTACTACTATATACTTTTCGTCCCTCCTTCAATCCGTGCCACAATTACTTTTTTCTATATACGTGCCACAATTAATTCTCTCTAAGTTTCCTTATAGCCTTAATGCACTTATTATTATTCACATTATCTGTATGATTAGGCAAAACAGACTCACAAAGCCAGTCTTCCAACTGTTCTGCTGTAAGTTCTGTCAACTGCCTATCTTCATCAACATCCATATTCTCCAGAAAATAAGCCACGCCAATAGTCAATGCATCCAATCTATCGTCATGACTCAGTGCATTCTTTTCCCGGCAAAGATGGGTCATTTGGTATATCAAAGAGTAATGATAGTATTGCATGAACACTTTATAGTCCTGTTCAACGACTGGCTGATTCACAATCAGTTTATGCCTCATCATGACAGGTTCCAGTGTGTCTATCATTCGTGCTTCCTTTTGCCCCCTATTTACCACTGGCTCAATACCACAAGGATGAATACGATTAAAGATAGGTGTCATCAACTTAGTGAACATACCGTCCCCAAAGTTATCTTCCGGGACAACAACATCTACGTCCCAGAACTTAGCACGATTGGCCAACTGTGTTAATGTCATGTCTGAATAACCTTCTTTAAACCCTCCCATATCCATAAGGAACAAATAACCATTCAGGTACTTAATGATCGCATATACTGTTTCGTCTGTACCTCTACCGCTAGGGTCTACTGCCATAATAGTTGTCTGATAGGGCATTGTCTCTTCACTCCTAGACAACTCACAATAGTAATAATCACCGGCCATGGCAGTACACGGTATGTCTTTCAACAGCTGCTCCCTACCTTTGGCCCACGACCATTTCAAGCTGGATTCTTTCATGTCCAGAGAGGTAATAATAAGGTCTGATACCTTCAATGGGTACTTTTCCGCATCAGACAACCGAGTATTAAGCATGAACTGGAGAGCAAAGCCAGCTTTACCATAAGACAGGGAACGTTTAGCAATTTCATCTTCACTAAATCGTTTAGGGTCTGTTGGTTTCCCTTCCAGTTCAGGATTAGCCATTAATTTATCATAGATAGAGGGAGCCAATGTATTGCCATAGTGGTCTTCAATTTTTGATATCTGTGGATACAAGACAGGCCAGACACGGACAATATAACCACGGTCTTTCAGAACGTTATATAGACTCGATTCTGTTTGTGGTGTCCCCAGATAAATAATTTGTCCCTTAGGTTTCAAGATAGCATCAAATTCCTTTACGGCTTCAGAGAGCTTATCACGTTGTTGTTGTGTCGCTGAGTTCTTAGGGACTTCCACATCGTCTGCAATCAGTAAATCAGCACGAGTACCCGTAATCTGCCCAGTAATACCAATTGACTTAACAGAAGGAGAAATATCAGGTACAGTACCACCAACATCAAAGATATTCTGTGTGTCTAACTGATCTTTAGAAGCTATCATGTCCGACAAAAAAGGCAGTGTATGTATAATACGCTTGATAAATCGAGCATTCGCATCTGCTCTGTCACCAGAGGCAGACACAATCAAGGTCTTTAGTTGTCTGTCCTTCCAAAGTCTCCAGACAACATAAGCACATGTCAAAAAGGATTTAGCAACACCACGGAACCCCTCGATAATGATACGGTCTGCTGGTGGTTTCTGTAGGTAGTTGGCAATATCTATCTGAATCGGTGTGGGCTGAGGAAGATCAATAGACTTCCAGACAATATAGACAAAAGCCCAGAAATGTTCCCTTGCTTTTTCGATATCATCTTCACTCCATATCATCCTACATTATCTCCTTTAACCAATTCCATAAATTCAGGTATTCTAGAAGCTTCCTGTGTTACCTCTTTGACTCCTTCAATCTCAACGGTTGTATTGAAATCATTGTCTTTCAAGAATTGTCTAACCTTTGCAAGGAATGCCGGATTCTTGCGCTGTTCTTCATCTTCCAGTCCTTCCAGTAGTGCCTGTACTTCTTCTGTAGCTAATCGGTCAATCAATTCCTGTGGAATGTTAAAATTAGCCATATATCTTCACCCCTTTGCGAATTTAAAAATAATAAAAGGCTCCATAGGTAATTACACCCAGAGGGAGCCTTATGTGTCTCTATCCCCTTCCCAGTCGGTCTAGGGAATAATTTTAACGATATCTCTGTTCCTGTTTATATAGCTTTTGGGATTACACCCGAATCGGTATGGAAACAGAGGACATCTATCCAAAATACA
>ERZ773245.255-NODE-255-length-67835-cov-4.524521_pt1 | contig 67835 bp, 61 predicted proteins | sample MGYA00580988_ERZ773245 | MGnify/ENA primary metagenome ERZ773245 (study PRJEB29015, sample SAMEA2737792) | human gut metagenome | biome: human gut; feature: human-associated habitat; material: faeces | place: China | collected 2012 ... | reverse complement strand
TTCAATTAGTTGGATTTGGTTCTTTCGAAGTTAGAAAAAGAGCTGCTAGAAAAGGTAGAAATCCTCAAACAAAAGAAGAAATAAAAATACCTGCATCTAAAGCTCCAGTATTCAAAGCTGGTAAAGCATTAAAAGATTTAGTAAACGGATAATAAATTTTAAATATAAATATATGATAAAGAGAACTAGTAGAGATTCTAGGTCTCTTTTTTTGGGTTATATGAGATATACATACCAAGTAGGTAAAATTTCTACGTAGAACAAATTTGGCACATAAATTAGAAGTAAACATATAATATATTAAAAAACTTGGAGGAATCATAATGAAAATCTTAAAAAAAACGTTAGGAGTATGTTTAATAGGATTAGGAGTTGGCATATTACTAGTATTATTTTTACCAACATTAGGCTGGTTATTTCTAATAGGAGTGGTAGTGATATTAGTCGGCATATTATGGTTGCTCTGTTAAAAGGAGGTTTACATATGACTATAGTTGTAAAAAAAGTTCCGAAATGTTTAAGAGGAATAGTGAAATTATTATTTGGAATCAAAGATTAATGAATAAAATATGAAAAAAAGCACATACCTTAATTAGAGAGGCAGGTGCTTTTTATGGATAAAGAGCCAAAACAAGAAGAACCAGAAGTAGGAGAAGATACAACACAATATGGAGAATTTGTATCTTCATACTTTGCATGGATACCATTACCAAGTCAAAAAGAAAAGGCAAAGAAAATGGTTAATATGACTAAAAAGGAGAAAAATGATGATATATAAATTTACAAATAAAGCTAAAAAGGTTATTGAGATTTCTAATGATATATCAGTGGAATTAGGTCATAATTATATAGGAACAGAACATTTATTATATGGATTGGTTAAAGAAGGGACTGGAATTGCAGCAAAAGTATTAAATAATAAAGGTATAACAGAAGAAAAAATAAAAGTAAAAATAGAAGAAATTTTAGGTGTTGGTAGACCAATAAAAGAAACATTAGGTTTTACACCTAGAACCAAAAGAGTAATAGAAAATGCCTTTTTAGAGGCAAAAAGAATAGGATATAATTATATAGGAACAGAGCATTTACTATTAGCAATATTAAAAGAAGAAGATTGTGTTGGTGTTAGGATAATAATGGAATTGAATGTAGAAATAGCTAAAATTTATAATGAAATTGCCAAAGTAATAAATGAAGAAGAACTAGATAAGGAAATGCCTAGAGACATAGCTAAAAGTAGAGAAAATAATTCCGTAATGCCTCCAGCATTAAAACAGTTTGGAGAAGACATAACATTACAAGCAGAAGAAGGAAAATTTGATAATATTATAGGAAGAGAAAAAGAAATTGAAAGAATAATTCAAATACTATCAAGAAGAACCAAAAATAATCCATGTTTAATAGGAGAGCCAGGAGTTGGAAAAACTGCAATAATAGAAGGATTGGCGGAAAAAATTGTAATAGGTGAGGTACCAGAAAATTTAGAAGCCAAAAGGATAATAAGTATTGATATTTCAGGAATGGTTGCTGGTGCAAAATACAGAGGAGATTTTGAAGAGAGAATAAAAAAAGCTTTAAATGAAGTAAAAAAAGCAGAAAATCTTATATTGTTTATAGACGAAATACATACAATAGTTGGGGCGGGAGCAGCAGAAGGAGCTATAGATGCAGCCAATATATTAAAACCATTACTTGCAAGAGGAGATATACAATTAATAGGTGCAACCACAATAGAGGAATATAGAAAATATATAGAAAAAGATTCAGCACTAGAAAGAAGATTTAGTCCTGTTAAGGTTGGTGAACCATCAGAGAAAGAAGCAATAGAAATATTAAAAGGAATTAGAGATAAATATGAGGCACATCATAATGTGAAAATAACAGATGAAGCAATAACAACAGCAGTTACAATGTCTGTAAGATATATAACAGATAGGTTTTTGCCAGATAAAGCAATTGATTTAATAGATGAATCTGCTTCACAAGTAAGAATGAAGATTTTTAAAGAGCCAGATGAAATAAAAGAATTAGAAGAGGAAATAAATATAATTTCAAAAGAAAAAGAGGAAGCTATATATAATCAAGAATTTGAAAAAGCAGCAGAACTAAGAGATAATGAAATAAAAATTAAAAGCAAATTAGAACAAGAAGTTAATACTTGGAAAGAAACAAAAAGTAAAGATATAATAGAAATAGGAGAAGAAAATATTGCTGAAATTATATCAAAATGGACAGGAATACCAGCTCAAAAATTAACAGAAGATGAAAATAAAAAATTACGACATTTAGAAGAAAAACTACATGAAAGAGTTGTGGGGCAAGATGAGGCAGTTCAAGCTGTTGCCAAAGCAATACGTAGAGGAAGAGTAGGATTAAAAGACCCACAAAGACCAATAGGTTCATTTCTATTTTTAGGTCCAACTGGTGTAGGAAAAACAGAGTTATCAAAAGCTTTATCTGAAATATTATTTGACAATGAAAATTCTATGATAAGACTGGATATGTCTGAATATATGGAGGCACATTCTGTATCAAAGATAATAGGATCTCCACCTGGATATATTGGATTTGATAATGGCGGGCAATTAACAGAGAAAGTTAGAAGAAAACCATATTCAGTTATTTTATTTGATGAAATTGAAAAAGCTCATCCAGATGTAATGAATCTACTATTACAAATTCTAGAAGATGGACATTTAACAGATTCACAAGGAAGAGAGATTAACTTTAAAAATTCGGTTATAATAATGACATCAAATCTTGGAGCTAGACAAATTACAGAAAGGAAATCACTTGGCTTTGGTTCAACAGAAAATGAAAAAGCATATGAAGAAATAAAAAAAGAAGTGATAAAAGAACTTAAACATGAGTTAAGACCAGAATTTATAAATAGAATAGATGAAATAATAGTATTCCATAAATTAAACGAAAATGATATAAAAAATATAACTAAAATTATGCTTAAACAAGTAGAAAAAAGATTAAAACAGCAAAAATATATAGTTGAGATAGACGAGAAAGTGATAGATAAAATATATGAGCAAGGATATGATTCGAATTTTGGGGCAAGACCTTTAAGAAGAACTATTCAAAATCTTGTAGAAGATAGAATATCAGAAGAAATTTTGGCTGGAAATTTGAAGAAGAATCAAAAATGGGTTTTAAAAATGGATGCCTTCTAGTTAGAAGAAGACATCCATCTATCAACTTTAATTTCATTATATTTTTTGAGTACTTCATCATATTTTTTAAATTCATCTTCCCAAATAATATCAGGAATTTTATCAAATGCAGTGAAAACTTTTTCTGCTTCCATAAGATACACAACTTGTTGCTGAGGAGAAAGAGTTCTATATTTTTTTGCAAATACATATAATTTATCTAAAATTTGGTTTGCTTCAATAAAGCTCCAAAAATCTTTTACATTAATTCCAGCTAATTTTATTTGCATTACTGCATATGCTGCTAATGCAAATATTATGAAAGTTAATATATATATTATGGCTAATAATGGCATAAAAATTACCACCTCTTTTACAAAATTTGTTTGTGAATTTTTAATTCTATCCTATTATAGCATAAATTATAAAATAATGCAAATTTTGGGATGAAATAATTTTACATAAATTGACTTTGTATAAAAATCGTGATAAAATAAGAGTATTGGCAAAAGCCAAAATAAAAAAAGGAGGTAAAAAATATAACCCCTTATCTCCAGCCAAAAAATTTGGCTGTTTCTATAAAGAAACTCGAAAACAATGCTTATATAGAAAGGACTAGAGATGGAGAACGAAAAGCTGGTAGAACTGCTTGAGGACAAAGAACAGTTCGGAAGAAAAATTGCAGAAGGTCTTGCAGCAATCGCAGTAGAAATTTTCGGAGAGGAGATAAAACCAAATTCTGTGAGTGGAAAGAAAATTTTGGAAGAAATAATGACATCCGATAAACTTTCGGAACACGAGAAATCTGTTATTCAGATGGTTCTTAGAACAGGAACTGATGAAGAAAGTCTTAAGGAACTTTCAAGTCAGCTTGGACAGAGCAAAGAAGTTGTGATGGCCATCAGAACAAACGCAATCAAAAAGCTGGATAAGACCATATTGGATTAAAGCAGCAGCGAGGAGAAAAAAGGCAGGCACATAATGTGTCTGCCTAAATTTACATAATTATTTATTATCTTTAAACATTTCTTTTGCTGCACCTAAACTGCTCAATGCACTAGTTGCTTCAAAAGGAATAAATACTTTATTTGCATCACCTTTAGCGATTTCTTCAAGAGCTTCAAGTGATTTTATTTGAACTAGTTTTTCATCAGGTTCAGAAGACTTGATAGCATCATAAACCATAGTGATTTCTTTTGCTTTAGCTTCTGCAACAGATTTTATAGCTTGAGCTTCACCGGCAGCTCTACGAATTCTAGCTTCTCTATCAGCTTCAGCTTCTAGGATAGCAGCTTGTTTTTTACCTTCTGCAATAGTAACAGCAGATTGCTTTTGAGCTTCAGCTTCTAGAATTAAAGCTCTTTTATTTCTTTCAGCATTCATTTGTTTTTCCATTGCATCTCTGATATCAGCTGGTGGTGTAATATCTTTAATTTCTACTCTGTCAATTTTGCAACCCCATCTATCTGTTGCATCATCAAGAATTGTCCTTAATTTTGTATTAATTCCATCTCTTGAACTAAATGTTTCATCTAAATCCATTTTACCAACAATATCACGAATTGTTGTAATAGCAAGATATTCGATACCTTTTTTCAAACTTTGAATCTCATAAACAGCCTTTGCTGGATCTGTAATTTGGTAAAATACAACAGTATCTATTGTGATTGTAACATTATCTTTAGTAATAACTCCTTGAGGTGGTACATCCATTGTTTGTTGTTTTAAACTAACAACACTTCTAACATGATCAAAAAATGGTATTATTATTGTAAGACCAGCATCAGCTACTTTATGGAATCTACCTAATCTTTCGATAATATAAACCTCAGATTGTCTAACGACTTTGATTGATTTTACTGCTATAATTATTATTATAACAAGTAATGCAAGTAAAAAATACATAATTTCCTCCTTTTAGCAAGTGTTAAGCTTGCTTAATAAATATATTTTAAATAATATTAACTAAATATTAGATGTTATATTTATAGGTTTTACAAAAACCTTAACACCTTCGATATTTTCGACTTCAACTTCTGTTCCTTTTGATATATTAATTTGTTCATTGGTTTTGACTGACCAAAGTTCACCATCAATTTTAACTTGACCAGTGCCTTTTTGCCAATCAATATCTTCGACAACGATACCTCTTTTTCCAATAAGAGAATATACATTTGTTGGAATTGTTTCTTTACCAGCAATTTTGTTAGTTAAGGGTCTTGTTGCGAAAATTAATAGGCCAGAAGAGATAACAAATACTGCGGTTTGAAGAATCACACTATCTGTTATGAAACTTATCAACATTGCAATTAAAGCTGCAACTCCTAACCAAAAAATTAGAAATCCTACAGTAAAAATTTCTATTACAAAAAATATTCCAGAAGCAATTAACCATATTTGCCACATAGTAAAACCTCCAATCTTTGTAATCAATACAATTCTATTATACTATAAATTTTATGAAATTCAAAGAGATTTAATAAAAATTATTGTAAAATAAGGAAAAAAATGATAAGATTGGAATGATTGAGGAGGAAAAATTTAAAGATGGATATAAAAAAAATTCAGAAATTAATTCCTAAAGAAAATATTTACATTAATGAACCAATGAGTAAACATACATCATTTAAAATAGGTGGACCAGCAGAATGTTTTATAAAAGCCCAAAATATTGAACAATTAAAAAATATATTAGAATATGCCAAGAAAGAAAATATAAAATTAACAATCATAGGAAATGGAAGTAATATACTAGTTTCAGACCAAGGAATACAAGGAATAGTACTAAAAATAGATATAGAAAAACTAGAAGAGAAAATAGAAGATGAAAAAATAATCTTAACAGTAGGAAGCGGAGTAAAACTTGGTGCATTAGCACAGAAATGTTTAAAAGAAGAAATTACTGGATTGGAATTTGCATCAGGAATTCCAGGAACAATAGGCGGAGCTATAAGAATGAATGCTGGAGCACATGGAAGCGAAATGAAAGATATTGTAAAAACAGTAACTTACATGGATAGAAATACAGAGATACACAAAATAACAAATGAACAAGCAGAATTTGAATATAGGAAAAGCTTATTTGTAAATAGTGATTACATAATTTTAGAAACAGAAATACAATTAAAAAAAGGAAAACTAGAAGAGATAAAAGAAAAAATGGAAGAATATGCAAATTACAGAAAAGAAAAGCAACCAATAGAATATCCAAGTGCAGGAAGTACATTTAAAAGGGGAAAAGATTTTATAACAGCAAAATTGATAGATGAATGTGGCCTAAAAGGATATCAAATAGGGGGAGCACAAATTTCGGAAAAACATGCAGGCTTCATAATAAATAAAGAAAACGCAACAGCAAAAGATGTAATAGAATTAATGGAATATACAAAAGAACAAGTTTATAACAAATTTGGAAAAATAATAGAACAAGAAATAGAAATTATATAATTGAAAGGATGATAATAGCAATGAAAGGAATGGCACATTGGTTAAAATCAAGTTCAAAAATGAAAAGATGGATTTTCCTAATATTAGTAGGTATTGTATTAACATGTTATGGAATTGCAAAAATATTAGTGCAAAAAGAAATGGAATTTATAGATGCAGGAAAAGTTGTAGTAATATTTGTAATAGGATTTACTTGTATTGTATTAGGATTGATATTTTTAAATAAACGAAATATGGAACTATTCATAGAAGCAACAGATGACAGAATGAAAAACAAGAAAAATGTAAATGTAAAATCCTTAATATTTGATAAAACAATATATGACAAAGGACCTAAAATAGTAGCAATAGGTGGTGGCGCAGGTTTAAATACTGTATTAGCAGGAATGAAAAGATATACAGATAATATAACTGCAATTGTAGCAGTATCAGAATATGGGAAACAACCTAATTTGTCAAGAGCAGTTCTAGGAACAACATTACCATTTGAAGAAGTAAAAGATAGTATAGTTGCACTTTCTGCAAAAGAATCAAATGAGTTAGAAAAAATATTGAATCATGAAATGGAAAATCCTAATTTAAGAGGATTAAAATTTTCAGACATATATTTTACTGCAATGAAAGAAATTTATAAAAATGATACAACATCAATTGAAAAAAGCAATTCAATATTTAATATAATAGGAAATGTAAAACCTGTAACTGCAGAAGAAGTAAGGATTTGTGCAGAATTAGAAAATGGATATGTAGTAGAAGAAAAAGATAAAATTCCGGAGATAGTTAATGATAAACTTACAAAAATCAATAGAGTATATTTGAAACCATCAAACTGCAAACCTGCACCTGGAGTGCTAGAAGCTATCAAAGAAGCTGACAGTATTATAATAGGACCGGGAAGTTTATATACAAATGTAATACCAAACTTATTAGTTAATGGAGTAGCTAAAGCAATAAAAGAAAGTAAAGCAATAAAAATATATGTAAATAATATTATGACAGAGCCTGGGCAAACTGATGATTACTCAGTAGAAGACCATATAAAAGCAATAATAGAACATTGTGGAGAAGGCTTGATAGATTATTGTATTTATGATACAGGAGAAGTAATACCAGAATATATAAAAATGTACAATAAAGAGGGTGCTGATTTAGTAGAACAAAAAATTAGTGACACATCAATAAAAAAGATTAAATTCATCAAGAAAAATATATCAACAATAATAGATGGAAAAATAAGACATGATCCATATATGATTGCAGAATCAGCAATTAAATTGATATGTAATGATATGAAATACCAAGATAAAGAGAGTGATCCAACATATATAATGTTAAATGCAAAATTGCAATCAGATAAAAGAATAAGCAAACTAAAAAAAGAAAAAAGAAAGAGAGATAAAAGAGCAGAAAAAAGAGGAATAAATCCAAACACAAAAAATAAAACAAAAAGTAAATTTAGTATGAAATATAGTGATAGAATAAAATCAATTAAAGAATCAGAAGAACATCCAAGAAGAAATGAACAAAGAAGATAATGAAAAGGAAACATAGGAGGTATAAAAATGAAATATTCCAAAGAAGAGTTAAATTTAGAAAATGGACTAAAAAAAGAATGGTTAGTAACAAATGGAATAGGGGGATTTGCCTCTTCAACGATAATTGGGGCTAATACAAGGAAATATCATGGACTTCTTGTTGTGCCAATTATTCCGCCAGCAAGAAGAAGATTAATTTTATCTAAGATAGATGAAAGCATAATTATTGATAAAAGGAAATATGAGTTATTTACAAATGTGGGAAAAAACTATATTTCGCAAGGATATAAGTATCAGATAAGTTTTGAAAAGAGTATGCTTCCAGTGTTTCAATATAAAGTTGAAGATGTTGAAATAACTAAAATAATATGTATGGAGCACTTTAAAAATACGGTTGGAGTATATTATAAGATAAAAAATGGAAAAAAATCTTCGAAATTAATATTAACTCCAGTAATGAATTTCAGAAATGCACATGGAATAAATAAGAACCATATATTTAAAGTAGATCAAAAGGTAAAGGGACAGAAATTAGAATTGAAAATTGATGATGGAAATCCGATTTATATTAAGATTAATGATGGAAAATATATAGAACATCATAATGATACATTCTTTAATATGTTCTATATAGAAGAAGAAAAAAGAGGGTTTGAAGCGGAGGAAAATCACACTGTTCCAGGTAGATATGAAATAGAATTAGAACCAGGGGAAGAAAAAGAAGTTTCTTTTATATGTTCAACAGAAGAAAATATAGAAGAAATTGATGCAAGAGCTTTAATAGTAAAAGAAAAAGCACGTTTAAATAAAATAATCATAGAATCAAAATTGATAAATACAGAAAAGCTAGATAAAACAAAAGAAGAAAAAGAAAGAGATGAATTAATCAAAGAGTTTCTAATTGCTACGGATAATTTTATTATAAAAAGACCATTATTTAATACATATTCTGCAATTGCAGGATATCCATGGTTTTTAGATTGGATGAGAGATACTTTGATTTCATATGAAGGATTATTCCTGAAGACTAAAAGATTTGATAATGCAAAAAAGGTATTACAACACTGTATAAGAGATATAAAGTATGGGTTAATTCCAAATACATATAGTGAAGATGATTATAGACCTTTATACAATAGTGTTGATGCATCATTATTGTTTTTTGAACAGGTAAAAAAATATCTAGAATATACAGAAAATTATGAGTTCATAATGCAAGAGATATACCCAAAAATGGAAAACATAATAGAGAACTATTCTAAAGGTATAGACTTGGATAATAACAATATTTATATGGATTATGATGGATTGATATCTTCTGGTACTGAAATGACACAAAATACATGGATGGATGCTAAATATGCAGGAATTGCAGTAACACCACGTAATGGAAAAGCAGTTGAGATAAATGCTATGTGGTATAATGCATTAAAAATCATGCAAGAATTAGCTATAAAAAACAATGAAAATGATAAAGCTAAGAAATATGAAAAGATGGCTAAAAAATGTAAGAAATCATATCAAGAAAAATTTTATAATAAACGTAGAAAATGCTTATATGATGTTTTGGGAGATTCAAAAATAAGACCAAATCAATTATTTGCATTAAGTTTAACATATCCTGTATTAGAACCAACATCAGAAGAAGCACAAAATATGGTAGAAACGGTAACAAAAAGACTATTAAATAATTATGGATTAAAAAGCCTAGCAAAAGGTGAAGAAAATTATGTAGAAATATATGAAGGCGATAGTTGTAGAAGAGACTTTAGTTATCATCAAGGAATTACATGGACATGGTTATTAGGTCCATATTATAATGCATTAAAAAGGCTTGCAAAAGAAAGTAAAAATAAAGCAGATAGAACTAAATTTGAAGAACAATTAAAAGAATTTACTGCAAATGTAATAAAAACTTTTAAAATAGAATTAAATGAAAGAGGTTGTGTTGGAAGTATTGCTGAAATATATGATTCAAAAAGACCATATGAACCAAAAGGTGCAATAGCACAAGCATGGAGTGTAGCAGAAGTATTTAGAATTATTAGTGAAAATTAATTTTTGATTTTTCAGCCTGGTTGAGCCTTGTATAATGGAAGGAATGAAATTTGAAATGGTGAAAATAGAAGAGCTAGAAAAAAAAATAGAACAGCAAGAAATTAAAGGAATATATTTATTATATGGAGAAGAAACTTTTTTACTAGAACAACAACTAAACAAAATAAAGAAAAAATTTGGTGAAACAATAAAAGGTATAAATTATATAAACATAGATGAAAATAATGTCCAAGAATTAATTTTAGATATAGAAACTCCTGCTTTTGGATATCCTACAAAACTAATTATTGCAAGAGAAACAGGAATATTTAAAAGAGAAGGAAAGGGTAAAACAGGTGGAGCAAGTAAAGAAGTAAAAGATAAAATAAATGATTATCTAAAAAATAATGTAGACATGATAAATGATTCTGTAATTCTTATATTTGTCGAGAGCCAGGCAGAAAAAAATTCAATATATAATACTATAGAAAAAATAGGAACAGTATGTAATTTTGAAGAACAGAAGCCGATACAGATTATAAAAAGGTTAAAGGCAATTTGCAATAGTTATAAAGTAAATGTTAATGAAAATACTCTTCAATATTTAATAGAATGTTGTGGAACTAATATGCAAGACTTAATAAATGAAATAAGAAAACTTATAGAATATGCAGGAGCGAATGGAACTATTGAAAAACAAGATATAGATAAGCTATGCATAAAAAAGATAGAAAGTGTTATATTTGATTTGACAGATAATCTAGGGCAAAAAAAAGTAAAAGAAGCAATGGAAGTACTTTATAATTTAATAGCAGCAAAAGAACCAATTCAGAAAATTTTGATTACTTTATATAATCATTTTAAAAAATTATATTTTGTGAAATTAGCTATTTTTTATAATAAAGATATAACTCAAAGTTTACAACTAAAGCCAAATCAATTATTTTTAGTAAATAAATATAAAATACAAGCAAAAGGATTTAAAACAAAAGAGCTTATGCAAATTATACAAGAATTAGAAAACCTAGACTATAAGTATAAAATAGGATTAATAGACTTAAATGTTGGACTAGAAGCAATCCTTTGCGCATATTGCTCATAAAAAGGAAAGTGATAATATTTGAAGAAAAAAAGAAAGAAAAAAACAGAAGATGAAAATTATGTTCCAAAAGCTTTTAAGAAAGACGAGAAAAAAGGCAAAAAGGGGCAAAAGGAAAAGAAAGAGAAGAAAGACAAAAAAAAGGACAGAAAATTAGTTTTAATAATTGTAATATTAGTAACAATTATATTAGCAATAGTTTTAGGGAATTCAGCATATAAATGGAAAATATTAGCCAAAGAAATGGTAAAATACGAAAATTCAACAGTATTAGATAGTGATGGAAATGAAATTGCTAAATTAGGATGTACAAGAAAAAATATACCTATAAAAATAGAAAATGTGCCAAAAAACTTGAAAAATGCATATATAGCAATAGAGGATGAAAGATTTTATAAACATGGTGGTATAGACATAAAAAGAACCGGTGGAGCTATTATTAGTTATATAACCCATTTGGGTAAATCTTCATATGGAGGAAGTACAATTACACAACAATTAGTTAAAAATTTGACAGGAGATAATACAGATACAATTACAAGAAAAGTAAAAGAATGGTGGAAAGCAGAGCTGCTAGAGACAGAATTGTCAAAAGATGAAATATTAGAAGCTTATTTTAACATTATATATGTAGGACCACATATGTATGGAGTTGAAGTAGGGAGTCAATATTACTTTAGTAAGACAGTTTCAGAATTATCATTAGAAGAATGTGCTTTTTTGGCTGGAATGAATAATGCACCTAATTCTTATAATCCTTTTGGAGAAAAAGATAATTCAGAGAAAATAAAAAAAAGAACTAAAACAGTATTAAAGAAGATGCTAGACTTAAACTATATCGATGAAGATAGTTATAATATAGCAGTAAATAATGTAGATAATGGATTACAATTTAAAAAAGGAAAAATTGAAACAGATAGTGCGGTATATTCTTATCATACAGATGCGTTAATTTCACAAGTAGTAAGTGATGTTTCTAAAAAATATAATATATCAGAGATATTTGCTACTAATTATATAAATATGGCAGGACTAAAGATATATAGTACTCAAAATTCTAAGATTCAAAAAACAGCTGAAAGTGAATTTGAAAAATCAAAATATCAAATACAATCGAAAAATGGAGGTAATTCATCACAAGCAGCAATGGTTATAATAGACCACAAAACAGGCTATGTAATTGGATGTGTTGGAGGACTTGGAAAAAAGACAGAGGTAAGACCACTAAATAGGGCTACACAGAGCATAAGACAAACTGGTTCATGTATCAAACCGCTATCAGTACTGATTCCTGCAATTGATAAAAAAATAATAACAGCATCTTCAATATATGATGATATAGAACAAGACTTTCCAAATGGATATCATCCAACAGATTACAATAAACCATTAGGAAAAATAACAGTTAGAAGAGCAGTAGAATCTTCACAAAATATTCCATTTGTAGAAATAATGCAGCAATTGCAACCACAAAATTCGATTAAATATTTAAAAAAGATGGGAATATCAACATTAACAGAAGAAGATGAAACATTAGTACTTGCACTAGGAGGATTGCAAAAAGGAATAAGTACACTAGAGATGGCGGCTGGATATGCAATGATAGCAAATGATGGAGAATATATACAACCAACGTTTTATACGAATATTAATAATAGTGAAGGAGCTACTATTTTAAAAACACAACAAAAGAAGAAAAGAGTTGTTTCACAAGATGTGGCATATATAGTTAAGGAAATACTGACACAGCCAGTAAATGGAACAAAAGGAACAGCAACATATTGTAAAATTTCTGGAGTAGATGTTGCCGCTAAAACAGGAACAACAGATGAAAACTATGATAGATGGCTTTGTGGCTTTACACCATATTATACTGCAGCAACATGGTATGGATTTGATGAAAATGAAACAATAGAATACAATAAAAGAAACCCAGCTGGATTATTATGGGCTAATGTAATGTCTAAAATACATGCAGGACTAAAAAATGCGAATTTTGAAAAGCCAAGTACTATTTCTACTTGCAACATATGTGCAGAAACTGGAAAAATTGCAACTACTGAATGTACAAATGTATATACTGAATATTATTTACAGAACACAATACCAGACTTATGTGATAAACATTCTGGAACAGAATTAAAGAAAAATACAACAACGAAAACACAAAATGAAAATGGTACTGTTGAAGAAATTACTAAAGATATAGATGCAATTGATCCTCAACAAATAGAAACAAATGTACAATAGAAAAAGTATAAAATATATATTGACAAAAATAAAAAATTAGTAGATAATAACAATGATTAACAAAAAGAAAAAAATGCTAAAACAGAGCATAGAAAAAACATAGGAGGAAAATTAAATATGTACGTGTTTAACAGAATAACTGTAAATCCGCAATTACCAAAAAGAATTGGGAGAATAACAGAAATAGCAAATAATTTATGGTGGTCTTGGAATACAGAATTTTTAAGATTATTCAAAATGATAGATATAGATTTATGGGAGAGATGCAATAAAAATCCTGTGAAATTTTTAAAATCAGTAGAACAGGAAAAGTTAGAAAATGCTGCAAGAGATATTGCATTTATAAAAGAATATGACAAAATAGTTAGTAATTTTGATTCATATATGAACAGTAAGAATACTTGGTTTAACTCAAAATATCCAGATAATAGAAATGATTTAATAGCATATTTTTCAGCTGAATATGGATTAGACCAAACAATAGCAATATATTCAGGTGGTCTTGGAATATTATCTGGTGACCATCTAAAATCTGCAAGTGACTTAGGTATTCCGTTAGTTGCTGTAGGTTTATTATATAAAAATGGATATTTTAATCAAATAATAGATAGATATGGAATGCAAAGACCAGAATATAGAGATTTAGACATATATGATTTACCAATAACACCAGTAAAAGATTTGGATGGAAATGATTTAATATTATTTATAAAATTTCCAAAAAGAAGAATATATTTAAAAGTATGGGAAATAAATGTAGGAAGAGTAAAACTATATTTGATGGATTCAGATATAGACATTAACAATGTAGAAGATAGAGATACAACAGCACGTTTATATGGTGGAGACCAAGAAATGAGAATAAGACAAGAAATTATACTTGGAATGGGAGGAGTTAGTCTATTAAGAAGATTAGGACTAACACCAACTGTATATCATATGAACGAAGGCCATTCAGCGTTTTTAAACCTTGAATTAATAAAAAATACAATAAAAGAAAAACAAGTTTCTTTTGATGTAGCAAGAGATATAGCATCATCAAAAACAGTATTTACAACACATACGCCTGTTCCAGCAGGAAATGATATATTCCCACTAGACTTAGTAGAAAAATATTTCAAAGATTTTTGGCCAAGATTAGGATTAACAAGAGAAGAATTTTTAAAATTAGGAATGAAACCTTGTGAAGGACTAGAACAAGGCTTCAATATGGGGATATTTGCTTTAAAAATTGCAGGAAAGAAAAATGGTGTAAGCAAATTACATGGTGAAGTATCAAGAGAACTATTTGCAGATGTATGGCCACATATAGCTCCAAGTGAATCACCAATAACATATGTAACAAATGGAATTCACACATGTACATGGTTAGCTCCAAAAATGAAAGAATTATACAATAAATATTTAATGCCATATTGGCAAGACAATATACATGAAGATTATGTATGGGAAAAAATAAAAACAATTCCAGATGAAAAAATGTGGAATGTTCATATGGAAAGAAAAGAAAAATTAATAGCATTGGTTAAAGAAAATGTAACAAGAAGATTAAGAAGAGAAGGTGTAAGCTACGAAGAAATAATAGAAGCTACATCAAAATTAAAACCAGAAGCATTAACAATAGGATTTGGAAGAAGATTTGCAACATATAAGAGAGCTACTCTAATTTTTAAAGACTTAGAAAGAATAACACAAATTTTAAATGATGAAAATAGACCAGTTCAGTTAATATTTGCAGGAAAAGCACATCCAGCAGATAGAGAAGGTGCAGACTTAATAAAATATATACATGAAATATCAATGAAGCCACAATTCAAAGGAAAAATATTTATTCTTGAAAATTATAATATAGAAATTTCGAGATATATGGTAAGTGGTGTAGATGTTTGGCTAAATAATCCAAGAAGACCAATGGAAGCATCAGGAACAAGTGGACAAAAAGCTTCTGTAAATGGAGTTGTAAACTTTAGTGTGCTAGATGGATGGTGGGCAGAAGGATATAATCAAAAAAATGGTTGGGCAATAGGAACAAACAAAGAGTACTCATCATATGAAGAACAAGATATAGCAGATAGTAATAGCATATACTATACATTAGAAAACAAGATTATTCCAGCATATTATGATAAAGATAGAAATGGAATATCAAAATCTTGGATGGAATATATGAAAAATTCAATAATGACAACAGCTGGAAAGTATAGTACAGCAAGAATGTTGGTAGATTATACAAGAAAATTATATATACCACTATGTAATTTAACGAAAAAATATTATACAGATCTTAACAGAGTAACAGAATATGATGCTTGGAAAGCAAGTATGTATTCAAATTGGAAAGATGTAAAAATTGAACAAGTTGAGAGTAATGCAGATAATATAACTGTTGATGCAGGAGAAGAGATTGAAGTAAGATGTGAAGTAACACTTCCAAATATTGATTCAAACTCAATTAGAGCAGAAGTATATTATGGCAAATTCTTAGAAAATGGTACTGTACAAGATATAAAAATAATTCCAATGAAGATGGAAAAAACAGATGAAGAAAATAAAAAATATTATTATGTAGCAAAAATTAATTTAACAACAGGTGGAAACTATGGATACTCATTTAGAGTTATGCCTCAAAATGAAATGTTATTAGATAGTGAAAATATGGATTTGGTTAAATGGATTGAAAAATAGCGCAAAAATATTGCGCTATTTTTTTGGAATACAGTAAAATTATGGAAAAAGTATAGGACATTTTCCATAATGAATTACAAGAAATTCTCTTTTTGTAATAACTGCTATTTACAAAAACAAATAATAAATATATAATAAATTTAAACAATAATAAGATTAAAAAGGGGAAGATATGAAAAAACTAAAGAAAATAAGTATTATACTAATGATATTAATTTCTTTTCTAATAGCACCAAAAGTTTTTGCAAAAAGTAATAATGATGAAATTAGGAAAGTAGAATATTCAGAAGATTTTAAAAGATGGCTAAAATTATCTGATGAAGAAAAAAATAAAACAATACAGCCAAGAATGTATGATGTGATTATTACAGACTTTAATGCAAAAAATGTCTTTTATAAAGTAAGATTATTAGGAGCTAAAAGTAATTCGAAATATAATTTAAAAAATATAATACCAGAAAATTTATTAACAAAAGATCAACAGCAAACGAATTCGTGTTGGACGTTTGCGGCATTAACATCATTAGAAACAAATTTAGCTTTATCTGATTATAAGCAAGGTACAAAATCAAAAACATATGATTTTTCAGAAAGACATATGGAATATGCTACAAGTAAAATATTTAAAAATAATGAAACAAATGAAGGTGGCTATAATAGAACTGTTGGAGAAGGTGGGCAATGGTATATAGCAGAATCATATCTAACAAATGGAAGTGGTGCTATTCCAGAATCAGAAATGCCATTTGAGAATAATGAGGATCTAATAGAAATAGATCAAATAAAAAATCAAACAATCTCAAGCCAAATATATGATACAATAGACTTTCCTGATTATAATACTCAAGATGACACTGAAAAGGCAAAAATAATGAACAAAATAAAGAAACATATTCAAGAAAATGGCTCTGTATTTGCCTCAATACATGGAAATTCAGTTGTAAGCGAAGAAAGTTGTTACAATGATGATACAGAGGCGAAGTACTGTAATAGTTCAATATCACATATTGCAGATCATGCCGTTTCAATTGTTGGATGGGATGACAATTATAGTGTTGAAAACTTTTTAGAAAGTGCAAGACCATCAAAGAATGGAGCCTGGATTGTTAAAAATTCATGGGGAAATATAAGAGAATATATGTATGTTTCATATGAAGATTGCAATATATCTAAGATTATTTGTGGAATTGTAAAAGCAACAGACAAAAAAGAATATGAAAATATATATCAATATGATGAATATTTTCCAGCAACATATGTGGAATTTAATAATTCAAAAATAATGTTATGCAATGTTTTTAATAAAAAAACTACTGCTGATGAATATTTAACTCAAGTAGCTTTATATGCGCCAGAAACGTATATATGCAAAGTATATGTAAATCCAAATGGAACAGAAAAAGATAAAAAAGATATGCAATTGATAGAACTAAAAACAGGAGAAACAAAGACTGTAGAAGCGGGATATCATACATTAGAATTTGCAAAGCCTTTAAAAATAAATGCGAATAGTTTTGCAGTAATAATAGAAGTTCAAGGAACAAGAAATAAAATAAATTTTGAATTAGAATCTAAGGTTGATGGAGTTTCTGCATTTGATTCTGTAAAAGTTGAAAGTGGAAAATGTTTTTTAGCATCAGGCAATGATATGGATAATTGTAAATGGTACGACTTAGGAAAATTATCGCAAGTTAGTTCAAATCTACCAAATGGAGATGGAACAATAAAAGCGTTTACAATAACAAAAAAATCAGAAGAGATTCCAGATAAAAAACCTGATAACCAAGAAAATGAAGAAAGTATAAAAAATTCAAATTTTGACAATATGAAATGCAATATAAACAATGTTAAATATTATACTTTTACAGATAAGAATAACCATGAGTATTTTATATTGAACTTAACAGTTGACGGAATTACTCAAAAATCTCAAGCAAGTAATTTAGAATATTATTATTATATTTCAGCAAATAATAATGAAAAGAATATAGAAAATTGGGTAAAAATAGAGGGAAAACAAATTGAAGATAATAAATTACAATTTGAAATAAATACACAAAATATTAAAAAACTAGATGAGATTTCTAATATGCAAAATTTATATTTGTATATAAAAGAAATTGCAAGTCAAGATGGGAAAGAGTCAGAAGTTACCTCAAAAGCAATGCAATTAGATTCTAAAACGCAAGTAGAAATTTATTTAGATAATATAAAAGTAAAAGAAGCACAAATAGACGATAATGATGAGATAATTGACAATACAGTTGCTCCAAATGAATTACCAAAGGCAGGAATTAAAAAAATAATAATTTTCATTAGTGCAATATCAGTATTAAGTATAATTGTATTAATAAGATATAAAAAAATAAGTGAAGATATAAAATAAAAAATACCGGCCAAAGATAAGCCGGTATTTTTTTATGTAGTTATTAATTTATGAGTATAATCCAAATTTCCAATTGAATCATAGTCATAACCAAGGGTATAAACATTAGTTGCCCAAATATCTTTTTCAAGTAAGGTCTTCATATTTTTGTTAGAATTACTATCCATAAATTTTTTAACAGAAGAAATCATAGTTAATTTTCGATTATGTTTAGAAATTTCACTAATAAGTTCGCGTCCATTATCATTGAAACCCAAAATTCTAATATATGGTTTTGTAGACTTAGAAAGTTGCATATCTTTTTTGGTAATACCTAAAATTGCATATAAAAGAATTCTTTGAAGTCTTGTTCTTGTATATCTTTTGGTATTTATAATTGATAATAATTCTACAATACTATTACATTGATTTGCAGCAGACTTAATTGCAAATTCAAGACCTTCAGAAACATCAGGTAAATTAGCAATTTCTTCTACTGACATTTTTCTCAAAGTGTATATAATAAGTTTATCAAATTCAGATAAATCCTTTACAATATGACCATTTTTAATGCAATCCTCTAAAATATAAAATGATGATTCCGGTAAGAATTTTTGCAATATATCTATATCATGAGAACAACAAAGTTTTCGAATAGATGTAGCACTTGCAAATCTAGATGAAACAGGTATTTCGTCATCATTATATGCAGCTCCTTCACGTTTTATTGTAACAGGTATTATTGGACTGTTTTGACGTTTTAAAGCTTTTAAATATTCTATTCCTAAAATATTATTAGGAGAAGAAAGTACATTTGCAAATTTACAAACATTATTTAAATACATCATTAAAGCTCTTTCTCTTGCTTTAGGAAAAGAAACACCACTTGAAAGCTCATGTGTTAACAAGGTTTTATATTCAGGAGGCTCATTAGTTAAAACGTCTGTAACTTCCTGCAAAGTAGAAATATTATTACACTCACTTCCAAAAGATACAAAATTAACTATTTCAAGAGAATCTAGAATTTTAATAGCGCCAGAAGCAAAGTTTTCAGCGCTTGAGATTGCATAAATAGTTGGAAGCTCAATAACTAAGTCTACTCCGTTTTCAATAGCCATTTGAGCTCGTGACCATTTATCAATAATAGAAACTTCGCCTCTCTGTGTAAAGTTACCAGACATTACAACAATTGAGTAATCTGAATTTGTTAATTTTTTGGATTCAATTAAATGGTGAAGATGACCATTGTGAAATGGATTATATTCTGAGATAATCCCTAAAACGTTGCTCATTAAAACCTCCTAAATATATTGAAAAATTCTGAAATTATTGGTATAATTCTATCACAAATAAATATAAAAACAAAGAGATAATTATAAAAAAAATAAAAATGGAGGAAAAATAATGTCAGATAAAATTATAATATACACAGATGGGGCTTGCTCAGGAAACCCAGGACCAGGAGGTTGGGGAGCAATATTGATGTATAAAGGTCAAAAAAAAGAGATATCAGGAGGAAATAAACAGACAACAAATAATATAATGGAAGTTACAGCAGTTATAGAAGCTCTAAAATGCTTAAAAGTTGAAAAAGGCGAAGTTCAGATATATAGTGACAGTGCATATACAGTTAATGCATTTAAACAAGGTTGGATATACAACTGGATGAAAAATGGCTGGAAAACAGCCAACGGGGCAGCTGTAAAAAATAAAGAACTTTGGCAAGAACTATATAATTTAACACAAAAACATAAAGTTGAATTCATAAAAGTAAAAGGACATGCAGATAATAAATTTAACAATAGATGCGATGAAATGGCACGCGATGCTATAAGTAAATTATAAATTTTTAACTTAATTAAAGCTTATTGTATAAAAAATTCCAATTTGTATAAAATAATATAAATTTTATGCAAAGGGTGGTAAGATGAAAAAGAAAATAATTAGATTTTCAATAATAATTGTGATGGTAGTTTTGATTATAACAATATTAGCAATGCAAAATAATCAGGTATTGTCATTATCTAAATATGGTTCAAGGGGAAGTGAAGTTAGAACAATTCAAGATAAATTAAAAAGATGGGGATATTATACTGGAAATGTTGATGGAATATATGGAAGTTTAACTGTTTCAGCAGTAAAAAAATTTCAACAAAAAAATGGACTTACTGTTGATGGAATTGCAGGAACAAAAACACTTGCTGCGATGGGAATAACAAGTAATTCATCTTCTGGTGGTTCATCTACCAATAATTCATCAAATGTTAATTTATTAGCAAGAGCAATTTATGGAGAAGCAAGAGGAGAGCCATATACAGGACAAGTTGCAGTGGGAGCTGTAATTATGAATAGAGTAAAAAGTAGTAAATTTCCTAATACAATATCTGGAGTAATTTACCAAAGTGGTGCATTTGATGCGGTTTCAGATGGACAAATTAATTTAAATCCTGATAGTACAGCTAAAAAAGCAGCACAAGATGCATTAAATGGTTGGGATCCATCTTATGGTGCAATCTATTATTTTAATCCAAGTACTGCAACAAATAAGTGGATTTGGTCAAGACCACTTACAGTAACAATTGGAAAACATAGATTTTGTAAATAAAATTATATACAAAAAGTGGACACTATAAAATGTCCACTTAAATTTATCTTTTTAATCTAATTAAAATTGCTATACCTAATAAAATAAGTAAAATACCAACAACTACTAGGGCAATACATAAAATATTAGTTAATTCTAAATCGAAATCAGAAGTTGTAACTGTTGAAGATAAAGTTGAAGAATTTGTTTTAGAAGAGTTTGTATTACTAGTATTTGTAGACGAAGTATTGCTTGAGCTTGATGTATTACTATTAAGAGCAGATGAATTCATATTTACTGCTGCAAATGTATTAGAAGAATAACTCATTATAGCAAGAAATGCTAAAAATAATACAATAAAAAATTTCAAAGATTTTGACATTTGTAGATACCTCCTATATAATGTGTATTTTTTTCCTAAAATTCTTAAACTATAATATCAAAGTTATAAAAAAAAGTCAATAAAAATTTCATAAACTATTGCCAAAATGAATAATATTATATATAATAGTCACAAATCCTGAAGATATAATTATATTTTCAGTTGCCTTTATCGAAATGAGGTAGTATTATGAAAAAATTTTTATCAAATTACAAAACAACGATAATTCTTTTAGTTGCTATTATCGTTGGAGCAATCATAGGAATTATATTCCAAGAAAAAGCAACTATATTGCAACCTTTAGGGGACATATTTTTAAATCTATTATTAGTTGTTATTGTACCACTTGTATTTTTAACAATAACAACATCTATTGCCAAAATGGAAAATCCAAAAAGACTTGGAAAAATTATGATTACAATCATAGTAGTATTTGCAGTAACATCATTAATTGCAGTACTAGTAGGGTTTGCTAGTACATATTTTATAAAATTAGTTAATCCAGAAGACGGAGAAAAAATAAAAACTTCGTTAGAAGAAACGGGCTCTGCAGAAGAAAGTGATGAAGAAGAAGTAACAATTGCAGACAGAACAGTTCAATTGCTAACTGTAAATGATTTTAGCAAATTGCTATCAAAAGATAATATAATAGCAATATTAGTAGCATCAATAATTTGTGGAATAGCAATAAGAATGTCAGAAGAAAAAGGAAAAAAAGTATTAGATCTTTTGATATCTGCAAATGATGTTGTACAAAATGTTGTAAAAATTATAATGTATTATGCGCCAATAGGTTTAGCATGTTATTTTGCAGCATTGATAGGAACATTTGGAGCTTCAATAGCTGTAGGATATTTAAAAACATTTGTTATATATACAATTGTTGCATTAGCATTTTATTTCATATTTTATACAATATATGCATTTATAGCAGGAGGAAAAAAAGGAATAAAATTATTCTGGAAAAATGCAGTACCATCAACATTAACAGCACTTGCAACATGTTCAAGTGCGGCATGCATTCCTATAAATGTTGAATGTGCAAAAAAGATGGGAGTACCAGATGATATAGCAGAAACAACAATTCCAATGGGAACAAGCTTCCATAAAGATGGTTCAATGATAGGTTCAGTATTTAAAATTATGTTTTTAGTGTGTTTATTTGGAACAGTAATAAATACACCAGCAGGAGTTTTACAAGTACTAGGGGTAGCAATAATAGCAAACTTATTAATAACAGGTGTTCCAATAGGTGGTGGAACAATTTCAGAAATGTTAATAGTAACAATGATGGGATTCCCAGTTGCATCATTACCAATACTTACAATGATTGCAACAATAATAGATGCACCAGCAACAATGTTAAATGTTGTGGGTGATACAGTTTCATCAATGGTAGTTACTAGAATAGTAGATGGAAAGAACTGGATTAAAGAAGATTCAGAAAATGATAAAATAAAAGAAAAAGTAAATATATAAAGGATGCAAAAAAATCTCAAGATTAGAATAAAACTAATGCTTGAGATTTTTATTATAAATTTTTTTATAAAGATTACAAATATTACAATCATGGCAAATTGTAATATTACCTTCAAATATAAGTTGTAAAGTATTAATAAAATCAACATTACTTGAAGGAGAAACTAAATGGATATAAATATTTTTTGGTAATAAATTTAACAAAGTATTTAGAACAAAATCATTATTAGAAAATGAAACATCAGATAAATATTTTGCTTTTTGAAGGTTTTTATCTATTTTTATTTTTTCCATATTTTCATCTAATAAAATAATTTCGTTTTTTAATGATATTGCATGAATGATTCTATTAGAAGTTGATTGAGAATGAACATAAAGCCTTAAAAGAGACACAAATTCTAAATATTCTCTTTCTATAATAAATTCATTAACTGAAAAATCCACTATTTCTCCAAGCAAATTTCTATAATTACCTAATCTAAAATTTATAAAGCCTGTAAGGATAATAGAATTATGAGTTGATATATATTCATAAAAAATATCAAATAAAAGAAGTTGTCTATTTTGGAAGGAGTATTCACTTGAATCACAAAGATTTTCTTCACACAAATTTAATATTTTTTTTAATTCAAAATTTTCAAAATAAAAGTAGTTTGTATTTAGGATGGTTTTCAATATATTTATTTCGAAATAATCGACTACTAGATAAGACAAGATTGTTGCTAATTTTGTATAAAAGAGTTCTTCGTCAATTCCAGTATAATGAATAATGATGTTTTTATAATATTTAAATTCTTTTTGAGAATAAAATGTATTTAGCATGTTGAAACTTGAAAATTCATTTTGTAGATATTTTAATATATCTTCATTATTAGTTTTTATACATAATGAATTCATAGATAGCTCCTTTTTTCTGTTTTGTATAGTATTTACTTAAAAATTTTTTCTATACAAGATTAGAATATAATATTCTAAAAATAAAAAAATGAAACTTGTTTATAATCACAAAAAATATATAAAATAAAAAATAAACGAAAATTATTTTTGAAATAATTTTCGTTTATTTTTTATAACTTATGATAAATATTATAATCAATGTCAGGGAAGATACAATCTTTAGTCTGAATATCATTTAAGAAAACTTCATCAACTTTATTAGCTTTGATTTCATAATACAATTTAGTAAAACGACCAATATGATTTTTAATACGTTTTTTTGCATAATCAACCATAGTGCCATTAGTAATAATAAATAGCCAACAACTGGTTTGAGCTAATAATAATTCACGAGCAGCTTGATTTAGAGCATCTTTGATAATACCATCTTCCATATTAGGATAAGAAGTTGCGAGATCGATCATTCTATCTGCAGCTTTATGTAAGTGACGATGAACATAATCATTAGTAGGGTTAAGCCACACACCACTATAACCATTAGCCCCCCAACTTGAACGACAAGGAGAGCAAACTTGAGTTTCTGGGTATTTATCAATATATTCAGAAGGAGTAATTAATTCAAAATTACACTCATCATAATAAATCTTCTTAAATAAGATATATAACCAATAAGGACCTTCATACCACCAATGTCCATATAATTCAGCATCATAAGGGCATAAGATAATAGGTGGTTTATCCATATAATCTGCAACATTAGCAATTTGTTCAGTACGAGAATTCATAAAGTGACCTGCTTGTCTTTCTGCAGAATCATGAGCCCATTGAACATCATAATAATCTTTTTGTTCTGTTTTTCCAGTAATTCTATGATATTTTATACCTGTATGAACACGAACTCCATTGTGAGCAATGTAAGGTTTGATATAATCATAATCAGCCTCATAACCGATGTCTCTATAAAATTCTCTGTAATTGTAGTCGCCAGGATATCCATCAATAGAACTCCATACTTGTTGAGAAGAAGTCATGTCACGTCCAAAACATACTAGACCACCAGGTGAAACTATAGGGGCATATGTACCATAAATTGGGGTAGGGTCGGCATATAAAACTCCGTGAGATTCTACAATTGCATATTCAATTCCAAATTCTTTAAGATATTTATCAGCTTCTGGAACATAACCACATTCAGGTAACCAAATACCACGAGGTTTTCTTCCGAAAAATCTTTCATATGTTTGAACTCCAACAGCAATTTGAGCTTTAATAGATTCTTCATTAACATATAAAATAGGAAAGTAGCCATGAGTAGCACCACATGTAATAATTTCTAGTACACCAATATCTTGAAAATGCTTAAATTGTTCAATAATATTGCATTTCCATACATCTCTAAAAAGATGTAAATCGTTTGAATATCTATCATAATAATAATGAGAAAGCCTATTTACTCTTTCATTATCTTTTGTACGTTCAATTTCTTTTTCTGAAAGTTCGATTAGTTTTTCTAAATAATGAATATATTTTTGCTGTAATAATCTATTATCAAACATAGAAAGTAGAGTAGGGGTTATAGACATAGTAATTCTAAAATTAACACCTTCATCTACTAATTTTTGATAACTTTGTAATAGTGGTATATATGTTTCTGAAATTGCTTCATATAACCATGACTCTTCTAAATAATCATCACTTTCAGGATGATGTATAAATGGAAGATGTGCATGTAATACAAAACTTACATAACCTTTTTTTTGCATTTTTTTCTCCTTTTAAATTTTATAATTAAAAGCCGTAGGTAAGTAGCCTACGACAATTTGTTTTAAATAAATCTTGATGACATACTACCTGATGATGGATTTCCACCAGAAGATGGATTGTTTTTAACTTTATCAAATACAGATATATCTTTTGTGTGATATATTTCAGAATATATACCTTTTAGTAAGTCTTCACTAATATAAGGTATATTTTGAACCTTTTTCATTGCAGGTAAATGTTTTATAATTTCATATAAAGAAATCGATTTTTCATTATAATTTTTTACATTTCTTATTCTGATTGTATTATTTTCATTAGTGTTAAATAATACATGATCATTTGGTGATTCAATTTCATTTGATATTGATACATATATATAATCAGTAGGGATATTTTCTTTAATTTCTTTTGTTACTCCTTCATTGTAATAGTTAGGACGTCTGCCAAGTTCAACTCTATAATCACATTTGCTATCATTGATATGAAGATACCAACTATTTGCAAAATCATTTATAGGAACTTCAAAACTATAATTCATAGTATCATTATGTATTATTAGCACAGGTCTTGTTATATTAAAGAAGTTTTCTCCATATTGTTTTATATAGTTTTCTCTATCTGAATCTGCAATATCCCAATAAACAAATAGAGTATCAGGTGTTTGATAAAGTATTTTTACTATTGTTTCATTATATCTATAAGGCAAATCATAAGATTCTACAATTTTAATAGGCTTTTTTACTTTCTTTGTTTGTTTGTTTATTTTTTTACTTTTAATTGAAGTTTGCTTGATTTTCGAATTAGCTTTTTTTGTAGTAACCTTTTTTGTTTTAGTTTTATCAGCGATATTCTTTTTAGCAGAAGTAGTAGGCAATTTTTTTATAACTTCTTTTTTATTATTTTTCTTATTTATTTCTTTTGTTTTTGATGGCATTTTTTATCCTCCTATGTATGTAGACATTATTTTCTATATACTATACTAAAAACAAAATAAATTCAAGGGAATTTATAAAAAAAGAAAAAAAATTCTAAAAGTATTGACAAATATATATGAAAAGTGTATAATAATAGTCGTTACAAGAAGAAGTTATCCACTTCTCACCTTATCTTTAGGAAAAAGGTTAGAAATTAGATTTATATATAAAAAATTATAAAATCTATATTTATGTGGAATTGACTTGTAACAAGGTCAATTTTTTTTATTTATAAAAGATTACCATTTAAAAAAATCAGGAGGTGTTTTATATAAAACAAGAATTACCTATAAATGGTCAAATACGAGCAAAAGACGTACAATTAATAAGTGAAAATGGAGAAAAATTAGGAATAGTTCCATTAGCAAGAGCTTTAGAATTAGCTACAGAAAAAAAATTAGATTTGGTATTAGTATCACCAAATTCACAAGTGCCAGTGTGCAAAATTATGAATTATGGAAAATACAAATTCGAACAAGCCAAAAAAGAAAAAGAAGCTAAGAAAAAGCAAAGAGTTCAAGAAACAAAGGAATTAAGAATAACCCCAAATATAGAAGAACATGACTTTAGTTTTAAAGCTAAAAATGCAAGAAAATTTCTAGAAGATGGAAACAAAGTAAAAATAACAGTAAGATTTAGAGGTAGAGAATTAAACAACACAAAAATGGGAGAAGAAGTTTTAAACCAGTTCATAAAAAATCTAGAAGATGTTTCAGTAGTAGAAAAAAAACCAAAACTAGAAGGAAAGAATATGTTCATTATACTAGCTAAAAAAGCCAATTAAATAGGCTTAAAATATAATAAAACAAACAATTGAAAGGAGCGAAAAGCTATGCCAAAATTAAAAACAAATAAAGCTGCAAAGAAAAGATATTCTTTGACAGCAACAGGAAAAGTAAAAAGAACAACGGCTAATAGAAGACATTTATTAGCAAATAAAACAAAAAGACAAAAATTATCAAGCAGACGCCCTGGAGCTTATGCAGATAAGACATGTGAAAATACTATAAAGAAATTATTACCATATGGTAACTAAAAATAGTTTAGGAGGGAAAAGAAATGGCAAGAGTAAAATCAGCAATGACAACAAGAGCAAGACATAAAAAAGTTTTAAAACAAGCAAAAGGATATTATGGAGCAAAACATTATAGATTTAGAAATGCTAATCAAGCAGTATTAAAATCATTAGCATATGCATATGTTGGAAGAAAAGATAAAAAGAGTGATTTCAGAAAATTGTGGATAGCAAGAATAAATGCTGCTGCAAGAATGAATGGAACAACATATAGCAAATTAATCGCAGGATTAAAGAAAGCTAATGTATCAATCAACAGAAAAATGTTAGCAGAAGTTGCTGTAAATGACCCAAAAGCATTTACAGAAATAGCTGAAATAGCAAAAAAAGCATAAATATATAAAAGGGAGGTCTCATTTTGAATTTTATAATTTCAAAGTGAGGTCTCCTTATGCATTTTTAATATAAGCTTTTATATAATATAATAGGTAAGTTACAATTGGAGGAAAGAAAATTGAATATAGGAATAGACATAGATGGAGTGTTAACAGATATGGAAAGAGAAATTACAGATTATGCGACCAAAATGTGTGTAGAAGAGCAAATACCTATAAAAGTTGATTCTACTCAGTATTATGAATCAGATAGCTTTGGCTGGAATCAAGAACAAGTAGATAAATTTTGGAATAAATACTTAGTACCATATGTAAAAGAAGCTAATTTGAGAAAATATGCAAAGGAAATAATTCAAAAATTAAGAAAAGAAGAAAATAAAATATATATAATAACAGCAAGAGATGAAAGTGGCATGCCAGAAGAATATTATGGTAAGATGCAACAACTAACAAAAGAATGGCTAAACAAACATGAAATTGAATATGATAAGTTAATATTTGCAAAAGACGAAGAAAAATTGCAAAAATGTATAGAAAACAATGTAGAAATAATGATTGAAGATAGTCCAAATAATATAAAGGATATATCTACTAAGATTAAAGTAATTAAATTTGATTGCCAATATAATAAAAATGTACAAGGCGAAAATATTATTACAGCTTATAGTTGGTATCATATATATGATATTATAAATAAAACAAAAAAAGGAGAGTAATATGGCAAAGATATTTGAAGATGTTTCAAGAACATTTAATGAATTTTTATTAATACCAAATTTAACAGATGAAAGGTGTATACCATCAAATGTATCATTAAAAACACCAATAGTAAAATATAGAAAAGGCGAAGAACCAAAATATTGTGCAAATGTTCCAATGGTGTCTGCAATAATGCAGTCAGTATCAGGGGAAGAAATGGGAATTGCATTAGCACGTGAAGGTGGAATAGCATTTATATATGGTGCACAATCAATTGAATCACAAGCTGAAATGGTTAGACATGTAAAAAAACACAAAGCAGGATTTGTAGTTAGTGATTCAAACGTAAAAAGTGGAACAACATTAAGAAAAGTAATAGAATTAGTTGAAAAAACAGGACATTCAACAGTTATGATTACAGAAGATGGTACTGCAAATGGCAAATTTTTAGGACTGGTAACAGATAAAGATTATAGAATTTCAAGAGATGACTTAAATGCACCAATAGACAATTTTATGACACCAAAAGAAAGAGCAATTTGGGCAGAAGAAGGTTTAAGCTTATCAGAAGCAAATGATATCATTTGGGAGAAAAAGAAAGAATGTCTGCCAATATTAACAAAAGAAGGAAATCTAAAATTTTTAGTATTTAGAAAAGACTATGAAGAAAGAAAGCACAATCCAAATTCATTATTAGATGAAAATAAAAGATATATAGTTGGAGCAGGAATAAATACTAGAGATTATGAAGAAAGAGTACCAGCATTAGTAGACGCAGGTGTTGATATTCTTTGTATAGATTCATCAGACGGATATTCAGTATGGCAAAAAAATACAATTCAATATATTAGAAAAAAATATGGTGATAATATAAAAATTGGAGCAGGAAATGTAGTTGATAAAGAAGGATTCAGATATTTAGCAGAAGCAGGTGCAGACTTTATAAAAGTTGGTGTTGGCGGAGGCTCAATATGTATTACAAGAGAAACAAAGGGAATTGGTAGAGGACAAGCCAGTAGCCTAATAGATGTAGTAGAAGCTAGAGATGAATATTTTGAAGAAACAGGAGTATATATTCCAGTATGTTCAGATGGTGGAATAGTACATGACCATCATATAACAATAGCACTAGCACTTGGAGCAGATTTTGTAATGATGGGACGTTACTTTGCACGTTTTGACGAAAGCCCTACAAGAGTAGTAAAAATAAATAATAACTATGTAAAAGAATATTGGGGAGAGGGTTCAAATAGAGCAAGAAACTGGCAAAGATATGATATGGGAGGAGCAAAAAAACTTTCATTTGAAGAAGGAGTAGACTCTTATATTCCATATGCAGGTTCATTAAAAGATAATTTAGACATAACTGTTGCAAAAATAAAATCTACAATGTGTAACTGTGGTGCAATTACAATTCCAGAATTACATGAAAAAGCAAGATTAACATTAGTTTCAAATGTAAGTATTCAAGAAGGTAGTGCACATGATGTAATTTTAAAAGAAATAGATAAACAATATAAATAGTTTTTATAAGAGCTTACTGTTTAGTAGGCTCTTTTTCAGTTCTTCGAACATACTAAACAAAGACTGTTTTTATTCTAGTGTATAAGTTTCTTTATTTTGGAAATACTGTCTACAGAAAAAGGAGGTCAATATGAAACCATTAAATTCACAAAAAGATTATCAAGACTATGTTAATAAAAAATCGCCAAATTCACCAATATTAAAAGATTGCTTTAATGCTTTTTGGGTAGGAGGATTGATTTGTTCAATAGGGCAAATAATTATGGATGTATGTAAATATAGAGGATTGTCACAAGAGAGTTCAGGAACTATAGTTTCTATTATATTAATTGCAATTAGTGCATTTTTAACGGGATTAAACATATTTAATAAAATTGGAAAATTTGCAGGGGCAGGTTCATTAATACCTATTACAGGTTTTGCAAATTCTATTGTTTCACCAGCTATGGAATATAAATCAGAAGGATATATAATGGGAGTTGGAGGAAAAATGTTTACTGTTGCAGGTCCTGTACTTGTATTTGGTATTTCAGCTTCTATAATTGTAGGGCTTGTTTATTTAATTTTTAATACTCAAGCAATTACATTAGTTTAATAAAGGAAGGAAGATTTTATGCAAAAATTAGGAAAACAAACAATAAAATTTGATACTCCGCCAGTAATTACAGAAGTTGCTTCAATAGTTGGACCTAAAGAAGCAAATGGTCCATTAGCAAAATATTTTGATAAATGTTTAGAAGATGAATTCTGGGGAGAAAAAACTTGGGAAAAATCAGAAAGCAAAATAATAAAAGAAACTGTAAATGCTGTAATTTCAAAATCTGGAATAGCTTCAAGTGAAATAGAATATTGTTTTGCAGGAGATTTGCTAAATCAGTGTATTTCTTCAAGTTTTGGATTAAGAGAATTAAACATACCATTTTTAGGAATATTCGGAGCATGTTCAACTTTTGTTGAGGGACTAAGTTTAGGTGCAATTGTAACAGAAGCATGTGCTAAACATGTCTTATGTGCTGCATCAAGTCATTTTTGTAGTGCAGAAAAACAATTTAGGTTTCCATTAGAATTAGGAAATCAAAGACCACCAACTTCTCAGTGGACTGTTACAGGTGCAGGGGCAGCAATTCTATCACAAACTGGTGAAGGACCATTTATCACACATATAACTTCTGGAAAAATAGTTGATATGGGGATAAAAGATGCTAATAATATGGGAGCTGCAATGGCACCAGCTGCACTTGATACATTAATATGTCATTTTAAAGATACAGGAAGAGCTCCATCATATTATGATGCAATTATTACAGGAGATTTAGGACACATAGGTAAAGATATTTTAACAGAACTCGCACTAGATAAAGGGTATAATATTAAATCAAACTATAATGATTGTGGTGTAATGATTTTTGATAAGGAAAAACAAGATACACACTCAGGTGGAAGCGGTTGTGGCTGTTGTGCTTCTGTATTTTCAGGATATTTCTTTAAACAATTAAAAGATAAAAAAATTAATAGGATATTATTAATTGCTACAGGTGCATTGATGAATTCAACATCATCTCAACAAGGAGAAAGTATTCCTGGAATTGCACATGCAATTAGTATTGAAATGTAGGAGGAAGGTTTATGGATTGGTTACAGAGTATTTCATGGATAGGACTGTTTAAATGTTTTGTAGTAGGAGGACTAATCTGTGTTGTTGGACAAATTTTAATAGATAAAACAAAACTAACACCAGCTAGAATATTAGTAGCTTTTGTTACAACAGGTGCTATTTTGGGAGGACTTGGAATTTATCAATATCTTGTTGATTTTGCTGGTGCCGGTGCAACAGTACCATTAACTGGTTTTGGATATAATCTTGCAAAAGGCGCAATAAAAGGTGTTAAAGAATCTGGAATAATTGGAGCATTCACAGGTGGTATTACTGCATCAGCAGGAGGGATTGCAGCAGCAATATTCTTCGGATATATTGCATCATTAATTTCTAAGCCTAAAATGAAAAAAGAATAATTAAGTATGGAGCCAAGAAAATCTTGACTCCTTTTTACTGGAAATTTATAAAAAAATCTTGACATTTTTGTCAAAATATATAAAATATAATTAGTTATTTATATTTGTTGAAAGGAATAAAAAAATGAAAAAAGAAGATGGGATGACCGCATTAAATTTATTACTTACAATCGTAATTACAGTAATAATAGCAGGTGTAATATTTGCAATGGTATATCAAAAACCAACTAATAATACAAATGTTAATGAAAATACAAATACAAGCACAAATACAAATGTGCAAAACGAAGGAGAAAATTTGAAAAATGATTAATGTAACAACAATAATATCTGTTATATTCGCTATTTTTTATATAGTAATATTAAGTGTAATTGCAAGAATAGATCAGAAGCAAATTAAAATAGAAAAAAGAACTACAATGGCAGGAATTGGACTAGCAATATTATATATAATAAGTAATTATATAATAAAACCTGAAAGTATAAAATATGGAATAATATATTTAGGAATATACATAATTTTAATAGCTGTTGATACATTTATAACAAAAAAATATGCAAAAAATAGTTATACAATAGGAATATTAATGCTATTTTGTATAATGCTTCAATTTTGTGGAATAGAATCATTTACATATACTTTAATTTTAACAACTTTAGAAATATTGATAACTCTTTTAATTGCAACAATAAAACAAAAGACAAATGGAAATAAAAAGGTAAGATTAGACAATATTCCAGTAGGATACTTTATAATAGTTAACAATATATTTGTTATAATTATGATGCAGATTTTATCAATAATTAGATAAAAAATGGAAAGGATGATACAAATGAAAATAGGAATAGATATTGGTGGAAGTCATATTGGAATAGGATTGGTTAATAGTAATGGTACTATCATATTAAAAGAAGAAAAATTTATAAAAGATAAATCTAATATTGAGAAAAAAATAGAAGAATATATAACTGAAAATGTAATTAAAATGTTGCAAGCATATTACATTAATGAAATAGGAATTGCTGTGCCTGGAACAGTAACAGGAACTAAAATTGTAAGAGCAGTAAATTTAGGAATAGAAAATTATGATTTAGTAGCAATTTTACAAAACAATTTGATAAAAGCAGGATATACTATAAATATAAAAATGAAAAATGATGGTAAATGTGCTGCGCTTGCTGAACAAAAATATGGAGCATTAGCTGGATATGATAATAGCGTTTTTTTGTGTATAGGTACAGGTGTAGGGAGTGCAGTAATATTCGATGGAAAATTATTAGAGGCAAAAAATGTACCTGGTTTTGAATTCAGCCATACAATTATACACAGAAATGGAGCTGCTTGCAACTGTGGTAAAAGAGGCTGTTTTGAAGTATATGCAAGCTTAAAAAGATTCAAAGAAAAAATTGTAAAAGAATTTAACTTAAAATCAATAAATGGAGAATGTGTTAGAGATTTTATTCGCAAAAATTCAGATAATCCAACATTAAGATATATGATAAATAGTTACATAGAAGACCTTAGTATAGGAATATCTAACATTATTAATATTTTTGAACCTGAAGCAATATGTTTAGGGGGGAGTTTTGCAGAATATGAAGGTATTTTATATGAGCCATTAAAAAATGCATTAATAAACGGAAATTTGCTATTTAATAAAAGATGTGATATAATAATAAAACTTGCAAAGTTAAAAAATGATGCGGGAATTATTGGAGCAACACTTATATAATTCCTTTCAGTTTGTTTTTTAACAATAAGAAAGGAAACAAAAAATGAAAAAAGTAAGTTTTTATACACTAGGTTGTAAAGTAAATCAATATGAAACAAATGCAATGGCGCAAAAATTTAAAGAATCAGGATATGAAATAGTTGATATGAATGATGATATTTCAGACATATGTATAGTAAATACATGTACAGTAACAAACATGTCTGATAGAAAATCAAGACATTCATTAAGAAGAGTAAAAGAGAAAAATCCTTCTGCAATTATTGCAGCAGTAGGATGTTATGCACAAGTTGCAAAAAATGACCTAGAAAATATGCCAGAAATTGATATAGTTCTCGGCAATGAAGAAAAGGCAAATATTGTACAATATGTAGAAAAGTTTATAGAAAATGAAAAAAAGTTGATAGAAATAGAAGATATAGCAACTAAAAAAGAATTTGAAGACATGGGGCAAATTACATATACAGAAAAAACAAGAGCATTTATCAAAGTTCAAGATGGATGCAATCAATTTTGTTCATACTGTATTATTCCATATGCAAGAGGAAGAGTTAGAAGCAGAAATGCAGAAAGCATAATAAAAGAGATTACGCAAATTGCACAAAATGGAATAAAAGAAGTAGTAATAACAGGAATTCATGTAGCGTCATATGGAAGAGACTTTGGAAATGAAAATGGATTAATAGAATTATTAGAAAAAATAAATGAGATAGAAGGAATAAAAAGAATTAGACTAGGATCATTGGAGCCTAAAATCATAACAGAAGAATTTATGCAAAGACTATCAAAACTAGAAAAAATTTGCCATCACTTTCATTTATCATTACAAAGTGGATGTGATGCAACTTTAAAAAGAATGAATAGAAAATATACAACATCAGAAGTTAAAGAAATTATAGAAAGACTAAGAAGATACTATGATGACGTAATGCTAACAACAGACATTATAGTAGGATTTCCGGGAGAAACAGAAGAAGAATTTGAAACTACATATCAATTTTTAAAACAAGCAAAATTATACAAAATGCATGTATTTCAATATTCACCAAGAAAAGGAACGAGAGCAGCAGTTATGCCAAACCAAATAGATGGAAATATAAAAGAAGCAAGAAGTAAAAAATTGATAGAATTATCAAACGAAAATCAAAAAATGTATAATCAACAACTTGTTGGAAAAGAGGTAGAGGTTTTATTTGAAGATAAAGAAGTAGAAGATGGAATAACATATTTTAGAGGACATACTCAAAATTATGTATTAGTAAAATATAAAACAGATGAAAATTTAGAAAATACATTAAAATTAATAAAAATCTCAGATATTTCTGAATTACCAATATAAGCGGGAGATTTTGCACGGATTATCTCGCTTTTTTTCTGTGCAATTTTGCACAGATTATCTCGCTTTTTTTTCGTGCAATTTTGCACAGAAAAAAAGCGATCTCAAGTGTGCAAAAAGAGCTCCCAGGAAAAAATCCCAGGAGCTGAAAGGTTTTAGCTTTTTGGAACCAGTGTTGTAGAAATTCGCCGATCAGAGAATTCTTTAGCAAAATGAATACCATCCTGGTCGTTTTCTTTACTTTCATAACTGGTAAAGCCAATTATGTTTAATTCTGAAAAATCATCTACCACAAACACTTTGTTGATGGGGTCCTCTGCACCATCATCACCCAAGTATTTTTTATAAGCGTCATGTGATGCCGAGCCATGTTCGGCTTGTTTATGCATTTCCAAACTTTTTAATTGAATTTCAATTTGAAAACCTGGCAATACATTTGAATACATCTGAATTGTTAGTGTAAACTGTAACGACTTATAATCATTGCTTTTGGGATTTCTAATAAAATCCTTAATGAATTCAATTCTGAATGGGATTTCTAGAACATATTTGATAATTTGTTTATCAAGTTCGTTGATTCCATTACTTGAGTCAACCCAATCAATGAATTCTTTTTTCATTTTTCTATTTTTTGCTGCAACAATTCCTGAAAGAGCATCAAATATAAAATGAATGTGATCATCAGCTTCTGATTCATTACATGAATTCAAAAGGACTCCTCTGATACCGAAACGATCTCGTATATTTACAGAAGATGTCTCAGAAGATTTTCTAAGAATTTTTGCTAATTCACTTTCCAGAGACTTCCTTCTTGAATATAAATTTATGTCCAGATGCAAATTATAAGTTTCATTTAACCAAATTATGATGTACATAACTGTTATAGTTATGTATGTAGTTATGTTTGTTGATGCAAATGTATTTTCTCTGAAACGATAGCATGCACGCAAGCCATCAACAAAAGAGTAAAATTCATTAGCATCAGCACTATCAACTTCTTCATCCTTTGACAAATTATAGAGATTTTTTACGATCTCTAATATGTTGGAAGATTTCCGCAGTGCTTCTTGGTACTTCTCGTGAATAAGGTCTAATGTTTTTTGATTCATAATGTTTTTCCCTTTCTTTAAAAAATTTTATATAAGTATTATACCACAAAAGTCCAGAAAAGTATAGTAATATGACAAAAGTAATTGACATAATTGATAAAAAAATATATAATGTATTGGATAAAAGTACGGAAGGAAGATAGAAAATGAAAGAAGTAGAATTATTAGCACCAGCAGGTTCATATGAAAAAGCAAAAATAGCATTTTTATATGGGGCAGACGCAGTATATTGTGGGACATCATCATTATCATTAAGAACAAGAGCTGACATGCAAGATGATGATTTAGAAAAAACAGTAAAATATGCACATAGTATAGGAAAAAAAGTGTATGTAACATTAAATATTTTCGCATGGGACGAAAAATATGATGAAATTATAGAAATGGCAAAAAAGCTTGAAGAATTAAAGCCAGATGGAATTATAGCAGCAGATGGAGGAGTAATAGAAGTATTAAAACAATATGCTCCAAGTGTTGCAATAAATGTAAGTACACAAGCTAATATTGTTAGTTTGCATGATTGTAATTTCTGGCGTAAAAATGGTGCAAAAAGAATGATAATGGCAAGAGAAATGAATAAAGAACAATTAAGATATATAATGGAAAATAAACCAGAAGATATGGAAATAGAAATATTTATACATGGTGCAATATGTTTTGCATATTCTGGAAGATGTTTCTTAAGTGATTTCTTAACTTGTAGGAGTGCAAATTTAGGGGATTGTGCACAAAGTTGTAGATGGTCATATAAATTATATGCAGAAGAAAGAAACAATCCAGGTGAATTTATGCCGATTGAAACAAATGAATATGGCACAAGCATATTTTCATCAAAAGACTTATGTTTGATAAAAGAACTTCCAGAAATAATAGATATGGGAATTGATAGCTTAAAAATAGAAGGACGTTTAAAAACAGAATATTATGTAGCAAGTATTGTAAATGTTTACAGAAATGCAATTGATGACTATAAAAAAGATCCAGAACATTATGATGCAGAAAAATACATGAAAGAAATTGAGAAAATAAAAACAAGAGAATTAACAACATTTTATTTTAATGACAGGAAAAATAAAGATATTCAAGAATATGATGGACATCAATATAATGAAAAATATCAATTTGGCGGAAAAGTTGTTGGCTATGATGGAGAAAAAGCAATTATAGATATTCGTAACAGATTACAAATTGGAGATACTTTAGAAATATTAGTTCCAAATCAACTTGAGGCTGTAGAATTTAAGATTGAAAAATTATGGGATTTTGAAACTGATGAAGAAATGGATGTAGTTAATCCAGGAGTTAAAGATCAAAAAGTAAAAATGATGCTTCCAGTAAAATGTGAAGAAAATTGGATTATTAGGAGAAAAAAATAATGAAAAATATAAAAGACTATGATTTGCCAGCATTAAAGGAAGAATTTGTACAAATGGGAGAAAGGCCATTTAGAGCAGAGCAAGTGTTTAAATGGCTTTATGAAGTCAAAGTTACAAACTTTGATGAAATGACAAATTTGTCATTAGAACTAAGAGAAAAATTAAAACAAAATTATGAGATGCATAATTTTAAAATATTAAAAAAACAAGAATCATCAGATGGAACTAAAAAGTATTTATTTGATGTGCTAGACGGAAATGCAATAGAGACAGTATTAATGAGTTATCATCATGGATATAGTATATGTGTATCATCACAAATAGGATGCAAAATGGGATGTAAATTTTGTGCATCAACAGGAATTAATTTTATAAGAAATTTAAGTTCAGGAGAAATTGTTGAACAAATTCTTGCAGTTGAAAGAGATAATGGAATAAAAATTTCAAATGTAGTATTTATGGGAATTGGAGAGCCACTAAATAATTATAATAATGTAGTAAATGCAATTAGAATAATAAACAATCCAAAAGGAATAAATATTGGAGCAAGACATATAAGTGTTTCAACAAGTGGGTTAGTACCAGGAATTTATAGACTTGCAGATGAAAATATTCAATGTACATTGTCGATTTCATTACATGCAACTAATAATAAAAAAAGAAGTAGTATGATGCCTGTAAATAATGCATTTCCAATTGAAGAATTGCTACAAGCATGTAAAGATTATATTGCAAAAACAAATAGAAGAATTTCATTTGAATATGCATTAGCAAAGGATAATAATGACAATCTAGAAGATGCTAAAGAACTAGTACATCTATTAAGAGGGATGTTGTGCCATGTAAATTTAATACCAATAAACAAAATTGAAAATGGTGCATATTCAAAAAGCTCAAACGAAAATATTATGCAATTTAGAGATTATTTAAATGACCATGGAATTGTTGCTACTATTAGACGTGAGTTAGGTTCAGATATTGATGCAGCATGTGGACAATTGAGAAGAAAAAATTTATAAAAACAATTGAAAAATAATATTTAATATGATATAACTAGAAAAAAAGATACGAGGTGAAACGATGATAATAGCTTATGCAAAGTCAGATATAGGAAAAGCTAGAGAAATGAATCAAGACGCATATTATATATCAGATTCGTCGAGTGAAATCAAATTATATTTATTAGCAGATGGCATGGGAGGATACAAAGGTGGAGAAATTGCGAGTAATTTGGCAATAAAATGTGCACAAAGTTATATTACAAACAATTTTAAAGAAACACAAAAAGATAAACAAAGTTTAATTCAACTGGTTGCAAGTAGTATGGAATATGCAAATATGGTAGTATACGAAAAATCAAAAGAAGATAAAGAACTTGAAGGAATGGGTACTACTTTAGAAGTTTGCTTAATATATAATAATAAGGCATATATTGGTCATATAGGAGATAGTAGAATATATAGAATAAGAAAAGATTTTATAAGAAAATTAACACAAGACCATAGTTATGTACAAAAATTAGTAAAAGACGGAACTATAACAAAAGAAGAAGCGGAAAAACATCCAAAGAAAAACATGTTAATGAAAGCACTTGGATGTAATGCATTTGTTGAGCCTGATGTATCAGTAAAAGGATTTCTCAGAGATGACATTTTACTCATATCATCAGATGGATTGACCAATATGGTAAAACAAGAAGATATATTCAAAATAGCAAAAGGAAACATAGAAAAAGCACCTATCAGGCTTGTAGACTTAGCAAATGAAAATGGAGGGTTAGATAACATAACAGTTGTAGTAATAAAAAACATATAACCTATAAGGAGAGATATAAAAATGGATTTAAAAGGTAGATTGTTAGGAAATAGATATGAAATTATCGAGAAAATTGGCAGTGGCGGAATGGCAACAGTATATAAAGCAAAATGCCATGTGCTAAACAGATATGTAGCAATCAAAATCTTAAGAGATGAATTTACAACAGATGATGAATTTATAAAAAGATTTGAAGTAGAAGCTCAATCAGCAGCAAGCATAACACATCCTAATATTGTTTCAGTATATGATGTAGGTGCTGATGGAAATTTATATTATATAGTAATGGAATTAATAAAAGGAAAAACATTAAAAGAAATAATTGTTGAAGAAAAAGGACCACTTCCATGGAAATGGTCAGTAAATATAGCAGGTCAAATTGCTTCTGCATTAGAAACAGCACATAAAAATCACATTATACATAGAGACATAAAACCACATAATATCATTATTACAGAAGATGGAGTGGCAAAAGTAACAGATTTTGGAATTGCAAAAGCAGTTTCAAACTCAACAATTACAGCATTTGGAACAACAATTGGTTCAGTACATTATTTTTCACCTGAACATGCACGTGGAGGATACACGGATGAAAAATCTGATTTATATTCTTTAGGTGTTGTAATGTACGAGATGTTAACTGGAAAGGTTCCTTTTGATGCAGATACACCAGTATCAGTTGCATTAAAACATATGCAAGAAGAACCAACTCCTCCAATTGAAGTTAACCCTAATATACCATCAGCTGTTAATGATATAATAATGAAGGCATTAAGAAAAGATACAAATTTGCGTTATCAAAATGCAACAGCTATGTTATTAGATTTAAAGAGAGCATTAAAAGAACCTAATGGTGATTTTGTAGATAATAATGATTATCAAAATGATTTTCCAACACAAAGAATTTCTACAATAGGAATAGAAGAAGAAAGTAGAAAACAAAATTCAGCTAATAAAAATGGAAAGAAGAAAAATAAATTCGTTGAATTTATAAAGAAGCATAAGACGCTTTCAATAATAGTTGGATTAATGTTATTATTTGTTATATCAATAGCATTAACAATCGGAATTTCAAATGCAACAAGACCTAAAGATGTGGATATTCCAAATCTTACAGGAAAAACAGTTGATGAAGCAAAAGAAATATTAAAACAAAATAAATTAAATTATATAGAAGAAGACCAAGAATATAACACAGAAGTTCCAGAAGGACAGATTATATCACAAAATCCACCTTATGTTGAAGGAAGAAAGATAAAAGAAAATACAGACATAAAGGTTGTTGTAAGCAAAGGAACAGAAACAACAACAGTGCCAAAATTGAAAGGTCTAACTAAAGACGAAGCTCAAGATGCTGCAGATGATGCAAAAATTAAATTAGATTTCCAAGAAGAAACTAGTAAGACAGTTGAAGCTGGAGTTATTATAAAACAAGAAAAGGCAGAAGGTGAAACTGTAAATGCAGGTGATACTATTAAAGTTTATATTAGCATTGGTACTGGTATAAAACAAGTTAAAGTAGTTTCAGTTGTTGGGCAAGATGAGGAAACTGCTAAAAAGACATTAGAAGATCTTGGTTTAGTTATAGAAAAAGTTAATTACAGTAAAGATAAATCTCAAACTAATGGCGTAGTTTTAGAACAAAGTTTAAGTGCTAATACTACAGTTGATGAAGGAAGCAAAATAACTTTAACTGTTAATAAATATGACGAAGATAAAGAATGTGCAGTAAATGTAAATGTATCTTCAATGACAGGATATACTAAAAAAACTGATGAAGATGGAAAAGAAATAGAACCAGAAAAGGTAACTGTTTCTGTATATGTAGACGACAAAGAATATAATACAAAATCATCAAAAATGAATGAAGAAAAATACTCAGCTACAATAAAAGCAGCAGGAACAGTAAGTATTAAAGTAGTAGTAAAAGATTCAACAGGCAAAACATTGGCATCTGATACAAAATCAGTTAATTTAAATAATACAACTTCAGTGGATTTTAAATAAAATAGAGCCCTATACGGAGGTCAAGAACCAATGTATAGGGTATTTTTTGATATATTTGAGAAATAAATTTTATGAAAATACTACGTTAACATTCATACTGTCAAATCTTTCATCTATTTCATCAAATCTATCATCGATTTCGTCAAATTTTTCTTCAATTTTTTTAAAGTCACTTTTTAATTCTTTTAGAAGCATATCAAATCTATAATTAATAGATTTAAATTGCATGTCAATATTATCGAATTTCTTATCATATTCTTCGAATTTCTTATCATGTTCTTCAAGTTTTGCAAATATAGCATCAAATTTCTTATCATGCTCTTCAAGTTTTGCAAATATAACATCAAATTTCTTATCATATTCGGCAAATTTCTTATCATGTTCTTCTAATTTTTGCTCGATACTATCAAGTCTTTCAACTACTTCATCAAGTTTATCAACTTTAGAAAGTTTATCTAAAATTAAATCAAACTTATCATTAACATCCATATTATCACCTCCTGTTCATTCGAAAAATTAGTGGAATCCCACTATAAAAGATAAAAATCAAATTGATTAAAAAAATTTGAAAAAATACAATATAAGTATACAGCTAAATAGAGTAAGAAGTCAAGAGAAAAGATTGTATTTTTGAAAAAAATATGTTATATTTTAGAAAAAACAAGAAAGGGATAATATGGAAGGAATAATAATTGGAAATATATCAAATACATATAAAATTGAAACAATTGAAACAACGTATATAGCACATGCGAGAGGAAAATTTAAAAATCAAGATATAAAACCGCTTGTAGGAGATAGAGTGGAGATAGAAGTGATAGATGAAGAAAAAAATGAGGCAATAATAGAAGAAATAAAAACAAGAAAAAACGAGATAAAAAGGCCAAAGATAGCAAACATTGACCAAATAGTATTTATAATATCAACCAAAAATCCAAAACCGGATTTATTAATGCTAGACAAACAATTAGCATATTCCGAAAAAATAAAAATAGAACCAATAATAATAGTTAATAAATGTGATTTAAAAGATGAATATAAAACTATAAAAGAATTATACACTAAAGTTGGATATAAAGTAATTGTAACAAGTGCAAAACAAAATATAGGCATTGATGAATTAAAACAAGAGTTACAAAATAAAACAAGCGTATTCTCAGGAAATTCAGGAGTAGGAAAATCAAGCATAATAAATGCATTATTTGATAAAGAAAAAACTCAAGAAGGTGAGATAAGCAAAAAAAATAAAAAAGGTAAAAATACTACAACAGATACAAAATTATATAAATTGGAGAAAGATACATATATTGCAGATACTCCAGGATTTTCGAGTTTTGAAATAAGCGAAATTGAAAGTACAGGATTAGATAAGTGTTTTAGAGAATTTGTACCAGAAATTGAAAATTGTGAATTTATAGGCTGTACACATATAAAAGAAGAAAATTGTGGTATAAAAAAAGCAATTGAAAGTGAAAAAATTTCAGTAGAAAGATATGAAAGATATTGTAAAATTTACTCTGAGTTAAAAGAAAAAGAAAAGTATAAGTGGTAGTAAAATAAGTGAATATATATGAAAATATTTGTATTTATTGATAGCATTAACAAGAAAAATTCAGAAATTTGTTGAAAAGTATATACAAATAAAATACAATATGATATTATATCATTAATAAAAAGAGGTATGGAAAAAACAAGTATACAAAGGAGTATTTAAAATATGCAAAAGCTTGAAAGCCTTGAGGCTGTACACACACACACACACACACACACACACACAGGTAATTTAATAAATAAAAAAATAAATATAACCAAGGGAAGATTGTGTCCATTTTTAAATTAAAAATGGATACAGTCTTTTTGTGCGTTATAATAAAAAGGTAAAGGAGACTAATAAAATGAAAAAGATTAAGATGATAATTTTAAGTGTTTTATTAATATTACTATTGCCAATTATTCTTATAAACAGTGTAATAATAGTGAATTCATATATAAAACCAAATGAAATACCATCATTTTTCGGATGGAAACCATTTATAGTATTGTCAGGATCAATGGAGACTCAAATAAATACAGGAGACTTAGTTGTAGTAAAAGATGCACAGAATACAGAATTGAAAAATGGGGATATTATTGCATTTAAAAATGGAGATAGTGTAATTACACACAGAATAGTTGATAAGGTTGAAGAGGAAGGAAAAATAAAATACAAAACCAAAGGCGACAATAATAATGCAACAGATGATTGGTATGTATCACCAGAACAAATTGAAGGTATATATCAATTCAAGATGAGCAAACTCGGAAATATAGCAATGTTTATACAGACTCCAATTGGAATGATAATATGTTTGTCAATTCCAATAATATTAATTATATTAACACAAATGACTGCTAGTAAAGAAAAGCAAAAAGATATGGAACAAGAAATAGAAAAATTAAAAAAACAAAACAAAGAATTAACCCAAAGTAATAAGTGATTAAGGGCACAAGCCGTTAATATAAAATTATAGATTGAAAAATCTATATTAATAAATACATAAGAAGAAGGGGGGGGAAAGATATGAAAGACAATAAATTAGTAAAAATATTTTTAATATCATTATTAATTGTAATGGTAGGATTAATTTTAGTTTCAGGAACATATGCAAAATATACAACTAAATTTACAGGAAGTGACACAGCAACTGTAGCTAAATTTAAAGTTAGTTCAAATACAACAGCTGAAACATTTGATTTATTTAAAACTGCAAAAGAGGTGGATGGAACAACTGCTGATGCAGAGGTTGTAAATGGAAAGGTTGCTCCAGGAACAGGAGGAAAATTTGATATACAATTAACAAATGATTCAGAAGTAAAAGTACATTATGCAATATCTTTAAAAGAAACAAATGAATCAAATATTCCAATAGAATATAGTTTAGATGGAACAACATATGTAACAGCAGCTAATTTTGCATCAGTATCAGCTGATGATTTAGCAATTGGTTCAACAACACAACAAACAAAAACAGTATCAGTTTATTGGAGATGGGCTTTTGAAGGAAAAGATAGTACAAATTATACAACAACACAAACAGATACAACAGATTATACTTTAGGAACGGCATCAACTGCTCCAACAGTTAAAGTAGAAGTATCAACTGTATTTACACAAGTTGATTAATTTATATACAATAGGTGAATTTTATATTCGCCTATTGTTGTAATTAATATATTGATTAAAGTACGTTAAAAACATATTTTAATGAGTATATTAAAAGGAGAAAAAGCTATGGAAAATAATATAAATGAGTTAAAAAAACAAAGAGATAGATCTAGAATTTTAAATATTATATTAATAATAATCATTATTATATTATTACTTTTGGGATATGTAGTTGGAAGTAAAATTGGAAAAATTGGCTTGAGGTCTAAAGAAACTACTACACAGCCAGAAGAAATTACACAAGAAGAAAAATTAATGCCAGAGATTGAAATTACACAAGATGATATAGATGTTACCAAAGAAACACAATTAAATATATTTAATAATGAAAAATTTAATGGAGAAAAAATAATAGACCCAGGTTCAAAAGGAGAAGTTCAAATTTGCATTAGAAATAAGTCAAATTATGATGTGAGCTATGATTTTAATTTTACTGATGAAATGCAATATCATGTAAATATGAAATATAAATTAAAACTTGATAATGTTTATATAAAAGGAAATAAAGAGGAATATAAAAAATTGGAAGATATTAAACTTAAAGAAGTGATTGTACCTAAAGATTCTGCCAATATATACACTTTAGAATGGTACTGGGAAGATGATGATAAAAACGACACAATAGTAGGAAGTCAACAGGACAAGCAATATTATAAATTAAATTTAGAAATAAATGCTAGACAGTATGTAAAATAAATTAATAAAAGGAAGTGAAAAAAGATGATATATACAATTGAAGAGATTGAAGAAAATCAGAGGAAACAGAAAAAAAGAAGTAAAAAGATTAGAATAATAGTATATATTATCTTAATTCCAATATTAATTTGTAACATTATATTAATAATACAATCTGCTATACAGCCTAAAGAGACACCTGAATTAGTAGGGATAAAATCTTATGTTATTATTTCGGGAAGCATGCAACCTGAATTGAATATAGGAGACATTGTTATAGTAAAAAAAGTGGAAGATTTACAAGAAGGAGATATTATTTCATTTAGACAAGGTCAAAGTGTAATAACACATAGAATTAACAAAATAATGGATGAAAATGGAGAGATTGTATATCAAACAAAAGGTGATAACAATAATATAGAAGATAGTGGTACAATAACAGATTCAGTAATAGAAGGAAAGGTAATATACAAAATTCCTAAATTAGGAAAGATATCACTTTTTTTACAAAATAAAATAATACTTATAATAATTGTATTATTACTATATGTATATATTTCTTATAGTGGAGTAAAAGAAAAGAGAAAAAAGAAAAGAAAAATGGTAAGAGAAAAATATGAAAAAATGGAGGAAAACAAATGCAAAAAATCAAACCAATAAATATTTTGGTTTTATTATGTATTATTACTGCAATTATATTGATATCTGTATCTATATCTAAATATACAAATGTTATATCAGGAGGAGATTCGGCACAAGTTGCTGTACCAATTATTAATTTAGAAGAAAATACATTAGATATAAATATAAATCCAAATGATCTAGAAAAAGAATATGTATTTAAAGTTAGTAATAAAGAAGAAGACAAAATTTCAGAAGTTGCAATGGAATACACATTAGAAATAAATAATGCTAATAATTTGCCTGTAGAGTTCGAATTATATAGTTGTAAAAGCGGAGTAACAGACAATACAAATTTATTAGATAATAATAAAACATCTAAAATTAAATTAGGATTAAATGACGAAGAACAAGAGTATAAATTAAAAATTAAATGGAATCAAGAAAGTAAAAATTATCAATATGCTAAAGTTATCGATTATGTGCAAATTGTGTTAAACAGCTCACAAATTGATTAAAAGGTGCAAGAAAGGAAGAAAAAATGAAGAAAAGTAAAGTATTAATAATAGTTTTTTTGCTATCAATCATCATATTAACAACAATTATTTCGGTTACATTTTCAAAATATGCAATAGAACGAAAAGATACACATATTTTAGAATCTGATGCCTTTTATTTTAATAGTAGTTTAACACAACAAGAATATCAATTAAATGAATGGAATGGAAAAGATGTACAAAATATAAAATTTAATGTGAAAAACTATTTAGACAACATGCAGATTACAGAACAAGACATTAAATATGATATAAAAGCACAAATAACAAATGAAGATGCACAATTAGTAAATTTAGAATTGAAAGATGAAAATGGTTCTATTGTTACAACTAAAGAAGAATCTGACACTGAACACACAACTTTTACAGTATCAGGATTAACATTAAAAGCAGATACAACAGCAGAGCAAATATTAACAACTAATAATTATAGTATAACTATTTCGCCTAAAAATAGTGAATTAGAAGAAGGCAAAATAATAAATGTAAAATTAGAAATAAGTTCAACAGAACCATATACAAAAGAAATAACAAGTAATATAAAATTAACAGTACATACAGTATCAAATTATGTAGGAAATATAATTGAATCAGATAATGGAGAATATATAAAATTAAATATAAAAGTTAATAATCCAGAAAAAGATTTAAATATAAAATACGATAATACAAAATTAGAATTAGATAAATCAAATTATTTATTAGATGATGTATATCCAGTATCACAAACCACAATGAATTCATTTACAATACCAAAAGCAAAACTTGAAAAAGGGAATACATATGAAATAACATTTATTAAAAAAGTTCAAGATAAAATAAAATATGGAACAGATGTAATTATAGATGAAGACACAATGGAATATACTAAAGGAATAATAACATTTACTAGCCCTATATGGAAATCAAATAAAGCAAGTGTAACTATTACAAATGGATCAACATATAGTATGCAATATAAAATAGTAGATGTAAATGATGACATAGATGAAACAGACACTACAGGTTGGGTAACTGTAAATCCAAAAAACATAACATTAAATAACTTGAAATTTGCTAATAAAATAATAGCAAGATTATATGATGGAACAAATTATACACAATATGCAAGTTGTATTATATCAGATGGAATAACTCCAACAATTACAGCAAATGCTACAAATACTACAACAAGAGAAATATCAATACAGGCAAATTCAATGGATGATGAAAGTGGTCTAACAACAGACAAGCCTTATAAATATTATATAGCACAATCATTAGATGCAATAGCAAATGCAACTGTAAACGGCTCAAATACAACAGGAACATATACATTCGAAAATTTAGATGCAAACACAACTTACTACATAAAAGTTGAAAGAGAAGATGTTGCAGGAAATAAAGGAAGTACAATAATAGTAGTAAAAACTTTAATGGTGCCATCAGCAAAAGAAAATATAGCAAGAGTAATAACTTGGAATGCTACAACTACACCAGATACGGCACAAGCCAAAATAGGATTGTCAACAGAAACAGGATTTATTATAAAATATGGAACAAATAAAGATGATAGAACAAACTGGAAAGAATATAATGGAGAAATAACAGTAACTAATGGAGATACAATTTATATAGCATTAACAGATGGTAGAAATTATGGATTAGAAGACACACTAAAAATTGAAGACAAAACAGGACCAGATATTACAATTACAAAAACAGAAACAAAAACTAATTCAATTTCTATAAAAGTAGAAGCTTCAGATTCAGGAGCTGGAATGTCTGAAAATGTACAATATGATTATTATATAAAAGAAGAAGGAGCATCAACATATAAAGAGAAGGCAGAAAATCAAACTTCAAATACATATAAATTCACAAATTTAATTGCAAACAAAAATTATAAGATTATTGTAAAAACAAAAGATTTAATAGGAAATCAAGGAGAAGGAAGCCTTGTTACAACAACAAGCAAATTTGATTTAATTACAGGAGATATTACATTTTCTAAAGCAAGCTGGGCAGACAAAACAGCAAGTGTAGAAGTAAAAAACAATACAGAAAATCAAATGCAATATCAGATAATTCAAGATGGACAAGATATAAAAGATGATGCTTGGATAACAACTGCAGAAAAAACAGTAACAGTAAATAATTTAAAAAATAATTACACAATTATTGCTAGATTATATGATGGAACAAACTATACAAAATATGCAAGTATTCAAATTCAAGATAAAACAGCTCCAACAATCAGTGTAGCACAAGAACCATCTGATTGGACAAAAGGAGCAGTAAAATTAACAATAACTGCAACAGATACAGAAAGTGGATTGCCAGCAGATGCATATAGTTTTGATGGAGGAGCAACTTGGCAAGCAGAAACAAATAAAACATACACAGAAAATACATCTGGAATTGTTATAAAAGTAAAAGATATAGCAGGAAATATAGCAACATATGACACAATAAATATTACTAATATAGATAAAACGGGACCAGAATTTGAAATTAATACAAAATCAACATCTAGTACAATAACAGTAAATGTAAATAATACAACAGACTCTGGTGTTGGGTTAGAAGACTTGATAACCTATCATTATTATATAGCAACAAGTGAAACTGGACTTGCATCTGCAGAAGAAGCAACAGATACAACAGCAAATAAAACATCAAGCAAAGTATATACAGGCCTAACACAAGGAATTACATATTATATAAAAGTAGAAGTTGCAGATAAATTAGGAAATACAACAAGCAAAATTGTAACAGTAGAAACAGGAAGTATTGCAACAGACTTTACAATATCAGATCCAACATGGTCAGATAAAAAAGCAAGTTTAAAAATTACTAATAATTCTGAATATAAATTACAATATCAAATTGTAACAAACTTAACAGAATCACCAAAAGCTGATGGATGGACAACAGTAGACTCATCAGACAGCAAAGAGGTAACATGTTCAAATTTATTAAATAATTATGTGATTTATGCAAGATTAACAGATGGAACAAATAATAGTGCAACATTACAAAAACAAATAAAAGATGTAACAGCACCAACATTAGAAATATCAGGTAATCCAACAGAATGGACAAAAGAAGATGTAACAATATCAATTACAGCAACAGATACAGAAAGCGGATTACCAGAAGAAGCATATAGTTTTGACGGTGGAATAACATGGCAAACAGAACCAACCAAAACATATACTCAAAATACAACAGGAATAATAATAAAAGTAAGAGATATAGCAGGAAATGTAGAAACAAAAACAATAGATATTACAAAAATAGATAAAAATGGACCACAAGTAGAAATACAGGAGCAAGCTAAAGACATAAATTTTGTAACAGTAAGTGTGACTGCAACAGATGATGGAATAGGAATGCCAGATGAAATAAAATATAAATATAGTTATAGAAAAGAAGGAGATAGTAACTATACTAATTATAAAGAAACAACAGAAAATACCTGTAAATTTGAAAAATTACTTTCAAATAAAAAATATTATTTAAAAGTAGAAACACAAGATAAATTAGGAAACAGCACAGAAAAAGAGATTGAAGTTACAACAAGTGAATTTTTATATACTACAGGTCAAATAGAATTTAGTAATACCATTTGGAGAAGTTCTATTGCAAGAATAACAGCAAATAATAAAAGTATAGATTATAATCTAGAATATCAAATAAAAACAGATAGTGCTCAAAATCCAGATGTTTCAGATAGCAGTAAATGGACAAAAGCAACAGAAAAAACAATTAATATAGGAAACCTAGAAGATGGCAATGTGGTTTATGCAAGACTAACAGATGGAATAAATTCAACAACAGGTTATGCATCAATAACAATAAATAATTCAGCAGTAAAAGAATATTCAGAAGCAGAATTTGCGAAAATTACAAGATCAAATTATGAGGTTTTGGGTGTATCTGCAACAAGTAACAAAATTGAAGTACAAATAAATAAAAATGCTGAAGGAGCTTTATATAATTATTATTATAAAACAATAAATGATACAAACTATAAACTAATGGCAACAAATACATATTATGATGATAAAGCTACTGTAACAGGATTAACTGCAAACCAAGTATATAAAATAAAAGTATTAGTAACAGATACTGAAGGAAATATAACTAGATGTCAAAATACAGCAACAATTATAACTGCTGAACAAGCAAATGTAGATACAACATATACAGGAAATAGAACATATATTGACAATAGTAGTACATTACAAGCCAGAGTTCAGGGAGAAAATGGATATGGAGATACAGCACAAAAAGAAAGTATAAATGCTGGTTATACAATAAGTTTACCACAAGGATTTAAAGTTTCTGGAACAACAGGAGAAAATTTACAAAGTCAAGGAACTGTATTAAAAGATGGAGACAATAATGAATATGTATGGATTCCAGTAAATGATGCAATACATGATGGAAATACTTCAATTCCAACAAATACAACAACAGCACAAAATAATAATTATAAACCAATGGCAATAGCCCAAAGTTCAAACAAAGGATATTATGAAGGTCTTGTATATGATTTTAATGGAACATTATCATTTAGAAGAACAAGTAATACTGGTGTAGGAAATTCATCATATCGTGAACCAAGTTTGGTAACTGGAAATTCAGATGGATATACTTGGAATGTAGATAATGTAACAGGAATTGTAAATGATGCAGATAGTAAATATTATAAGACAATTTTAGGATTTAGTTCTGCATCAGAATTTGGAGAATATATTGCAAATAATTACAATAACATGATACTTTCAGTAGATTCTTTTGGTGGATTTTATGTAAGTAGATATGAAACTACACAAACAAAAGATTCAAGTGAAAATGTAATTATTGGTTCTAAGAAAAATGGAACAGTATTTTCAGGATACAATTGGTACAATATGTATTTGTATCAAGATAGTAGAAAATATGCAAGTAATCCATATTCATCAAGTAAGAGTGTAGTTTCAAGTATGATATGGGGAAGTCAATATGATGCTGTTCTAAATTATCTATTAACAGGTTTAGATGCAAAAAAAGTTACTACGCAAGTAGGTTCACAGAAAAATGTATTAAGTAATACTGCACAAGATAATGCAGATATTATAAATAATATATATGATTTAGGTTCAAATGCAAATGAATGGACACAAGAAGCGGAAGGAACAAGAGCTAGAGTGTATCGTGGTGGAGGATATGATAAAACTAAAAAAGGAACTCCAGCGACAAGAACAACTGTAACAGCAACAGATTCAGGTCCAATATTTGGTTCAAGATTACAATTATATGTTAGAAGTACAAGTGATACAACAGGACCAATTGCATCAATTATAAGTACAAGTGCTACAACAAATACAATTACAGTAAAAGCAACTGCACAAGATAAAGAGACTGGTGTAAGTAAATATACATATTATATAAAAGAGAGCTCAAATCCTTCTGATTCAACTGGTTGGACAAAAATGTCAGAAAGTTCAGCAGGAAATTATACATATACTAAATTAAAACAAAATACAACATATAGTATAAAAGTAACTGCAACAGACGGTGCAGGAAATGAAGGAGATGGAGCAGTTACAACAGTAGTAACAAAAGAATTAGGAAATGTTGCAAAAGATAATATATCTTTAAAAAATAAATATGGTCAAAGTGGAGAAGGTACTGTTTTGCTAGAACAAAAAGACACTACATATTCAAACCAAGGATATTATATACAATATCAAGTAATTTCAAGTGATTCTGCAATAACAGAAAATTGGGCAACAGGTGAAACAATAAAAGGATTAGCAAATGGACAAATAATTTATGCAAGCTTGTTTGATGGTATAAATAGATCTGCAGATTATTTTGAGTTTAAAGTTAGTGGATTAGAAGGGTTTGAATATTACACAGATAGTAATGGAAATTCTTCAAAAGAAAAAACAGTAACTTATACAGATAGTGAAGGAAATACTGCAACAATACCTGCTGGATTTAAAGTAGGAACAGGTGATTCAACAAGTAAAGTAAATGAAGGGCTTGTTGTTCAAGACGAAAATGGAAATGAATTTGTTTGGGTTCCTGTGCCGGTTGCAGTAGAAACAACAAATAATAAAACATCAACAGAAAAAGCTATTGCAAGAAAGCAATCATCAAATACAAAATATTATGAAGGTATTCTATATGATTTTAATGGAACAACATCAACTAAACAAAGAAGTTCGACTGCTCTAAATGATGGTTCAATGAGAGAGCCTAGTTTAGTAACAGGAAGTAGTGATTATACGTGGAATGTTGATATAGGAAAAGCTAGGGGAGTAACATATGATGCTGTATTTTATACCAATTTTCAAATAGGAAGTGCAACTGGATTTGGTTCATATACAGAATTTGGACAATATATGAATGAACAATATACTAATATGGTAAAAAGCGTAGATAAATTTAAAGGTTTTTATATAGGAAGATATGAAACTAGTACATCCAATGATAATTTGGCAAATACAGCAGTTGTTCAATCACAAAAAAATAAAGCTGTACTATATAATAGAACTTGGTATCAAAGTTATTATTATCAAGATAGTAATATAAATGCATACAATCCTTATCATAATAGTAAAAGTGTAGTAAGTAGTATGATATGGGGAAGTCAATGGGATGCAACGCTAAATTGGATGCTAAAAGATAACAATACTAAGAACTTTGTTACAAGCATTGTAGGAAATAGAACAGGTACAAGAGCAAATTCTGGTCAATATTCAGATGATTTAGCTAAAAATATATTTGATTTATCTGCAAATGTTGTAGAATGGGCGCAAGAAGCTCATGGTACAACTTATAGAACTTATAGAGGTGGTTCATTCTTAAAAACTACAGATAAATATGGTATTTATGGTGCAAATGCTAGAATAAATTCATGGAGACCACCAACTGCAAATTATATTTATATGAATCCAACAAACACAGGTGGAGATGGTTCTACAAATGGAGATGGAAGTAGATTAGCATTATATATTAATAACACAGAAGATAGTACTGCACCAATAATAGATACTACAGCAACAAATAATACACTAACAACAGAGACAAATAATATAACAATAAAAACACAAGTGACAGATGCAGAATCTGGAATAAAAAAATATAAATATACAATAAGTTATAAAGATTTTTCAGCTTCAGATTTTTCAGATAAATATATTGTAAAATCAGTAGAAAACTATGGTTGGACATATCAATTTACAGGATTAAATCAAAATACTCCATATTACATAAAAGTAGAAGTTACAAATAATGCAGGATTAACAAGTACATATTATTCAAATGTTATTCAAACTAAAGTGTTAAATGTAACAGAAGATCCATCAACATTAAAGAAGACATATGGAAAAACGGGAAATGGAGCAGTTTATTTAACATTGGCAAATACATATAAAACAAATAATTATCGTATACAGTATCAAATTGTAAAATCGGGAAGTGCACCAACAGATAATGGATGGAAAGAAGGGTCAAAAGTAAACAATAATGGTCAAACATTTACTGATGGTTATATAGTAAAAGGATTATCAGTTGGAGATATAGTTTATACAAGAATAACTGATGGAAAGAATAATTCTTCAAACTTTAAAACAACAGAGGTTTCTGAACTTGAAACTTATTCAGATATACAAACTGCTAATTATACATACACAGATTCAAATAAACAACAAGCAGTAATACCAGCAGGATTTAGATATGGTACATCTTCATTAAATAATACAATAAAAAACGGATTAGTTATAGAAGATGAGGCAGGAAATCAATATGTTTGGGTACCTGTAAAAAATGCAATTTATGATGGTGTGACTACAGTTGCATTATCTAATAATAGTTCAACATATAAACCAATGGCTAGAACTCAGTCTGGATATACAAGAGGAAGTACATCAACATATTATGAGGGAATGTTCTATGATTATAGTGGTATAAGATCATATATTATGGGTAATAGTTTATCGTACAGAGTAGGAGCTACAAGTTATAGAGAGCCAAGCTTAGTAACAGGAAGTGATAAAAACTTATCTTGGCAATATTCATCAGGAACTGAATATGATGCTGCAAATTATAGCAAATTGAGTTCAATAAAAGATGATGAAATTACAATAAGTTCACCTGCTACTTTAGGACAATACATAAATAAAAAATTCACAGAAATGGTAGAAAGTGTAGATAAATATGGTGGATTTTATGTGGGAAGATATGAAACAAGTAGATGGAATTCTGGATCAACAACAAATAAAGAAAATTCAGGAGATATAATAAAATCAGTTGCAGGAGCAATAACTATGGCAAGTACAAACTGGTATGATATGTATTTAAGGTCAAGCAGTGGATATTCAAATAATCCATATTATAATAGTACAAGTGTAAATTGTGCAATGATATGGGGATGCCAATATGATGCTACATTAAATTACATATTAGAAGGTTCAGATAATACTAAAGTTACACAAAGAACAGGAAATCATTCAGGTACAAGGTCTATTACAGGAGAATATCCAAATGACATTATGAATAACATATTCGACTTAAGCTCGAATGTTAGGGAGTGGACGCAAGAGGCGTACTCTTCTAGGTGCCGTACTCTTCGTGGTGGCTATTACGTTACGGATGATACTAATGCCGCAGTCTATCGCTACTACTACTACCCTATTTACACCAGCTACTATATAGGTTCGCGTCTCACACTTTATTTAAAGTAGCTCTGACCACTAATTGCGATACAAGTGAACGAGGCTAGCAAAAGGGTTAAGGCGAAAACTAGAACAAAATTGTACAGGGGGCGTAAGCCCCGGAAGATAAAATTTTGAAAGGAACAAAAGAAAAAAATGAGTAAATTACAAAAATCATATATCAACTTAAAATCTAAAGATGCAGATAAAATTTATCTATTTAAAAGTGGTATGTTTTATCTTGCATTAGCAGATGATTGTGAAAAATTATCATCTGTATTTGGCTTTAAAAAAACAAAACTAAATGAAGAAATAGAAAAATGTGGTTTTCCAATTTCAAGATTGGGATTTTATGTAGGACAACTTGAAAAAAGGAAAATTCCATTTCAAATAATTGATGATGATTATTCAAAAATAGAAAATTATTCTGATTATATGAATAATTCAAAATTAAAGAAAATTATAAGCGAAATAAAAGACATAGATTTAGATAATATTACATTTAAACAAGCATATGAATTTTTAGAAAATGCGAAAATGGAGATTGGAAAAATCTATGAGTAGTGAAAATGAGTTAAAATTAATTCCTATATATGAAAATTATATGGAATATATGATCCAAACTTTAATTAAACTTCCAAGAACAGAAAAATTTAGCATTGGAACAGATTTTAAACAAATAATGTATTCAACTTTAGAGGATATAATGTATATTTCTAAATTACCTAAATTCCAAAGGTTAGGATATTTAAACAAAATAGATGCTAAATTAAATACACAGAGAATTCTATTAAGAATAATGAAAAAATTTGCTTGGATAGATATCAAAAAATTTAATACAGCAATGGGACATATTTATGAAATTGGTAAAATATTAGGAGGACTAATTAAATATTATGCCAAAAACAATACGTAATCAATTTGATAAATATTTAACTTATGAAAAACTTTTAGAGGCACATAAAAAAGCAAGAAGAGGTAAAAATCGAAAGCCAGAATTAATCAAATTTAATTTAAAGCAAGAAGAATATATAATGTGGTTATATATGCAATTAAAAAATGGAACATATAAACATGGAGGCTATATAGAGTTTTATGTAACAGAGCCCAAATTAAGAAAAATTGAAAAATCACGTTATATTGATAGAATTGTACATACCTGGTTAGCTGAGAATTTCTTATTAAAATATTTTGTAACACAGTTTATTCCAACATCATTTGCATGTATTAAAGGAAAAGGAATGCACAGAGCGGCATTTTGTGTACAAAAATATATGAAAAAAGCAAAACAAAGATGGGAAAATTATTATATCATAAAAACAGATGTAGCAAAATATTTTAATAGTATAGACAAAAAGATTTTACTAGAAATTTTAGAAAGAAAAATAAAAGATCCAAAGCTAATTTGGCTAATAAAAGAAATCTTATATGCACAGAAAAGAGCAAAGGGTATAGAAATTGGAAATTATACAAGTCAAATATTTGCTAATATATATTTGAACGAAGTTGATCAATATGTAAAACATGAATTGAAAGTAAAATATTATGTGCGTTATTTAGATGATAGTATTTTAATAGTACAAACTAAAGAAGAAGCCAAAAAAGTGTTACAGCTTGTTCGTAAGTTTCTAAAAGAAAAATTAGAGTTAGAATTAAACAATAAAACTCAAATTTTTAAAGGAAAACAAGGAGTAAATTTTTGTGGATATAAAATAAATGAATATAGATTAAAGTTAAGGGATAGAGGAAAAAGAAAATTAAAATTAAGAATAAAGAAATTAAAACAAAAAGTAAAGACTGGAGAAATTACTAGTCATGAGGCCAAAAGATACTTGGCTGGACATATAGGATATATAAAATGGGCAGATATCTATAATTTGTCAAATAAATTATTCTATATTGAAGAAGCTTTTAACGTTAAAAATATAGATTAGGGATAAATCGAAAGAGGCGAACTCTTCTAGGTACCGTACTAATCGTGGTGGCAATTACAATACGGATGATACTAATACCGCAGTCAATCGCAACAACAACAACCCTATTAACACCAACAACAATATAGGTTCGCGTCTCACACTCTAATACTATTTCAGATTGTGTATTTTACGGAATGCATACAGCAAAGTATTAGTAATAAAGAGATTTATTCCTTCCTTTTCTAAAAAGGTAAAAATGAAACAGTATAATATATGTTAGTAATTTTGATGAATATATATGTTATACAAAAAGGATAATTATGAATGAATGTTTTTTATTAGGAACTATAATTAATAAGGTTAATTTTCGTTTTGCAATTGGAGGTAAACATGATTCAATTATAGAATTTGAATTAAAGCTAGAAAATGAATCTGTTATTATGGTTAAAGCATATGATAAGTTAGCAGATTACTGCTATCAGAATATAACTGAAAATAATTTAGTTATGATTAGAGGAAAATTAGAAAGTGATTTTAAAATAGATATGTCAGAGATTTATTTTTTTAGGACTAAAGGAGTGAAAGAATTTGGCAAATAAACATGCAAAAAGAAGGAAAGAATTAAAAGTTATTGTGGCATTTATAGTAGTTTTTATAATAGTTTTAATAGCAATTATAATAAATGTTAATAAAAAAGATGCACAACCAACTTCAACAGAAGATGAATCATATGTTCAAGAAATGGATGATGGAATAAGTATAAATAAAAGTACTAAATTGAATGAGGCAAAATTTGTAAATGGATTGCTAATTTCTAATATTCAGCTTACAGAAAAGGATGGTATGACAACACTTTTAGCTGATGTTACAAATAAAACAGAACAAAAAACAGAGTTGAAAAAGTTAAAGATAGTTTTACTTGATGAAAGTGGTAATGAAATTGCTACAATGACAGCTTTTATTAATGCAATTAATGCTGGAGAGACTACACAATTGAATGCTTCAACAACTTCTAATTATATTAAGGCTTATGATTTTAAGGTGGTAGAGGAGTAGATAAAAAATAATTACAATTGTGATTTGTGTCAAATTTCATTTAAAACGCGGTTACATCTTTTTTAGAAAGGAATGAAATCAAAAATGTTAAAAAAACAAAGATTTAAATTTTTAATTATATTATTTGTTATTACATTAGTAATTGTGGCAATAAAAGGATTAGTACCAAAATCAAAAGCTGAAGAAACTACTGAAATACAGGTGACTTATAATTCAGGAAAAGGGACTGGCAAAAGTGTTGTAACTACTCAAAAAATTGCCAATAATACAAATAGAAAAATTGTATTAAGTAAAAATGAAATGGATTTTGATGGTGGAACAACAGAAATAGATGGACATTTATATAAAATGGTATTAACTGGCTGGCAAATAACAGAATTGACACAAAACGGAAAAAAAGTAACAGAAAATCTTGATACAATATATGCACAAAATGGTTTGTATAATGTTCCTAAAGGTGTAACTGCAATAGAGGTAACAGCAATTTATGGAAAAGCTATTTATGTAAGAAGTCCATATGATAAAATGTATTATGATGAGTATCATATTTTTAATAATGGAGAGAATGCAAGTGCAGAAAATGGACAAGTAGAGCAAAGTTCAGATGAAAATTATGGTACGAGTTCCGATGATGCTGTTGCAACATTAAAAAGAGCATATGAATTAATAGAAGAAAATGCTAATAATACAGTTTATGATAATGTATTTGTATTATGTGGAGATTTATACGAAATAAATTATAATGCAGAAGGAGCAGAATTTGCAGTAGATAATGAAGGTACATATAAAAACTATTCTTCTGATTATTTGGGATATCAAACAGGAAGCAATAAACCAGTAACAATAACTAGTAATGATGACAAAAAATATACTTTATATTTAGGTGCAAAAGACGAAGAAATTGAAATATATTCTTCATTAAGATTTGATAACATAAATATAAAATATTTGCCAGAAGATAATATTACAGATATTCACGGAACTGAGATTACAACGAAAACATATTTAAATTTAGCAGATTTAAGCTTTTTCTCTACAGGTTTTTTTGAAGCTACAGAGAATGTTGGAACAGAAGAAGAGATGAATGTATTATATGGAAACTTATCTAGTGTAATATTAAATTCTGGAACTTGGAATCCACTAGTTGCAAGAGATTCTACAATTATATCAGAACTAGCAAAAAATAATTATTTACAAATAGGAGGAAATGCTACTATTTCTAAATTGCAAATAGGTTTTAAAAATTCTTCTGATACAGATACAATTGTAAATCCTCCAATTGTAAAAATAACTGGAGGCAATATTAAAGAATTGATAGGAACAAAAGATGCAAATTTGATGTTTATCAATTTTGAAGATACAAATGAAGGAGTCAACTATAAAACAGCAGGCAAAATTCAAAAATGGAAAAATGTGTTTTTAGAAAATAGTTATGTAATTATAGATAATGGACTTAAAGATGTTGAGAATATGTCAGTTCCAGAAGAAAGTGGTTTAAAACTTTCTAATAATGAGGAAATTACAGGAAATTTCAATGGTGGTGGAGAACTATATTTAGATAGTAATATTTGTTTTACAATTGGTGGTGATATTACAGGAACTACTAAATTGATTTTAACACCAAGTATTGTTAATGGTAAAAATGTTATAGTAGGAGGAATTAATCATCCATATATAAAAGTAAAAGGTGCTTCAACTGCTAGAGCTCAAAGTCAATCAAGTGATGAAATTGTTAGTGGTGAAAGCAAATATACAATATTATCACAAAAAAGTGATTACTCTTATTACTATATTGAACAGGATGTTGAAATTTCAAATTTTGTAGAAATCAAATCAACAAATATTAATGACAAAATATATACTGGTTCAATTGGCGATAATATTGGAAGTTCAGCAGAAGATATTAGTATATTAGAAATAGGAAGCTATACTCAAGATGTAGAATTAAATTATGAGTTTTATAAAAATTCAACTAATCCAAATAAATATGCTAATATAAGTAGGCAATTTGTATTAAAGACTGATAAGCAAACAGTTACAACAATTCCAAGTGGAACAGAAATATTAATGATTTATAATGGTAAAAATTATAATTATGTTGTAAATACAGATACTGATAGTGTAAATTTATCTTTATTCAAAGATGAGGATGGAAATACATTTAAACAGATTTCGAATTTACAATCTGCAGATGGAGTAACAAAAGAAGTTAATGGTGTTACAGGTGATACATTATATAATTATAGTGAAAGCTTCAGAGTTATTGTAAGTTTTGCAAATATTATAAATAATAATGCATCTATTAAGGCAGGAAGTTATTACTCAATGATTAATATTTTGGATAGTGAAAGTTGGATTGATTCTGAACAGATAGAAAATACTAATAAAATTAATATTTCACAAGTAGTGTTTAAACCTAGCAGTATAAATACTGAATTGGAAAAATATGAACCCAATGGAGTTGTTACAATAAAATCAGCCGGAACTGTTCAAACATTTAATGGAGAGGGAAAACAATTATATGGAAATATAAAAATATATAATGCAGAAGGTAAGCAAGTAGATATTCCGATTGGTAGTGAAATTACTTTGAATGGTAATACTTGTACAATTGTAAATGGAACAACACAATGCAAGTTTTTAGATAATTGCACAGACAGTGGGACAAGCTATAATTTTGATTTCAAAATGGATATGAAAAATGTTTTAGAACAAAATCAATTGTTAGCAGGAAACTATAAAATTAAATTTGCATATGCTTTTGCACAGAATGATTTATTAAATGGAAACATTGCAGGTTGGATAGATGTTCTATTAACTATTATTAATTATTCAGATAATTATGGCATAGATGTTAGTATCGATAATAGTGAAAATTTAGCTGAAGATAAACTTCAATTAATTACAAAAGGGAAAGAGGAATTTAGAATAATTCATACTAATTGTTCTGGACAGCTAGAAGATCCTTTTGTTAAAGTATCTGTTGTAGAAAAAACGAGTAATTTTGATTATTCTGCTACGGAAAATTCTAAAAAGATTACTGTAAATGATAATGGAGATGGAAGTTATAAAGTTACTTTTTCTGATTCTCTTGATGTTGGCACTTATAGAGTCATATTTGAGCTTTTTGATAAGTATGGTAATAAGATGTCTGAGAATTTTGCTAATTTTATTGTGGTGGATAAACCTAATATATAAATTATACCCTATACAAGGTTGTGAACCAAAGTATAGGGTTTTTTGAATAATATTTTAGCTGTGAATTGTAACTATTTAGTAACATAGAATTAAAAAAATAAAATATAAAGGCTTGATATTTCAAAGAACTAATAGTAAAATATAAATGGAAAAAGGAGGAAAAAAGATGGTAGAAGTATCAACATCAATCCTAACAGTAGAAAAAGGAAAAGAAGCCGAAACATTTTTAGCATTAGAAAAGTCAAAAACAGACTATTTCCATATAGATGTAATGGATGGAGAATTTGTAGAAAAAGACACATATCACAATATGTTAGAATACAGTACATATATAAGAAGAATATCAAATTTACCAATGGATATACATCTAATGGTAAAAGACGTAGAAACAGGAATAGAAGTATTTTCAGCAGTAGAGCCTAATATTATAACATTTCATTTAGAAGCATGTGAAAACAAAGAAGAAGTTATGAAATATATCACACTTATTAAAGAAAAGGGTTCAAGAGTTGGAATTGCAATAAAACCAGAAACGCCAATAGAACAGGTATATGAGTATTTACCATATATTCATACATGTTTAGTAATGACAGTAGAACCAGGCAAAGGGGGTCAAACTTTAATTACAGATATGATTGCAAAAATTTCAGAGTTGAAATTATATACAGAAAGAAAAAATATTGATATTGACATAGAAGCAGATGGTGGCATAAATTTAAAAACAGCAACAAGAGTAAAAAGAGCAGGAGCGAATGTTCTAGTTGCAGGAACAGCAATATTAATGGCATCTGATTACAAAGTCATTATTGATGAATTAAAGGAGGAAGAATAATATGCTAAATTTAAAACTTAACTTAAAAAATACTGGAATAGACCAAAAAGCTATCATGAAATACAAAGAAAAGGTTGAACAAATTCATCATGAATTACATAAAAGAGCAAATGCTCAAAATGACTTTGTTGGTTGGCTAGAACTGCCAACCAATTATGATAAAGAAGAATTTAAAAGAATAAAAAGTGCAGCAGCACGAATTCAAGAAGATTCAGAGGTACTTGTTGTAATAGGAATAGGTGGCTCATACTTAGGAGCTAGAGCAGTAATAGAAAGCTTAACAAATACATTTGATAATTTATTACCAGAATCAAAAAGAAAACATCCACAAATATTTTATGTTGGAAATAACTTAAGCCCTAATTATATAAATGATTTGATTGAAACATTAGGAACAAAAGATTTTTCTGTTAATGTAATATCAAAATCAGGAACAACAACAGAACCAGCAATTGCATTCAGAATTTTTAGAGAAATGCTAGAAAACAGATATGGAATTGAAGAAGCAAGAGGTAGAATCTATGTTACAACAGATAAAGAAAAAGGAGCCTTAAAAACACTTGCAAATTCAGAAGGATATGAAACGTTTGTTATTCCAGATAATGTTGGTGGAAGATATTCAGTACTAACAGCAGTTGGATTATTGCCAATAGCTGTTGCAGGAATTGATATTGACAAAATAATGGAAGGGGCTAGAACTGCACAAGAAAAATATGAAGATTCAAATTTAAAATATAATGCATGTTACCAATATGCAGTTGTAAGAAATATTTTATATAAATTATATAAAAATACAGAAATTTTAGTTAATTATGAGCCTAAAATGCATTATTTTACAGAATGGTGGAAGCAATTATTTGGTGAAAGTGAAGGAAAAGACCAATTAGGAATATTTCCAGCAGGTGTGGATTTTACAACAGATTTACATTCAATGGGACAATATATTCAAGAAGGAAGAAGAAATCTATTCGAGACAGTAATTAGAATCGAAAAAGCTAATTCAGATATAACAATTCAAGAAGAGGAAGACAATTTAGATGGATTAAATTATTTGGCAGGCAAAGGATTAGACTATGTAAATAAAAAAGCAATGGAAGGAACAATAGAGGCACATGTTTCAGGAGATGTACCAAATGTAGTAATTGAACTACCAAAATTAACAGAAGAAACAATAGGACATTTAATCTTTTTCTTTGAAAAGTCATGCGCAATGTCTGGAATGATATTAGGGGTTAATCCTTTCAACCAACCTGGTGTAGAAAAATATAAAAAGAATATGTTTAGATTATTAGAAAAGCCAGGTTATTAATAAAATTTGATTAAGATAAGGAAGAAGTGACATTATAATGATAGTAGAAAATGAATACAGAATAAAATTATCAGATATAAATAGGGAAAATAAAGCGACTAATAAGGCTATATTAAGTTATTTAGAAGATGTTGGAGGCAAGCATTCTGATTTTGCAGGTTATGGAATAATGGATATTCCACAAACACATTTAAGTTGGATATTAATTGAGTGGAAACTACAAGTTATAAGAAGACCTAATTATGCAGAAAATATAAAAGTAACAACTTGGTCTAAAGATGCTGTTAAATGTTATGCTTATCGTGATTTTAAAGTTTATGATGAACAAGGAAATATAATTATTTTAGCTGCTTCAAAGTGGGTATTGGTTGATACTATCAAAGGAAAGATAGTTAGAATTGAAAATGATATACTTGAAAAATACAAACCTGAGTTAGATGTATCTGCTTTTGATAAAGAAGTTGATGATTTTCCTAAAATGCATGAGCCAGCAGAATATCAATACGAAACAGAATATAAAGTTAGAAAAGCAGACATTGATGTTAATAATCATATGCATAATTTGAACTATGTAGATTTAGCTAATGAAGCTTTGCCAGAAGATGTGTATAAAAAAGCTCAATTAAATAATCTTAGAATTACATATAAAAAAGAAATAAAATTAGGAGAAACAGTTAAATGCAAATACAGTTTTGCTGATGGAAAGCATTTCGTAGTAGTAAAAAGTCAAGATGATAAGTCAATTCACGCATTAATAGAATTAAGTGAATAATAGAAGTTTTTTCAGAAAGCCTTGGAATATAAGTTTTAGGTTATTTAATTTGAAACTTATATTTTCAAGGCTTTATTGAGTTTTCTGAACCGAGACTTTTTAAAATTTTAAGTAATGTATATCCACTTAAACTGAAATCTATAATCTCACTAATAAAAATAGAAATTATATACCCACTAAAGCCAAGAATAGGAACTAAAAAATATATAAAAGCAATACTTACAAGACAATCAAAAATATTAATTCCCATAACGTTAACTTGAGCATCTAATCCTTTTAAAATACTATCAATAACAATATCCAAATACATTATAATGACTAAAGGAGAAAGAATTCGAAGATATTTTGCAATTTCAGCTCTATGATAAATCCAGTTGCTTAATTGATTTGAAAAAACAAAAATCAAAATAGCTATAATTATAGAAAACATCAAAGTACCAATTAAAATAATTGCTGAAATTACTTTTATTTTTGAATATTTTTCTTGAGTATAGCATCTAGAAAATTCAGACACAAGTAAAGTACTAAAACTAATAACTAAACTTACAGGAAACATTATAATTGGCATTGCCATACCATTAACAATTCCATAAGCTATTAATGAATTTGAAGAATTCATACCACTTTTTTGCAAACTATAAGGAATAATCAATTGCTTTACAGTTGACAAGCCTGAGCGCAAATAAGATGTAAGAGCAACCGGAATTGTAATACGCAAAATACGTTTATTATAACTATCAAGGTCTTTATATCTAGATTCAACAAGAGCACCACGCTTATCTCTTAAATACAAATAATATAAATGTAAAAAAGAAGTTACCTCAGATATTACATCAGCTAAAATCAACGAAAAACAAGCATAATCAATTCCATCAGGCATAAAAGACTTCAAAAAAATGGCTGTACAAAAAATTTTAACAAATTCTTCTCCGAACTTTGCAACAGCATTTTTATAAACACGTCTTACAGCAGTAAAATACCCATTTACAGCAGAAGACATTGATATAAAAGGAAGCGCAATGCATATCAAATAAATTACATTTTTACTAATTCTACTATGCAAACAACGAGAAGTTATAAAATCAGCTAAGAGGAAAAATATCAAACTAGCTCCAATTCCAAAAATAAGGCTAAAAAGCAAACATCTTTTAGCAGCATTCTTTGCACCTAATTCATTGTTACAAGCCAATTCCTCAGAAACCACTCGAGTAGTAGAAATATTTATACCAGCAGAAGCCAATGTGATTCCAAACATATAAACAGACATCACAAGTGAAAATACTCCGACAGCTTCTTCTCCAATAGTATTTGAGATAAATATGCTGAAAAACATATTTATAAATTGAAGAATAATGGAACTTAACAATAAAATAATTGTATTAAAAAAAAGAATCTTTATAGTTCTCAAAATTTCCTCCTGCACATTTGAAATCGCTTTTTTTCTGTGCAAAATTGCACGGATTATCTCGCTTTTTTTCTGTGCAAAACGGAATGAAAAAAAGAAATCTCAAGGGTTCTTTTAAATATATAAAGTTATTGAAAATTTAGAACAAATTTGATATACTTTTAATAAAGTTAAAACAGAAAGGTAAATACGATATGGAGAATAAATTAGAACACTCAAATTTAATTAGCCCAGAAGTTGAGGGAATGCAAGAAGAAAGAATGGAGAAATCTTTAAGACCTCAAACATTAGATGAATATATTGGTCAAACAAAGGTTAAAGAGAATATGAGAATATATATAGAAGCGGCTAAAAAAAGAGGAGAACCTCTTGACCACTGCTTATTTTATGGACCACCAGGGCTTGGAAAAACTACAATTGCAAATATAATTGCTAATGAGATGAAGTCAAATATCAAGATAACTTCTGGACCAGCTATTGAAAAGCCTGGTGATTTAGCAGCCATTTTGACTACTTTATCAGAATATGATGTATTATTTATTGATGAGATACATAGATTGAGCAAAAATGTGGAGGAAATCTTATATCCTGCATTAGAAGATTATACTTTAGACATTGTTATAGGAACAGGAGCTAGTGCGAAGTCTATTAGAATTGACTTGCCTAAGTTTACTTTAATAGGAGCTACAACTAAAGCTGGTTCATTAACTACACCATTGCGAGATAGATTTGGAATTATACATAAATTAGAACTATATGAACCAGAAGATTTGCAGATAATTGTAAAAAGATCTGCTAAGATATTAGATGTAAAAATTGATGATGAGTCAGCTATGGAAATTGCAAGAAGATCTAGAGGCACTCCAAGAATAGCTAATAGGTTGTTAAAAAGAGTTAGAGATTATGCGGCTGTTTTAGGAAATGGAGATATCAATCTAAAAATAGCAAAACATGCGTTGAATCAATTAGAAATTGATGAACTAGGTTTGGATGATGTGGATAGAAGAATACTAGAAGTTATGATAAATCAGTATAATGGTAGGCCTGTTGGAATTGAGACTATTGCAGTTTCATTAGGAGAAGAGATTGACACAATAGAAGATGTATATGAACCATACCTAATACAAATAGGATTTTTGACTAGAACACCTAGAGGTAGAATGGTAATGCCGCCAGCGTATGAGCACTTAGGCTATGATTACCAGACTAAAATTATTTGAAATGCACGGAAAAAAAGCGATCTCAAGTGTGCAAGGAGGAAAAATGAAATTATTATTACATACATGTTGTGCTCCATGCAGTGTATACTGCATAAAGAGTTTAAGAAAAGAAAATATAGAACCCTCTGTATATTGGTTTAATCCCAATATACATCCATATATGGAATACAAAGCGAGAAGAGATACCTTAAAGGAATATACAAAATCTATACGGAATAAATGCAATTTTTGATGAGAATTATGGATTGGTAGAATTTTGTAAAAATGTTGTGGATGACTTAGAAAATAGATGTGTTAAATATTGCTATAGAGTACGTTTTGAGCAGACTGCTAGATATGCCAAAGAACATGGATATGATACTTTTTCTACAACACTTTTAATTAGTCCATATCAAAATCATAATGCTCTTAAGAAAATTGGAGAAGAAATGGCTGAAAAATATGGATTGAATTTCTTATATAGAGACTTTAGACCAGGCTTTAGAGAGGGACAGGCAGAAGCTAGAGAACTTGGATTGTATATGCAAAAATATTGTGGATGTGTATTTAGTGAGGAGATGAGATATAATAACTATAATGTTCCAAAACCTAGTATTCCCAACGGTTACGAGATGTCAAGAGAACCTAGAATGCAAGTTAAAAAAATAGAAAATAAAGAAGATTATATTGATTTACTTTTAGAGGCAGATCCTTCA
>ERZ773245.244-NODE-244-length-69699-cov-8.850425_pt1 | contig 69699 bp, 73 predicted proteins | sample MGYA00580988_ERZ773245 | MGnify/ENA primary metagenome ERZ773245 (study PRJEB29015, sample SAMEA2737792) | human gut metagenome | biome: human gut; feature: human-associated habitat; material: faeces | place: China | collected 2012 ... | reverse complement strand
GTTTTTTATGCCTGATTTTTTTAGTTTTGTGTCCAATTTTTGTTGACAAGTGCAAGTGACTGCATCTTTGATTGTATGAAGTGATGTATTAGTAATGGCAATAAGAGTGCTAATTGCTGATGATCACGCTCTATTGAGCCAATACGACCCGTTGAATTTGGCGGGTCGTTCAACAGATAGTAGGAGGTTATTATGAAGAAATTTTGTTTTTTGTTTTTGATAATCTGTGGCTTGATGGTTTTCTGCCTTCAGGATTGTCAAGCGCGGCAGAAATTAAATCTTGCTGATCTGGAAAATAAATATAACGCCGTGATTGGTGTTTACGCCGTTGACATGGAGAATGGAAAAAAAATTTGCTACAAACCTGATACGCGTTTTTCCTACTGCTCGACACACAAAGTTTTTACGGCTGCAGAATTGCTAAGACAAAAAAATACCTCCGATTTGAATGAAATTCGTAAGTTTTCGGCGGAAGATATTTTGTCCTACGCGCCAATCACCAAAGACCATGTTGCTGATGGCATGACGCTGGCGGAAATTTGTTCGGCATCGCTCAGGTGGAGTGACAACACGGCGGCAAATTTAATTTTGCAGGAGATCGGCGGCGTGGAAAATTTCAAGGTGGCACTTAAAAATATTGGCGACAAAACTACCAAACCTGCGCGAAATGAACCTGAACTTAATCTTTTCAATCCAAAAGATAATCGTGATACTAGCACGCCGAGACAGATGGTAAAAAATTTGCAAGTCTATATATTCGGCGATATTTTGAGCGACGACAAGAAAAAACTGCTGATTGATTGGATGAGCGACAATTCCATAACCGACACGCTTATCAAGGCAGAAACTCCGCAAGGTTGGAAAGTTATCGACAAGAGCGGTTCAGGCGATTATGGGGCGCGGAATGATATTGCCGTGATTTATCCGCCCAATCGCAAACCCATTGTCATGGCGATAATGTCGCGCCGCACGGAAAAAAATGCAAAATCTGACGACGCTATGATTGCGGAGGCGGCAAAACGAATTTTTGATAATTTAGTATTTTAAAGGGGCTTGATAGCATCGGTATTGCCGATGGGCAGAGAGGGCCATCACGCAAAAATATTTCGCCAAACATTTATATCTCACTCAAACTTCGCACACCTGAAACCCTTACTATTATATCATATTCCGATTTTCTTCATCAAAAATACGGCAGAGAATCCTGCGTTTCCTCTTGGATTCTCTGCCGTAATCCTTTTTTCCTGCTTATGCTCTGATTTCCGTCCCGTCCTTGAAGGTCACCCGGATATCGTCTTTGCTGTACACTGTGATGAAATCCACCAGGCTGCCCCACAGCCGGGCATCGAACTCCTTAATGAGATCCTGATTCCTAAGCTCCTTGATGAAGCTGTCCATCTGACGGCTCCGGGCCTTGCGATACTGGATGGCTTCACAGGTCTTGTCGTACTGCGTCTTCGCTGCTTCATACCGACTGACCAGTTCGTTGTAGTTCCGGTCATAATCATCCTGGTTCTGCGCGACCCTGGCGTTCTCGGCTATGAGCTGCTGTATCTTGTCGGCCAGCAGGTTCAAATCTGTGCTTATCCTGTCCCGCTCCTCTTCCAAGTCTTCTGTGTCAGTGAGCCGTTCCTTCAGCAGTGTGATGCTGTCAAGTACGTCCGCTTTGTTTTCGATGAGCTGATTGACGGCCCGGACGAAGGCTTCCTTGATATCATCCTCTGTCAGATGTGGTGTCTTGCAATGGCTCTTGAACTTATCGTTGCATCGGTAGATGGTTCTGCGGTACTTGTCGGTCGAATGCCAGACCTTGGCCCCGTACCAGCCTCCGCACTGGCCGCACTTGATTTTGCTGGAGAAGATGGATACGCCGCTGTAACGTCCCCTGCCTTCACGCCGCCGCTTGATTTCTTCCTGTACCCAGTCGAAGACCTGCGGGCTGATGATGGCTTCGTGGTTATTTTCCACATAGTACTGCGGCACTTCCCCTTCATTCGCTTTCGTTTCTTTGGTCAGGAAGTTGACGGTGAACCGCTTCTGCAGCAGGGCATCGCCCTTGTATTTCTCATTTGTCAGGATGCTCTCTACCGTCCCCGGATACCAGCGTTTCTTTCTTGCCGGAGTTTCCAGCCCTCTGGAAGTCAGCTCCCTGGCAATGGAGTGGAAGGTATACCCGTCCAGGAACAAGCGGTAAATCAGTTTCACCGTCTTGGCCTGTTCCCGGTTGACGACCAGATTCCCGTCCGGTCCCCGGTCATAGCCAAGGAAATGGCCGAACGGAACACACACCTTCCCGTCAGCGAATCGCTTCCGATGGCCCCAGGTGACGTTTTCCGAGATGCTCCTGCTTTCTTCCTGCGCCAGGGAACTCATGATGGTGATGAGGAGTTCGCCCTTGGCATCGAGCGTCCAGATATTTTCCTTCTCGAAATATATCTCGATGCCCTTGTCCTTGAGCTTGCGTACCGTCGTCAGGCTGTCCACGGTATTTCTGGCAAAGCGGCTGACTGATTTTGTGACGATGAGGTCGATTTTCCCATCCATGGCATCCCTGACCATCCGCTTGAAGCCATCGCGGTGACGCGTGTTGGTAGCCGAGATGCCTTCATCGGTGTAGATGCCAACGAATTCCCAGTCATTCCTCTCCTTGATGTAATTCGTATAATAGTCCACCTGTGCGGCATAGCTGGTAACCTGGTCATCATGGTCCGTGGAAACCCGGGCATAACCAGCTACTCTCCGCTTCTTCCGGCTGTTAATCGGGGCCGCCGTATAACGGCTGATGGTAGCCGGGATGGTCCTTACTGTCTTCGCCACTTTTCTCTGCTCTCCTTTCTCCGTGCCTTGGAACGTCGCTTGGACGGCGTAGGTGTATAAGAAATCTCTTCTGTTCTCCCATCCTTAAAATGGACAGTCAGGCAATTTGGCTTTCCGGCTTCGATATATTCCACTTTCTCCCGAAATCTATCCTCATCAAAAGCTTTTACCCCCATGGCCTCTGCGGCCACACGCTTCAGGTCATCTTCCCGGATGCTGACCGATTCACATTTGCCGCCTTTGCTGCATCGCCAATAAACAGGCCTGTCATGCTTCGTTTTGCACCTCCGGAAAGAGGATCCGCACAAGGCGCACCGGACACGTGTCGTAAAGGCGGAGAACCGTGTTCCCTTGCCATTGGCCATGTAGTTTTTCATCCATGCCCTCTGGCAATTCTTATACTCCTCGGTCCAGCAATCCTTCTTCGCCGTCGATACCCAGTGCTTGGTAAATTTCTGTCCGTTTTTCATACAGAAAACCATCACGTGGTATTCTGGCACTACTATCTTTTCTACCTGGTCAAGGAAAGCCTGCTCGTCAAAATCATCTAGGCCCAGGACTTCCGTACACTCCTTCAGGAGGACTGCCTGCGGAATGCTGCCTTTCGCACCGCAGTTCCGGCCTTTCAGCTTATGGGAGCCGCAATCCCAGAATTCTTCGAAGCCCCGATCCTTGCGGCGATTGTGCATATAACTCCGGCCGCAGATGCCGCATTTGATTTTTCCCGTGAAGCAGGTCGTGTTCAAGGACTTATTGGCCAGCGCCCCCAGTTCCTTTCGCCGCGCCATCTCCTGCTGCACGTAATCAAAGGTTTCCTTGTCTATGATAGGCTCATGCGTATTTTCAACATAATACCTAGGCAGTTCGCCCCGGTTCTTCTTCCGCTTCTTGAGGATTGGATCCGTCACATATTCCTTCTGGAAAAGCATATTGCCGGTATAGGTAACATTGGTCAGGACAACCCTGATGTTGGAATCCATCCAGCGGCAGCCATTCCGGGTCGTGATGCCTTCGGCAGCAAATTCCCGTTCGGTTTCAAGACGTGACTTGCCATCCAGGAAATTCTGGAAGATGCGCCTGACAACAGCTGCTTCCTCGGGAACTACCACCAGGTTATCCCCTTCCCAGCGATACCCGTAAACACGGAACCGACCGTTGGGGATGCCTTTTTCAAATCGTTTCTTCACTCTCCATCTGACATTTTCGCTGATGGAGCGGCTCTCTTCCTGGGCAAAGGAAGCCAGGATAGTCATCATCAGCTCGCCGTCACCGCTCATGGTATGGATATTCTCTTTTTCAAACCAGACTTCGATGCCCAGCTCTTTCAGATGCCGGACGGTACGCAGAAGGTCCACTGTGTTGCGTGCGAAGCGCTGGATGGACTTGGTCAGGATGATGTCTATCTTCCCGGCTTCGGCATCTTCCAGCATCCGCAGGAATTCCTGCCGCTTCTTCATCCTCGTCCCGGAGATACCATAGTCGGCATAGACCCCGGCGTATTCCCAGTCCGGGTTCTTCTGGATGAGGCTGCTGTAATAACTGACCTGCGCCGAAAGGGAATGGTGCATCCGCTCCGATTCCATGGATACGCGGGCATAAGCTGCGACTTTCTTTCGCTGCTTCAATTTTGGTATGCTTCGTTCAATCTTACGGATAGTCCGCATAGAATCAGCTCCTTTCGACACTATATATCACTCTGTTTGATACAATTATCAAGTGTATAAGTCCCCGGAAAAAGGCTGATAGCGGCGAAGCATCTCCTGCTCGAAGTCCCGGTACTCCTTCCCGGTGATGAGCTTTTCGGCCAGCATCCGCCTTGCCAGATACATCGCCATCTGGAAGGCTGTTTCATTTTGAAACGACCTCTTATCCATGGCGGACACCTCTGAACCGGTATGCAATATAGCATGCGTGGGAGCAGAACTTCCGATGGCTGTTGCCGTAGACAGTGAATTTCTTCCCGCAAGCCGGACAGGTATAGTTGTAGACTGCCTTCCGCTTCACCAGCTCCAGATGTGCGTTCCACCACTTATTCCGGCAGGCATCGCAGCAGAACCGTTTCCGCTTCCGTCCCGTATTCTGCTCAATCGGCTTTCCGCACTGCTCGCAAACTGAGGCTGCCGACTTCGCCGCCAGGCTGTGCCGCCGGCAGAACGACTTCACTGTATTGATGGAAATCTGGAGCCGCGCCGCTATCCTGCCATATCCTGTCCCATCCCGGCGCATGGCAATGATCTGTTGTTTCTGTTCGTCCGTCATGATGGACACCTCCTGAAAATTTAGCTTTCAGGAGTAATAGGACAGAACAGCTATCGTTAAGTACTTCAAAAGAAGATTCAACAGGACTTATCTATTTTTAGATATAGTCTTTTCAGTTTTATCTAAAGCTTGACATTATAGTCATATGATGACTATAATAAACCTACCTCAGAAAGGGAGATTATACTATGTCATATAATCGTTACAAAAATACGCAAAAAAGAAAAAATTATCTATTAATCCATAATAAGGAAAAGTATGATAGAGTATCTATCATACTTCCAAAAGGAACAAAAGAAAAAATAAAAAGGCTAGATATTAAATCTAGCCTGAATCATTTTATCAATATGGCCATATACGAAAAAATTAAACGAATGGAACAGGATGGTAAAAATGACTTATAAATTAATCAATGATAATTGTTTCGATTGGATGAAGAATCGAGAAGAAAATTCTATTACTGCAATAGTTACAGACCCGCCATACGGTGTAAAAGAATACACGGAAGAAGAGTTGAAAAAAAAGAGAAATGCATCTGGAGGTATATGGCGAATTCCTCCAGCCTTTGATGGCCGAAAAAGAAGTCCATTGCCAAGATTTTCTGTTATCAATGACAGTCCATTGGAAAGAGACAATGTATATAATTTTTTTATTGATTGGGGCAGGCTTGCCTTTAAGGTTCTCGTTCCTGGTGGACATATTTTTATTGCATCTACACCTTTATTATCTGACATAGTTAGTCGGGCTTTACGAGATGCTGGTTTAGAACGACGCGGAGAGATTGTCAGAGTCGTAAAAACTTTTCGAGGTGGAGATCGCCCCAAAGGCGCAGAAAAAGAGTTTTCTATGACAACAGTTATTCCTCGTGGTTGTTGGGAACCGTGGGGGCTTTACAGGAAACCGCTTTCCGAAAGGACTGTTGCAAAAAACTTAAAACGGTGGAAGGCTGGCGCTTTACATCGAAAATCAATTGATACGCCATTTTGTGATTTGATTGAAAGTGGAAAGACTCCCCAATGTGAACGTAAAATTTCAAATCATCCTAGTTTAAAACCGCAAGATTTTATGAGGATTCTTGTATCGGCTGCTTTACCTTTGCAAGAAGGGATCATATTAGATCCATTCTGCGGTGGGGGCTCCACTATCGCGGCAGCGGAAGCACTTGGCTTTAATAGCATAGGCGTCGAGCAAGACAAAGACTTCTATCAAATGGCTAAGAATGCTGTACCTAAATTATCTCAACTTTATCCACAAAGCGAAAAGTTATTATTCGAAGAAGGGTGAGTACGGGGGTATCGGCAAAATGTCTTTAAGTTTATTACGTGCACTTTTTAGTTGCTTACTATATTGAATTATGTCAGTATTTATGTAGACAGCTCCATCGCGTAATTTATTAGTTCCAATTGAATTAGTAACATAAGTTTCGGTACGCTGACTATTATTACTATTTCTTTTACTCTTGCAATACACCCAATCTGAAATACCCTCTCCCATTTCATATCCATTAATATTTGCAATCAAAGCCTGTATAAATTCAATGTTCCCATCGTCCAGGATTGTATAGCAAACTATAATATGCCATCCTGTATGTCCATTGTGGCTTTCTCCACCTTTTTTATAATTAATACATGCCTTCACTTCAAGTCCTATATTTTTTTCTGCGTACATTAAATCTGGATATTCTTGGTCACTATATGGCTTGTAAAGACTATGTTCACCCATGTAATGAGTAAATAGATTTGAAACTACGCCACTAAAATTATTTTTTTGTATTAGTTGGGATAATTTTATTCCGGTCTTACTATTTATTGTCTTAAAAAAATTCTGAGTATCTTTCATTGCTAAAAAAATGCTTTCTTTTGTTAAGTTTTCCGGTAATAAGACATCTCTTAAATACTTTCTATCGAGCATATGCTAATCTCCTATCTAATGATTCTTATAATATGACTTTAGTATAACACAAAAAGCCGGTATGGAACATCTCCCCGATGCTCCATACCGGCTTTTCTCATGCAATCTTCTGTTTTACATCAGCCACGATAGCTTTGACCGCCTGCTGCATCAGGGTGATATACAGCCTGTTCCGAATCTTCACCCACCAGCTGGTAGTGGTCTGGATTTCCGCTTCCAGCGGGTCTGTGAGGTTCTTCATCTGGGCTTCCACCATCTTCTGGACGTCATCCAGGTCGATGGACTTGATGGCTGCTTCGGCTTCGCTCCTGGCAAAGGATACGACGGCATCGGCGACAGCTTTTCTGATTTCTTCACGGTTCATGGTCATTCACCTCCTAAAATCAGCTGTTCATAATCTGTCACGCCCCTGGCCACGGCTCTGGCCAGGGCATCCTGGGCATTGGCCAGGATTTCTTCATCACTAGGATTGGTGATGAAGGCCAGTTCGACCAGGACAGCGGGCATGTCCGTGTTCGTGAGGACATACAGGCCGTTGACGCCGGGCGTGGCAATCTTCACGCCCCGGTCTGTCGTATCCAGGGCATCGACAGTCTGGTTCTGGATGCAACTCGCCAGCATGCTGCCACGGTAACTGCCGGCACAGGCCCAGGTTTCCGTGCCGTTGGCTTCTTCGGCTTCGGCGGCATTGCAGTGGATGGACACGAAGATGTCGGCATCACTGGCATTGGCGGCTTCGCAGATTTCCTCCAGGCTGTCAGACTGGAGCAGTTCTGTTGCTACTCCTGCCGCATTCAGGTAACTTTCCGCAGATTGACCGACTGCCAAAGCGACATCGCACTCACGCAGACCGCTTTCACTATTGACAGCTCCCGGGTCGGGATGGCCGCCCGGCGCATGACCGGGATTCAGGAATACTTTCATGATTTTTCTTCTCCTTTCTGATGAACGGCGGACTTCACAGTACCGCCGATGTAACCGAGAAGCCCTGACGCAATAGACATGGCCAGCTCGTTCAAGGCATAAAAAATCGCCAGGATCAGTGCTGTGACCAGCCCGATGATGACGATACAGTCGGGGATATTCACTTTCTCAAACATGCCTTACACCGCCTTCGGTGTGACGGTCACCCTGCCATCCTTGCGGACGATATTGAAATCCTCCATGGGCAGGATGCGGTCAGCTGCTGATTTCCAGTGGCTGTCTGCCTTATATGCATCCAAAGCAGCTCTGGGAACCAGGATTTTTGCCGATGCGGGCACCCCTTTGTCTGCATCGGCGGCATCCTGCATGACAAAATCCACATTCACATTATCAATGATGAGATATTCTAAGCTGCTGCAGGGAGCAAACATGTGATAGGTATTGATAGTTTTATTCTTGCTGTTGGATAATGTATCGATATAGACACATTTCAAGCTCGAACAAAAGGCGCACATGCTGTACATGGCTGTCACATTGCCAAAGCCGCTCAAATCCAGGGATTCCAGCTTCTGATTTCCAGCAAAGGCCACTCCCAGATCAGTAATCGCCCCTTTTTCCACATTGCTGAAATCAATGACAGATTCCGCCAGGGTTCCTTCAGCAAAACTTACCTTAGATGGATTGAACATACCGTTCATGCTCGTTGTATTTTTTGTAATATCAACGATGAACAGTTTAGCGCCATCTTTGACCAAGGATTTATTATTGAATTTTCCCTGCAAGTCCTTGTCCATGTACAAGCAGCCATCGGATAAATAAAGGGGAATATATCCGACGGGCATCCTGAGTCCGGATGCATCTTCTATTGCCTCTGTGGCACTGATAACTACGTCCCCGCAAATCAGGCCGTTCTTCAAAGCCCCAGAAATGGTTGGATTGCCTTTAATCCAGCCAGAGTCGGCTATGACTTCTGCATCAAAGGCATAAGAAAGGGCCAGATTGGCCTCGCTCGTGAGTTCGGCAGACTGGCTTCCCGACTTCTTGAATCCCGTCAGGTTTCCCGTAACTTGTGGCGTAAAAGTTACCTCGATAGTCTGATGCGGCACCTGTTGGATGGTGACTCTGTATGGTGCCGCTTCTGCCGCTGTGCCGCCGCTTCCCGTACGGGTTCCTTCCGTATAGTTCCCGTCTGCATCATAGAAGGTCTTGCCCTGGGCCACATCGGAGGCTTTCGCCGTCGTATCCGACACTTCGCAGAAACGGGCCTTCCCGCCGCTTTTCAGCGGAATCAGGACGGACGGTACCCCACTGTAGCTGTTCCCGGCCATTTTCACATCTACCTTCATGTCATCACCCCTTTACTCGATGGTCAGCACCTTGGTCAGACTGTCCTGGGATACGGTCACGGTTGTCAGGCTCCCGGTCACTTTGGTGCCATTGACGTAGGCCGTCTTGCCGCTGATGATAGTGCCGGCTGCCGCTGTGGCATCGCCCGTATCGACGACACTGGATTTGCCGGACACGCCGAGGATGGTCACGCCAGCCTTGATATTCCCGCTGACCAGTTTGGCCTGTTCCTCGCTGCTGATGCGGACTGCCCCTTTGCCGTTATGGAACCCGGCCGGGATGGCATACGTGCCATCGGCCTTGCTGATACTGCCGCTGACGGCTCCGTTATTGGGCATGGAACCCGCGACGAAGCCATTCCCGATAAAAGCGGATTTTCCCGTCAGGATATCCCCCGATGCCGCCGTGGCCCCGGTCGTATCATAAAAGACAGCCGTCCCCTGTCCTTCAGCCAGAGGAATGGAAACCTGCGGCACTTCCGCATACACGACCGAATTGATTTTTACATTTTTCGCCATGTTGATTGCTCCTTTACTCGACTTTCAACTCATAGCCATTAAAGCTGATTCTGCCATAGTTCGACGGGATGGCAGCTACCGTCACCCGGGAAAGGGCCGCATGACCGCTGTCAGCGGTGACGACCTGTTCCTCATCGGATGGGATGATGCATTTTTCCTGATAGTCCCCGGACGGGGCCTGGGGCATGGAAAGGATGCCGATGAGGCTGTTTTCCTTATGCGTCATCGTCCGTCACACCCCTTTCCAGGAAAAAAGGGCGGGGCGGGATAAGGGTATCGGTGTATCCGTTCTCCCGCACCAGCTCTACATCATAGATATAGCGGCCGCAGGGAAGGCTCCGCGTATCGTCCGGCCAGAAAACCAGGAAGCACTCCGCCCCTTCCTGCCGGATGCCCTGTTCCAGTGTCTTGGTCAGGACAGGTCTTTCATCGGGGAGACTGCGCTTCAGCGTGAACGTCAACTCATCGCGCTTTCCAGGGATGAAAGGTTCCCCCGTCACCCGGTCGCAGATGACCAGGCGGATTTCTGCCGAATCGCCCCTCACCAGGCGGATCCGGTTCTGCACCACGGAGAAGCTCATTTCCATCCCCCCTGTTCCGGCTGCCGCTGTTCCATGGCATCCAGCCTGCGGTGGGCATGTTCTGCCAGGGCTTCCACCCGGGACAGCCGTTCCGCCATCTTCTGCCGCTTGGCTTCCGTATCCGACAGCTGGCGGCGAAGTTCTGCGATACAGTCCCGGAGGCTCCGCACCGATTCATTCAGCGGCTTGATGACGCTGAAATTAAAGATGACGCCGCAGAGCATCAGGACCGATACCAAGGATGCGGCCATCTGTAACCATTCAGCCATATTCCTCACCTCCTAGCCTGTCCGCTGGAACATGTACACGACGATGGACGGCTGCATGTTGTTGTGCGGCTGGCCACCACCCGTCCGGGAAAGGCTGTGGGAATGATTCCCATCCCAGGAGGTATGCCCGTCCACCTGATTCCCATGCCAGCAGCCATCGCCATAACCTACGGCAACAGGTGCATCATTGCCTTCACAGGCATCCCACTGGAAGTTGCGCGGCAATGACCCGCAGGACCAGTGACGATGATTTCCGCTGTCTCCGACTGTATGGCCATGAGCCGGAGTTTCTGGAATCGTAAGGTTGTGCTTCTCCTCGCCCAGCTTGTCCCCGGCCTTGTACATAGTTCCGCTGTCTGCCGCTCCGGCCCCGATTAGGCAACGTCCCATGGCAAAAGCCACCCAGGTCGTTCCCGGCCAGTACGTTGCCGGATTCTTCCCGTCCGCGGAAATGTAGATGGCATTGACGGGAAAAGGACATGCCTGGATTTTGGCCACGGCTTCTTCATCCATATCGGCATAGGTGACCTTGCCCCAGCTGCCATTGCTGTGCAGGACGGTATTCAGCTTCCCGGCTGAAGGTGACGGGACCATTCCGCTCTGGCCTGCTGTCTTTTCGCCGCAGCCGCTGAAATCCGGCAGTGTAATATCCTTCGTGCCATCAAAGACAACCCGGTGAATCTTCCGCCCCGTCTGCAGCTTCGACGCACTGGCCGCATTGCCGCTGATGCCAGTTGCGTGGGCATTGGCGTCCGTCAGATGGGCATTGATGTCGGCAGCCGTAGCGGAAATCCGCTCATAGAGCCGGGCATCATTGCTGACCAGCTGGGACACAGTCTTGTTCTGCTGGTTGAATACAACCGGGTCTTCCGAAAGATACTGTGGAAAAAGCACATCATAATCCAGCGTATTCTCCACAGCTTCTGTGGGCCGGACTTCCTGTCCGGCACGGTCCGGGAAGTCGGCAGACCATTTCTCTTTGCTGTAATCATCCATTTGTCATCACTCCTTTCTTGGATACGATGGTCGCCGTCGAGAAGGTAGCTTCCCCGTTCCAGTAAATCTTGCCATTCCAGGAATAACCCAGGTAGATGGCGTATCCCAGATGGGCCGGCTTGTAGATGTTGAGCTGCGTGATGAGCTTCTGCAAGGTCGTGGTATCTTTGCCGTTCATGATGCAGTACACCTTGAAGTAGTATTCCTCATTGACTTCCTCGATATGGCCGGCACTGTAGAGATTGATGATGGAGTTCATGAAATCTTTTGTAGACACATCCACGTGCTGCAGCTTGAAGAGAATCCGCTGCCTGCGGAATTCCTCACCATCTCCGTCACTGGGCTTGATGCCCAGGAACGATTCATAAAGCGGCAGCGCCCAGGTGGCGGTGTTCACGAAGAAGTTGTCCGCCAGGTCCTGCAGAGCCAGGCGCAGACGGTCATGCTCCTCATTGCAGGTTTCTGCCGCGCAGTGGAACATCGGGTCTTTGGATAAGAAATGCGGCAAATACTTCAGGATATCCATCCGGCTCTGCCGCATCCAGTCATTGGCTGACAAGGTTCAGCACCACCTTCCCTGCCACAGGAATCTGCTCGTTCGTCAGTTCCACGTTGGCCGCTTTTCCATTAAGCTTCAAATCCTTATAATCCGTAATGCCGCTGATGGAAAGAAGAAGTTTTCCCATCTGGGCCAGGCTGACATAGGAAAGCGTGAAGCCCGTCTGCTTGAGATAGGCTGCCATGGCCGCCTTTACAGCATCGGGGCTGGCGGTGCCATAGACATCTGCCGTCAAATCAATGGTTAAAGGTGCCGGTGAAACGACGGTCACAGTCGCTCCAATAGGCCGCTGGCTTTCGATGTAGTTGTAGACTTCCTGTATAAGTTCCGCCGATGCTGATTCGTTCTCTGCCGTGACGATGATGACCTTCACCGTGCCATTGCCCTGCCAGAGGGGGATGACTTTGCAATTCCCGACGCCATCGACAGACATGGCCCAGTCACGATAATGATTGGCATTGCCCGAGGTGATAGGCTGGCGCACCCGGAACAGGAGCCGGGCAAGGAGTGCGTCATCCGTTTCTTCATCCGCCCCATCGGTGCATTTCTTATGGTTAACGACTGCCGAGATATTCGGGATGGAATAGGGGATTTCTGTAATCGTTCCTTCGGCCACATTGCCACTCGCCCCGGCATCGGCAGCTTCCACGGGAATCGTAACCTCAGCGGCATCGGCAGGAATGGTGGCCGACTCCAGGGTATAAAATCGCTGGCCGTCTTTTGTCTGGAAGAGACTGCTGCGAATGATGTAGGCTCCTGCCATCCCCGTCACCGTAACTTCTCCTTTGGCCTTGACGGCTTTCTTGCGATCGACGCCAAATTCCGCTGCCCGCAGCGTCAGGTAGTCGCCCCAGGACGTTTCGGCAAAGGCCGCGTCGCGCAACATGGCCATCTCGGCATAGCTGCTCTCAAATTCCACAGCATTGGCGTCGATCAGGTCGCGGGCAAAGGTGCCTTCCATGGTACTTTGCTCTTTTTCCGTAATGGTGCGCAGGGTCTGGGCCATGCGGCTCTCAATCACATCTTTGGTCTGTGCATCAAATAAATTGCTCATGCCTCGCTCCTTCCTGCCGTCACGGTCAATGATTCGTCACTGTAAATGGAAGTGACGTCAACCGTAATGGCCAAATCATCCCGTTCCCGCTTCTCCACCTCGATATGGTTAATGCGGGCAATGTACGGATTCACCATCAATCCCTCACGGATATTCTGGCAAATCCTGTCTGCCGTATACTGGCTGTTTGGCGCTCTCCCCTGATACGGCTCGATGGTAATGCCATAGCTGTCATCATAGGCCAAGTAGCGATACCGCTCGGTGAGGATTGCCTTATAAATCCAGACCTTGAGGGCTTCATTTTCTGTCACCATCAGGTTCTGGCCTTTTTCATCGTAGCGGAAGCACTGCTTATCAAAGTCATAGCCGTATTCTACGAAAAGAGGCAGCGACTCATTCCGGTTCGCTGCCTGGATGCTGTTCATTGCTACAAAAGGATCAGCCATGGCCATCAATCCTCACAATCTCATCCAAAATAATGTACTGCTGAATCCGGTCGTTGATGAGCATGGGCATGATGGCCACGTACATGCCGGGCTTTAGTGTATCCGTATAGATGACGGAATCGGTGTAGTCATTATCGATATCATGATTATGGGACTGGTAAGCCGCATCACCGCTGCCGCCGGCACGATTCTGTGTCTCCGATACCAGATGCCCTTTAGCTGTGCGGCCATAACCTGCCAGGAGATAATGGGAAATCCACAGCTCCTCTTTGGTCAAAATGATGCCATTGTAGCGGACCTTGATATCTGGCGGCGAAGCCAGGATCTGCCCGATTTGAATGTCCGGGCTGTTGCTGCTACGGCTGACCTGCTCCATCAGATTCAGCAGGCTGATATACGGATTTTTCTGCATCTCCTGTCACCCCCTCGATGTCTTGATGATGGTCGCCGGATAATAGTCACTCCCCATATCGATGCTGCCTTCGTAGTGATGAAAACAGCCATAGACATGGGAGCTGTTGCCCCAGCAGCCTCCGCTTCCGTCATAGACGACGACATGCCAGTTCGGGTCCGGCCTGCTGTAGCGATTGTACATGATGATGTCGCCCTTTTCGATCTGCGACGGGTCATAAGGGATAGCCAGACCCTGCGCTTCGGCATCGGCGCGCAGCTGGTCGCAGCCTTTCACGCCATTGTTATATTCCTGCGCTGCAAAAGGGGAATAGCCCGCCGCAGCGATGGTCGCCCGGTCGACACAGCCTTCTGAGCCATAGGGCGACACGGTGCCGTCGAAGTTAGCCATGCATTCATCAACCACACTGCTGCCAGCAATGCTCCCTCCTAAAGAAGCTGCCTGGGCAGATGTCGATTTCGTTCCCGCTGGTGGCACATAGTCCGGGTTAGCATTGTACGATGTACTGTCCAGTTCCTGTTTCTGCTCATCCAGCAGTTTGTTGAATACCAGATGCAGCTCCATCAGGTGCTTGTTGCCTTCGATTTTATGGTTGTCTGACTTGATGAAGAACTGGCCCTTGAGCTGTTCTTCCTGGACTGAGACAGAAAACCCGGCGATACACTGGATATGACCGATGGCCCGGATGGACATGTCATGGGCGACGGTCTTCAGCATGGCCCTTGCCTGCGAGGCATCGTCCTGCTTGGGGTCGGCCTTGCAAATGGCCTGGATGAGACCGAATCGGTCGATATCCGTCTGATTGGGCAGTTCACCTTTCGTCTGTCCGGCACTATCGACGACGATGACCTTAGAAACCATGTCTTCGACCGACTCCGACACGGAAGCGCCGGTCAGGTTTGTCACATCGCTGATCAGGAAATTTTCCACCACCTGGTCGTTCATGCAGACCACGTTGAGCTTCCCTTCGGTCATGTAGATATGGTATCCCTTGCCATCCTGTGCGGATTGATAGGATAATGCCTGCTTGATAGCCTCCGTAGCCGAGATATCATCGGCAATGAAATTGCAGGTGACGGACAGGTCGGGAATAGTCCCGGCCGGAATAGAAAAGTCATTGATGGTCTGGCGGATGGCGTCGGCCACTGTGACGTTCGTGTACTTCTTGGTTATGCGGGACTTGGCCAGATAGACGATATTGTCAAAGGCTGTAAAATGCATCACGGAAGAGCCGCTCTCCCGGCTGCGGCCAAAAATACGTCCCTGGAACAGGTGGACAGTCTGCTGCGTCTTATCGTCAATGTGGATAAACAGCACCTCGTCCCCCAGTTCCAGTTCCGGATTCTGCCAAGATTTATCCCGCGTCGTATAGGCCAGATCGAATTCCAGCCTGCGTCCGGCCTGCTCGACGTCCCCGGACCAAGTTGCACAAATCAGCCAGCCCGTAAGGTCTGCGTTCTCGGGCTTTTTCTGGCCTTCCGTCTGAGCATCCTCGGTATTGGTTTTCTTATTGATTCTTTGCAACTGGAACATTTTCATCATTCCTTTTGAGGTTCATCGTCGTCAGGCGGATGATATCCCCGGGCGAAAGACCGCCGTTACGGACGATGCTGCGATAGATCTGGAACTTCGAGAACTGCTCATTGTTGAGCGTCACCGATTTCCCCACGGCCCGGCCGATGACGTTCCCGATACTGTCACCGGGATAATAGGTGATGTTCTTCTTCATCTTCGACCAGAACGACTCCGGCCGCTTCTTCAGCCCTGTCGCAGCATCGGTCTTTCCCGTCTCCGGTGCTGTGACGTAGCGGTACTCTGTCAGGCCCAGCTCGTAATAGACATCGCCGCTGCCGTCCTTTTCACCAAACTTGAAGGACGAAATCAGGCAGGGCATGGAAAGCGGCGTATCCGAAACCGTCAGCTGACAGACGCTGTCACCGGTACGCATCGTTTCCAGTTGGGCAATGTACGTATAAGGTGCCAGCCCCATCATGGCAAAGGGATAATCCTGGGCCGGGAAAAAGCCGGAAAGGGTCAGTGTCTTGAGTCCCGTCTTTCCCATCATGAGGTAGTCGCCGAAGTTATTGATGTTCACCGTGCCATGATTCGTATTGACAGATACCATCAGCTCCGAAGGCAGGAAGGGAAAGACCACCGCTGCCGATTCAGAAGAGAGAGAAATCGTGAGGGAAGATGCAGCCTGGCCGATGGCGTTCAACAGGGATGCTAAGAAAGAACTCATCAGATGGTCGCTCCTTTCATGCGGTTCATGCCGTACAGCCGGATCTTTTCCACCAGCTTGTCGGCTATGGCATCGATGTCCTGCTCGCTGCGGACGTTCATCGTATCGATGCGGATGGTGATGGAGTGGCTGCCTGCGTTCATGGCCTGCCGGATGCTTTCGTCATGCGGGACCACCGTACTGCCGTTTGGCAGGTAGACCAGCTCGCCCCGGCGGTCCTCGTTGATGACCGCAAAGCCGCCGCCAAAGTTCTCGACGCCTCCGGCAAAATGGCTGATGGGTTCAATATTGAATCCCACATGAGTCGGCGCCCCGCCTGTCAGAGACGGGATGTCGATGGACAGGCCGTTGACGCTGGCAATGAGTCCGTTCACCTGGTCGATGACCCAGTTCACGCCGCTCCGGAAGGTATCCTTGATGCTCTCCCAGATGCTGGAAGCTGTCTCGCTGATACCGTTCATAGCCCCATCCCAGGCAGAACTGATCCAGTTCATCCCCGCATCGACGGCGTCCGATACAGCCTGTATAGCCTGTTCGATATAATGCGACACGGTATCCCAGTTCCTCCATAGAAGGTACAAGGCAGCAATAATCGCGGCAATGATGATAATGATGGGATTGGCCATGGCTGCGGCGCCTACGGCACGGATGATGGTAATCATCATGCGTCCGGCAGTCAGAAAGGTACTGCCCATGCCCCTGGCCACGATGGTAATGCCCCGGCAGACCGGAATGAGTCCTTTGAACTGGGTCGAGAGATACTTCGAGACACTGCCGGCTTTGCTAATGCCCGTGGCAATAGAGTTGAAAGTACCAAAAGCCCTGCCGCCGACCGTCAGCACCCGCCCTAGGGTGGAACCGAAGAGCTGGAAGGTCACGATGCCAAAAGCCACCTGGCCGATCAGCGTTTTCTGTTCCGGTGTAAGCGCACGAAACCAGGCAGCCAGTTCCTTGACGCGCATCGACATGGCCTTGAAGTACGGCGTAAACGACACTGCTAAATCCATGCCGGCATTCTTCAGCTGGTTCATGGCAATCTGCATCTGCTCCGACGGGGTCAGCATCTTCTCATAGGCTTCCCGGGTCATGCCGGCAGACTGGGCCATCTGGTCCATGACCTTATCGAAGTCCCCGGCTCCCTTGCCCGTCAGGACCAGGATGCTGTTCAGTCCCTCGACAGAGCCAAAGAGCTGGGCCATCTGTTCGGCATCGCCGCCTGTCACCCGCTTCACTTCGTCCAGGAACTTCACCCAGCCCACGCTCTGCAGATGAGCCGCATTGAACTCAAGGCCAAGGGACTGAGCCAGTTTCGCCGCTTCGGCAGACGGCTTCAGGATGTTGCTGTAAGCCGCCTTGAGTCCGGTAATGGCCTCGCTGGTCCGGATACCGTTCTTGGTCAGGACGGCGATGGAACCGAACAGTTCCTGGGTACTGACATTGAGCTGTGCCGCAATGGGGATGACATTGCCCATGGACTGGGCCATCTCGCCAAAGGATGTCTTGCCGAAGTTCTGTGCCAGGAGCATCTGGTCCGTCACCGCCGTGGCTTCTTCTGCCGATTTTCCATAGGCATTGAGGACCGTGGTCACACCGTTAACGGCAGTCGTCGTGTCGGTGAAGCCGGCTTTCGCAGCAATTGTCATGTCTTTGACAAAGCCCACGGCATGGGCCGCATCGACACCAGCGGAAATGGCCTGGTAGACCGATTCCGAAAGATCAGCGACACCTGCGCCCGTTTCATCGCTGACAGCACGAATCTCATCACTGACCTTCTGCATGGAAACGACCGTCGTGTCGACCAAAGTCGAAATCTTGGCGATACCGTTAGCAAAGTCGCTGTGCAGCTTGAAGCCTGCCGTTGCGGCTGCCAGGATGGGGGCTGACAGCAGGGCCATCTTGTCTGATAAGCCGGAAATCTTGCTTCCCGTCTGCTCGATGCTCTTCGCCGTCCGTTTCTGGATGCGCTCATGCTCCGTCAGCTTGTCCGACAGTCCGCTGACCGATTGTTTCGCCGCCGCCATCTGGGTCTTCATGGTCCCCAGGCTAGCATTGACGCTACGCACGGTCGGCGTGAACAAATCCCGCAGCCGGATGGCGGCATCGATAACATTATTGGCCATGCTGTTTCACCTCTCAATGTTGTTACAGATATTAAAAATATAGTAAGATAAAAGAAATCTATCGTTACGGAGGAATTCCAATGCGCTATTTCAATGAAACAGAAAAAAGATTAGCTGAACGATATCACCATATGGAGCTTGGTACTTGCAAAATCTGTGAAGAATGTCACAAGAAAGAACATTTATCCTTACCGATTGGCTGCTGGTGCGTAGGTTCCGATTTTAATAAAACTTCCAAGAGAATTCTATTTGTCGGTAAAAATGCCAGAAACAATCCCGGCACGATTGAAGACGGCTTCCGCAATCCCTTTCAATATACCCGTGAATCTCTGTGGAACAAAAGCTGGCCATATTGGAGCTATACTCGTGCTATCACTCAGAGAATATTCGGTGACGATTCTATAGAACACATCGCATTTACCAATATTGTCAAATGCAACAATTCCGGAGGAAAGGATACTACCTCAGATTTTGTAAAATCCAACTGTATCCTAAACCTAAAAGTCCTTCAGCAGGAATTAAAGGTAATACATCCTACTCATATCATTTTTTATACATCTTGGTATTATGACGATTACATCCCTAACGTTTTTGACCGTTATAATATTCATTACAACGGTTTTAAAGACATTGGGAAAAGAAAAATGCCCTGGCAGGAAGCCATTTCCACTCTGGGCAATCAAACCTTTCATGTACTACGTGTCGGCCACCCACAATGCAAGAAAAAAAGCGACTTCGTCTATGAAATATCTAAGTGGCTTGAGCCTGCCTTATGACTTTATGGCAGATAGCCGTATTTTCAGCAGTTAATCCGATAATGCTGAAGATACTTTTTTATCGCGTTCTTCCATCTCATAGCGGATGAAAGCATACAGCACCTGCCGTTCGCCGTATCCCAGCTTCATGACCGCTGACGGCAGCAGGTGATGCTCCCGGAACAGGAGATACATCGCCTGCACTTCGCCATCGGTCCGGATCAGTTTTTTACGGCTTTATCCGCCTTTTCCTGGGTCGTATAGCCGTTAAGTTCTGTGATCTGCGCTGTGAGATCAGCAATCTCACCTGCCAGGAAGAGCTTGCGGATGATGTCACCAGGAAGTACGGCCCCGAATTTTTCCAGCAGATCCTTGTTCTTGAGGTCCGGATCGGCAATCCCCGCCAGGAGCGTCTGGGTCTGCATCTGATAAATGTCGATGTTATCGGCGCTGCCGTTGGTGAAGTCCACGGCCATCTTCTGGATATCGGCGTAGCGTTCCGGGTCGATAGCCCGGAGCGTGATGATAAAATCGAATCCGAACAGCTTCGAGAGCCGTTCCATCTTCACTTTCTTTTCAGGCCGTTCGGCCAGCTTGTTCACTACATCTGCTTTCAGCAGTCGGTCTACCATATTCATGTGCTTGTTCTCCTTATGCTAAATCCAAGAGGTCCCAGTCCGAGAAAGTGAAGCTGTAGCTTTCCTCGCCCATCTTGTCCACTTCCCAGTCGGCCAGAATGAGGCTGTCAAAGGTCGCATCTTTGATGACGATGCGTTCGCTGCCTATGGCATCCTTGTCATCCAGGACGGAGACGATGGTCACGACGGTCTGCTTGCCCGCCTTAATGTTGTCGTTCATCTTCTTGATCATGTAGCTCGAGACTTTATGGAGCTTCAGCTGCCCTTTGCAGTCATAGCCTGTGACCTTGTAGCCCTTGCCGACATGACGGAGCATCTTCACTTCTTCCTTGGTCAGCGTGACCTCGGCCTTGAAAGCCGTGGCTTCGGCCATGAGGTCGCCGTCGATATAGAGGTCGGCATACTTGCCGTTCATCACCCGTTTGGCTTCCATGCTGTTCACTGTACCTCACCTCCTCAGATATTGACGGCAATCGTGACATCTTCCATGGCATCCAGGAGCGAAGCATCTACGGCGATGAAGACATTGCTGCCGATGTTGGCCAGCTTGATGTCCATTTTTGACATGTCTGCCAGTTCCTCTTTCGTATATTTGCCATTGGATGCCAGCCAGATCTTGGTGGATTCCACATCGATATAAGCCGTGTTCTGCCCCTGTTCCAGCAGGCCCTCCTGGGCCAGCTGGTCCAGATAGCCCTGGATAGCCGTCACCAGGAGGCATCGGTTGGCATAGCTGTTCGCGTACTTGCCAAGGTAATGGTCCTGGGCGGTGGTGCGGATATCGTCATACATCATGTCCATCAAATCGACGAGCTTGATTTTCTGGAACGATACCCCTTTGCCCTGGACTGTCGTAACCAGGGAGTTGATTCCGCGGCCCAGCTTGACCTTTTCCCCGTCAAAGAAGAAGAACAGTTTGCCGGCATCCGTCATGGTATCCATTTCTTCCTTCGTCCATACGTCGCAGCCAATGACTTCCGGCAGCGGTGCGTAGGTGCAGGCAATGGTCATGGGCGTTCCCGCGATGACGCCTGCGATGCGCCCGCAATACTGGGCAGTCGTGTAGGTCTTCGCTTTCGTGCGGATGACCTTGTTGACGAAGTTGATGACGCCTTCCGTATCCGCCGTGCAGTCCGGCAGGACTGCCTTGATGCGCTTGTTCTTATTTGTCCGCATCCCCTTGATCCAGGTCGCAATCGTGTCGATGTGGTTTTCTTCGATGTCCGGGATGACCAGATAATCGAAGCGCTTGTTTTCGATGGCCTTGAGGACATCGGTATAATCTTCTGCATCCTTGCTGATGATTTCGGCGATGACTTTCTTCGGGCTGTTCACGTAGCCGCGAAGGGTCAGTTCCAGCTGCTCACGGTTGCTGTCCGAGAGTTCTTTGGGGATGTCATCTGCCGTATACAGGTTCACTTCCGTCTGGGACGGCAGTGTCTCTTCTTTCAGAATCAGAAGGACAATACCGCGTTCGCTGCGTTCGACGGCACTGATGCCTTTTTCTTTGAACGCGATATTAATGGATGGCATTTTCATGGGTTACGTCTCCTTTCCCTGATACCGCTGATGCAGTACCTTCATGATTTCTGCCGTTTCTTCTTTTTCCCGGGCGTCATAGTACTGGAAGGTCAGCGTCAGACGCCCGCCGTCATTGTCCGTCCCCATCAGCTCCTCACTCATAGACACGACAGGGAGATAACGGTTGCCGACTTTCAGTCCGTCCCGGAATAAATTTTCCGCAGCAAAAAGCACGGCGTAGATAGCCGTGCTTTTTTCCTGCTTCTTCGGCAGATACGTAATGTAGAGGTCCGTATCCCGGTAGACCTCATTTTCTTTCTGCGGCGTCGCTACCGTCATCGTCTTCAGGAAGAAGGCCGGCGGCGCAAAGCCTTCCTTGACTTCCTGCAGGTAGACGGGATACGGGAACCGCTCTTTGAGTTTCTGCTGCACCGCCTGCAGGATATCGAGGTCATGGATCATGTGCCGCCTGCTTTCTTGAGGAGCTTCTTCGTGAGTCTCTCCAGCCCCGACTGCAAGTCGCTGGCTTCGAACTGCTTGACGGATTTCTCCGTATAGTGCTGGCCTTCATAATAGCCAACGGTCCTGCCGCCCGGCGTTTTCTTGACATGGCCGTTATTCAAGAGGTGATGGACCGGATGCCTGTTGACCAGTTCATAGGTCAGCTCCGAGCCGTTATACCCTTCCACCTTATGCTTCCAGCCTTTCTTCAGCTTGCCCGTGCTGCCTTCCGGCGTGTTTTTTACGCACTCCTTTTTGAGCTTGTTGCCGATAGTGATCAGGCCTTTCTCGGCAGTACCGGGAAACTCTTGAATAGCAGAAAGCAGTTTTTCTGAAAGGTCATCCAATTCTTTGACCTCAAAGTCACTTCCGCTCATTGCCCGTCCCCCTCACTTCTTCAGTGCAGTACAGTTCCAGTGCTTCATGGCGCATGTACGGGTCGACGATGGTGTCGATGTCGTAGAAGTGGTCCTGATACTTCACCTTCATATCATGGGTGATATGGGGACGCCAGCGGATAGTGATCTTGCTGTACTCCGTGTCCGCTTTGCGTTCCATCTCATAGAACACTTTGCCCCGGGCAGGCTCAATGGATGCCCAACAGCGATATACTACGACGTCGGCCTGGGTATCGAAACCATATTCATCCGTCACGGCCTGCTTTCCCAGAATCTCAATCCGTTTGTTCAAAAGCCCCGTCTTCATGGGCATCCCCCCTTTTTCAAAAACAGCTCCGCCGGACCCCGAACAGCAGCCAGCGCAGACGTTTCAAAAGGCCTGCGTAGTCCGCTTCCTCACGGTGTTCATACAAAAAAGCCGCAGCATAGAGGATGGCTTCATGGAACACGACGGGATTCTCCTCGGCATCCGCTTCCTCACAGCGGGATATATCCAGGCAGAGGGCCTGGGCTATTTCCAGGGAAGACTGGATGACGTCATCATTACTCGTGTCATCTTCATCAATCCGCAGGTATTCCCTGGCTTCTTCCAGCGTCACAATCATGGCTTATCCCTTCGCTTTCATCTCCAGGGCCTTGACCGCTTCCTTGAGCATCAGCATGCCATCGACGCGCTGGCTGGCAAGGAAGCCGATCTGGCCGTTGGCGGCATACAATTCGTTAAGCCGCTTGAAGGAGCGGTATTCCCTATCGGCAATCCAGTAGTAGCTGAAGTCCCCGAAGAGCATGGGACGGCTGCCCGCCGCCAGTTCCGGTGCAAAGGAAGTGCAGTAGCAGGGACGGTTCAGGATAGTATCCGGCGTACCTGCGGTGACAGACGGCTGCCAGATGTAGTTGCCGTTGTTGTCCTTCACCTTGCGCAAGGCCTTAATGGTTGCATCGTTCAGGAGCCATACGGCCTTGCGGCGGTACGGGATGCGCAGGGAGTGATACAGGTCGATGACATCATCAAAGGTGATGGATGCGCCATTGGCTGTCACGCCCAGCTCCGCGGACGGGAACACGCCAGTCGGCTTGTTCTTCCCGTCACCGGTGAGGAAGGCTTCTTCTTCCTTCGTGCCGATACGGCGGGCAAATTCACCGGCAATGTAGCTTTCCAGGTCGAAAGCGCTGTCGTTCAGCAGTTCTTCCGACACACGGATAGCCGTCCCCAGCTTGTACGCCCCGATGGACTGCTGGCCGAAGGTATCCTGGCTGTCCGGGTAGAGGCCGTTCTCTTCCATCCAGGACGCTTCGCCATGACCCGTCACGATGGGAATCTTGCGGTCGCCGCTGGTGTGGATGACCGTGGCCAGGCCGCGGAAGAAATTCTCTTCCTGGAGCTTGTCGATGAGCTGGTGTTCGAATTCGTCCGGTACCAGATAGCCACCATCAGCATCGGTGCCTGCACTCAGGGCGTTCTGTACATCAATGAAGTTCTTATGGCGGATGCTGTCCCAGAAAGCCTTACGATAGGCATCAGACGCACGGCCTTTCTTTTCTGCTCCATTCTGGCCTGCGCCAGGGAGTTCAGTAATCGGTGTCGTAGTTGGCTGGGCAAGCTGGGCATCGAGCTGCTGCTGGCGTTCCATGCGGTCGATCTCTTTGCCGAGGTTCACCACATCCTCTTCCATCTTGTCGTAGCGGGCTGCATCTTCCGCAGACACCATGCCGTTTTCATCACGGACCGTGTCCAGAAAGGCCTTGGCTGCATCCCACAAATTCTTACGTTTTTCACGCAGTGCTAAAATCGTATCCATTGTTGTCCTCCTTAATGAATGAGCAATGCCAGCCGTTTTTCTAAGGAAGCGGCTGGCACTTTATGAATCGGTTCATGGGGTTTCAGTTTTTGTACCAACGAATTGGTAACAGTGACCGGCGTATAAATCATGGCTTCCGGCTGCTTTCCATCGTCCTTCTTCTGGTCGAACAGGATTTCATCCGCAAAGCCAAGTTCTACCGCCTTTTTCGCATTGAGCCAGGTCTCGTCATCCATCATGTGAGAAATCTTCGTACGGGCCAGGCCGCTCTTGATTTCGTAAGCATTGATGATGCTTTCCTTGACTTCGCTCAGCATGCCGATGGTCTTTTCCATCTCTGCCTGGTCGCCATAAGCCAGGGTCGCCGGATTGTGGATCATCAGCATGGCCACCGGCGACATACAGACCTTGGTCCCGGCCATGGCGATGACGGAAGCTGCCGATGCCGCCAGGCCGTCGATTTTGACGGTGACGTTGCCCGGATAATCCATGAGCAGGTTATAGATCTGTGCAGCCGCGAAGCAATCCCCGCCCGGGCTGTTAATCCAGAGCGTGATGTCACCACTTCCCGCGTTCAGTTCATCCTTGAACGCCTTCGGCGTCACCTCATCGCCCCACCAGGTTTCGTCAGAAATCTGTCCGTCCAGGTAGAGTGTGCGCTCACTGCCGAAGGCATCCGGCGCTTCGTTCGTCACCCACTTCCAAAATTTATGTTTCATTCGTGTCTCCCTTCTGGGCAAAAGCCCCGGCATCCTTGAGTTTCGTCATGCTGCCGTTCACAAGATACAGATTGCCACCTTCTTCATCCGGTACCGGGTTCATGTCTTCCATTTCCCGGATATCGTTGGCAGACAGCCAGCCATTCTGCCGGCCGATGCTGTAGCCGGTCATGCGGCTCTCATAATCGCCGCGCATCAGGCCGTTGACATTGAACTTGAGGAAATACTGCTTCTTCTCTTCTGGCAGGAACAGGGCTTTCTGCATGGCCTGTTCCCAGCGGATGACCCAGGGGTCCAGGGTATATTTCACAAATTCCATGGACTGCTGCTCTATATTATTGAAAGAACTTTTCTCCAGGTCCCCTATCATGTGCGGCGGGATGCGGTAGAGCCTTGCGATTTCATTGAGCTGGAACTTCCGCGTTTCCAAAAACTGTGCTTCTTCCGGCGGGATACCGATCTGCTGGTACTTCATCCCTTCTTCCAGCACAGCTACCTTATGGGCATTGGCACTCCCTTGATAGACAGCGTTCCAGGAATCCCGGACTTTCGCCGGGTCCTTGAGGACGCCCGGATGCTCTAACACACCGCTTGGGCTGGCACCGTTGGCAAAGAAGGAGGCGCCATATTCTTCACAGGCCATAGTCATGCCTACGGCATTCCGTGCCATGGCAATGGGCGAATAACCGACCAGGCCGTCAAAGCCAAGGCCTGGGATGTGCAGCACTTCGTCTTTCCGAAGCGGCACCTGGCCATAGGGTTTGATGGCCGGATTCTCGTCGGTGGTCTTGGTGTAGATGTAATAAATCTGGCCGCTTTCATCACGGCAGACTGTCATCTTATCCGGCCTGAGCGGATATAAGCCCTGTACCCTTCCTAACCTGTCTCGGATAATCTGGGCATAGGCATTACCCCAAATCAGCAGATGACTCATCAGGGTTTCCCGGAAGATAAATGATGTCATCTCCGGATTCGGCTCATCATGCAGGATATGGTAAAGCGGATGGTCATAGACCCTTTCTTTGCCGCCCGCTGTGTAGCGGTAGAGCTGCAGCGGCAGTGCCGCCAGCGTTTCCGACAGGATGCGGACACAGGCGTAGACCGCCGTCGTCTGCATGGCCGTGAACTCATTGACGTTCTTGCCGCTGGTGGACGGCCCGAAGAGATAGCGGAAATCCGTGCCGATGTAATAATCCCGCGGTTTGTCCCTTGTCCGGAACAGTTTCGAAAAGAATGGGATGTGCATAGAAGTCTCCTTCCGTTAAAACGAAATGACGCCCCGTTCGTCATAGACGCTGCCGCTGCCTGTCCCGTTACGGATGCAGCGGTCGAGGGCCATGATGCAGGCTACGATGCCGTCGATCTTTTCGACGGATTTTTCTTTGTCCGGCTTGATGTTCCCCGCCGGGTCCTGGCGCATGACCACGTTCCCGGCCATCCACTTGAGGACAGGATTGCCGCCATGGATGATGTTCCCTTCCATCAGAAGCTTGAACAGTTCCTTTGAAGGAGGCGACATATCCTTGAAGCCCTGGCCAAAGGGCACCATGGTGAAGCCCATGTCTTCCAGATTCTGCACCATCTGGGTGGCGTTCCAGCGGTCATAGGCGATTTCCCGGATATTGTAGGTTTCCCCCAGCTGTTCGATGAATTTCTCGATGAATCCGTAGTGGATGACGTTCCCTTCGGTGGCCTGGATGAAGCCCTGTTTCTGCCAGACGTCATAAAGCACATGGTCGCGCCGGCAGCGCAGTTCCAGGGTGTCTTCCGGTAGCCAGAAAAACGGCAGCAGGACATATTTCTCATCCTCCGTCCGTGGCGGGAAGGCCAGGACCAGGGCCGTGATATCCGAAGTGCTGGATAAGTCCAGGCCGGCATAACACATCCTCCCCCGAAGGGCATCGCGGTCGATAGGGAGATTGCCCTTGTCGTAGACCTGCTCCGGAATCCAGCGGATGCTGGCACTGGTCCAGATGTTGAGCCGCAGCTGCTTGAACACATTTTCTTCGGCAGGATTCTCGACAGCATTCCGATAGGCTTCCCGGACGCGATCAATCTGAATGGTATGCCCCAGAGAAGGATTGGCTTTGTACCAATTGGCTTCATCCGTCCAGTCTTCCTCATGTTCCAGGCCATAGACCACGGGGTAAAAGGTGGAATCTTTCTTTCGGCCCGCCATCAAGTCAAGGGCCTTTGTGTGCAACTCATAGCAGATACTGTTCTTGTCGTTGCCCGCCGTCGTGATGATGAAGAAGAGCGGCTGCTCCCGGGCATCGCCGGAGCCTTTGGTCAGGACATCATAGAGCTTGCGGTTCGGCTGGGCGTGGATTTCGTCAAAGACCAGGCCCGACACATTGAGTCCGTGTTTGGTCCCGGTTTCCGCCGACAGCACCTGGTAGAACCCGGCGTTGCGATAATTGATGATGCGCTTGCCCGCCGTCCGTATCTTGGAGCGGCGCATCAGGGCCGGACTCATCTCGACCATCTGCCGTGCCACATCAAAGACAATGGAAGCCTGGTTGCGGTCACAGGCCGCACCATACACTTCGGCACTCGGCTCGTTATCGGCATAAAGAAGGTACAGGGCGATGGCTGCAGCCAGCTCGCTTTTCCCGTTCTTCTTTGGAATCTCTATATAGGCCGTCAGGAACTGCCGCTTCCCGTTTTCCTTGACGATGCCGAAGAGATCACGCACAATCTGTTCCTGCCACGGCAGGAGCAGGAACGGCTGCCCGGCCCATTTGCCTTTGGTATGACAGAGATGCTCGATGAAGGCAACCGCCCTGTCGGCCTTGTCCTTGTCGTAATGGGAATCCGGCAGCATGAACGCTGACGGCTTATATACAAATGCCAAACTTGTCACCCCCTTAACAGCAGTTCCATTTCATCCGTTTCTTTTTCTGCCCCGTTCTCTTCCCCAACTATGCGGCTCCGGGCTGACGGGGTCAGGCCAAACTGCTCACAGAATTTCAGCATGATCTTGAGGTTCGTCTGGGCAATGGCTACCTGCGGTACCTGCTGCAGGTAGCCGTTCGGCGTCCGCACCATATCCCCATGCTGGGTGATGAACTCTTCCGCTCCTTTCCATCGGGCATATGCCTGGCAGTACCCGGCAAAGGCCATCATATCCAGGTTGGTCAGCATCCCCATCTCAGCAAGGACTTTCCCCAGCCGCTTCCATTCTTTCTTGGCGTCATCTTCCAGCCAGTCCGGGCAGCGAGGGAGCCGTCCCTTTAGCATGGGTTCCTTCTTATTGAGGGGACGATGGCCGGGATTGCCTTCCAGCACCTTGAGCGCCGTCGGCTTCGGTTTTCTTCCTCGTACAGCCAATGGCGCTCACCTCCCAATAAAAAAGCCCTTGCGGGCTGTACGACAGAGGGGACCGCATCTGCGTTCCCCTCGGGTTCTCTTTTTTAATTCTTCATGACCCATTCGATGGCGTGGCCATTGTCTTCGAACAGTTCGACGCTGACTGCCTATCCGATATTTATGCATCTTATTCGATGACTTCCCATTCGTCGGTTCCGGGTATCAGCCCAAGACTGCTGCCTGTATCCCACTGTACATGGATGGTTCCAGCATCATCGACGAACTGGACGGTGCCTTCAGTTCCCTTGGGCGGAGCTTGCCTGTCATCCATGGCGATAAGCCGGAGCCGCGTTCCTTCCATCCGTTCCCGGCTGTGCCGCAGGCCGGCTCGCAGGATAGACAGGTCGAAACCGAACCTGCGGTAATCCCGCTCCATGTTCTGATAATACCAGTCCTCCGGAATACCGAACCGCCGGTCTTCGTGCATGATGTACACAAGACCGCTGATGATGCCGTCATCTGTTTCCACATCCACTTCTTTTTTATAATAGAACCGCGGGAAGCCTTCATAGGCATCGAGCCGCCGTTCATCCGCCGGAGAAATGCGCCAGAAAACAACCGGCACGAAGGCATCCGCCTTCTTCTCGATAGTGGCGTAACATCCTGTCAGAGAACCTTTGAAGAGGAGTTCATAGCCCCGGATTCGGCCCGTCCCTGAAAGAACGGCGTCAGGACACCGTCTTGCCATCTGTACTTCACTCATGTTGCTGCCGTAGGCAATGTAGATTCTTTGTTTCATCGCTCTCATCCTTTCTGAAGGGATTACCCTTCTACCACCCCAAGGGCAGCCGAAGCTGCCCGTAAGGCTATCCCCTTCAAGCGGCGGCATTGCGCCATGCGGAATTGCCCGTGAGGTGTTTCAGGAAGTGGAGCCGGCAGGTCTTGAACTCGTCACCGATGAGTCCGAGCCGGAGCATCCAGCACCGGAAAGCGTATTTCTCATTGTCCGTTTCGGTCTTTCGGGCCGAGGCTTTCTTCTGGGCCAGGGCCTGATGAGCGACGGCCAGGCAGAACTGAATGTATGCCTTGATTTCCCCAGCGTGGAGTGTCCCGTTGAAAAGCCGGAACTCGACGGTTCCTTTGGTGAAGGTGGCATGCAGGTTCAGCCCGTGGTAGCGGGTGCTGTTGTAATGATGGTTCCGTCCGTAGGGTGCTTCCTGATACCAGAGGTCGGCGATGCCGTCCAGCGTGTCCGGCTTTTTCCGGTTGAGATCCTTCAGGAAGGTGGTGTTCGTTTTCCGGCAGTATCGGTTTTCCCGCGAGGGGTTGATCTGGAGGGCGCGGTAAATCATGTCTTCTTTGCTCGCCATAATGTTCACCAGGTTCCGTAGGGTCTTTGCCGTGAAGCGTTCGGCCCCGACGTGAATGTGGATGCCGCAGGATTTATTGGCAAAGGCCCCGGCCTTGCGTAGCATCCGCACCAGTTCCTGCAGCTTCGGGATGTCTTCGTAGGAAAGAATGGGACTGACCACTTCCGTGCGGTAGAAGCTGGAAGCATCTGTAATGTTTCCGTTCACCTTCTTCTGTGGAACCAGGCTGGAGTCGTTCATGGCTTTCCATTTCCGTCCCTGTTCATCCCTTGCGGTGTAGGTATCGTAGGCTCCGCCTTCATGCCGACTTTCCGTCCCGAAGAAGCGGGCCATGAGGCTGGCGGCCCGGCTTCTTGTAATCCCTGTCATTTCCATTTCGATGCCAAAGTGCAGTGTTTTCATAATCCTCTCTGTCCTTTCTATGTGTGCGTGTGTTCTTTTGGTACACTATATATCACTCTAAAGGCACACAATAGCAAGTCATTTTGAGAATAATTATGAATTAAATTGAAAATTTATGGGTTCTGATGCCGGCGTTCCTTCTGCTTTCTGGCATGAGCCTTGGCTTCTTCTTCCGTGCGGAAGGCACTCCATCCCTTCAGGCCTTTCAGCAGGGCCATGCGCGATTCGTGGCTGGCCTTGGTCCCCATGCCGATGCGCAGGAGCCACATCCGCAGGTAGTACTTCTCGTTTTCAGGCTTCCGTGTGTCAGCCTGAACCCGTTTCGCTTTTTTCGCTGCGCTGACCATGAAGGCCGCTAGTTCAATCAGGGCGCGGTTCTTCACAGCATTGCCGGTTGCGGCAATGCAGAATGTCACCGTATCTGCCGCAATCCAGAAGCCCCGCCCTTCCTTGCGATAGTTCTGATAGATGGCAAAGAAGGAAGTCTGGTCGGTACCAGGTTCTTCTTTCAAGTCTTCCACCAGCCTGTCCGGCACATGGATGTTTTCATGTCCTGCCGCCCGGTTCAGCAGGTACTGCTGGGCGTGGAGCATGAAGACCAGGTTGCGGAGCTGCGCACCGTCCATGCCATCAATGGGAACCTTGATTTCCATCCTGTCCGGATGCGGCAGTGCGTCCAATCCTGGCGTTTCATCCTGCTCCAGCGGCTCTTGCGGCACTTCGGGTTCCGTTCCTTCTGCCGGTTCCGGATGCGGAAGGATTCCTGCTTCCTGCAGGAAAGCCGTGATGGCGGCTTCTGTCTTTTCATCATCGCATTCGATATCGCCGCTGCGAAGGATGCGGAACCCCCGCCCTTCGTAGGCAAAGGCCGGCGTCCCCGTATAGCGGAGCTTTTCGTTATGGTTGAAGGGAATCAGCCTTCTGGCCAGTTCCTTGCGGTCGTTCAGGTTCGTCTGGATTGTCATGGTCTATGTACCTCCTTGTTTTGCTAGTACATATATCACTCTGAACGCCGATAATAGCAAATCATTTTTGCATCTTTTTCTCAAAGAAGCAGGCAATGCCGGCCAAGACGAAATACACGCAGGGAAGGGCGACACCGTTGCCCCACATCTTGTATTCCGCAGAATCCCGGTACGGTTCCTTCAGCCATTTGATAATCTGGTTCCGGGTCTTGGGCTTTGTCTTTTTCCCCAGGGCTTTCCGATGGGTCTCAAAGACATCGCTCCAAAAGCGGATGTCTTCTTCAGACGGGTTCCCTGTTTCCAGATGGCTGCACCACCAGTCCGGGAATCCCTGGAGCCTTGCACATTCTGCCGGCATCAGGCGGCGGACACGAGCATGGCTGTTGATGAGCGGCGGATCTTTATAATCCGTAGCTACCAGGGAACTGGCCATTTCCTTCGCCGCCCGTGTGAAGTGGGAATTCTTGCTGGCACTATAGGTCAGCTCCACCACAGCGATGCCGCCCTGGTTGCTCCCCGGTACATTTCCCGAACGGTCGACGGTCCGGCAGGTATCGCTCTCATAGATATGGTTCCGCATATTGCGGGTGCCGTCCGAGGTCTGCCGTACATCATAGGTTTTCTTTTCTCTGTTGCCCCCGCCCTGCAGGATCAGCGGCTGGTTGTTGCCGCCCGTCCCGTACCGCGCCGTGAGTGATGGGTTCACAGAGAGCGGCCCCTTGTACCGGGCATCGGCTCCATGGTTCTCAAACACCGGACCCGGCAGATTGACGATGACCGGAGGATGATGGGCTTCTGCCCGTAAGGTGTTCGTCCGCTCTTCCGTCACATCCATTCGGATGCCGCCCTGGTCATTCAGGCAGATTGTGCCTGCCGTTCCAGGGCCAGGCGCAAGACGTCCGGCAGCACCCTGCCATGCTCGGAAGCCCTGCGCAGAATACCCTGACAGGCCCTCGGACTCAAATAGAACCTTTCCGGCACTTTGTCCATTAAAATCTGCGACAAGGTAGATGCGCTTTCTTCGCTGGGGGACGCCCCAGTATTGGGCATCGAGGACGCGCCAGGCCACAGAGTACCCGTTTCCCAGGATGCATCCCGCAGGCTGCCATCTGGCACAGCCAGCCACTGAAACCGCAGGGTCTTTGATGCGGCAGATTTCTTCAAGGACCGTCCGGAAGTCCTCTCCCTTGTTGCTGGAGAAAGCCCCAGGGACATTCTCCCACACGATATATCTTGGATATTGTCCATTCGTTTCTTCCCTCATTTCCTTCACGATGCGCACTGCCTGATAGAACAGCGAGGACTGCGAACCGCCAAGGCCATCCCTTTTTCCGGCAATCGACATATCCTGGCAGGGACTGCCGAAGGTAATGATGTCTACCGGCTCGATTTGTGCGCCGTTTATGGCACTCACATCGCCGTAATGCTTCACAGATGGCAGCCGTCTCGTCGTCACGCGGATGGGGAACGGCTCGATTTCCGAGTTCCATACAGGACGGATGCCCGCCAGGATGGCGCCCAGTTCAAAACCGCCGCTCCCGGAGAACAGGCTGCCCAGCTTAATCTGTTCCATCATCTGCCACCTCCGCATACGGGATTTTCTCGTCCCCGCGCAGGACAAACACACCCGCGTCCCCATATTCACTGATGTAGCGCCTGACGATGACGTCGACGAACTTCTCGTCCAGCTCGATGCCGTAACAGATGCGGCCCGTCTGCTGGCAGGCCATGAGCGTAGAACCGGAACCGAGGAACGGGTCCAGGATGATGCAGTGGCTCATGGATGAATTCTGTATAGGGTACGCCATCAGGGCTATAGGCTTCATGGTGGGATGCTCTTTGCTGGCTTTCGGCCGGTCGTATTCCCAGATGGTCGTCTGTTTGCGGTCAGAATACCATTGATGCCTGCCGTTCAGCTTCCAGCCAAAAAGGCACGGTTCATGCTGCCATTGATACGGGCTACGTCCCAGTACCAGGGCGTTCTTCTTCCAGATGCAGCAGCCAGACAAGTAGAATCCTGCGTCCTTGAATGCCTTGCGGAAGTTCAGCCCCTGGGTATCTGCGTGGAATACATAGATGGAAGCATCCTGCTCCATGTTCTGTTCCATATTGACAAAGGCCGCGAAAAGGAACTGGTAGAACTTGTCATCCGGCATATTGTCGTTCTTGATCTTGCCGGCTGTTTCTTCCACATCGACGTTATACGGCGGATCCGTCAGCACCATGTTGGCCTTCTTCCCCGCCATCAGCCGTTCATAGGTTTCCGGCAGCGTCGCATCGCCACAGATGACGCGGTGGTCACCCAGGAGCCAGATATCTCCCGCACGGGCGACAGTCGGCTTTGCCAGTTCGCCGTCGACATCAAAGTCATCTTCCTTGATTTTCTTGTTGTACACTTTCGAGAAGAGCTGCTCGACTTCCGGTGCTTCAAAGCCCGTCAGGTCGACGTTGAAGTCGACGCTCTGCAAATCGACGATAAGGTCGGCCAGGAGCTGTTCGTTCCAGGCACCCGTGATTTTGTTGAGCGCAATGTTGAGCGCCTTGACCTTATGCTCATCCTCGATATGGACAACGACACACTGGACTTCTTCGTAGCCCAGGTTCTTCAGTACGGTCAGGCGCTGATGCCCGCCGATGACCGTCATGTCGTAATTGACGATGATGGGTTCCACATAGCCAAACTCCTGAATGGACTTCTTGATTTTCTCGTATTCCTTGTCGCCAGGCTTCAGCTGCTTCCTGGGGTTATATGCCGCAGGCTTCAGCTGGCCGATGGGCAGCATCTTCCATTCCATATCCGATGTCTTCACACGCTTGCTCCTCTCTGAAGGCAGCCGCCACCGCTCTGCCGTAACCGGCGAGGTGGTGCCACCTGCAATAATTCCGTACGCTGTCCCGTGACAGCTTGGTCTTTCTGGCGATGGCCTTGTAGCCCATCCCCTGCTTCCGCATGTCTTCTATCTGCCGGCGCTGGCAGTCGTTCATGACAGGCTCCTTTCACACAACAAAAAAGCTCCGGGCCAAATAGCCTGGAGCAGATGATTCGATTTTAGATGCCGGGTATCCCCCCTTATGAATTTCGCGTTTTTTCACGTTTGAGGGGGCGGCGGTCATGGACGGAAGGGCTGCAGAGATTTGCATCCCCCGCCCTACGGACGGATTCAGTACTTGTACTCGATGTTCCGGTCTTCGGTCATCGTCTTATGGTCATGACAGCTCTTGCAAAGGGGCTGCCAGTTCGTTTCGTCCCAGAACAGTTTCGCATCACCGCGATGCGGTTTGATATGGTCAACGACCGTTGCCGGGACGAGACGGCCTTTTGCTTTGCAGCGGATGCACCAGGGATGACGTTTCAGGAAAAACTTCCTGGCCTTCTGCCACTCCCATCCGTAGCCACGTGTTTCTGCATCAGCCCGGTCGCCCTGGCACTGCCGTTCATGTTCCTCACAATATTTTCTTCCATACGGCACCAGCCTGGGGCAGCCCGGATATTTGCAGGGCGTCTTCGGTCTTCTGGGCATTTACATCATCTCCGGCATCAAAAAAGGACCGATGGCGTTCAAGCCTCGGTCCTTCATTCTTTTCTTGCTGATTATAGTATATCTTACAGAAGCCTGTGACATCAAGTGCTGCTTTAGTGACATTCAGTGACATTCGCCAGGAATCTCGATGTGTTTCAGGGCTTCGTCATGCAGCCGATACACCTGGCGGATATGAAGTCCGAGAGTATCGGCAATGGATGCCCAGTCCTTGAAAGCCAGGTAGCGGAGTTCCAGGACGACCCGTTCCCGGGCATCTGGCACTCGGCTGACAGCCATCATGATGTCTGCCTTGAGTTCGACCAGGACGTCGATGGCTTCATCCACTTCCTGTTCCATATCCATCATACGGGCGATGGTTTCTTCCAGACGGTGCGGATTGGGTGTCCCGCTTGGCGGCACCGGGCTGAGTGTCGATGACGCCTTGATAGCCAGCTGCCGCAAAGACGATACCTGCTCCAGCTTGCTGTCTATCTGTATGTTGATGTTCCGTGCCTGTTCCAGGTACGCCTTGGCTTCCATACGCTTTTCTTCTCCTTCTGTTTCCGGTTTCATAGTATACCCCCATTTTCTGTTTCCGTCATGCCCAGGTCAGCCTTTACGGCTTCAATCAAAGCCGCCTGGGTTCCGTCTTTGTGTTTCAAGACGTTCAGGATGCGTTCATCAATCGTGTCCTTGGCTACGATGTGCTGTATGATGACCGTCTCGTCCGCCTGCCCCTGCCGCCAGAGCCGGGCGTTGGTCTGCTGGTACAGCTCCAGACTCCAAGTCAGGCCAAACCAGATCAAGATGGAACCGCCCTGCTGCAGGTTCAGGCCGTGTCCGGCAGAGGCCGGATGGATGAGGGCCACAGGAATCTTTCCCGCATTCCAGTCGGCGAAATCCTGCGGCTCCTTCAGCTCCCGGGCTTCCATCCGCTGCTGGATACGGTCTTTATCATGCTTGAACCAATAGGCCACCAGGACCGGTTTCCCGTTGGCGCTTTCCACCAGGTCTTCTAAGGCATCCAGTTTCCGGTCATGGATGGCCGCCACGTCCTTGCCATCGGTATAAATCGCGCCATTCGCCATCTGCGAAAGCTTCAGGGTAAGCGATGCGGCATTAGCAGAGGTGACCTCGCCGCCTGGAAGCTCCAGTACCAGGGACTTCTTCAGCTTATCGTACCGTTTCTTTTCCGTTTCACTCAAGCAGACCTCTTTCGCTACGCTCACCAGTTCCGGCATCTCCAGATAATCTGTTGCCTTCATGGACACGGTGATGTCGGAAATCTGGTGATAGATGGCTTCTTCCGCTCCCGGCAGTGGCTTGTAGGAATACACCACCATGCCGTTGCGTTTGTCTGGCTGGAAGTAGAGGTTCCGGTACTGGCTGATATATCTTCCCAGACGCTCTCCCATATCCAGGATGCGGAACTCAGCCCAGAGGTCCATCAAGCCATTGCCGCTGGGCGTCCCTGTAAGGCCGACGATGCGTTTCACTTTAGGACGCAGGGCCTTCATGGCACGGAACCGCTTCGACTGGTGGTTCTTGAAACTCGACAGCTCGTCCAGAACGACCATATCGAAATCCAGGCGGCTGTTCTCATAGAGCCAGGCCAGGTTCTCGCGGTTCACGATATAGATATCCGCATCCTGCTGCAAAGCCCGCCGCCGTTCTGCCACGGTTCCCACGACCACACTGCAGGTCAGCTCTTTCAGGTGATCCCACTTCCTGAGTTCATCCGGCCAGGTGTCTCTCGCCACCCGCAGCGGAGCTATCACCAGCACCCGCTTAACTTCAAAGGCATCATACATGAGGTCACGGATGGCCGTCAGCGTTGTCACCGTCTTGCCAAGGCCCATGTCTAGGAACAGGGCTGTAATGGGATGGGACTTGATGTATTCGATGGCGTATTTCTGATAATCATGCGGCATGAACTTCATGCACCTCCGCCCCCTTTCCCATCAGGCATGTGGGCGATAGCCTTCAGGACTGCGGGAATATCCTCCATGGCATCCAGGACGAATACCTGGTAGCCCAGCCGTCGCAACATGGCATGGCGCTTCAGCTGCAGCGGCCTTGGCTTCTGCCCCGGCGCCTTTACTTCCACAAAGCCCATCTTCCCATCAGCCAATAGAATCAAGCGGTCCGGCATACCTGCAAATGATGGCGAAACAAGCTTCACTGCCTTACCGCCAGCCTTCTCCGTTTCCATCACCAGGTGGTGTTCGATTACTTTTTCTCGCATATTACTCACCTCTTTTTTATAGGGGTGCAGGTCGGTGAAGGTCGTTTCATAAACTTCCCTTAAAGACATTTTTTCTATTTTTCAGCCCTAAAGGGGGTTTATATATTGACCTGCACCGACCTGCACCCTTCCCTTTTTCTTACAGGAAATCTGTGACTTTCAGCTTCAGCCCATAAATGAAATACCCGGCTTTCCGCTTACGCCTGTCAAACCCAGTTTTCTCTAATGCTCCGTAAAAATCCGTCGTACTGCGGGTATACTCGTTCATCTGCTGGCAGTACAGCCGATAGGCCGTATAAAGTTCCCCGGACTTCTCGCTGAAAGAGGCATCTTCTTCACAGCAGTCATCCAGGAAATGCCGAAGCCAGTCATTCTGCCCGCGGTATTCATTGATGGCAGATGCGACGCAATCAGGCGTATCCAGGTGATAGTTCTTGGCAATGACCCTCTCCGCCCCTTCGATAATCCACTGCAGGATGGCAGGACCGGCTTTCTCCACCAGGTAGTCTGCGTAGTTCTTGATGTCGCTCTTCCCTTCGAACTGGGCCTTGAAGGGCATGACGATAAGACGCCGCCATGTCCCTTCGTCATTGGCTCCCACCCTGGGCAGGTGGTTCGTGTAGAGGACCAGCGTGTGTGTCGGTACGAACTTAAAAGGATCCTTATACTTCTTTTCGCCGCTCACTTCATCCGTCGAGCAGAGCTGTTTCAGGATGGACGTAGAAAGCCGGACGCCTTCTTCCATTTCGGCGGCAATGATCATGCGCTTCCCCTTCAGCTCCGCCATTTCCGGACGGACGTTCCGCTTGCAGCCTGCCGTCAGGGCATCGGCAGAGATGCCGCCGCAGTAGCTGCCAAGGACGCGGGCCAGGGAATTCCAGTAGGTCGACTTGCCGTTGCGGCCGTCGCCGTACGCGATGACCAGGGCTTCTACATAGACTTTGCCGATAGCCATGAGACCGCTGATTTCCTGGGCGTAGTCGATGAGCGCCGTATCGCCGGTAAAGAACTGCCGGACGGCCTGTTCCCAAATAGCTTTCCCTTCGATGCCCGGGTCTACAGAGGTACATTTCGTGATGAAGTCCGTCGCTCGGTGTTCCTGCCGTCCCCGCATCCCTTTCCGCAGATCATATGTATAAGACGGGGTGTTCAGCAGGAATTCATCTGCATCCAGTGCCTGGATAGGCATCTGGACCATGGGTTTCAATGCTTGCAAGGCCGACAGGATATAGCGCATATCGCGGCGTTTCAGGACAAACTTCCGGTACGCTTCTGCGGCAAGGTAGGCGGCGTAGGCTTTGGTCTGCTTTTCCTCAATCATCTTCTCCAGGTTCCGTCCGCCCTTACGGATGATATCTTCCGAAATCCCTGTCCCTGCTAATTCCCTGAGTGCCTGCTCGGACTGTTCATTAGCATCAGCCAGCTGCAAATCCAGGAATTCTTCCGCTGCACCGACCGCTGCCTGCCGCGATTCTTCCCAGCAGATGCCATCGTAGCGGATGAAATCCGTGCTGTCGGTGTAGCGCAGCTCGTTGCCGTATTCTCTGGCGATGACCTTGGCCTGGCCGATATCCGAATAATCCTCCGGCCGCAAGGAGTCCCGGGTGCCGAAATCGTTGTTGTATTCATCCGGGCTGACGTAACCTTCCTGCTTTGCGATGCGCTTGCCGAACCGTACGGCACTGCCCCAGATAGTGTTCAGCTCGGTGTCGGGAAGCGGCGGGTCGCACTTTTCCGCTTCGTCGAGGAAAATCTGGTACGCCTTTTCCGTCGCCCCGTAACGTTTGATGACGCGGCCGGCAAAACGGCTCATAGTGCTGTTCCGGCGTCCGGCCGGGATACTGCGTGACTCGGTATCTCCCACTTTGAGTACCTGGTCGATTGTCGTTTCCCCGTCCTGCCACAATACTTTCTCGACAGGGCAGCCATAGATGAACCGGGCTGCATCGAGAGCCGCTTCATCGAAGAAGGGATACGCCCGGTGGATTGCCCGTTTCAGTTCTGTATAGTGCTGTTCATCCGTAATATCCGGGATCCCGAAATAAGCATGGAAGCGCGGTCTGGCACACTTCCCGTCCTTGGGTTTCATGTGATTCCTTGATGGCACGACGGCCACCGAGACTTTCGGCAGTATGGCCAGGAGCTTTTCCATGGAAATCCAGTCAGCAGGATTCTCCGAGTGGGTGTTGTCACAATCCATGACCAGGACGTCGGCGGAGAGAAAATTCTCCCGCTTCCGATAACAATCTTTGAAGGCTACGCAGACATGATCGAAGGCGGCTGCCGCCTTCAGGTCCTCGGCACAGCTGATTTTCTGCTGCCTGGGATAGCGGCAATTCGCTTCCACGCCAGCAAAGTCTGACCTATAAAGTGTAAAATCCATCTTATTTCACCTCGTTAATATACCGAATTGTTTTTCCTTTTCTTTGGGCGTACTGGATTTCTTTTTCCATTCCCGCCGAAATCACATCGCCAAAGACCCAGAGTTCGACGCAGCGGGACAATAGTGCGATATCCATAAAGAGTGCCAGTTCCCGTTCCGATTCTTCGTCGAGGAACTGCGGTAGATACAGATGCGGTGCCAGAGGGATATATCCCTGGTCTACCGTATAGCGGCAGTAGGCACAGGCTTTCCGGATATTTTCTTCCACATCCCCGGCATAGGGCGAACACACGTACACAACAGGCATGAACGGGAACCTTTGTGGTTCCACGTTCCTGATTGCCTGATACGCTGTCGGGTCCGGATAGTACTCTGCATTACGTTTCGGATTGTTTTCCATGCAGTTCCATCCACCCCTCCGCACATTCATCGCACAATACTGCCGTTCCCACCAGGTCAGCGTCACTGTCTGACAGGACATCCTTCAGATTGACAGGTACTTCCCTGCCACAGACCGGGCAACGGCAGAAAACGTTTTCGTCATTGATTTCGACCGTCACATCGACACCATCCTTAAGTGGTTCTTTTACGTAAAACATGTTTCATCCCTCCAGTTCCGTCTTGTAATAGGTCATGAGCATCTGCTTGCGCTGCTGGAAATCCGGGCAGGAATACAGCAGGCCGTAATCCAGGTGCTGCAGCCGGTCCAGAGCATGGATCTGCTGTGCAGTCAGATAAGGCCGGATGCTCTGCCCTTTTTCGATGCCGTTGGCCAGCCGGAACTGCTTGGCAGACATCCCCAGGACGATGCGGTTCAGCATGTCGGCTTCATTGCTGAAGTGATATGCCTTCGGGCTTTCATGCAGCCGGCAGATCATGTCCGTCAGCATCGGGAATTCCTGCCGGGCAGACAGGAGCGACCGGATGCACTGCTCCATCTCGTTGAAACGCTGGATATAGAGTTCCTTGAAGTGCATCGCCTTCGAGCCTGTGTAGCCCATGACCAGCATGGTGAACCCATCGCGGGTCAGCAGGTAACGTGGCAGTTTTCTTCCCCTGGCATCACGATATGTATTGCCCTCAAAATTGAGTGCAATGAATTCCGGGCTTAATCCAGAATTGGATGCAGTGATTCGTCCGATATCACGCAGAACGTTATAATGCTGTTTTTCAAAAGTCGCTGCAACAAACAGGCTGTCGACCCTTGGTACACCTCTCTGATCAGCAAACACGCCAAATTCATCTTCTGGAATCAAAAACTTCATAGCGAATCCCGCCTTTCTTAAAATAAATATCCGAGGAAATTCCCTCTGATAGTGAAAGGACAGGAATCACTATGTTAAGTACCGGGAAATCAATCTTTTTTATAAAATTCGCACTCATACCCGTCTGCCCGGAGTAATAGCCCTTCAGCCCACGACGGCGTCCGGCCCATCTGCTCACAGATGGCATCGACGCTAGTGTCTTTGGAACACTCGATAATCAGTTCATCATGGACATGGCCGACGATGGCGCAGCATCGCAGCGTCTGCATGGCATAGCAGAGGATGTCCCGGCTGATGCCCTGGACGATGTTCTCCACGAACTTCGGGCCATAGCTTTCGAGCCGTTCCCACTTCTTCGTTGCGCCGATGCCTTCATAGGTGACGGATTCCCCACCGAAGCGGTTCTCGCCTATCCGGGGCTTTATGTAGGAAAGCCGCCGTCCGCTGGGGAGCTGTATGAACAGCATGCCGCTCTGATACAGAAAGCGGATGCAGCCAGTCCGCATGGGGATACGTTCCTTGATGGCTGTCTTCACGGCGGCGTCCACCTGCCACCAGAAATCGACGATGTGCGGATTGGCTGACCGCCAGGACCGCACCAGAGGATACAGCTCATTTTCCGTAAGTCCCATGTCCAGGGCGCCCATGGCCTTCAGCGCTCCTACGGAGCCGCCATAGCCAAGGGCCAGTTCTGCGATTTTCCCTTTCTGCCGGAGATGCCCGTTGACGCCATGCTTTTCTACGGGAACGCCGAACATGGAGCTAGCCGAGGCGCAGTAAATGTCGCCATTCCTGGCAAAGACATCCGAACGCCATGTTTCTCCTGCCAGCCACGAAAGCACCCTGGCTTCAATGGCCGAAAAATCCGCTACGGCAAACTTCAGTCCCTGCCGGGGCACAAAGGCCGTACGGATCAGCTGGGAAAGGACATCGGGGATGGAATCATACAGGAGTTCCATGGCTTCGTAATTTCCCTGGCGTACCAGTTCCCGGGCTTCCGAAAGATCCGGCAGATGATTCTGGGGAAGATTCTGGGGAAGATTCTGCAGCTGGATGTGCCGGCCGGCAAACCGCCCGGTCCGGTTGGCCCCATAGAACTGGAACATCCCTCTGGCCCGGCCATCCTCGCAGGCCGTCATCCCCATGGCCTGGTATTTCCGGACCGAGGATTTGGCCAGCTTCTGCCGGAGCAGCAACACACTGCGCAGCGGTTCTTCTGCCGTCTTCAGCAGCTTTTCTACCTGCTTTTTGCCCAAGGAATCGGTCTTCATCCCATGCTGTTCCAGCCAGCCGATCATCTGTATGACGGAGTTCGGGTTCTCCAGACCCGTCTTTTCCTTCAGCACAGCCATCAGGCTGTCCCGGCTGCGGGCATCGATGACGATGGCATTTTTAGCCAGCGTCCTGTCGATGGCGATGCCCCGGTCATTGATTTCCTGGTCGAGATGATATTCATCCCATATCGGTTCCGGGACGGGATACTTCTTCAGCCGCTCCTGGATGGCCATTTCCACTTCCACATCCCGTTTGTTGTAGGACTTGAACAGTGTCCATTTGTCCAGCGCATGCTGAGGAAGGTTTCTTGTCCGGCCGCCATTCGATTTTGTTTCCTTGCAGGGAACACAGAAATAGCGGATCAGGTCTTTGCCTTCCTTTATCTTCTGGCTGTCCAGCTTCAGCACGGCTCCTACGCCTTCCAGGGAAAGGGGCAGGCCCATATAGGCCGACCAGACCATGGAGCATTTCCATCCTGCCGGATTGAGGAACCTGGCACAGTCCTGGGAAAGCGGATGATGGTCACGGAACGGGTCCAGGCTCATCCCCAGGTCACACAGGTAGCGCGACAGGCAGACCCGTTCAAAGCTGGCATTGAACGCCCACTTGGTAACGGATTCATCGGTCAGGGCATCCAGGATATCGTCCGGGATGCCCTCTCCCTGCGCCAGGTCAACGACCTGCACTTCGCCGCCGTCCACCGAATATCCAAAGAGAAGGATTTCAAAGGCTGGCGATTCGGCATATTTGTACACACCGCATTTTGCCAGATTGATATCGCTGAATGTTTCAATATCGATACTGATGGTTTTCATACGCTTCACCTCGAAAAAGCGGCGAGGCACAAGGCCCCGCCGCTATTCACTACTACTTATTTCCGGAAGGATTCCATCTGCTTGCGGTGGTACTCTTCTTCCCGTTCATCCCGGTGCCGAGCCATTTCTTCATCCCGCTGGTCTTTTTTGATATCCGTATAGATCATAGCCACGAAGAATCCTCCGGCGCACAGTGCAACCAGGCAGTACAGGCCATCCAGAATCAGTCTCATCATAGTTTCCATAATCACGCCTCCTTATGCCAGGAAATCATCATCGTCAGCCGTAGCGAAGTCATCTTCTGCACGCGGCTTGCCGCCAAGGGGTTCACCATCACGGATTTTCTGCAGGTTGTTCAGGCCGCAGGCGATGCCCTTGTTGCCATTGCTGTTGAAGGCATAGAAGTTGATGGATGCACGGCCATAGACGCCGGAGTAGACTTCAGAGCGTTCCAGGATATGCTGGCAGTCAGCATCAACGATGCCCGGCTTGGTCGCCGAGTTGGCATTGACGAAGAAGCTGTCTTTATAGGCATCATCGCCCGGGCGTTCCAGGTCGCCGTCACGGAGCGGCGTTTTGATGGCTTCGAGAGCCGGTACAGTGCGGCCATTGCCCTTGAGCTTGCTTTCGCCTTCTTCGTAAGCAGCCTTGATGGCAGCGCGGATTTTTTCTACGGTCTTTGTATCCGACTTAGGGATGATCAGGCTGACGCTGTATTTCGGCGTACCGCCGTTGATGGACTTCGGTTCCCAGACGTTGGCGTAAGACCAGCGCGTATTGACTCCGGTGATTACCTTGCACGGATTGACGTAGTTGTTAGACATAGTAGTTTCCTCCTTAATTTGCAGCGTTAAAATCATCAGCCGCCGTATGCATCGCCGGACGCTTGTCCGATTCCGGTACCAGGACCGGTTTTCCCTGCGGCTTTTCGACTAAATTTGACAGCAGTTCTTCGAACCGCTTCTTGCCGAGCTGTTTTGTCATTGCCGTGATGCCGAGCAGCTTCTTTTCATATGGGTCGAAGCCCGCTTCTTCCACTTTGGCGGCGACTGCTTCTTCACTTACGTAGCGGCGGTTCGACCGGCCTTCGACCAGTTTCCATCCGTCCCACTGCTTGCCGGAAAGGGCTTGCTGCAATGCGTATTCCTTGACATCCCCGGCCCAGTTCACCAGTTCATCGGCCCTCTCCAGGACGGCTTCGATTTCTTCATCCTGCAGCGTGGACGGGACGGCAAAATCATACCGGGCCAGTTCCAGATTGTACTCGGCCCGCTTGCGGCAGGTTGCCTTGATCTTGCAGAAGCGGCAGTGGTCACCGGCTTTATATTCGCCCTCACCTTTCGCCGCCAGTTCTGCCGCAGGCTTCAGCACCGTTTCGGCCCACTGGAGCAGTTCTTCCTTGCTCATGGTGCAGGTGCTGACGTTGTCCCGGCGGGGCTGGAAGATCGTCATGGACACCTGGCGGATATCATAGATGCCATCAAACAGGTTCAGCGCACCGAGGGCATAGCACATCATCTGCGGATTCTTCTCGGAATCCACCAGGACTCCCAAGCCATGCTTGTAATCGATGACTGTCAGGGTATCGTCGGCTACGATGAGGCAGTCGCCTGTTCCAAAACCGCCTGGCACCCACTGGGAAAAGTCCAGCCGCTGTTCGATCATGATCATCGGGTCCTTGCAGGATGCTTTGGCTGTGGCCAGGCATTCCATGACGAACTGCGCGTATTCATCAGTGCATTCCGCCATCTCCTCATCAAAGTACGTGAGTCCCTTCGTCGGATCTTCCAGTTTCTGCCCCAGCGCCGTCTTCACCTTGAATTCGCAGAGCGTATGGGCATCCGTTCCCTGGCGGGCGAATTCACTGGAGGTATCCGGCAGCTTGGCACATTCCTTCGCAGACGGCGGGCAGGCCAGCCAGCGGTAGCAAGAAGATGCGGACAGCACCGCATGTTTATCCGGCATGGCCAATCACCTCCAGTTCCTTCAGGAACGCTTCATACTGTGCCGCATCAATGCCGGACAGCTTGTCCGCCCCGTACTTCTGGATAAGGCTGCGAACTTCGTCCGTGAATCCCTTGCGGGCCTTGTCGGCAGCGACTTTGCGGACATCTTCCAGTGTCAGCGGCTTTTCCAATTTCTCTGATTTCGCTTCCGAAGCTGTCGGATTATCTTCTTTCACCGCCATGGCCTCGGAAATCTTCAGCAGTGCCTTGCCGCAATCGCCCAGGGCCGCTGCCAGTTTCTGCAGTTCATCGTTTGTCATACGGATTGACTCCTTTCGCACATCTTTGCATTGATAAGAGATGGATGTTCCTAGCGATACTGCGGGTCGTGGCGCTGATGGTCATCAGCACCGCCGCCAGTTCCCGGTCCAGCTTTTGCTGCTGAGCCAGTTTTTCAGGTGTCTGTGTGTACATCATCTTGGGTTCCTCCTTCCTAAAGGGCTTCTTCGTTCGCCCTCCACCAGTAATAGGACAACCGCATCATCGTTAAGTACCGATTTTCCAAAAAAATCCGGCCGCTTTGTTCGCAGCCGGATTCCCTGGCTGTTTAGCGATAATCCTTGAGACGGTCCTGCAGTAACGCGTAAAGCTTATGTTTCCGCTTGTTGACGGCTTTCTGACTCAGCCCGACTGACTCCCCGACCGCCGCTTCGCTGAAGCCATCGGCAATCATCGTCAGGATGGTCCGGTCAATGTCTTGCAGTGCAACTAGTTCTCGCCGGAGAGCTGTCAGCAACTCTTTTTTCAGGACAATCTCCTCCAAGTTGAAGTCACATTCCGGTTCCAGCTTGAATTCATCATGGAGCTTGTCAGCGGATACTTCATCATCTCCATGTCGCTGTTTTCTTTTGTCTTCACGCCAGATTGGCCGCATGTAAGCGCGATACTGTTCTTCAGTTGCCGGAATCAGGACAGTACGTACCTTACGGCAGCCGATTTTTGACCAGCGGACTTCACAGTCCTTGTACTCCTCGGTGATGACGTTTTCTGAAGTGAGTTCCAGAGGAATGTAGTACTTTTTGTCTTTGTTTGTCTGTAGATTGGCCATGCGCGATCTCCTTCGCATAATGCGAAGCGAGAATCCACGCAGGCAGCCTGTCGAAATTGACCATAAGATGCATCCTCGCTTCTATGGCCAACCATCCCAGTAGGCTGACGTGATTAACTTTCCAGACCGTCTCCCAGTTCTGGGCACATCCGCGTCCGGATGTGAACGTTGAGACGGAAATTTCATTCAAATGTCTTTATAAGCTCATCTAATTCCCCAAGGTATGATAAAATATAAGTAATTCATGGTGTTTCCTTGGTTGTCCAGATGCTTGCTCATTGGTTCTGCCTTAATTCTAGCAATTCACGCTCATTAAAAATCGGACTGGACGGACAGCCTCGGACAATTTCGGACTGGACTACTTTAAAGGTGGTGTAGCACTTGAAATTTTCAGAGTTTACTTCTGGCTTACTTCCTTTTTGCATCGGACAAATGAAGAAAGAACAATATTTTAATGAAATCATCGGGAATTTCATCCAAGATGCTGCTATGGACTCATGTCCTATCCTTCATAAGAAAGCCGATACAAAATATCGATTTTTAAGAGGTACTCGTAAAATCCAACCTGCAGATGCGAAATACCTTTACGCTAATCGTGACAAGGAAAAGTTTTCTCATTGGATTGCTGATAGAACCGAAGAATGTGATTCTTATGATGCGGTAGCAAAATGGCTGCACGATAATGGAATAGGCAATTCTTGTGTCGACGACGCTTGTGCTGATTTACTTGAAAATATTATTTTTTCGCTTATAGACAACTCAGCAACAAATAGTGAGTTTTCTAATGATTCCTCCGGTTTTACTCACGACATATCTTTAATTGAGGATATTGAGAAAAAAATAAAATTGCTTCCTCGTCCGAGTTCTATCCCGGTTCCGAAAGAAGCAACTGAAAACGAAAAAATATATATTGATGAATTATATAGAGCCTATGGTGATGCAGAAGGTCTCCCATCATTTTCAAAAAACGATTTAGGTGATTATCCTGATTATGCCGATGACCTCGATGATCGTCGAGTTGACTATTATTCTGCCGCTTCTATTCAAAGGGGCGTCTTGGAATTAGGTAGCAATAGACTTTCCAATCAGTTTGACGTACTCAAAGAAGAAATTTTTGATGGGGTAAAAGATACAGCCAGAAAATCCCACCCCAATGGATACGAACGAATGCTGTCGGTAATGGAACAAGCCGTAAAAATATCTGCCCCAAATTATCTATTAAGCTCATCCCCTTATTGGATTAGCGGGAAAATAAAAAAGGGAGTATGTCATTATCTTGTCAATGATCATAAATTAAGGTGGGTCAAGAAAAAACATGGATAATACTAAGGCTATTAGCTCTGCCTTTGAAATGGCATTGCGTGTCCTGCTCTTATTAAGCAAAGTTAAAAATCGTTCAATAACGATTATGCAAATATGTGAAGTTGATTTCATTGCCGTATACGCAGCAGATTTTGGATTGCTGGACGAAAATCTGCATGGGTACGGAACTTACAGATTCAGCGAATTTTTAGCACGAAAGTCAATTGTATCGAAAGCCGTGAAAAACCTAGTTCTTAAAAGATGCATAAGGTTTAAGACATCCAAAAAAGGTTATTTATTCCAAATAACTCCTAAGGGTCTTGATTTTGTTAACGAACTTAAAGTTTCATATGCTGAAGAATATCGATTAGCTGTTGAAACTGTAGTAGATGCCTATAGGTTGTCAGAGTCATATATGTTAAAAGAAATCAATCGATATACACTCCAGTCTTTGCAGGAGGATGCTCATGAATAGATTTTATTTGAATAAATTGATAGTTTCTGGTGGACAACACCAAAGTTCCATAATTGAATTTAATCCAGGATTCAACCTTATCATTGGCCCATCCAATACCGGGAAAAGCTTTATAATGGATTGTTTGGACTATGCTCTTGGAGCATCACCAAGCAAAACACATCCATCTAAAGTTCTTGATGCCAATAATGGATATGAATTAATATCACTGGAACTTACAACTCAAGGAGGGTCCGTAACACTTAATAGAAAAATTGGTGATAGTAAAATAGAAGTAATCAGTTCAGATCCATCTATTAAAAACGGACGTTATAGTGTTTCCAATACAGCTAAAAAAAATATTAATTCTGTATTTCTATCTCTTTTGGGGATTGATTCTGAGCATAAAATCCTATCTTCAGAGAAAGGAACCACCCAAAATTTATCCTGGCGAACCATATTACATTTTTTCTTTCTTCGCCAGGCTGATATTGCCAGAGAAACCTCTCCACTTATCACGCCCGGATGGAACGCACCGACACCGTCAATAGCTACCCTTTTATTTTTATTAACTGGTAAAGACGCTAATAATTTGCAAAAGCAAGAAGATCCGGCTATAAGCAAGGCAAAGAAAAAAGCTCTTCTCACATACATACAAGAGAAATTAGATGATTTAAGTAAGCGACGGGCTGAATTAGAAAAAGCCGCATCTCAATGTGAAATTGTAGATATTCCTAATGCCATAAAAGAATTGAAAAAACAAATTCAACAAATTAAAAATCACATTGATACAGCCGTATCCAAAGGACATTCCATCATGTCTAAGATTTATGATTTAAATGGTAAACTCTCTGAATGCGAAACTGTAATTCACAATTTTTCCATTCTCCATCAACAATATCAATCAGATATACATAGATTAGAATTCATAATAGATGGTAGCTTAGCATCTCAGAAATTTCCTACAGTTGCACACTGTCCGTTTTGCAATTCCAAAATCACCACCCCACCTGATACTAAATACATAGAAGCATCTTCTGTAGAACTGAAAAAAATAAAGACTCATATTGAAGGATTATTCAAAGCTAAAGAAAGCGTCGAAAAAAAGAGACAGGGGGTGCTACTGAATATAAAAAAACTAGAGGAACAAAAAAATAAAATTGATTCATTGATATCGAATGAACTTACTCCCCAGTTATTCAATATTCAACAAGAATTGGAAGAAAAAATGAATTTCATGCGAATTTCTGGCGAACTGGAATGTCTACAGCAAAATGAACTTCAATATAGGAAGGAATTGTTCGATAAAGAAACTGAAGAAGACCCAGTTATCACTAAACGAAAAATAGCCGATTTCTTTGACTATGATCTTATTCACGGATTCGAAGAAAATCTAATAAAGATTCTAACTGCGTCCAAGATTGGTGGCGCCAATACCGCGCGATTAAACATGCAAAATTTCGACATTGAAATAAATGGTAAGAGTAAGCCAGCTACAATGGGCGGTGGCTTTTGTGCACTTCTTAACACAATAACTACTTATGCTATGAGTGAATACATTATCGAGCAAAACGGCTATGCTCCATATTTCTTTGCATCCGACTCATCGTTAACCCAATTATCAGAATCTGAACAAATCCAGAAAGCAAACACTATTAAGCATAATTTCATTCAGTATCTGGTCGAACATGCGTTATCTCGCCAAGTAATCATGATTGAACAAAAAGAACGGATGCCTTTTATTCCTAAGGAAAATCCAGCCAATGGGATTCATATAATTGAGTTCACCGGAAATAAATATGTAGGCCGATACGGTTTTTTAAATGATGTATTTAATATCGAATAAGATTACCCTTTTGTAATATGAAAAAACGGCAGTAACGATAAAAAGCTATCGTTACTGCCGTATTCATATTGCTCCCCACCAGTTTTCATCCTCAACATACGTCAGCTCTATTTTCGGGCATAAAAAAAGCCGGCTTTCTGCCGGGATACATTAAAACCTCGCTAAATATGGAATTTTAGGCTATGCATACCTTCCTTTAAATTGTATCAATCCTAAGCATCTTTGCTCACAAAGGCTCCCTATGAATTAGGCAAAAATTAATCAAGGATGTGCAACCATTATGATACAAATCGAAGAAACGGTCTTTGCCCGTAAACGCTGGATAGAAAGTAAGATGCTCGCTTATGGATTTCATAAAACAAATGAAACGTATATACTTGAAAAACCATTTCTTGACGGGAATTTCAAAGCCATCCTTTCCGTTACCTCAAAAGGGCTGGTTACGGGTAAGGTCATAGACCGGATGACCCAGGATGAATATTATCAGTTGCGTCAGGAAACCTCCGATGGCGCCTATGTCCATACGGTCCGTTCTGCTTATCTGTCCCTGCTTAAAGAAATTGCCACTTCCTGCTGCGGCGATGTCCTATTTGCCTCAACTCAGGCCAACCGGCTGACCCAGGCCATTTTGGACAACTTTCAGGTCAGACCGGATTTTCCCTGGAATCATTCCGCACGATATCAGTCGTACGGAGCCTTTCGTCATTCTTCCAACCGGAAATGGTTCGCCCTCATCATGAATGTAAAAAGAGGTGTGCTGGATAAAGACGGCAATTCCGGTCAAGTTGATATCATCAACGTAAAAATCAGACCTGAACAAGCAGAACAGCTCTACCGTATCCCCGGCATCTACCCGGCTTATCATATGAACCACAAGACGTGGATTTCAGTGGTGCTGGATGAAACCTTACCGGATGAAAGAATCTTGGAATTCATTGACACAAGCTATCAGTTAACGATTCACTAAAGAGGAATACAAGTACTAATTGTACAATTATTACGTCTTGCACTTCCTTTATTATGAAATCACCAAAGCTGTGATATACCAGTCATCACATTTTTCCACCCTATCGAATAGCAGATTCTGTTATAAAACCAACATACTTGTCTCCCCGGCCATGATATACTGATTCCAGAAAGACAAAGAAACCAATAAAAAACGCCTATGATGACTGTATCATGAATAGGCAACAGAAAGGGGCAGACCTCATGAAAAATATAGAATGGAAAGATAAAGTGGCAAGTTTTAAAAAAATTGATGTGCGCGGCATTGCCGGTAATTTCCTTGATGGGCTGAAAAAACAGGCGGCAAAGCTCCCCGTCGGCGAAGGGATAGAAGTCATTCAAAGTTTCGAACCCATTCCCCTCTATGAAATCATGGAAATGCTGGGATATGTTCACTATACAGAAAAAACAGCGGAACATGAGTATCACGCTTATTTCTATCGGACCGAGGAAAAAGGGAACGTAGAAGATGCGCCGGAACGGCCGGCAGTCATCGCCAATTATCCCATGATCGATGAAAAACTGGGCGAGCTGGCTGTAGAATTTTGGGATATGACCTGGAAAAGCGAAAAACGATATCTCGATTACAACATCCGGCTCCTGCTCTCTCTGGCCAATGCCGTCGGTGCCGGAAGGATGCGGCAGGCCATGCGGGAACTGCTGAAAGCCTATGCCAACGGGCTGGATTCCAGAGCCCTGGACGACGTGTTTGAACAACTGGCCTGGAATATGGGCATCGGCTTCTTCAGTTCGGAAATTGCTCCGTCTCCCCTGTTTCATGCGTATAAGCTGATTAAACAGATGGAAAAACAGGGAAAAGAGAGAGACGAAATCAACCAGATGCTAAGAGAAAAATTTTCAGATAAAAAAGGTGTATGCAAGTAACATGTACCCTCTTTACCGGATGTCCCGGTAAGGAGGGTATTTTCATGGGCTATACCTATGAATCGTGAATACAGTGTCCCATAATCCGACATCATAAAGAAAGAGTTCCCTATTTCACGATATGATTCTTCGACTTTATTGAGCGTTCCTCTTGTTTTTTGCCAAATTGGGGTCTGTAACAAAATGAGTTTTTGATATGCTCCCCCTATGAGAGGCAGTAAAAAAAATAAAACTGTCATCATAGGGGAAGCATATCATTTAGCCCCATTCTTTTTACCTATCTTACTGTTTCTTGTGATTTCTGGATATGTGATCCATATACATCACGATAATCATTCTGAGCTTCATTGTCTTTATCATTAATACGGACGCGTTCTACCTTATGCCGGTCATTGTCCTTTCCGGAAATACGATCTACGCGGAAGCGGTCAATATTTTGCACTTTAACCAATTCAGGTCCAAACTCATCCACGGAGCGAGCCATATCACCATCAGAAGGTGCTCCATTCTGCAAGGCCCGATAAATAATCGCAGCATATTCATAACGGGTCATGGCCCGGTCGCCCTTAAATTCTCCATCCGGATATCCCTGTAAATACCCCCGTTCAGCCAATGTTTTCACGTATTGGTAAGCCCAGTGGTTTTCAGGTACATCGGGGAACATCATGCTATTGGCTGGATTGGGAACAGCTTTGACATTTTGCCCCGATTCATAAGCAGCCAGTTTTTTAGTGAGCACTTCTATTTGGGCTTTCATGGCCAGCATGTCCCTTGCCATAGAAACACGAGAGCGGGATGCATGGTTCTTTTGACCAAACTTCCAACTAACGCCTGCATTCACCATGTTTTCTCCTCCGCTGAAGGATCCACCTACGCTGAACATCGTATCCTCATTGGGCCGGTAAAATGCCCCGACAGCTACGGCATGGGCATCTTTATAATTACCGTAACCGACAGCGAAGTCCCATTTGTCATCAGGATCAAAATCCAACGGATGCAACCCTGACAGGGCAGCTGCGCCGGCACCGACACGGTTTACCTGATTTCCTAATTTACTGATTCGTGTTTCCGCCCGGTATAACTGACTCCCGTTTACGACATCAGTACTGGTCGATGAAATATCTCCAGGAGCTACATGGGTAATCTTATTTCCGCCATTATTCAACCCGTCTTTATTAAGGGTAACATCCTGACCGGCAGAACCATTCTGGATTGTCATCCCTCCCGTCGTTACGGTAGTGTCTCCCACGTTGACAGTGCTGGCATTTACCGTCGTGATATTACCCGTATCTGCTGTAACGGTCTTTGTGGTAACCAAATCCAGTCCTTTCAAATCTTTTGAAAGCCGCACTTTCAAGTTATCGCTGCCATCAGATACCACTCCGATATTGTCTTCCGTTGTCAGTCTGGAGTAATCCGTAATGCCCCCGACTACATTTACCTGACCATTGAGTTTTTTATTGATTACATTCCCTACATCGCCGCCATATTTCATGCCGTCATTCATCGTGGCAACCGTCTGGGTATTCCCATTGTGATCTTCATAGACAATCCGGTCGATACCGCCAGTACCATTGTAACCATCGGTGCCATCTACTCCATTCGCACCTTTGACAACATGGATGTCAGCAGAAGCACCGTCCTTGCCATTGATGCCAATATGACCATCCGTACCATTGGTTCCGTCTTTACCTATAGAAGAAATGGTAACCCCATCTTTGCCATCGGCACCTTTTACCCCCATAGCTCCATTGATGCCATCAGCGCCGTCTTTGCCCTGACCGCCCACGGTAACCGTATCTGCTTTCAGATTTTTGTCCAGTCCAATGACCAAATCTCCATTTGCATCCACTACAGTCTTGATGTTGGAAGCATCATATTCTGCGTCTGCTTTCGTACCACTCCCTTTGATAGTCATGGTGCTGTTCAGTTTTTTAGCTACAGATCCTGTATTTCCAGCAAACTTCAGTCCATCATCGAGCGTGGCAACTTCATGGGTGACATGCGCATCATCTTCGTAAACAATACGGGGCATACCATTGGCACCATTGGAACCATCCACGCCATCCTGACCTTTCGCAGATTTCATGGTAAGTCCATCTTTGCCGTCTTTACCATTCATACCGATGGAACCATCTTTGCCATTGATGATAACCGCCGAGCCATCTTTGCCAGCCACACCGATGGAACCGTCTATACCATTTTCGCCTTTCTTGCCCAGATTCAGATTGTCCTTGACATTAACCATGTACGGATTTTCTGCTGTACCAGTGCCAGTAACGGTAGTATTTTTTCCGTCTACTAATTTAGTGGCGTTCTTGGCAATTTCATCTTTCAGCTGGCTGACATTCACCGCATCCGTTTCAGCAGTACCGGCAGCCACATTGTGAATCTGATTGCCACCATTATCCAGCCCCTTTTCTGTCAAAGAAACTGCTGAAGTCCCGGCTGCAGGATTTTTCGGAGTAATCGTAATACCGCCAGCACCAATCGTTGTCTCATTCCCATCTTTATCCGTGATGGTCATGCCGCTTCCCTGGGTCACGGTCTTATTTCCGTTAGTATCGGCGGTAGTTACACTGTTTACATTCAAATCATCGTTCAGGACCACTTTCATCGTTCCGTTTTCCACTTTCGTAGAAATATTTTTGCCGTCCCCGATAACTTCAATATCCTCTCCCAGAGACTTGTGGACGATATTTCCATCCTGATCCTTTAATCCGAACCCTTTTTCCGTTAAATCAGCAGATTGTTTCGTCAACTGACTTACGTTGACAGCATCTGTATCCACTGTACCAGCAGTTACGTTGGTAATTTTCGTGCCGTTCGCATTGATTCCGCCTTTTGTCACAGAAGGTCCGCCAGTTATGGCCACTCCCTGATTGTTTATCGTTGTATCTCCGGCTTTTACCGTCTCAGCGTTTACCGTTTTTGATGTAATACTGTTCAGCCCAACCACATCTTTTGCCAGTTTCACGTTCATCGTATTATTGGCAGAATCAGCGACTACACCAATATTATTATCACTTAAATTGCTGCTGTCAGCACCGCCCAAAAGGGACATAGCCTGATCAGAACCGCGATGGAGTACATTGACATCTGCTTCCGAAGCAGTTCCAATGGTCGAATTATCACCGGCAAATCGCAGAGGCCGCGTCATGCTGTAAAGCTGGCTTCCGTTCACAGCATCCGTACTCTTTACACTGACCAGACCAGCCGCAACGTTCTGGATGCGCCGTTCTTTCCCCACGGATCCCACCGTTACAATACCAGCAGGCGTCCCCCCGGCATATTGATAGGTTCCGTTGCTGCTGTAAGCATCCTTTCCTTTCGTAGTAGCTCCCGATACAGTATAAGCAGAATTACTGCCAAGATAGACGGAATTCCCCAAAGTTGCTGTTACATGGCTGCCTAAAATCTGGGTATTGGACAAATCCGTATTCTGAGTCGTGGCATCAAGAGTATTCTGGCTGCCAAAGATTTGGATATCCGTCAAATCCTTGTTCTTCTGATTTTTGGCCCGGATGGTGTTTTTTGAACCGGTAATAACGATATCAGATACATTGCCCGCATCGCCTGCTGTACTTGTATCCGGATCCCCGGTAACCATATTCTGATTGCCCGTTACAAAAATATTTTCAAAGGTTTTCGGGTTGGCAGGATTATTGGAAAGGGATTCCATTTTCAGTACGTTTTGATTCCCGACAATGCGATTGCTGTCCCCTTCCATTCGGTTTTCATTCCCAAAGATCCCCGAATCCGAAGCACTTACATCAGCAGCTGTACCTGTTGCAGCTGTACTGTTCTGGCTGCCCAAAACATAGGTATTTGCTCCCGTAACCCGGTTTTTAGTGCCGATTGCCCCAGAAGAAACACCTTCTGCCTGTGCATTTGTCCCCACTGCGAGAGCATTTTCTGCCAGTGCCTGAGCCGTATTACCCATAGCGGAAGCACTTTTGCTGTTGCTCTTGGCATCGCTGCCGATGGCGATGGCTTTGTCATCAGAAACGCCAGCAGAATAGCCAATGGCCACAGCTTTATCTACGCTGCTTCCACCATTTTTTATAGAGGAGGTTGCCAAAGTCCCTATAGCCAGAGAATGATTTCCGGCAGCCTGCGCACCAGCCCCAATTGCCGTGTTATATTGATAACCGCTGATGGCTAAAGTCTGTTTCAGACTGCCCGGGTTATCCGGATCTTCATAGCCGGCTCCCACTGTGATACTGCCAAGGCTCTGCGCTTCAGTATTATTTCCCAGGGCAGCACTCCTGTCCCCTAAAGCTTTGGCACTTACGCCAGCTGCCATGGAATCCTCACCCGTAGCCAGATCGTTGTCATAGTTATTCAGATTGGTAGATTTTACAGAATAGTAATGGGTCTTTGCTGTATCCACAAGTTCATTGACCTGTGCTACATTCGCTGCATCAGTCCCCAGTGTCCCAGCAGCAACATTATGGATTTTTGTTCCTTTATTATCAGTATTCCGAAGAGTAATGCTGTCTCCATCTCCGGAAGTGACCGTATCATAATATACTCCACTTGCCGTTGCCGAAGAAACATTGGCATTGACCTGGGCTACCGTAGCGTCGATTGATTTTTTGAGCTGTGCCACCGTAACGGCATCCTGATCCAGTGCCCCATCAGCAACATTGGTGATGCGGCGCAAAGCCGATGCACTGCCGACTGAAACAGCCGTCTTAGGGGCTGCCTGCCCCGTCAGATATCCGGTTCCACTGATCATAGAGGCATTCGCTACGGAATCATTGCCGATGGCAACATTGCCGTCTGAAGCTTTTGCCCCCTGCCCTAAAGCCACACTGGCTGCATCTGCAGCCTGGGCGTTAAACCCAACTGCCGTAGATCCATTTCCATTCGCCTGGGCCTGATAGCCTACGGCTACAGCGTCATCAGAAGCGTTTGTCTCACTGCCAAGGGCCGTAGACTGAATCCGTGATACAGCGGAATCGTTTTTATTGGCATGATAACCAATGGAGACATTTTTTCCTTCCGATGTGTTTCCGCCTGATCCGATATTTGTCCCAGCTTCAGAGCCAATGGCTACATTATGATCGCTTTTGACATCACTTCCCGCTTTATATCCAATTGCAATATTCTGTTGTCCGTCAATATTGTTGCCGGCACCGTCTCCAATGACTACATGGGATCCTTTTGCTCCTAATACGTCCCCTACCATACCTACCCCTGCGTCAGGACCAAGTACGACAGACCGGACGGCATTGGCACTGGCATCTTTACCTAAAACCACAGAAGCACTGCTGCCAGCAGCGGCTCCGTTCCCAATAGCAACGGCATCGGTCCCACTAGCTTGTGCACTCTTACCCATAGCAAGGGCATCTGCTCCAGTCGCTGCAGCCTCTGTTCCAGCTGCCATGCTGTCTACACCGGAAGCAGCTGCACTTTTGCCAAAGGCCAAAGCACCTTCTGCACCGGCCTTTGCACTGTCTCCCACTGCCACGGCACTATGACTATTTTTCGTTACACCAGCGTTATTGCCCATCGCAATTGCATGATTCGAAGCAACCGTACTGGCCTCAGTTCCAATTGCCACGCTGCTGCTGTTGATCTGGGCATTGGTCCCATCATTATAAACTGTCGCTCCATCACCTAGTGCAATAGCGGAATTTCCCCGGGCATTGGCCGCATCACCGATAGATATGCTGGATTTTCCTCCGCCTATGACCACAGTGGAACTGTCACCGTCAGCGGTCATACCATTAAAGGAGCCGCTGATAGCTTTCCGGCCAATGGAAATACTGTTTCCAGCCGAGGAAGCAGACCGGGCATCATCGCCCAGCGCAACCGAGCCTGTACCATTCGCTTTTGCACTGACTCCAATGGCAACGGCATCTTTCCCTGCAGCCACAGCATCTTCTCCTGTAGAATTAGCACGGAAGTACTTCATTCCCGGTTTCGTTTTGTCTAGTCCCAATGCAGAGTTTACATTTTTTAGCTCTGTAATATCGGCCGTATTATTGTCGATTTTTCCGCTGTTAGTTGCAATTGCCTTTTTGTTCACTGCAATATCTGTTTTATTTTGCTGGATTTCATTGGAATTCTGGCTGATTCCGGCCTTATTGTTAGCTATTGCGGTACTGTTAGCGGTAATATTGTCAGTATTTCCACTAATCTTTGTAGTGTTTCCAGCAATATCATCCTGATTCTTCTGTACAACAGCCTTTACCGTATTCAATTCTGTAGTGGTCGCCACACCATCTGCCGATATAGTAATCGTATTGGTTCCATCATCTTTCGTTACTGTAATATTAGTTCCACCATTCAACAAGTCACCGTCATGGACACTCGCAGCCTGGACACTATAGGCACTCCCAAACATCAATAACGCGGTTAATACCGTTCTAGTAAATACCCCCCCCCGATAACCGACAATCGTTCTCAATAACGATTTTGCAGATCCTTTCCCGCCATTTTTTGCCAGTTCTGAAACTACCTGGTATTGCCCTTTAGATCGATTGAATATAATCTTATAAATTCTATTCAATCTAATCACCTCCTTTTTTAAATAAATATGCATTAATAAAGTAAATTTATTTTATTTTACTTTATTATCTCATACATATGTTTTGTTTTATTTTATCATTTATATTTCTATTTCACAACATATTTTCTCATATTTTCGTAAGACTAGGATAAGTTTATCATAACAATATGCTGATATTTTTCACGTTAAAACGGTACATTATGCACTATATATTCACTTATTTTGATTTTTAGTTGCAAAAATAAATCGAACTGTATTTGATACAAAATAGCAAAAAAAGAATATCAGCGCACCATCTATGCGCTGATATTCTTTAATATTTATATATTTTTAAATTCTTTTATATTCTTATGTTTTATGAATAAATATTCTGTTAAATATTATATTTCAATTAGTATCCCCAAAAAGAGATATTTTACAATATTTTGATGATGGGCACCCTTGCTCTTGGCTATGGCCTTTCCTCTACCAGACGGCCCAAGGACTTCCACCCATTAAAGTGCGCCCATTCCGGGCGAACAAAAAAAGCAGCCCCTGAGGTCTGCTTTCATCATAGTATTCTTATAAATTCTTTACAGGTTCCGAAAAAGTTCCAAATCATCGGGAATGTACAGATTCCCCTGGTAATATTGGTGTCCTTCATCATAGTAACGCTGGCGGCGATGGGTCAGGTCCTTGTCTTCCGTGTGGTACAAAATCAAGTTCTGTACCCCCATCCGGGCCGCCGTTTCACAGGCGTCTTTGACGGTGGAATGGTGCTTTTCATAGGGATGAAAGATATGCGCTTCAGCATCGAGGCAGAAGGCTTCGTGAAGGAGCCATTTGCTGTCCCGGACATAGCCTTCTTCCCAAGGCTGATACGGTTCATCACCACAGCAGGTCAGTTTACCATCAGAGAGCTGCAGGGAAAAGCCGAATTGCTTGGCCTTCGTCGAGCGGATATCGAAAAAGGTCACGTCGTGGCCAATAAGCTGGTGTGTCTCCCCATCGGATACCGTAACGAAATGCAGGCGGTCATCGAGGAAAGCACTGTCTTTCGAGGACAGCAGGGCGTTTCCCATCGCGTGCAACAGGGAAACGACTTCCTCGTGACCGTAGATGATGGCTTCGCCATCGTAGGTCCCGCGCCGCCAGGACTGGCACATCATACGCATGAGCCAGAGGATCCCCAGAAGATGGTCCATGTGCTTGTGCGTGACAAAGACCGTCCGCATATCCCGCCAGCGCAAATGAGCCTTTTCCAGCTGCTGCAAGAGACCGTTCCCGCCGCCGCCATCGATGAGCAGGTATTGATCACCTTCATCGAGGACAAAACACGTATTATAACAATGAGTCACCGTCGCATTTCCCGTCCCTAAGATTGTCAGATTCATTATCAGCCCTCCCCGGTTATTTACTACCGTGCGTTTGCTTCGCCGCGAAAAATGGTGCCGCGGCTGGCATCTACAGTGACAATTTCACCGTTTTCCAGTGTGTCTGAGGCATGAGCTGCACCGACGACAGTCGGAATACCAAGGGTAATGGCGACGATAGCCGATTCGCTGGTGAGTCCGGCTTCTTCAGAGACGATGGCACTGGCCCGTTTCATATAGTCTGCAAAGTCAGCACAAGCCGAACGGAGGACGAGAATGCAGCCGTCGCTGAAGTTCTTTTCCAGGTCTTCTTTCGATTCAGCGATGCAGACTTTTCCAATAGCGGAATTGCGGCCGATACCGGTACCGCGGAGAAGGACGTCACCAACGACCTGTACGCGGATCATATTGGTCGAACCGGCTGTAGCAACGGGAACACCGGCTGTAAGAACGACAAGATCGCCGGCTTTGATGAGGTCGTTGTCGAGAGCTGCAAAGATGGCGTTATCGACGACAGCATCGGTATCGCTGGCTTCTTTTCCGATAACAGCCTGGACGCCCCAGTTGAGCTGCAATCGACGGACAATGGCTTCATGCGGCGATACGGCTATAAGGGAGCAGTCCGGACGGAATTTAGAGATCATCTGAGCTGTGCCGCCACGTTCGGTCGAGGCGATGATAGCGGCAGCGTGGAGGTCTTTGGCAATCTTGACGACAGCCTTGCCGATGGATTCAGTCGTTGACGTCGATTCGGAACTGGCGTCTTCATATGCTTTCGGCGTGAAGTTGCTTTCCGTAAAGACAGCGACGCGGGCCATGGTTTCAACAGCTTCTACCGGATAGAGACCGCCAGCCGTTTCACCGCTGAGCATGATGGCGTCCGTACCGTCGAAGATGGCATTGGCGACGTCGCTCGTTTCGGCACGGGTCGGACGCGGGTAATTGCACATAGATTCCAGCATCTGCGTAGCCGTAATGACCGGCTTGCCCGCAGTCTGGCATTTGTGGATGAGGACTTTCTGGAGCATCGGCACTTCTTCAGCAGGTACTTCGACGCCGAGGTCACCGCGGGCAACCATGATACCGTCGCTCATCTTGATGATGTCGTCGATGTTGTTGACAGCTGTCTGACATTCGATTTTAGAGACAATCTTCATATGACTGCCGTGTTTCTCCAAAATCTTGCGAATCGTCAGGACATCTTTGCCGCGCTGGATGAAGGAAGCTGCGATCCAGTCCATGTTCATACGGCAGCCGAATTCTATATCGTCGGCATCGCTTTCGGAAACAGCTGGCAAATTAATAGCAATGCCCGGTACGGCAACGCGTTTGCGATTACTCATCTTGCCGCTGTTGAGAATCTTCGTATGGATGTCTTCGCCTTCGACGCTGACAACTTCTAAGTTGACTAAACCGTCTGATAAGAGAATGTGGTCGCCGGCTTTGACGTCCCGCGGTAATTCTTTATAGTTCATGGAGGCAATGGTTTCATCGCCATCTACATCTCGGGCCGTCAAGATAAAGTCATTGCCGGCTTCCATCATGATCGAACCATTCTTAAATTTGCCCAGGCGGATTTCCGGGCCTTTCGTATCGAGGAGCAATGCAACCGGGATGCCTAGTTTCCGGGAGGCAGCGCGGACCATGTCGATGCGCTGTTTATGTTCTGCATGAGAACCATGGGAGAAATTAAAACGGGCAACGTTCATACCGGCTTGAATCATCTTTTCGATAATTTCCGGAGTATTGGAACTTGGGCCTAAGGTGCAGACAATCTTTGTTTTTTTCAGCATATATATTATATTCTCCTTGAATTTATACAATTAGGACATCTTAAGTCAGCCGACAGCACGGATAAGGTTAAAGACCTGCTGCGCTGTGTTGGTCATATTGCGCAGGGCCGTTTCCTTATTCATGGCTTCTTCCAGCGGCATGGCTTTATCGACGATAGAAAAGAAAGCATCGATACCCTGCCGGTTACATTCGACTGCATCAGCCGTCGTGCATCCTGCCAGAGCGATGACTTTGGCGCCGTACTGTTTGGCCAGTTTCGCTACGCCGATGGGGGCCTTACCCATGGCCGTCTGGGCATCGAGGCGTCCTTCGCCAGTGATGACATAATCGGCATCTTTGACAGCATCGGCCAGGCGGATGGAATCGAGGACAATCTGGATTCCTGAGCGCAGACGTCCGTGCAGATACGCCAGGAAAGCAAAGCCCATGCCACCAGCCGCGCCGGCACCGGCGGTCTGGCTGAAATCATGGCCGGTATACATCTGGGTTACGGCGGCAAAGGACCGGCTGGCATCGTCCAGTACTTTGACATCCTGTGGCGACGCACCTTTCTGAGGCCCGAAGATATAGGCAGCGCCCCAATTCCCGAATAACGGATTGGTCACATCACAGGCGACATCAAAGGTACAGTCTTTCAGGACCGGCAGGACCTGGGAATCATCTACAGATGCGATACGCCCTACTTCCTGCCCGCCTGTGCCGACCGGCTGGCCCTGAGCATCGCGGAAAATATAACCGAGAGCCTGAAGCATACCGACGCCGCAGTCACTGGTCGAACTGCCTCCCAGTCCGATGATGAAATGGCGGACGCCCGTTTCTATAGCCTGCGCCATGACCTGACCGACACCATACGTCGTCGTGTGCAGGGGATTGCGCTGTGCAGACGGTACTAGGCCTAATCCGGCAGCCCCGGCCATTTCAATAACGGCCGTCTCCATGTCCGGCAGACAGCCATACGCACAGGACACGGCTTCCCCTAAAGGTCCCTGGACACCGGCATAGCGGAGCTGTCCGCCCAGTCCATCGACGAGGGCTTCAACGGTTCCTTCCCCACCGTCAGCCAGGGGCTTGACGATGACCTGGACGGGATGACCGCCATAAGCTTTGCGGATACCGGCTTCAATGGCCCGGCCAGCTTCAACAGAAGTCAGACTATTTTTCAAGGAATCAATGGCTACGACGACTTTCATGATACTCTCTCCTCTATGTGCGAACTCGTAAGACTGTATTTCTCTATGCCTACAGTGTAGCAAAAAGAGGATGATCTTCCTATATTATAAAGCACAAAAATATATCGTATTTTTGTGCTTAAAGCCATGGAAGGGTAGCAATGTAAAGCGTCACGGCATCGTGGAATACCCGCGGATTGAGCCCCGTCGTCTCACCAATCCGTTTCAGCCGGTATTGCAGAGTATTTTTATGGATACAGAGAATCCGCGCCGTCTCCTGTATGGATAAATTCTGTTGGTAATAGACCTGTAGCAGATGGATATCTCGTTCTGTCAAATGCTGACAAATGTCCTTCTGATAGCGGCGGCGTATCGGGCCATCCAGGCTTTGCAGCAAGAAAGCTAACTTCATCTCGTCGGCATGAACGCAGAAAATCTGTCGGTCCTCTGCCGACTGCAAGGCCATTTTGGCAAAACGGTACGATTCGTGGATACGGTGAAATGATTCTTCTGTCCCGATTCCTGCAAAAATGCCCGGGTAGAACCATTCTTTCCAGCGTGGCAGTTTCCGGTCCCAATCCGGATAGACCTTGCTGGGAATGAGCACGACAACGGTACTGGGATAAATATACGTGTATAAGGTTATCCCCAGGCTTTGGCAATCCTCTGCCATCTTCTGGCGGAAATCCCCGGCCCGGCGTGTACCTTCATGCCAGCGGAACACCACTGCGACATACTGGCTGCCCGCCAATGCCGGCTGGTCTTCAGCCAGCTGCTGCACCATGTCTTCGTCATGATAAATCAGAGCCATGACCTGACGGCTGCGGTGTTCTTCTTCGCTGAACACCTCCTGGCTCAGCCGGTATTCCTTGAGAAATACCTCGCATATTTTCGTCAGCAAAAAACCATACTGGCCGACAACAGCTGGTTCTCCCGTAATCCCGACTACACCCAGTACCAGTCCATCCATGATAATCGGATAATTGACGCCCTTACTGACACCATCTGTCGGCCGGTCATCCTGTACGGTCTGGACCTGACCGGTCCGGGCGGCGGCGTGGCCGGCCTTGTGATACGTCCCAATGCGCTTGTCATCGGTACTGGCCATAATCTGCCCATGACAGTCAATAAAATTGACGTCCCAGCCGACGACTACCTTGGCTGAATCGACAATCTGCTGGGCTAATTCATCGGTAATGCGTACTTTCACACTGATACCTCTTTTCCTTCATGAAAAACATCTCACGACAAGGCCACATCCAGGGCCATCATCAGTGTGAATCCCAGGGCAAAGGACAGGACGCCCATATGGGAGTGTTCGCCAGCCGACATTTCCGGAATGAGTTCTTCGACGACGACGTAGCACATGGCCCCGGCGGCCAGACTGAGGAGATAAGGCAGGACCGGAACGATGAAGGCCGTCAGTGCGATGGTCAGGGCCGCTCCGATGGGTTCTACGATGCCCGATAAGACGCCTCCGAGAAAGGCTTTATGCCTGCCCACACCGGCGGCCTTGAGCGGCATGGAGATAATAGCCCCTTCGGGCAGGTTTTGCAAAGCGATGCCCAGCGACAAGGCCAATGCCCCGGCAGTACTGATACCCGTCTGACCGGCCAGGAGACCCGCATAGACGACACCGACAGCCATGCCCTCGGGGATATTGTGCAGTGCCACGGCCAAAACGAGCATCGTCGTCCGCTGCAAATGGCTGTGTGGCCCTTCAGCCTCCTCGCTGTACATGTGCAGATGCGGTACCAGCCGGTCCAGGGTCAGGAGCAGGAAGATGCCCAGCCAGAACCCGGCCACAGCCGGCACGAAAGCGAATTTCCCCAACGGCGCCGATTCTTCCATGGCCGGAATCAGGAGACTCCAGATTGAAGCAGCGATCATGACACCCGACGCAAAGCCCGTCAGCCCCCTTTGGACCTGGCGGTCCAATTCCTGCTTCATGGCATAGACGCAGGCCGCTCCCAAAGACGTTCCGACAAAGGGAATAAGAATCCCTATGACAGCATTTTCCATAACAACATCCCCTTTCGTATATATCATGATTTGATATTCACTATTGTTATAATCTCATTATATACAAAAAAGAACTGCCCCCGCAAGACAGCTCTTTTCATAGTTCATCAAAATAGTGTTATCGGATGATGGTAATCCGGTCGGTTGTCCTCTGGGGCGTCCGCTGGTAGGAAATGTCCGGGATTCCCAGCGCCATCAGGAAGCTCAGTTTGCATCCCTGGGGGATCTGGAACTGCGCTTCGATTTCAGGAAATGTCCGGGCCAGTGCTACGGCAATGCCGTCCCAAACCGTGCCCAGTCCCAGGCTGGCGGCATAGAGTTCCAGGTACGATAAGGCAATGACCGGATCGACGGTCTGGCAGACCGATGCCGCCGTTTTTGTATCGACAGAAGCGACAACTAAGGCCGGAGCTCCCCGGTACACCAGATCCTTCCCTGCCCGCTTGCTGGCTTCTGCCATTTCTTTTATGATAAAAAGAGGCGAATCGGCACGAACGGTATTCAGGCAATCGTATGTAATCTTCCGGATTTTATCCATTTTTTTGCGCGTCACTACCAGAGAAAAACGAACAGATGGCGCGTTGACTCCTGTCGGCGCATACGCCAGCATTTCCGTAAGTTTGTCCAGCTGTTCCTGTGACAAATCTTCTTTTTTATAAGCCCGGGTGCTACGCCGCGATTTTATCAGCTTCAGCAACTCTTCATGATTCCCATAGGATACAGTACCACATTGTTCCGGTTGCAGTCCGCCAAAGGACAGAGCTCCTTTCGGACAGACGAGCATACAATGCTGGCAGGCCAGACACCGCTGTTCTCCTTCTGGCAGATAGCGGGGAATCTTTTCTTCGTCAAATTCCAGACAAGCGGCTACGCAGTCCCGGATACACAAGCCACAATGGATACATGCTTCTTTTTCTACCGTAATCGTACGCTGAATCATGTATATTCTACTCCTCTCTTCTGTTAACAGCAGCAACCACTATCTCCGGCGTCATCTGCCACGGGAGTAACGCCAAAGGGACCGAAATGGACCGACCGGTCACCGTAGACGGTAAAGGCCGGAGCGTACCGCGTTTCTGAAAGCATGGAGGCCAGATTGCCACTGACCAGCATAGGTTTTCCCGTCACGAAGTGGTTATTCATATCGAAATCAAAGGCATGGGGATGATTGGGGATCGTACCGCGGTACACCGCTGCCTGACCATAATCCTCGCAGGCATCTTCTAAATCAGTCAGTTTGAATACCCGAACCGTCCGTTCCGAAAAATGGGCAAAGCCGACTTTTTCTTCAATCGCTTCATTCCCCAGGTCAAAATTGCGGATAGACATGTAGACGAAATCCATGAATCCCGCTTTATTTAACATGCGTCGGAAATCCTCAAAATACATGGCACCGCTGATGCATTCACCGTGCAGTACCGGGTCGGCATAGAGTTCATCGGGAATGCGGCGGTCTGTAAAGACATCGGAAAAGTACAGTTCACCACCCGGTTTGAGGACACGCCAGATTTCGTTAAATATCTGTTGCTTGTACGGTGACAGATTGATGACACAGTTGGAAATGACCACATCGATGGAATTATCAGCAATTCCCAGAGATTTCAAATCTTCAATGTAGCCTTTTTTAAATTCCACATTCGAGGCCCTGTACCCAAAGCGCTTGTACTGCTCTTCTTCATGGCGCAGGGCAATATCGAGCTGTTCCTGGGTCATATCAACGCCGATGACATGGCCTTTTTCGCCGACCAGTTTGCTGGCTACGTAAACGTCGCGGCCAGTGCCGCATCCCAGATCCAGTACGGTCATGCCCTCCAGCAGGGGAGGAATCGGTGACCCACAGCCATAATAGTGAGTCACGATTTCATCATCAATGAGGCTGAGCGCTTCCCGCACTTCTTTAGGCAGTCCCGTGGAAGAACAGCAGCAGGCTTTCGTTTTGAGGTCTTTCGTTCCATCCAGCACCTTACCATAATATTCTTTGACTTGTTCTACGATTTCATTCATAGTATATTCCTCCTATCAGCATTCATCACAAGGTGTCTGCCCTTCCCGCTTTTCCCGTTGGACGAGTTCCTGAAAAAACGAAGCCAGACAACGGATACATTCTTCATCGAGAGCATAATAATGCCAGCGGCCTTGTTTGCGGTCCCGGACCAGATGACAGTCACAGAGGACATGCATATGATGGGACAGCGTCGGCTGGGTAATCTCAAAGCGTTCCAGAATGCGGCAGGCACACTGTTCCCCATCAGCCAGCATGGCAATGATCTGCAGCCTGACAGGACTACTGAGAGCTTTATTGATGTTTGCAATCTCCATCATATCCATAAAACCGCCTCCATTACATAGATATTTATCTATGTAATGGATTATATCATTTATATAGATACCCGTCAATGTTTGATGATGTCATATTAGTTATACCGAAACAAGGGTATAAGTCTCTATCCCTCATACCCCTGTTCACCATTTCTCATGTCAGGGGAAATAATTTTGAAATATATCCTTGACAAGTGCTGTCAAATTCAGTAAAATTAAAAGGTCAGCGGGACGTGGCGCAGCTTGGTAGCGCGCTTCCTTGGGGTGGAAGAGGTCGCGAGTTCAAATCTCGCCGTTCCGACCACTGATTTATAGAAATCTCCAGACTTTCGGGTCTGGAGATTTTTTTGTTTTTTTACGAGGATATGCCTGTCATGCCAGGCCGACCTGATAGATGCAGTCCAAAGGGATTTTCTGCCCTTCCCTGGTAATCAGACACCGTTTGATACGGTCCAGTTTCTTGCACTGCACGATGGCCGTACGCCATATACCGCCGTGTTTTCGTAAATCCTCTTGAAAATACGTGATGCGCAGGCAGGAATATTCTAATCCCCGTCTGCATAAACTCTGCCAGATTTGGTCCAGTTCCTGCCGCTGTTCTTCAGAGAATTCCGGTTTATCTTCCGTATATCGCGATGCCTCCGCTACTGCCTCTTCATACCCTTCCAATGCAGCAAAGGGAGCAAACTGGGCTGCCCGCGCCTGTCGGGACATGTGGCGATGACAGCGCACCCCCTCATATGGGTAGCTCCATAATTCGTCTTCTTCGCTCACGCTCGATGCCCTCCTATCTGTTCATTCCGTTCCTTTGTCGTCGCTCCTTCTTCCAGATTCCGTCCTTTGATGATGGCATTTTTCCCGAATCGTTTCTGGATATGCAAAATCGCATGCTGCTGCCGCCGTTCCCGCTCCGATTCTTCTCTGGTCATCCCCGATGGACTATCAAACAGCGTATCCATTTCATACAACACACCCCGTTCATCCCTGACATGTTCAGCCGTCAAACAAACGCGTCGGACCCATAATCGAGGTTCGATAATCCGGTCATACAAACGTACTGCTCCTTCAGTAATCAGTCTGGTCGAAGTGGTTTGTACTCCCAGATGTATCGTACCATGGGCATGTTTGGGTACAGCTCTTCCATAGGAATCATGGACAATATCCCCCGTATAGGCCCTATCCTGTTTCAGGCTGATCCGGTCATAGCCAATAGTCAGGACCAGCATCTCTGTCACCAGCCCCTTGTCTACCAGTTCCAGCGACAGGGCTTCGGCCATTTCCCAAACAATAAGGCGGGCTTTCTCCGTATCATACGGATGATGCAGTACCTGTCCCGAACCCACACTATGTTTCTGGGGACGCCATCGTTTGATGTCCTCTATCGTACAAGGCTCGTATCCCCAGCTGTGATCAATGAGAAGCTCTGCCTGAATGCCAAACAGTTTATAAAGAAATGCTTCCTCTTTCCGGGAAATCCGGGCAATGTCTTTCATCGTATATAGTCCGTTTTCTTCCAGCTTCTGCGCAATTCCCCGGCCGATACGCCAGAAATCTGTCAGAGGCCGGTGCTGCCACAAAAGCTGCCGGTATGAAATTTCATCGAGACTGGCAATGCGCATTCCATGGGAATCACCGGGCAGATGCTTAGCCATGATATCCATCGCCACCTTAGCCAGGTAGAGATTGGTTCCGATTCCTACCGTCGCCGTAATTCCCGTCTCCTGCAGTACATCCTGTACCATGCGTTCTGCCAGCTCCCGGGCCGTCATGCCATACAAGCTCAGATACGCCGTCACATCCATCAATACTTCGTCAATAGAATATACATGGATATCTTCCGGTGCCACATAGCGAAGATACATACCATAAATTTTCGTACTGTACTGCAAATATAACGCCATCCGCGGCCGGGCAATGTGATATACCAGGCCTACATCGGGATGGGCCCGCACATCCCGGTCATCATACGATACCGTCGTAAACCCTCTTCCCAGCTTTATCTTTCGCCGGACATTGATGTCCTGAACAGCCCGTATGACCTCAAAAAGCCGCGGCCTACTGGGAATGCCCCAGCTCTTCAAAGCCGGCGACACGGCAAGGCAGATGGTCTTATCGGTACGGCTCTGATCCGCTACCACCAGATACGTCGTCAGGGGATCCAGCCCTCTCTCCCGGCATTCAACAGAAGCATAAAAAGATTTCAAATCTATGGCAACATAGGTCCGCCTCATTATTTTGCCTCCTTTTGTACGAGAACATTTGTTCTATTTTTTTTATTATATCATATGCGAACAAACGTTTCAATATGCCTATGAACGTCCCGTTTAACTCTAAAGAAAAAACCGCAGCGTGAAACAAAATTGCTTCACATTGCGGTTTTCCTTAGTGGTATAATGCATAGTTTATAGTAATACAGATTACTGTATTCTATCATGAGGAACTTATGATTCTGCTGGTTTAGGTTCCTCTTTTTTCAAGGGAATTTGTGGACAACCATATTTTTTTGCCCACCAGCTGGTGATAAAGGGAATGCAAATAGCTGTAAGTACAGTAGATGCTGCTACCTGCGTCGTTGCAATGGCTACATAAGGGGCCCAGGTCGGGTCAACAGCTGCTACCATAGCAGGAACGGCAATAGCATTGCCTGCCGTCGTCGTAACAGCCCAGCCAGCATACCCGGGACGACGGTTGATCATGCGGTCGCAGAAGACGACGAACGGGCCGCTGATGCAGATGGTAATGATACCGAGAAGAATACCAGATGCACCGCCTGTTACGATAGCCGAGATATTGATACCGGCACCGAGGCAGATACCGACGAAAGGAATCAGCATAGTAACGCCAGGAGCCAGGAATTCGGTCATCTTCTTATCGAGGTTGCCAAGGATCATACCGAAGATGATAGGTCCTAAAACAGCAATCAGAGCGATAAACGGAACGTTGGCCATGCCAGAAGCGCCGAGAGCTACCAGCGTCAGGAACGGGCCATCATTGATAGACAGAAGGCTCATAGAGGTCTGGTCTACTTCATCACCATAGGTGCACATGAGAGCCAGATAAAGGGAACCATTACTATTCGTAACGGCACTGATGATAGCCAGTGTCGTCAGACCGAGGATACCATCCATACCAAATACTTTACCAACAAAAATGCCAATGGCAGCACCAATGAGGAATTTAGAAATCAATAACGTCCCGCCACGGCGCACAACGGCAAATAATTCGGTGACACGGAGCTGGGCACCCATGCAGACCAGCTGGGCACCGATGATGCCAGCCGTACCAGCTGTGGTAAATACGGCCTGGGTAAAGCCGCCGATTTTAAATAAATCCGGGAAAAAAGTATTAATAAAAGCCGAAATCAGCATGGGAACAACCATCATGCCGGCAGGCACTTTATTTAAGAAATCCTTAATCATAGCTATTCTCCTCTAATGAATTCATCATATCCAGTATGAAGGGCCTGTTGGACAGGCCCTTCTCTACTTCATTCTGCCTGATTTGATAGTGATATCAGACGTAGTTGCAGACACGGGCAATAGCCATTTCCGTATAGCCCAGAGATTCTGCTTTAGACTGCTTGCCGTTGACGACTTCCATGGTCATAGCCAGGAGTTCATCGCCCTGTTCACCCATGGTCT
>ERZ773245.239-NODE-239-length-70632-cov-3.364821_pt1 | contig 70632 bp, 53 predicted proteins | sample MGYA00580988_ERZ773245 | MGnify/ENA primary metagenome ERZ773245 (study PRJEB29015, sample SAMEA2737792) | human gut metagenome | biome: human gut; feature: human-associated habitat; material: faeces | place: China | collected 2012 ... | reverse complement strand
CTACGGTACGAAGGCTGCCAATGGTGTCATCGTCGTCACGACGAAGCGAGGCTATGAGGGCAAACCCGTTGTGAGCTATAACTTCTCGATGAACTACAAGCTCCGTCCGCGTTATACCGACCACTCCGTCGATGTCATGAACTCGAAGGAGCGCGTGGAGTTCTCGCGCGAGCTCATGCAGGACCACTACCAGTTCCCTTACCGCATGACGACAGTGGGCTATGAGAAAGACATGCAGGACCTCTACAACGGTTCCATCTCCTACGATGAGTTCCTGCAGCGTGTGTCGGCCGATGAGACCCGTAACACCGACTGGTTCAAACTGCTCTGCCACGATGCCCTGAGCACACAACATACGGCCAGTGTCAGTGGTGGCTCTAAGATGTCGCGCTACTATGCTTCCATGGGGTACGACAATGAACAGGACGTCATCAAGTCGAACGCCAACGAGCGATACACCTGGTCGCTGAACCTCGACAACACCTTCTCGAAACTCCTCACGGCCTCGTTCACCTTCAACGGCTATCATCAGCGCCGCAGCTACTATCAGGACGAGATAGCGCCGCTCAACTATGCTTATACGACAACGCGCACACTGCCAGTCTATCAGGACGACGGTGAGTATTACTACTATGAGCGCAAGCTGAGCGACGGCAGCCAGTATAACTACAATATCCTCAACGAGCTTGCCAACAGTTACAACCATCAGAAGGTCAACTCCATGACGTTCACCACGAACCTCCGCTTCACGTTCACCGACTGGCTTTCTGCCAATGCCATCCTCTCGGTGACTAACTCTAACACGGAACTTGAGAACTGGTGGGGTGAGCGCACCTGGCATATCGCAGCCCTGCGTAAGTCGGAATATGGGGCCACCATAGATTATCCCGATAAGTCGACGTGCCCTACGGGTGGCGAGCTGAACCATACCTCCGTGACCAACCGCAACTATACCGCCCGCTTCCAGCTCGATGCCAACAAGTTCTTCGGCAGCGATGACCAGCATAACATTGATGCTACCTTCGGTATTGAGGCCAACAGCGCAAAGTATCGCAGCTATGCTACAACACAGCGCGGTTATTTCCGTGACCGTGGCGAGACCTTCGTGAGCGATATCGACCCGACGATTTATACCGCTTATGCCTCTTGGGCCATGGGCAACGTGCCAACCATCGCCGACGACTTGAGCAACACGCTCTCAGCTTATCTCTCCCTGACCTATGCCTATAAGCAGTTGTGGCGCATCAACCTCAACGGGCGTGTCGACGGCAGTAACAAGTTTGGCGATCGTTCCAACGAGCGCATCCTGCCTATCTGGTCCGTATCGGGAAGTTACGATGTCGGGCATTGGATTCATGAGAAATGGGTCGACTATATCACCGCCAAGGCCAGCTATGGTTTCCAGGGCAACATGCTCGACACGGAGAGCCCCGTGATGACCATCAAGAAAGGAACGCTCAACACCTATTATAATGAGAACACCTCTACGGTGAACAGTCATCCTAACCCCGACCTCAAATGGGAGAAGACCAACTCTGTCAACCTCGGCCTTGACATGAGCTTCTTCGACCACCGGCTGGAGATGGAGCTGAGTGCTTACTACAAGAAGACCACCGACGCCTTTATGACGAAGCGCGTGAGCACCGTCAACGGCGTGGGCAGCTATGTCATTAACGGTGGCGACGTGACGAACAAAGGCTACAGTTTCGACATCACCGCAACCCCGCTGCGTACCAAGGACTTCCGTTGGAGCATCAGCACCTCTTTCTCTAAGGTGATCAACTCCCTCGACTCCCGTCCGGCCTCTCAGACCTATGACCTCTACGACTTCCTCAATGGTACCGCCCTCGTCAAAGGCCAGGCTGTCAACCCCTTCTACAGCTACCACTTCCTCGGACTCAGCCCTGTCGACGGAGGCCCACTCATCGACGACTATTACAACAATCGGGAGGCGCTGCGCGGACTGTCGAAGTATGACACCTACACCACCGTGCTCTCTGCTTCCGGCAAGCGTGATGCCGACATCCAGGGAAGCTTGACCAACACGTTCCGTTATCGTCAGTGGCACGCCTCTGTCGTCTTCGGGTACAGCCTTGGCGCCAAGACCCGTCTCTTCGCCATGTATGGCTCACAGGCTACGGGTGGCTACGGCTCGGATATCTATTCGGAGAAGAACTACAGTCGCGACTATATGAACCGTTGGCGCAAGCCCGGTGACGAGACGGTGACAAACCTCCCGTCAATCCTCAGTTCAAGCTCTTCGGCTTACTATAAATACAGCAATGTGTGGACAAGTATGTCGGGCAATGGAGAGATCAACAACATCGGTGATAACTACTATGAGATGTACGATTACTCTGACGCCCGCGTGGTGAGTGCCGACTATCTCAAGCTCCAGAGCCTCTCGCTGACCTATGAGCTGCCTGACAAGCTCCTCGACCGCATCCGCCTGCAGCGCCTCGCCTTCACGCTCTCGGCTTACAACCTCTTCACCATCTGTGACAGTGCGCTGAAAGGTCAGACCCCGACGCAGGGTGGCTTCACGACCATCCAGCTCTCCGACCGTCCGAGCTTCTCATTCGGTATGAACATTCAATTCTAACAATAGCAAAGTCATGCATATTAAACATATATATACTTTTTTTGTCGCCGCACTGCTGCTGACGGCAAGCTCCTGCTCCTCCGACTTCCTCAAGGAGTATTCGCAGGATCTGAGCCGCGTCAAGACGGCGACCGACCTCAATGAGTTGCTCATGGGCGACTGTCTCATGCCCTTGGGTGAGGCCGGGGTGAAGTACAGTACTTATTATATCCACAATCCCAACTATGCTGTGCTCCACTTCATGGGCGATGAGCTGCAGGAGAATATCTCAACCTCCGGCAAGCCCGATATCATGAGAGAAGCAGAGACTTATTTTCCTTATTTCTGCTGGCAGCGGGATACATGGGTCGACTTCAAAGGCGCAAGCTCCCTGTCCTCTAATGAAGCCAATTACTGGGATCTTGCCTATGAGAAGATTGACCGCTGCAATATGGTCATCGACGCAGAGAACGATGTGACCTGTGACAACGACGACGACCGTGCACTGCTGCGCCACGTCATGGGCGAGTGCCACTATCTCCGTGCCACTTATTACTTCACGCTTGTCAACCTCTACGGCAAACCTTATGCACCGTCGACGGCAGAGAGCACACCGGGTGTGCCTATCAAGACCTCTTCAAAAGTTGAGGACAAGGAATATACCCGTGCCAGTGTGGCTGAGGTCTACAACCAGATCCTCGCCGACCTCGATGCGGCAGAGACCGATCTTAAGGATGTCAAGAGTCCGTCTACGATCTATCATGTAGGTATCGAGGCCGTGTACATCTTCCGCAGCCGTGTGGAGATGTTCATGCAGGAATGGCAGAAAGCAGCCGACTATGCGAAGCTCGCCCTTGATGAGGACAGCTACTTGCAGAACCTTGTGGGGTGGAGCGATGGCTATCCTATCAGCTCCGATAACAAGGAGGTGGTCTATTCCAATGGTTCCTCATGCTTCGGTAACCTCGTTTTCATGTCACCGGGTAAAAACAACAGCTATGGTACCGTCAACAGTCCGGCCTTTGAGGTCAGCGACCATCTCGTGTCTCTCTTTGCCAAGGACGACGGCCGCCGCTCGGCTTACATCACGAACCAGGACGATGTGAACTATCATCGTTGGTCCTATCACAAGATCAACAACTCTGTAAAGCATTACAACATCTACAATACGGCCAGCGATGTCTTTGGCATCCGTACGGCGGAGGCTTACCTGAACCTCGCTGAGGCTGATGCTGAGCTCGGCAAGGATGCCGAGGCCTGCCAGTATCTGACAAGGCTGCGCGAGGCACGCGTGGCTTCCAACGCTGCCGTCAGCCTCTCGGGTGAAGCATTGGTGAAGTTCATCCGTGAGGAGCGTGAGCGCGAGCTCTGCTTTGAGGGGCACCGATGGTTTGACCTCCGCCGGTATATGGTCGACACGAAGTATCCGCAGACCACAACCATCGTCCATACCATGAGTGCTTACCACACGGTAGACTATGAGGACAAGCGGCAGTATACCAACTATTATCGTCTCGAGCCTAACGACGATGCTTACACGCTCAATATCCCGAAGGATGTACGCGACTTCCAGCCGTCTATCGGCAGCAACACTCGTCCCGACCGTCCTTACTTCAAGCAGGTGGTCGCCTCGGATGATGATAGTGGTGATGATAGTGGTGACGACAGTGGTGACGACGAATAGTGCAGTGGCCGGCCTTGTACCGGCCACCACAGGTAATAAACGACAAAAAACAAGATAATATGTCCTTAAGAATCAAATTATATTCATGTTTAGCTATTGCCGGTATGTTGACATTCTCCGCCTGTGGCAGTGAGGATGACCTCACGCCGAGCAATGCCGAAGTCAATGGTTTCGCACCGACGGCCGATGACAATAGTGCTACGGCTCAGCTCCGCAACACGTTCTACAAAGAGACGGGCTCGTATCTGCTTTTCAACGATACGCTCAACACCACTGATACCAAGGGTAATCCGGAGCTCTTCGATGCGTCCTATGCCATGACTGGTACGGGTAGCGTTGATAGTTACAATTACAAGTATAGTTACATCACGGACGTGACGGAGCAGCAGAAGTTTGCAGAGGATGTCAAGACCTATCTGCTGAACAAACTCGGCAAGGCAAAGCCTTACTCTTTCTTGCTCGTCAACGACATCAGTTATGTCGACAGCTATGGTCGGACAAAACATGTCAAATACTTGCTTGCTACCCGTGGCTATGTGCTTAGCACGAACAACGGAGCAATGTACGACGATCCGGAGAGCTATTTCTCCGGCATGCTTGCCAACATCATCATCGATAAGTTCGGCCGTCAGTCAAGTACTGTCACCGATCCGTTCTATGCTTACAGCAAGACGCTCTATAGTGAAAAACTTGGAGATCATGACATCGATGCCACAGAGGAGAACATCGAGTGGCAGTATGGCTTCTTGGAGAAGTTTGCAGATTTTTGGGGTGGTGACGACTACTATTTCCCCTTCGAAGAGCGTGACTTGCAAGACTGGGTCAACGTTGTGCTCACCATGACGCGTGATGAGTTCGTAGCCAAGTACGGCAGCCAGCAGGTGATGGTCAACAAGTTCGATACCATCAAGGGTATCATCGAACAAATGGGATTCAACATATAATACGAAAGCATATGAATAAATTTAAGATATTGTTGTTTGCTACTCTTTCCCTCGTCTTGGGCTTGGGCCTGACCGCATGCAGCGACGACGACAGCGACCCGACGGTAACACCATCTGCTACGGGTACCTTCGAAGATGCCGACGGTACCGTCTACCATTGGGTGCGTATCGGCAACCTCGACTGGATGGTAGAGAACTACAAGGGCGGCGACGCTTGGTACACGCAGAGCTTCATAGCCAATGGCATCGAGAATAACTTTGCGGTGAACGATGAGGCTGCGGAAGACTCACTGATTGCCAAGCAAGGCAACTATTTCACATGGCAGCAGGCGAAAGACGATGCACCCGAAGGCTGGCGCCTGCCGACAGATGCCGACTACCAGAATCTTGAGGTGGCACTCGGCATGTCGTCCTCTGACGCGCAGAAAGAAGGCTGGCGCAAGGGTGCCGGCACGCTCATGATGCAGCAGGGCACGGGCACACAGCTCGCCTTCCTTCTTGCCGGTGAGCTCGGTGCTTACGCCACGGCCTATCCCAATAAGTATCATGTCGGCGACTATGGCTGTTACTGGACAGCTACGCAGGACACGACAAAGACCAACGAGTGTGCTTACATCCGCGTGCTTGTCGCCAATGGAAATATGGTGCAGCGTGTGCCGTGCCCGACCGACCTCCGCTGGATGAGCGTGAGATATGTCAGAGACGCTAAATAGGTGATGGGTGTTGGGTGATGGGTGTTAATGGTATATTTATCCACCATAGGGGCGGCCCTAACCCACAAAATCATTTTACTGACATATCTTAAGGATGCTAGTGCCTCGGAGAGGCACAATTATTCATAACCCCAGACTAAGGGAGCAAAGCGACTGCAGTCTGGGGTTGAGGATAGGAACTGATTAACTGACCTCCAGCCTCGGAGAGGCTGAATGCGCCCTTGGCGCGCTATGTTAGCGTATAATGACATTGCGCACTGTCGTGCAGTCTGCCTCTCCGAGGCAGGAAGTCAATCAAACGACCCTTCACAATAAACCCCAGTCTGCGTCGCTGCGCTCCTTAGACTGGGGTTATGGAGAATTCAGCCTCTCCGAGGCTGTAATATCTCTGAGGCTGTTAAACATTATTTCTCATTATTAGGTGAACCTTTCTCAACCGCTTTATTTGAATATTATAAACAATAACATGATAAAACAACTATTTTCTTTATTTGCTCTCACGCTGCCTCTCTCCGTGTCGGCACAGGCGCAGCATAAGCTCTCGGCACAGATTACTGGCCTGGGGCCGGATGTTACAGTCTTCCTCTCCAATGTCGACAACCTGAACAAGGCAGAGACGTTGGACAGTGCCAAGGTCGCTGCCGACGGCTCCTTCTCGCTCGCTATGCCTCTGCAGAAGCCACGGATGTGCAACGTAACGTTCTGGAAGGCTGGCAAGACCAGAAGTTATAAGATCTCATCGCTCTCGCTGCTCCTCGACGGCAGTGAGGACGTCTCGTTGAAAGGAGATACGGCGCAGCTCTTTAGCACTGATCGCGAGACGATATTGGGCATCAATGGCGGCGGAAAGACGCTCGCCGACTGGCTCGACTATAAACGCTATATTCAGAAACAACAGGATGTTGCCGATGACGCTTCCTATCGTGAGGCATATGCTTATATTGCCAATTGTGGTGACAAGAGTAAGTATCGTGATCTTATCGTTGCCAAGGAGCGTGAGGCTGCCCGCCTCGATTCCATGCAGACGGTATGGATGGAAGGTCACTCTACGACGGCGACAGCAGCCTATCTCTTAGGTAAGCGCTACTATCAGTCGTTCACCTATCCGAAGGATGTCATGGCGAAATGGATCGACGAGGTGACAGCCAATAATGTTGACACGGCGCGTGTCAGTTTTCTCAAGCGTAACAGTGACATCGTGATGGGATTGTCACTCGATATTCCTTTCATCGATTTTTCTGCAACGACAAAAGCTGGAAAAGTGGTGAAGTTCTCTTCGCTCGTTCCAAAAGGCAAATACACGCTCATCGACTTCTGGGCATCGTGGTGCGGTCCTTGCCGTGCGGCTATACCTCACGTGAAGCAGATGTATACGGCGCAGAAAGGCCGTCTCAATGTCGTCAGCATCTCCGTGGATCAGCGGGAAGCCGACTGGCGCAAGGCAGAGAAGCAGGAGGCTATGCCTTGGACGCAACTGTGGCTGAACAAAGAACAGCTCAACAAGGCTGCCTTGGCTTACGACATCCAGTCTATCCCTCGCCTCGTGCTTATCAACCCCGAGGGTAAGATCCAGCTTGTATCCTTTGACCCCGACAAGATCGAGGCTGCGCTGAAGAAATAGTGATAATATCTGAACCACAGATTTCTCAGATTTCACAGAAAAAATCTGTGATAATCCTTAAATCTGTGGTTTAATTATTTCTCATATATCTTTCACACGGATTATAAAGATCTTAAAGATGGCTACGCTATTCGCTACGCGGTGATGCTATGGGTGTGTAGCCGCAAAGCGGCGTAACAATCTTTAAAATCTTTATGATCCGTGTGAAAAAATAAATCTTAGGAGAGATATCTCTCCATTAATATCGAATAATCTCAATGAATAAATATCTTCTTTCATTCATCTCAATACTCCCCCTTGCCGCTTTCGCCGGCAATACCTTCACGATCCATTCTGCCATCCCCGGCATGACCGAGGGTGCAGAGGTGCGGCTGAGGGCTGCGGACAGTCATGACAGCATCGCTTATGGCAAGGTGACGAACGGTCAGTTCGTCCTCACCGGCAGCGTCGCAGCACCTGTTCTCTGCACCTTGGAGATTGACAACCGTGTGCGGCCACTGCCCGAGCAGGAGTTCATGCACAACCGTGTGGTAAAGCTCTATCTCGACAATGACGACTATACCGTCTCTGCCGCCGCTTACGACAGTATTCCACTGAGTTACGAGTTGGACTTCCCCATCTTGGGCGAGTGTCGTTATACGGTCAGAGGCGGTGATGCCCAGCAGCAGTATCAGGCGTGGCACGATGCCGTGTGGGCATCCCTGAAAGCCGCAGAGGAAGCCAGTGTGAAGGCGTTGCGCTACCGCTATGGTGGTGAGGAGCTTGGAGGCCCCGAACATCCCGATGAAGCTGTGGGAGAGCGGCTGTCGCTCACCGCTGACTCGCTGAAGGCTGTATGGCAGCAGCAGAGTGACGATTATGCCTGGACACATCCCACGGAACCTTACAGTCTGTACCTGCAAGGAAAAAGTCTCGACCGGCATTTCTATTATACTGCCGCTCAGCTTGACGAGATGACGGCCCATTATCGTGACAACAGCGATACCGCAGGCTATGCTGCTTTTGTGAAGCAGGTGGCAGAGGCTCGTAAGACCGCGAAGGGCATGGCTTATCCCGATGTCACCCTGCGCACGGTCGACGGAAAGGCCGTGAAGCTCTCTGCGCTCGTGAAGGCGGGACAGTACACCCTGCTCGACTTCTGGGCATCGTGGTGTGGCCCTTGCCGGGCATCTATCCCGCTTATCAAGGAGATGCATGCCCGGCATCCGGAGCTCAATATCGTCAGCATCTCCTGCGACAGAAGTCTGAAGGATTGGGATGAGGCGATGAGAGAAGAGAAGATGTCATGGCAGCAAGCTGCCCTGCCGCAGGACAAGCAGCTCTACCGTGCCGCTGCCGCTGCTTACAATATCCAGTTTATTCCATACCTCATCGTCATCAGTCCCGATGGCAAGGTCGTTAAGGCAAGCAACGACGCCAAGGAGATTGTGAGAATGTGGTAACCAGCAACAGCAATGCCATAGGGTCTACGTTTGATATCCGTGCCCATTGATTGTCGCTGAGAATACTATTTTTCTTGAAAACAAAAAAGCCCACGATGAAAATCGTGGGCTTTTATTATTGTTGATTATCAGAACGATTAATAGTTCTGTGCATCGATCTCGAAGAAACTCTGCGGATGGTTGCAAACGGGGCACTCCTTCGGAGCAAACTTGCCGACGACGATATGACCGCAGTTGCGGCACTTCCAGATGCGCTCATCGTCGCGAGAGAAGACAACACCACCCTCAAGGTTGCCGACGAGCTTCTTATAGCGCTCCTCGTGGTGCTTCTCGATAGCGCCTACCATGCGGAACTTAGCGGCGATCTCCTTGAAGCCCTCTTCCTCAGCCTCCTGGGCCATACGGGCGTACATGTCTGTCCACTCGTAGTTCTCACCGGCGGCAGCAGCCTCGAGGTTGCTCTTGGCGTCCTTGAAGTCACCACCCTCGAGATACTTGAACCAGAGCTTAGCGTGCTCCTTCTCGTTGTTGGTTGTCTCCTCGAAGATAGCAGCGATCTGCTCGTAGCCATCCTTGCGAGCTTTGCTTGCGAAATAAGTATACTTGTTGCGAGCCTGGCTCTCACCTGCGAATGCTTCCTACAGGTTCTTCCCTGTCTTTGTTCCTTTTTAATCCTTCATAATGTTTTGTATTTAATGTTTTTGTATCTATTAATGTCTTGTATAATATGTTCTTGTATTTCGGTTGAAGATACAAAGAAATAATGAGAAATTCCCTCTTTATGACATTTTTTCCTTCCTTCTTAGAACTCATGCTGCCATCCTATGCTGATGTCGACCATCGTGGTGTGCTTGGCGTTTGACGGGTTCATCCATGCGGCTTCTGCTTTCAGGGTGAAGCCGAGGGGTAGAGACGTGTTGAGGCCTGCCGTCCATTTATTGCAGAAGACGTTGTCGACATGGAAGTAGCCGTCGTAGCGCGCAAAAGGGATGATCGAGAAGGAGGGGAGGCCCAGGGTGGTGGCAAGATCGTAGCCGGCTTCCAGTCCCGCCGCCTTGTTGTCGTGGGCGTTGCTGGCGATGAGCTGTCCGTCGATGGTCCATCCGTTGGCGAGATAGGCGAAGTCGAAGGCCGCATGGAAGGCATGGTCATATTCTATGAGGTTGGGATTGTCGCGCTGGTCCATCCCCTCCTTGGCACTGCCATAGAAGCCGGAGAGGCTCAGGTCGAGGCCGTTGAGCGGCTCGATACCTACGCGCGTGGCGGCACCGAGCAGACGGGAGTGCTTCAGTGGGACGGTGGGGTAGACGTAGGTGCCCAGTTCGTAGTGCACTATTCCGGTTCGTCCCCACATGGCGATACCACCCTCGTGCCACGTCATCGGCATGAGCGTGCTCTCGCTGAGCGGGTCGTAGATGGTCAGTGCCGGTCCGCCGGCGTTGGTAGTACCCACGGGGATGTCGATGATACCGGCTTTGACGTTCAGTGCCTCACTCCATTGCTTGTTGATATAGAGTTTGTTGGTCGTGTAGTTATCGCAGAAGTTGTTTGCCCACGCTCCTTCGGAGTGAAAGCGCTCATATTCCACTTCAGCTACAGCCGACCAGCCTTTGCCCAAGGTCAACGTGGCGTTGGCGAGTATGTGGGGGAAGTCGGTGAGTGTGGGATGCTCCTGACCATGTCGGTGACCATAGTTCATCTCGGTCATCACATAGCCTGTGAGCCGCTGCTGTGCGGTGCTGTCCTGTGCCAACATGTTTGCGCTGCAAGCCAAGAGACACAGCGCGCTGAAGAGAAATCTGAGTTTATGCATTTTGACATCATGTTTTACGAGTGCAAAGTTACAACATCGTCGGAAATCATAGCATTAAGGAGGTATACCTAAAAATAGTGATTTTTTAAAGCAAGTGTTATGAGCGCTAATATATATATCATCATTTTCTACGACAAAAGTACATCACGGTGAAGTTACAATCCAGAAAGGTCATTCTATATGAAAACAGAGATGACTTCGCCATTTTTTGCTGTTTTTGAAGGTAAAAAGGGTAGTTTGTGTGAGTGAAAGCACTGAGATGAGGAAAAATTCTCTAGAGAATTTTTCCTCATCTCAGTGCTTTTATCGGCACATCTCGGTTGAATGACATGTAAAAAATGGATTTTTACCCTTATTAAGGTGCAAAAATGGAGGAAAGAGAAAGAAAATATGATGAAAAAGAAGAGGTAATTGTCTGATAGATAAAAAGTTATACAGATTTTTGTAAAGCGATGCGAAAATCACGCAAAAAGGCGAAATTTGGAGCCAAGGACACCTTTGCTTCCAAATATCGCCGTCTCGTGGGCGAAAAAATGTCGTTTTACTTGACAGTTTCCTATTATCTAATTGTTATGCCACCTCAATATTTTTGGTGATCTCCTCTTTCTCAGTCTTACGTGGCAGACCGATGCGGAGCACACCGTCCTCTACTCTTGCGATGATCTTGTCGCGGTCGACGTCGTCGGGCAGTTGCAGACGCTGCTCAAAGTTGGCGTATGAGAACTCACGGCGCAGATAGCGCACACTGCTGTTCTCCTGCTGTTTTTCATCCTTGTGCTCCATCTTGATGTTGAGCACTCCATCCTTGTCGACGCTGACGTGGAAGTCGTCCTTGGTCATGCCCGGAGCGGCCAGCTCAATCTCGTAACCAGCTTGGTTCTCCTTGACGTTGATGGCTGGAGTGGTGGTTTGCACGTGGGCTGCGCGGTTGTTGTTTAAGAACTCGTTAAGTGCGTTGTCGAGCATAGTGTAGCGGAATACTGGATATAACATATGAAAACCTCCTAATGATATTGTTTCTAAATTGTGATTAAACTCTAATGTTGTATTTCTTTGCCCTTGTAAATACAATATCCATACCTACACAAAGAAAGCGACAATCCGTCAGCTCGGCATGACAGATTGTCACCATTTCCTATATTTCTCTGCAAAAAGATGGTTTAGTAGATGACTTTCTTTCCTTTTTGGATGACGATCTGATGTTTGGAGGGGTGCTGGACGCGTACTCCATTGAGGCCGAACATGAGACTGTTGGAGGCTCGGCTGCCTACACTGGGAGCAGAAATACCTGTCATGGGCGAATAATCGTCGTTGTTGGTCACATAGATGTCGTCGATGTTGATCGGCTTGCCGCCCAAGGACCACAGTGCAACGATGTAGATTTTCGAGGGGTCGATGTCGCTGCCGTTTTGCTGGCTCTTCATCGAGTGCAACGGAACGACGATCTGCGTGCGGTTGTTGAACGCCTGCTCATAGTTGTTGTTCGCCCAGATGTTGCTTTGTGGATAGATGAAGATCTTGGCGCCGTTGTTGTCGGGTTCCTTGAGTTTCACCACGAGGTATTTGTAAGCACTGAGGTCTATGCCGTCGCTGTAAGTCCATCCTGTCTGTCCGTATTTCCCGTTGACGATTGTGTGGGTCGTTTCGTCGTATGAGCTACCGTTTTGTTCCCAGATCACCTTCACGTAGTTCTTGCTGAGCGGGAAGGAACTTGAGCGGACGTTGAAACTCGTGGTGTAGCTGTTGCCAAAGGCATCTTTGACCTTGGCGGTGACTTGGGCCTTGCCCTGTCCTTTGGCCAGGATCTGTCCGTTGACGACTTTAATATTTTCCGGATCGCTGACCTTGTAGGTAGCCAGCGAAGAGACATCCTCCGAGTGTCCGTCCTGAAAGGTGGCTTTCAATCCGGCGAGCCGTGCTTGTCCGGCCATCATGTCCAGGTCGCCGACGGGATGTAAGCTGGTGATAGTAGCTTTCTTCGGGTCGGGCAAGTGTGTGTTGTCGTTGTCGGGCCAGGCGCGGTTCACCTCCGCCCAGTCCTTGTACCACTGCCAGCAGGCACCGGCGCAGGTCTCGGGATTGCCGCCGAAGCCCGGTGCCACGATACCGCTGTTGATGTATTTGTCGATGTCGAGATAGCAAGCTGTGCTGGAGAGCGTCATGGAGATGTTGTCGTAGTGGTCCATGAGGGCTTTGAAGGCAGAGCCCCACTTCGATGTGGAGCCGGTGGCCCAGGTGCCCCAGTTCGACTTGACGTATTCTCCGTGCTCATTATAGTGTCCGGTGCCTTCTTTCTCCGGGCTCCAGTCCACCTCAGTGATAATAACAGGATTGGTCATCACCACGGGCACAGCCTCAGTGAAGGACTGTATGTATTTCTGCGTATCGTAGTTATTGTCATCAGCACCATACCATGCGACGTAGTCGTGGACGGCATATCCGATGTTCTCGCCCTCGATGGGGTGAGAAGCGTAGCCGCGGTAGTTGGCCTGCCAGCCGGTTCCCGGCACCCAGATGATGCCTGTGAATCCATTGGCGCGTATCTTGTCGACGATGGGCTGGAAGAAGTCGTGCATGGCGACTGCCGTTTCCTTGCCTTGGGCGTCGTAGAGTTTAACGGGCTCGTTGGCGAGTTCTATCGAGATGGCACCGGCGTTGGTCTTGACGATCGGGTTTTTACTGACCACGTCCCAGACGTAGAGCAGATATTTCTGATAGTCATCTCCAATCTTGATCTCCTTGGGGCAGACGCCCGGCGGCCGCACGACGACATACATGCCGTGCTTCATGGCCTTTTGCATCAGGGGGATGTAGAGCTTGTCGAGGAAGTGGTTGAAGCGGTCTTTGCTGAAAGCTGAGATGTCGTTCTCACCGGAGGATTTCTTCGACGGGTTGTTGGTCCAGCAAGGATCGAGGTGCAGACGGAAGACGTCGCAGTAAGCGCCATGGTCGTTGTCGGTCATAGCGGTGTAGATCTTCTCGAAGTAGTCAAGGCAAGGCTGTACGTGAGCATCCGTCAACTCGGGTACCCATGGGGTCCATCTCCAGCCGTTGAAGTAGGGACTCGGCGTGTCCATCACACCGTGGAGCGTGACGCGGTTGCCATGGGCATCGCACAGATAGCGGCCCTCGACATGCAAGGTTGGCAAGGGTACAGCGTAGATGGAGGAAGCGTGAGCACAGAGCGTGGTCAGGCAAGCCAGCAAGGAAAGGAAAAAGCTTTTCGTAATTTCATTATTGATTTGTTTAGGATTATCGGTTGCAAAGGTAGAGAATAGTTGGTAAACAGGGTTTGCGGGAGGTTACGAAAAGTTTAGCGGAGGTTACATAGGGGGGGGGACAAGGGGGCGCGTTTGCTTGTAAGCAAACGAACAGAACTGAGGGACGAACAAGGGAAGACAAGAAAGGCAGAGGCCGCAAGGCGACCTCTGCCAGAAGGAAAGGAGGAGACAGCTTACCATTTGATGCTCACGCCACCCATGACCCACGTGCCGGGTTGCGGCACATTGCCGACATCGACATAGTCGCGGTCGAGGAGGTTGTTGCCTTTGAGGTAGACGGTGTAGTGCGGAGCCGTCCAGGCAAGGTTAGCGTCGAGGATGCCGTAGCTGCCATAGCTGTGGAGCTGGCCCTGCAGATCGTTGTAGTGACCCTTGCGGTGCTGGAAGCGGTAACTGACGTCGAGCGTCAGCTGTCGCCAGAGGTTCAGTCCCAGCGTGGTGACAACCTTGTTTTTAAGATATTCCAATGCATAGAGGCTGCGGATGTCCTCACCCTCGTGCTGGTCCTGGTTGATGAAGCAGTAGCTCACGTTGAGCCGACGCAGCACATGCTGCCCGGGCAGCAGTCTGCGAAAGTCGAATTCCGTCATGGCCTCCACGCCGAGGGCGTTGATCTTGCCATAGTTGACCGACTTCCACACCACGTTGCCGTCGTCGTCTTTCGTGCCGTCGTCGATCCAGTCGATGAGGTGAGTATAATGGTTGTGGAAGACACTGGCCTTGGCCGAGATGCCGTCAGCGGCATAGCGCAGACCGCCCTCCGCGGCCCGTAGTTCTTCGGGCTTGAGGTTCGGGTCAGCCTTGTGGCCACCGACCGAATAGAAGAGTTCGGTAAACGACGGCATGCGCAGTGAACTGTTGTACGACGCGAAGACGCTCCAACCCTTGCCGAGCCGCACGCTGGCGTCGATGCCGGGATAGACCCGCATGTTCATGTCGGCACCGCTGTTCTTCGCTGCTACGAGTCCCGCCGACACCGTCAGCGGGCCAGTCACCACGTTGTGCTCCAGAACAAACTGCAGGTTGTTGCGGTTGAGCCCCTTGACATAGTCGCGGGAGGAGCCGTGGATATGACGGCTGTGGCTGAGCGCGTTGCCGAGGTTGGTGCTTACCAGGTCTTCGTTGCGCAGCTCAGCACCGAGCGCCGTACGGCCGAGTGCCCAGTCAAACCAAGCGTTGATGTTCGCGCCATAGATGTCGGTGCGGTGATAGTTGAACGGCACCTTCGACTCGTCGCCACGCAGGAGCTCGAAGCGGTCGTACTGATGGTTCCAGTAGATCGAAGGCTTGAGATGCACAGTCCCCTGCTGAGTCTCAGCCTGCAGAGCCGTGAAAGTCTTGAAAGTATGTTCAAATTGATTGTCGAACTTTGGTGAATAGAATGTCGAGGAGCCAAAGTTCTTGGCCGAAGCGCCGGCGTGCCAGTTGACGCGCACGTATTTGTCGAGATACTGTCCTTGGTAAAAGCCCTTGACCGCGCAGAAGTCCGTGTTGAGCTGTCCGGCTTTGCTGCGTGTGTATCCGTCGCTTCGTGTGAACGTGCCCGAAAGCGACTGTCCCCATCGGCTGCCGCCCCATGCGCCCCTTGCGCCAAGGCTGAGGTAGCCATAGCTGCCGCCCTCGACATGCGCGTCGATGGATGTTGCGTTGGGTTTGCGCGTGACGATGTTGATAGCACCTAACAGGGAAGAAGTACCGTAGACGCGCCCTGCGGGACCTTCGAGCACCTCGATGCGCTCGATGTCGCTGATGTCTACGGGGAAGTCAAAGGCGTTGTGCCCAGTCTGTGGGTCACAGATGTTGATGCCGTTGAGCAATACGGTGATCTGCTCATTGTTGCCGCCCCGGATGCTCACGTCGGTCTGGGCGCCCATGGCACCCCGTTGCCTGACATCCACGCCGACGGCGTATTTCAGCAAATCGTTAACACTCTGTACCGGTGCCGCCTGGATCTCCTCGCGGTTCAGTACAGTCACCATTCTGGCTTGTCGGCTTTGCGCCAGCGGAGCGCGTGTGGCCGTGATGTCGACCTCGCCGAGCGTCTCACCCTGCCGGATGAGGGAGTCGGGATTGGCCTTGTCCACGTCGGTGCTGATGCCTTCTGCCTTGGCATAGGTCAGCGTGGCCACGGAAAGCGTGCCCACTAACACCTCGCGTCCCAGACAAGCAAAGAGCGCGTAAGGCTTACGCGAGAAATGCGTAAACTTCATGGGGCGCTGCTTGTTGAAAACTGTTTTGAACATAAAAAAATAATTGTCATTAAGTCTCGCCAACTTGGCAAAACGAGTGCAAAAGTAATAAAAAAATGTGAAAGCTAAAAGAAATCATCTTCTCAATTTGCTCTGATTGACAGGCTATCGTTTGGCAGATAACAGATTTATCGTTACCTTTGCCATCCTTAATCATATGATGTTGAAGGATGAAAAATCATATTCTGAACAGAAGCGAAGGCAAGAACTCTACGACAGGCTGGGCGCAGCCGGTCGGTCTGATCGCCTTCGACGCCGATGATACGCTGTGGGACAACCAGGGGCATTTTGAAGCCGTAGAGAAGGCCTACTGTCGTTTGCTCTCGCCCTACGGCACGGCAGAGCAGGTGTCGGCGGCGCTGTTTGAGACAGAGACCGCCAACATGCCCCTGCTCGGCTATGGCTGCAAAGCCTTCACGCTGTCACTGATCGAGAATGCCGTCAGCTTCAGCCAAGGACAGATCACGGCACAAAGGCTGCTCGAAGTGGAGCAGCTCGGCAAGTCGCTGCTCTCCTTGCCCGCAACACCGCTGCCCGGAGTTGTGGACACGCTGAGAGCACTGCGACAGAGCGGCCGCTTCCGGTTGGTCGTCTTCACCAAAGGCGAACTGCTCGACCAGCAGAACAAGGTGATCCGATCGGGTTTGCGCGAGTTTTTCGATGACGTGATCGTCGTGTCGGACAAGACGCGTCACGAGTATCAGCGACTTTGTGACATGTTTGACACCGACGTGAGCCGACTGTTGATGGTGGGCAACTCTTTTAAGAGCGACATTGCGCCCGTCTTGCAGTTGGGCGGCTATGCCGTGCATATACCTTTCGACAAAGTATGGCAACACGAAGTGGTGGAGGAATACAAGCATCCGCGGCTGAAACGGTTGCAAAGTATCAGCGAGTTGCCCTCGTTGCTTGCTATTTAAGAATAATGAGGGGCTTAATCTATATATTATTTGCTGATGCGCTTTTTTTTTGTTATCTTTGTAGCCAAAAAATTAGAATCGCCAGCTATTTCTGACAAGATATGAACGTCATAGATATTCTTAACGACAGCAGCCGCCCCAACGGCTTCTCCATAGAGGTGCTGCCTCCTCTGAAGGGAAACGGCACGGGAGCATTGTTCCGCAATCTCGACAAGATGTGCGAGATGAAACCGCTGTATGTCAATATCACCACCCACCACAGCGAATATGTCTATCGTGAACTCGAAGGCGGACACTATGAGCGACAACGCATCCGCCGCCGCCCGGGTACCATCGCCATCGCGGCCGCTATACAGAAACGCTACGGCGTGATGGTCATCCCGCATGTCATCTGCAGTGGAGCAACGGCGGAAGACATCGAGTATGAACTGATCGACCTGCAATTCCTGAACATCAACAACGTGCTGCTGTTGCGCGGTGACAAGGCCAAGGACGACAAGACCTTCAAACCAGTGCTCGGCGGCTATGCCCACACGACACAGCTTATAGAACAGGTCAACCGCTTCAATGAGGGATTCTTCGTTGACGGCACGCCGATCAAGCATCCCGGCGATCCTTTCCACTATGGTGTGGCCGCCTATCCCGAGAAGCACGAGGAAGCGCCCAACATCGACATGGACATGGCCTACCTGAAACAGAAGCAGGACATGGGCGCAGACTATGCCGTCACACAGCTCTTTTATGACAACCGCAAGTATTTCGACTTTGTGAAGCGTGCGCGTGCCATGGGCATCACCATCCCTATTGTGCCGGGCATCAAGCCTTTTGCCAAGTGCTCACAGATCACGATGGTGCCGAAGACCTTCCATTGCGACATGCCGCAGGAGCTCGCCGCCGAGGCTGTGAAGTGCAAGACCGACGACGATGCACGCGCGTTGGGCATCGAGTGGACGGTCAACCAGTGCCGCGGGCTCTTTGCCGCCGGTGTCAAGGATATCCATTTCTACACCGTGTCTGCCGTGGACAGCGTCGTGGAGGTGGCTCAACAGTTGATGTGATGCAGAGCACTGAGGTGATAGGACAGCAGGAGGCATGGCAAAGACTCATGCAGCTCGTGGATGAAGACCGCATCCCGCATGCCTTGATGTTTGTCGGGCCACAAGGATCCGGCAAGTTCGCTTTGGCGCTTGCCTTTGCCTCTTTTCTCTTGGGCGATCCGTGGAATGGCAAGTCGATGGTGGACAACGAGGCTATGCGGCGCAATGCCGTGGCAATGCTGGCCAAATGGCAGCATCCCGATCTCCACTTCTCTTTCCCGATCATCAAGCCAAAGGGCACCGGAAGCGACCATAAGATGATATGCGACGACTTTGCGAAGCAGTGGCACGAAATGCTGGCAAAAGGACCTTACTTCACCATGGAACAATGGATGACGATGATGGGTGCCGAGAACCAGCAGGCCGTAATCTTCGAGGCTGAGAGCGACGCGCTGAGCCATCGGCTGTATCTCAAACCTACCCAGGGCGGCTATAAGGTCAGCGTGATATGGTTGCCGGAACGTATGAATCTGACGTGCGCCAACAAGATGCTGAAGCTTTTGGAGGAGCCACCACAGAAGACAGTCTTCCTACTGGTGAGCGAAGAGCCGGAACGACTGCTGGAGACGATACGCAGTCGCGTGCAGCGTTTCGACGTGCATCGCATAGCGGACGAGGATATCGAGCAGGCTTTGGTGGCGCGGCGTGGACTCGACGAGGACACTGCACACCGTGTGGCACGCTCGGCAATGGGCAGTTGGCTGCAGGCTCTGCAGGAACTGGATGCCGGAAACGAAAACCGACAGTTCTTCGATCTCTTCGTTATGCTGATGAGAAAAGCCTATACGCGTGACTTGAGAGAACTGAAAAGCTGGAGTGAGGCCGTCGCCACCTTCGGACGTGAAAAACAGCGGCGCATGCTCGTCTACTTTCTCTATCTCGTCCGTGAAAACTTCATGTTTAATTTCCGGCAACCCGATCTCAACTATATGACGTCGGAGGAGGAACATTTCGCACAGAACTTTGCGCGATTCATCAACGAGCGCAATGTCGTGGAGATGGGCGAGCTCTTGCAACTTGTACACAGAAATATTGGACAAAACGCCAACGCCAAGATCGTATTCTTCGATTTGGCGATGAAAATGATAATATTATTAAGAAGATAGTTCATGATAAACTGTAATGATCATATATGTACCGGATGCGACCGTGGTCTGTGTTGCCGTGGCGTCAGCCGGCAGGACAAACAACTCAACACCTATGATTGGCTGGCCGACGTGCCGGGCAATGCTGAGTCGACAGACTTGGTAGAGGTGCAGTTCAAGAATACCCGCAAGGGTTACTACCACAATGTAAACAATCTGGATTTGCAGAAAGGCGACATCGTGGCCGTGGAGGCGAATCCCGGTCACGACATCGGCGTGGTGACACTGACGGGACGGCTGGTGAAGCTGCAACTGAAGAAAGCCAACCTGAAATCTGCTGACGAGATCCGACGCATATACCGCATCGCCAAACCAGTGGATATGGATAAATATAAGGAGGCCAAGAGCCGTGAGCACGGCACGATGATTCAGAGCCGGCAGATCGCCAAGGACTTGGGACTGCAAATGAAGATCGGCGACGTGGAATACCAGGGCGACGGCAACAAGGCCATCTTCTACTATATCGCCGATGAGCGCGTGGACTTCCGAAAACTTATCAAGGTGCTGGCAGAAACGTTTCATGTGCGCATAGAGATGAAGCAGATCGGCGCACGCCAGGAGGCGGGACGTATCGGTGGAACGGGTCCCTGCGGCCGCGAGCTCTGCTGTGCCACGTGGATGAAGAACTTCTCCAGCGTGTCGACAAACGCCGCCCGTTTCCAAGACATCTCGCTCAACCCGCAGAAACTGGCAGGTATGTGCGCCAAACTCAAGTGTTGTCTCAACTACGAGGTGGACGAATATATCGAGGCCGGAAAGAAGTTGCCACCGAAAGATGCCGTGCTGGAAACTGCCGACGGTGAGTATCATCTCTTCAAAACAGATATTCTTGCCGGGCTCTGCCAGTATTCTACTGACAAAAACTTGGCTGCCAACCTCGAGACGATCACGGCAGAACGCGCCCGCGAGATCATTGCGATGAACAAAAAGGGCGAAAAGCCGTTGTCGCTGCAGGAGGATAACAAGGCAAAAGCCGTGAAGAAACCGATAGACCTCCTCGCCGACACGGACATCAGCCGCTTTGACAAGGCAAAGAAAAAGAAACGGAAAAACAATAAAAATAAGGCCGACAAGCAGGCTGCCGCCGGTGAGCAAGGCAATGGAAAGCAACCGAAAGCCCCACGCACTAACCGGCCGGACAACAGAAACCGGAAACCGAAAGCCGAAAAGGCTCCGGCTACCGGAAATGATAAGCCCAAGGCCGGTTCCGCCAATGCTCAGCCACAACGTGAGCAGACAAAAGAACCGAAGAAGGATAATGGGAATAAGACAAATGCTCAGCCCACGGCTCCTTCTACAAACGAATGATGGTCATGAGACGTTTTTTGTTTTGGGGTGTATGGGCCTTGGTGATGCTCTGCTGCTGTTGTACGGGCAACCAAGTCTATGACCACTATCAGAATGTGCCCATCTCGGGTTGGGACAAGGCCGATGTGCTCAGCTACGACGTGGCGGCACTGCGTGATTCCGGTTGGTATGCTACCGATTTGGGATTGCGCATGAACAATATGTATCCTTTCCTGAGCGTCACCATGGTGGTCAGTCAGGCTGTATACCATCCCGATGATGCCGGCAAGAAAGAACAAGATATCCAACCTTTGATGGTGAAAAACGACACGATCAACTGCTCGCTCCGCGATGACAACGGAAAGGTAAAAGGTCAGGGCATCATCTTCTACCAATATCACTACCATGTCTCTGCCATGAAACTGCAGCAGGGCGACTCGCTGCATATCACCGTGCGCCATATTATGAAGCGTGAGATCCTGCCGGGACTCTCTGATATCGGTATCAGCATGAGGCGGATGATGAAGTAATGGGGACGTTGAAGTAAAGAATGGAAAGATGAAAGACTTGCTTTTGAAAGGAGTGTTTGTCGTTGCCGGTTTATTCTTGTCGCTCACTTCTCATGCCATCAACGTAGATTCTTTGGCACGAGTGGAGGCAAAGGAGTTTGGCCGGCTGCCCAAACAGGCAGCCAGCCTGCAAGTGGGACTGAACACGAGTGAGGAAACTAGTGTAGCATACGAATTAGATTATCAATGGTATCCGCTGAACTACGTCGGTATCGGCATAGGTCTGGAACTCGACGACGACTACGGCAACCGGCCGCTGATCGAAGCCAGAGACGATGACGACTATGATCCCGACCGCATCGTCAAGTTCAATATCCATCCCATGCTCTCGTTCCGTACACCAACCTTATGGATGAATAAACGGCACAGCTGGGGGGTGTTGCTGCGCTGCGACCCTGGTTTGGTGCTGTCCTTCCCACGCAATGACAAGGTGTATTACTCAAAAATTAAGTTCGTGGATGGTAATGATATCGTCTATGACAGTTTTACATTGAAAAACCATGGCGGACGCTGGAAGTTCTGGCGGGTAAAGTCGGTAATCTCTGTCCGTGCTGATCAGTCGCTCATCTCTTTGGGATGGAGCATTTCCAACTATAACATCGCCTATTGTCGCAACAATATGTATTATCAGGGCAAACGCTACTATGGACACGAGAGCTACGACAAGACATTTTCGTTATTTGCCTCTTTCACGTATTGCTTCTGATCATTGATATTCTCGCATCGGGCTAACGCTATGATAGCTTCCGTCTTGAAAACATAAAAAAGGAAACGCTCAAAACGAATACTCTTGTGGAGTGAATCGTTTTGAGCGTTTTCTGTTGTTGCATTCTGTTGATACCGGATCTACTACACCTTATTATATATAGGAGACTCGGCATTCGTAATATAGACTACACCTTATTATATATATGGGGTCAGCCATCTGATGGCTTTATGTCCTCACAAGGTTTCTGCCGGCATCAATGCGTAGGAAGATGAACAGCAGGATGGTGAAGCCCCACAATGACGAGCCACCATAGCTGAAGAAAGGCAGCGGGATGCCGATCACAGGTGTCAGTCCCAACACCATGCCCACATTGATGAACACATGGAAGAGAAAGACGCTGAGCACACAGTAACCGTAGACGCGCCCAAATTTAAATGGTTGTCGCTCGGCAAGGTGGATGAGTCGAAGTATCAATGCCAGGAAGAGCAGTAAAACGCCGGCTGAGCCGAGGAAGCCTTCCTCTTCTCCCACGGTGCAAAAGATGAAGTCGGTGTCCTGTTCCGGTACAAACTTCAGTTTGGTCTGTGTGCCGTTGAGGAAGCCCTTACCTTGCAGTCCGCCTGATCCGATGGCAATCTCACTCTGATGGACATTGTATCCAGCACCCGCAAGGTCCTCGTCAAGGCCTAAGAGCACGTTGATACGCACGCGTTGATGAGGCTCCATGACATCGTTGAGCACGTAGTCGGCACTATAGAAAAAGATGATGGAACCCACCGCAAACAAGGCTGTGAGCATGTAGTTGATGAGTCGTGTCGACAAACCTTGGAAGGTGAGGTAGCCTATCAGCGCGGCACAGATGCAGAGCTGGATCCAGACAATGTCGAAGCGAATGACAAACTCGGAGAAAAGCAGCGAAAGAAGGGTCACGCCAAGGCTAATGCCAATGATACGCAGTGCCTTGTCGCGGTCATGACAATAGACGTAGATCATGCCCGCGGAGAAAATCTGCACCAACAACAACACGACAAATTTACCGACAGAAGTCGGCGTGTCCCATAAGAACACTTGCTCATATTTGATACCTACGACAAAGTATACGACCATAGCAACGCCTGTGAAGAGAATGCTGCCAGGCATGCCTTCGCGATAAAACATCAGAAAGAAAGACAGATAGACCAATGCAGAACCCGTCTCACGCTGTCCGATGATGAGCAGCACAGGCAGGAAAACCAATGCACAGGCTGCCATGAAGTGCTTGAGCTGATGCATGGTGAAGCCGTACGTGCTCATCAGCTTAGCCAACGCCAACGCTGTGGCAAACTTCGCGAACTCTGCCGGCTGTAGTCGCAGCGGCCCCAATACCAGCCACGATCGTGAGCCCTTGATCTCATGAGGATTGAAGATGGTCAAGAAGAGCAGTACCATGAACAGTCCGTAGATGACGTAGGCAAACGTGTCGTAGAAGCGGTCATCGAGCATGAGAATGATAAAGCCCAGCATCAATGACGTTCCTATCCATACGACCTGCATACCCGAACGGGTACTCAGACTGAAGATGTCGGTCTCGCCATAGGTGTAGCTCGCACCACAGACGCTGATCCAACCGAAGACCAACAGTGCCAGGTAGATGCCAATCGTCCACCAGTCGAGACTCCGGAGTATTCCGGGTTGTTTATCTGTTTCTTGAGCCATAAGCGATTCTACGTTTCTGCAACTCGTCGGCTTCGCGGGCGCGGGCCGGAGAGAGTTTGCCATTGATATATTGATCCATCAACACAGTGGCCATAGGTACGGCAAAGTCAGCACCGAAGCCACCATTCTCCACATACACGGCCAAAGCGATCTTCGGCTTGTCCATAGGCGCAAAGGCCATACACACCGAGTGGTCTTGCCCACGGTTTTGGGCTGTACCTGTCTTACCACAAGCGGGGAAGTTGAGCGTGGAGAAGTGTTTACACGTTCCCCCCATGGCAGACGAGCGCATACCGGCGACGATAACGTTGTAAGCCCAAGGAGCGGCTTTGGTGTAATGACGCTGATAATATTTCTTGTCGATACTTCCACCTTTTACATCTTTCACGACGTGGGGGATATAGTAATAGCCGCGGTTGGCAATCGTCGAGGCGAGATTGGCAATCTGCAACGGTGTGAGGTTGACCTCACCTTGACCGATAGCAATACTGATGACGGTCAAGCCATTCCAAGAACCATGGTAGGCTTTGTCGTAGAAGGCGGCATTAGGAATGAGCCCTCGCTTCTCACCCGGCAGGTCTATGCCCAACTTATAGCCGAAGCCCATGCTGACCATGTAGTCACGCCATGTGTTCATGGCTATCTGCACCTTGGGGTATTTCATTCTGTTGGCAAACATGTGATAGAGTCCCCAACAGAAGAAGCCGTTACAGGACGTGCTGATGGCTGGAATGATCGCCAAGGGCGAGGGGTGTCCATGACAACCTACATGCAAGCCCTTGTACGAGAAGCCATGGTGACAGGGGTATTGTGTATGAGTGTTGATAATGCCTTCAGTAAGGAATGTCAGGCCTTGAGCGGTTTTAAACGTAGAGCCTGGAGGATATTGTCCCATGATAGCACGGTTGAGCAAAGGCTTCCATACGTTTTTCGAAAGAGCTCTGTGGTATTTGTTGCGGAGCTTTCCCTCCAGTAGACGTGGGTCGTAGGAAGGAGAGGAAACCATGCACAGCACCTGCCCGGTGCTCGGTTCGATGGCGACAATAGCACCGATCTTGCCTTCCAGCATACGTTCACCAAGTGCCTGAAGACGGATGTCCAAACCCAGCGTAAGGTCTTTTCCGGCTACGGGACGACGGTCGTATTTGCCATGCTGGTATTTTCCCTGGATACGCCCGTGGGCATCGCGGAGAAGAATCTTCACGCCTTTCTCGCCACGAAGATCCTTTTCGTAGCTACGCTCAACGCCCAATTTTCCGATGTAGTCGCCGGGCTGATAATAAGAATCCTCGTCGATGTCGGCTTGAGAAACCTCACCGACATCGCCTAAGACGTGGGCACCATAGGGATATTCGTATTGACGGATGGTACGACGCTGGATGGAGAAGCCTGGAAAGCGGAACATCTTCTCCTGAAAGACGCTGAAGTCTTTGTCGTCGATCTGGCTCATGAACAACTGCTGAGTGAACCGCGAGTAACCTGGATTCTTGTTGCGGTCCTTGATGTCGTTCATGCGTTTGATGAAATAGTCCTTTGTGATACCCAAGGTCTCACAAAAGTCCAACGTGTCGAGATGACCCTTCTCTTCGTTCATCACGACCATGATGTCGTACGCCGGCTGGTTATAGACCAACAACTTACCATTGCGGTCGCGGATAACACCACGAGAGGGAAACTCCACCTGCTTGAGGAATGCATTGGAGTCGGCACTCTTGCGATAGTCATCGCTCAGAAGCTGAATCGTGAACAATCGCAAGATATAAATGACCACTATGACGGTAGCAATACCGCCAATGACCAGTTTCCGATTTTCCAGATTATAATCTTTCATACCTACAATCCTTCCAGGCTCTGCTCCTAAAAAAGGGGTTTAAGCCTTCTTGCGTAAATTATCCACCACAAGGATGAGCACAGCAGAGAGTGCCGTGCTGGTGATGATACACAGGATCCACTGTCCCCAATTGAAGAAAGAGAACATCTCTACAGTGAAGAACACTATACAGTAGATAAACGTCAGGATCAATGAGAAGTAGACGTACTTAGGCATTCCCATGGTAAAGATAGCTGGCTGCAGTGTCTCGTCGCTGTCACGTTGCATGAAAAGCTCCAGCACGTAGGGCTGAAGCAGTCCCAGCAAAGTCATCGACGACGCTGCCACACCCGGTGTGTTGGCGAAGATGTCTATGCTTAAGCCTAAGAGGAAGCTCCACACCAGTATGGCCCATTTGGGATAGTTGCGGTTGAAGCTGATGACAAAATAGATATACAACAGCGGCGTGGCGTAGTCGAACAGATGGATGTGGTTGAGGACAAGCACCTGTACGAGCAATAGCACGATAAAAAGCAAGAGCCTTTTAAGAAAGTCTATGTTCATTTCTATTTGTCTTCTTTCGGTTTCAACGAGTCTTGTGCGGCGCGCAGTGCGTCAAGTCTTTCCAATACTGGCTTGTTGTCAATGACGCAGACATCACGCAACTTGCCAAAGTCAGTCGACAATTCCACTTGCAGACGGTAGGAAATACCGTCTGGAGAGTTGTAGACATGGAGTATCTTTCCTACGGCAATGCCTGGGGGGAAGACGGAGGAATAGCCGCTCGTCTCTACCCATTCGTACAGTCGGAAGCGCGCATGACGTGGCACGTCCTCAACGTAGGCCAATTTGCTGTTGCCACCATACCACCGAAGATAGCCGAAATAGCCACGCCCCTTGATCTGGCAACTGATGTTTGACTCGGTATTCAACGCCGGGATGACAACGGAATAGTGAGGCGACACTAAATAGACGATGCCCACTACACCCGTCCCACAGGCTACACCCATGTCCTTCTTTACGCCGTCGAGACTCCCTTTGTCTATGGTGATAAGGTTATCGTGGCGGTCAATGGAGTTGCTCACGACTTGAGCAGGGATGAGGTGATAGCCTTTTAATATGTCAAGCTGATTGCGACGTACCCAATTGGAGTCTTTGGTAGCATCGGTAAGCTGCTTTGACAAGGTCTTCACCTGCTGCTCAAGATAGAGGTTGCGTTGGGTGAGCTCTTGGTTGGCCTTGGACATGGAGAGGAAAGACTCTACGTCAGCTTCCCAACTGAGCAGTTTTCCCGCTGCTGCGTTTGCCGTAGAAAACCATACGCTGCCTTGATAGCTGTTGTATTGAAACAACAGTATCAGGCTGAACACTTCCAGAATTAAAAAGACAAACCAGTGATTATGTTTGGCAAGAAATTCTACTAAGTTGCGCATGGATAACTTTTATCTCATCAAGAATGAGAATCTGTTGACGTTCTTCAGAGCAATACCCGCACCTTTGGCCACACTGTGCAGTGGGTCGTCGGCAATATGGAATGGAATGTTGATCTTGTCTTGCAGACGCTTGTCAAGACCGCGCAGCAAAGCACCGCCGCCTGTGAGATAGATGCCGTTCTTGACGATGTCAGCATAGAGCTCCGGTGGAGTGGACTCCAAAGCAGAGAGCACTGCATTCTCGATCTTGGCCACCGTCTTGTCAAGACAGTGTGCGATTTCCTGGTAGCAGACGGGAACTTCCATCGGCAGTGCGGTGATACGATTTGGTCCGTGCACGATATAGTCCTCGGGAGCCTCGTCGCCTAAGTCGGTCAGAGCAGAGCCTACATGGATCTTGATACGCTCAGCCATGCGCTCGGAAACCTTCACGTTGTGCTGGCGACTCATGTACTCTTGGATGTCGGCCGTAAGGTCGTCACCAGCAATACGGATGGAGTTGTTGCTCACAATGCCGCCAAGGGAGATCACGGCGATCTCGGTAGAGCCACCGCCTATGTCGACAATCATGTTGCCTTCCGGTGCTTCCACGTCGATACCAATGCCGATAGCGGCTGCCATTGGTTCAAAGATCAGGTAGACATCACGTCCGTCGGCGTGCTCAGCAGAGTCGCGGACAGCACGAAGCTCCACTTCTGTGGAACCGGAAGGTACGCCGATGACCATGCGCAAAGATGGCGAGAACAGACGGGAGCCTGTGTGTACCATCTTGATCAAGCCACGCATCATCTGCTCGCAAGCTGTGAAGTCAGCGATCACGCCGTCACGGAGTGGGCGGATCGTACGTATGTTGTCGTGTGTTTTTTCGTACATCATCTTAGCCTTCTCACCGACGGCGATCATCTTGTCAGTGCGACGGTCAAGAGCCACTACCGATGGCTCGTCAACAACAATCTTATCATCACTGATGATAATGGTGTTGGCGGTGCCAAGGTCCATGGCGATTTCCTGAATGAATGAAAAGAATCCCATTTCTTATTTATTGATTCTTGAATGATTATTTCTTTGCAAACCAGTTATGAATAGCCGTGTCGTAATGGCTGCTCACACCGAAAGCATGCTCTGCAAACATCTTGCGGTCTTCGATATCTGTCTTTGCTCCTTTCTTGTTGAGGATGTCAAGGAGCAACGGATATTCTGCTTTACTGGGCACAATGACCACATCTTTGAAGTTCTTTGCACCGGCACGGATAAGAGAGATGCCGCCGATGTCGATCTTCTCGATGATGTCCTGCTCGGAAGCTCCGCTGGCGACAGTCTGCTCAAAAGGATAGAGATCCACAATGACCAGGTCGATGGCAGGTATATCGTATTCCTTCATCTGCTCCTGATCTCCGGTATTATCGCGACGTGCAAGGATGCCTCCGAAGATCTTCGGGTGCAATGTCTTGACACGACCACCTAAGATAGATGGATATGTAGTTACGTCTTCCACCTTCTGGCATGGGTAGCCCAAGCCTTCGATGAACTTTTGTGTACCACCTGTGCTAAGGAATTTCACCCCTTGCTCATGAAGTTTAGCAAGGATATCCTCCAGTCCATCCTTATGGAAAACGGAGATAAGCGCAGTCTTAATTTCTTTTGTTTCAGCCATATTATTCCGTACGTTAAAATATTGGATGTGCAAAGTTACTAATTTTTGAGTAAATCATATGGCTTTTAACGAGAAATTACAATTAGAAAACGTTAAAAGGCTGATGATAGCAAAAGCAAAGTTGGGAGATTTGCCTTGCTCAAGGGGCTGCGACAAATCTCCCGACCGATATGATAATGATAGTCAGATGTATGTTATCTTCATGGCAGAGGATAGCTTTACGCCATCTTTACCTATGCTTTAAAACATAATCCGCTCTATGTCTTGACAGGAAGGTCTATGCGTTCTTAGCGCGTCCGAGCACATCTTTCCATCTTGCGTAAGCGTCGAGATACTCAGATTCATGCTTTTCATCCGGCTCGATGACGGCCAGTTTCTTGAGCGACGCGAATGCCTCCTCCGCGCTCTTATATAAACCGCAACCGATGCCGGCACCTTTCGCCGCACCCATACTGCCGTCGGTTTCATAGAGTTCGATGGTTGCGCCACTGGTGGAGGCGAGTGTGTCGCGGAACATTGGGTTGAGGAACATATTGGCGCGCCCGGCGTGGATCTTGTTGATTTTCATGCCCATCTGCCGCATGATCTCCATACCATAGCAGAATGAGAAGACAATACCTTCTTGTGCGGCACGCATGAGATGGGCACGAGTATGGGTATTGAAGTTCAATCCATGGACAGAGCAACCGATCTCCTTGTTCTCCAAGACACGCTCGGCACCATTGCCGAAAGGAATGATAGAGAGGCCGTCGCTGCCGATGGGCACAGTGTCAGCCATGGCGTTCATGTCCTGATAGCTCATTCCCTCCGGAGCAATATTGCGTCGTACCCATGCATTGAGAATGCCGGTACCATTGATACAAAGCAAGACGCCGAGGCGAGTCTGCTCTGGTGTATAGTTGACGTGGGCGAAAGTGTTTACTCTTGATTTCTTGTCGTAACCGATTTCTCCCAATACACCATAGACGACACCGGAGGTTCCTGCGGTAGAAGCAATCTCGCCAGGCTGAAGAACATTGAGGCTCAGCGCGTTGTTGGGCTGATCGCCACCACGATAGCTGATTGGCGTGCCGGCCTTCAGACCAAGTTCTTTCGCTGCCGATTCACAGACTTGACTCTGTACGGCAAAGGTCGGGACAATGTCAGGCAGGATGTCGTGAGGGAAGCCAAAGTAATCCATCAGCTTCTCGGAAGGTTTCTTCTCCACGAAGTCCCAAAGGATACCCTCACTCAGTCCGCCGATAGTGGTGTTTGGCTCGCCGCTGAGACGCATGGCGATATAGTCTCCGGGCAACATGATCTTATAGATATGGTCAAAGACATCCGGTTCGTTGTCCTTCACCCACGCCAGTTTGGCTGCCGTGAAGTTGCCGGGAGAGTTGAGTAGATGCTGGAGGCAGTAATCATTTCCGAGGTCGTTGAAGGCACGTTCTCCATAGGGAACGGCACGGGAGTCGCACCAGATGATGGCATCGCGCAAGGGTTTGAGTTCTTTGTCCACGACCACGAGGCCATGCATCTGATAAGAGATACCGATAGCTTTGATGTCTTCTCCTTTTGCACCTGTTTCAGCCATGATCTTCTGTAAAGCCAGTTTGGCATTGTCCCACCACATCTGTGGGTTTTGTTCTGCCCATCCCGGCTTGACAGCCTTGATAGGAGCTTCGTGTTCAGGGAAGAAGGCTGTGGCAGCCATTGCTCCTGTCTCAGCGTCGACAAGTGATGCTTTCACGCTGCTGGAGCCTACGTCGAATCCTAAAAGATATTGTTTGTTCATGATTCAGGTTGGTTATTATAGACCGGAGATGCTTCGGCCTTGTGTATTTGACTCGTTTTATGTGTGCAAAGATAACGATTTCAATTCAGTTACAAACGATTTTTTGTCCTTTTAACCTTGCTGCAGTGATAAAAGAAACAAATGATGAAGAATTTGATACAATAGCCTTTTCTCAATTCTATTTTTACTTATAAAATTTGCAGATGTGGTGGAAATAACGTACATTTGCACTAACGTATACACATTATATTATAATATGAAGGAATTTGTAATTTCTGAGGTAAAGGCTGAGACTGCTGTTTTGGTGGGACTTATCACCCCCCAGCAGGATGAGGCAAAGACCAAGGAATATCTCGACGAACTGGAATTTCTCGCCGACACAGCCGGTGCTGTCACCGTGAAGCGCTTTACGCAGCGTGTGGGCGGACCGAGTGCTGTCAGCTATGTGGGAAAGGGCAAGCTCGAGGAAATCAAGCAATATATCCACGACGAGGAAGAGAACGACCGTGAGATCGGTATGGTCATCTTTGATGATGAGCTCAGTGCCAAGCAGATCCGCAATATAGAAAACGAACTGCACGTGAAGATTCTCGACCGTACGTCGTTGATTCTCGACATCTTCGCTATGCGTGCGCAGACTGCCAACGCCAAGACGCAGGTGGAGTTGGCGCAATACCGTTATATGCTTCCGCGTTTGCAGCGACTGTGGACTCACTTGGAACGTCAGGGCGGTGGCTCCGGTTCCGGTGGTGGAAAAGGCTCAGTAGGACTGCGTGGACCGGGTGAGACCCAGCTCGAGATGGACCGCCGAATTATCCTCAACCGTATGAGCTTGCTGAAAAAGCGGTTGGAAGAGATCGACAAACAAAAGACCACACAGCGCAAAAACCGTGGACGGCTCATCCGTGTGGCTCTTGTGGGCTACACCAACGTCGGTAAGTCTACGATCATGAATTTGTTGGCCAAGAGTGAGGTCTTTGCTGAGAACAAGCTCTTCGCCACCCTCGACACTACTGTGCGAAAGGTTGTCATCGGCAACCTGCCGTTTCTGCTGGCCGACACCGTAGGGTTTATCCGCAAGCTGCCTACCGATTTGGTAGATTCCTTTAAGTCTACGCTCGACGAGGTGCGTGAAGCAGACCTGCTGGTTCACGTCGTTGACATCTCTCATCCCGACTTTGAGGAGCAGATAGAGGTGGTCAACCAGACGCTCAAGGAACTGGGATGCTCTGACAAGCCCACGATCATCGTGTTTAACAAGATCGACAATTACCACTGGGTAGAAAAAGATCCTGATGACCTTACCCCACCGACAAAGGAGAACCGCACACTCGACGATCTGAAGAAGACGTGGATGGCACGCTTAGGTGACGATTGTCTGTTTATCTCAGCGCGTGAGAAGCAAAACATCGACGAGATGCGCGACGTACTCTATAAGCGTGTGCGTGAGCTGCATGTGCAGAAATATCCTTATAACGACTTTCTCTATCCTGAGATGAGTGACGATTGATGGCATGTGTATCAGTCGTAGAATGGAAGGAAGAAGGATGGAAGATGAATCAACATTAAACGATCAACGAGCATGAGAACACTGTCAGATACAGAGATCACGATCCTTGAAGACCAAGGCTGTTGGGCTGAGGACTGGAGCAACATACAGGTCGACGAAGACTTCCAGCCTACGTTTCTGCGCCGTGTGATGTTCTATGGCAAGATTACGTTAGGCGTCTTCGAGACCAGCATCGAAGTGTCGAAGGATTTCTATAAGCATACGGGCATCTTCAATGCCACATTGCGCAATGTCACTATCGGCGACAACTGTCTGATAGAGAATGTAGGAAACTACATCAACAACTACACCATTGGCGATGGCTGCTACATCTCTAATATCAGTACTCTCGAAACAACCGAGGGTGCCACTTATGGCGAAGGCAATCTCATCTCCGTGCTCAACGAGGTCGGCGAGGGTAATGTGCTGCTCTTTGACCGCCTCAATAGTCAGGCTGCTGCCTTCATGGTGAAGCATGCCCACGACAAAGAGCTGAAGGACAGCCTGCGGCGGATGATACGCGAATACATCAGAGTGACATTGCCCGACCATGGTATTTTAGGCAATCGTGTGAAGATCATCAACACCAAGGAGATCACCAATACCATTATCGGTGACGACTGTGAGGTTAACGGTGCCTCCCGGCTGAGCGACTGTACGATTATCTCCACGCCACAGGCCAACGTATATATTGGTACAGGCGTCATCTGTGAGAACTCCATCATCAACTACGGATCCAGCATTATCAACTCTGTGAAGATGCAGGACTGCTTTGTTGGTGAGGCTTGTCAGCTGAGCAATGGCTTCACGGCCTCGGCAAGCGTATTTTTTGCCAACTGCTATATGAGCAACGGCGAGGCCTGCGCAGCCTTCTGTGGTCCGTTTACCGCCAGCCACCATAAGAGCAGTCTGCTCATCGGCGCGCAGTTTAGTTTCTACAATGCCGGTTCGGCTACCAATTTCTCCAACCATGCTTACAAGATGGGACCGATGCACTGGGGCGTTTTGGAACGTGGCACAAAGACGGCGAGTGGCGCTTATCTGCTCATGCCAGCTACCATTGGTGCCTTCAGCGTCTGCTTTGGCAAGCTCATGCATCATCCTGATACACGCAACCTTCCCTTCTCCTACCTCATTGCTTACGGCGATACGATGTATCTCTCGCCCGGCCGCAACATCACCACGGTAGGACTTTATCGCGACATACGCAAGTGGCCCAAGCGCGACATGCGCCCTGCCGGCGCTCAGCTGAGCATTGTCAACTTCGACTGGCTCTCGCCGTTCACCGTGCAGGAAATCGTCAAAGGCAAGAAGATCCTTGAGGACTTGCGCCAGGCTTCCGGCGAGGATGTGTCGAGCTACAACTTCCATGAATATGTCATCAAGAGCAGCTCACTGCAAAAAGGAATCAAATACTACGACGTCGCGCTGCGCATCTATATGGGTGCAGTGATCAAGCGTAGACTCAAAGAAGACTCGGAACTCGCTGCGCCGACGGCCGACACAGGTCTTGGCGACTGGGCGGATCTCTCCGGTTTGCTCTTGCCGGAATCGGAGGAACAGCGGCTTGTCGACGATATCAAGCAAGGCGTATTGGACACCGTGGACAAGGTCAACGAGCGTTTCCACGATATTCACAACCACTATCGCGACTATCAGTGGGCTTGGACCTACCGGCTGATACTCGACTATTACGGACTTTCGACTTTGACCTTAGAGGATGCGGCTCGCATCCACGACGACTATGTCCAGGCCCGGCGTGCTTGGATCGGTGAGATCAGGAAAGACGCGGAGAAAGAGTTCCGTATGGGCGACGTTGAGCAATCTGTTCTTGACAACTTCCTGAGCAGTCTCGACAAGGAAACTGACTATGAGGAGTAGGGGAGAGTCTGCCAAGACTCTGATGACCGGCAAGTAAGACACCGGTAAGAAATACTGAATACTGAGATTAATTAATAATATGAAGAATTGTAAGACTATCATGCTCTCAGCCCTCTCGCTGTTTGCCACAGCCACCTGGGCGCAGAGCTATCACTACGAGACCGTAAAGGGCGATCCGATGCAGACACGCATCTATACGCTCCCCAACGGTCTAAAAGTGTACACCAGCGTGAACAAGGAAAAGCCACGGCTGCAAACCTACATCGCCGTGCGCACCGGTTCACGCAACGACCCGAAGGAGACCACCGGTCTGGCTCACTATCTTGAGCACTTGATGTTCAAGGGCACGACCCACTTCGGCACATCAAATCTCGCTGCCGAGCAGCCACTTCTCGACTCCATCGAGAATCGTTTTGAGCAGTACCGCCACATTACCGACCCCGTAGCACGGAAGCGTTGGTACGAGAAAATCGATTCGCTCTCACAACTCGCTGCCAAGTACAACATCCCTAACGAGTACGATAAAATGATGGCATCCATCGGTTCTGAGGGCAGCAACGCTTACACGAGCAACGATGTCACCTGTTATCAGGAGGACATTCCCAACAATGAGATCGACACATGGGCAAAGATTCAGGCCGACCGCTTCCAGAACATGGTCATCCGTGGCTTCCACACGGAGCTGGAAGCAGTGTATGAGGAGTATAATATCGGTCTTGCCAATGACGGCAATAAGGAGTGGGTTGCACTCGGGAAGAAACTTTATCCCACGCATCCCTATGGTACACAGACAACTATCGGTACGCAGGAACACCTGAAGAATCCGAGTATTGTCAACATCAAGAACTATTTCCACCGCTACTATGTGCCCAACAACGTAGCTATCTGCCTGGCAGGTGACTTCGATCCCGACAAGGCCGTGGCCACCATCGACAAGTATTTCGGCTCCTGGAAACCAAGCACGACACTTTCACGACCCGAGTATGCGCCTGTCGCAGACCTGAAGCAGCACGTCGACACCACTGTTGTCGGACAGGAAGCCGAGAACGTGATACTCGGCTGGAAGTTTGACAAGGCCGCCTCTGACCAGTCCGACACGCTGAGCTTCATCTCTGATCTCCTTTCCAACGGCAAGGCCGGACTCATGGATGTCGACCTCAACCAACCGATGAAGGTGATGAGTGCCGGTACCGGCGTGGAAGGCTTGGCCGACTACACCACGTTCATCGCTGAGGGAGAGCCCAAGCAGGGACAGAAGCTCGAAGAGGTGCGTGACCTCATGCTTGCCGAGATAGAGAAACTCAAACGTGGAGAGTTTGACGAGAACCTGATGAAGGCTGTCCTTGCCAACAAGAAACTTAACATGCTGCGCGGCCTGAGCAGTAACCGCAACCGCACCGAGATGATGAAGGATGCCTTCATCAATGGCGAGAGCTGGCAGCATGTCGTGGGGCAGCTCGACCGTATGTCGAAGATCACCAAAGAGCAGATCGTGGACTTCGCTCGCCGTCACTTCCTTGACAACTATGTCTGTGTCTACAAGCGTCTCGGCAACGACACGACGATCCACAAGATTGAGAAGCCGCACATCACGCCGATACCCACGAACAACGACAAGCACAGCGACTTCCTCACCGCCGTTGTCAATAGCAAGCCGGAGCCTATCCAGCCACAGTTCATCGACTTCAACAAGGATCTCGCTAAGGGCAAGATGAAGAACGGCGCCGAGGTGCTCTACAAGCAGAACACTACTGACGACCTCTTCGACCTCTCGCTCGTCTTCCCTGTGGGCCGTGAGAACAGCAAGCAGTTGCAGGTTGCGGCTGACTATCTCGACTATGTCGGCACTGCCACCCGTTCGGCCAACGACATCAAGAAAGCCTTCTATCAGTTGGCTTGCGACTACAGCGTGAGTGTCAGCGATGACGAGACACGTGTGTCGCTGAGCGGACTCAACGAGAACATGCCCGCTGCACTGAAGCTCATGGGTGACTATATCAACCATGCCAAAGCCGACGCAGAGAGCTACAACAAGTTTGTCGGTTTGACGCTGAAGGCCCGCAACGATGCCAAGGGCAACCAGCGCACCTGCTTCTCAGCCCTGCGACAGTATGGCGAATACGGTCCTTACAACGGCTTCCGCAATAAGATGAGTGCTGATGAACTCCATAAGGCCAATCCTCAGCAACTGCTCGCTCAACTGAAAAATCTGGGTAAGTACACCTTATTATATTATGGTGCCACACCGATGAAGCAGTTGGAGGCTACCGTGGCAAAGAGCTATCCTTGCACGATGAAGACCACTTTGCCTGCAGCCCGCCGCTATACACGCACGACTACAACGCAGAACGAGGTGTGGATAGCACCCTATGACGCGAAGAACATCTACATGACGCAGTATCTCAACGAGAACAAGCAGTGGACACCCGAGCAGGCTCCTGTCAATGCGCTCTTCGGCGAGTACTTCGGCGGAGGCATGAATGCCATCGTCTTCCAGGAGTTGCGTGAAGCCCGCGGACTGGCTTACAGTGCCGGTGCATGGCTGACGACACCGGACCGCAAGGGCGACCCAGAGTGCTTCAACACGTATATCATCACGCAGAACGACAAGATGACGGACTGCGTCAAGGAGTTCAACCAGTTGCTCAACAACATGCCGGAACGTCAGGCAGGCCTCGACCTTGCTAAGCAAAGCCTGATGAAGAGCATCGCCACGGCCCGAACCACCAAGTTCTCTGTGCTCAATGCTTATCTTACCGCACGCAAACGTGGCCTCAACTACGACATCAACCGTGTCATCTACGACAAGTTGCCGTCGCTGACCATGGCAGATCTGGTGAAGTTCGCCAAGGAGAACATCTCGGACAAACCCTATCGCTACATCATCCTCGGCGATGAGAAAGAGCTCGACATGAATGCGCTGCAGAAGATAGGACCCGTCAAGAAACTCACGAAAGAAGACATCTTTGGATTCTAAATAATGTATAGTGTAGAGTGTATAAATAATAAATAATAAATAAATGCTTGGGGGTAGATAAGCCTTTCGCTGTTTGCATAAGGCTTTTCCCCCCATTGAAATGTGGCGTAAGTTCTATAGGCTTATCAATATAAAAGTAGAGATCTTATGACAGAATATAATGCCATATTGGAGAAAAGTAGACGATTTGCAGTGCGAATAGTGAAGCTTTACCGGTATTTGGATAAGACGAAGGTTCCAAGAGCGCTCTCTGATCAGATCTTAAGAAGTGGTACGAGTATAGGCGCGAATGCGGCAGAAGCTCATTTGGCACCGTCATCTACAGATTTCTACTGTAAGTTGGGAATATCTTTGAAGGAAGCAAAGGAAACAGAATATTGGTTGTACGTCTTGCATGGAGCCGATTTTATTGACGGCCGATCATACGAGAGTATCAATGATGACTGCGTGGAGATTCTCAAAATTCTTACGGCTATTCTTAAGAAACGACCAAATCGCACAGGCAAGGGTTAGTAGCTTGTTTCCCGCAAATCATTTATTTATTATTTATACACTATACATTATCCATTATACATTATCCATTATACATTGTACTTTATACATTATACATTATACATTAACATCTATAGATTATGGCAAAACCAGTAGATTTCAAGTACGCTCCCATGTTTCAGATGGGTGAGGACGATACCGAGTATCGCCTGCTCACCAAAGAGGGAGTGAGTACATCAACTTTTGAGGGCAAAGAGATCCTGAAGGTCACACCCGAGGCTCTGACCCTGTTGGCCCAGCAGGCCTTCCACGACGTGGAGTTCTGCCTGCGTCGCAAACACAACGAGCAAGTAGCTGCCATCCTCAGCGATCCTGAGGCTTCTGATAACGACCGCTATGTGGCTCTGACGCTTCTGCGCAATGCCGAGACAGCAGCCAAGGGCGTTCTGCCTTTCTGCCAGGATACCGGTACAGCGATCATCCACGGCGAGAAGGGACAGCAGGTTTGGGCCGACTTCGATGAGGAAGAGGCACTGTCACGCGGCGTATACAACACGTATACTCAGGACAATCTGCGCTACTCTCAGAATGCGCCCCTGACCATGTACGACGAGGTGAACACCAAGTGCAACCTGCCCGCACAGATCGACATCGAGGCTACCAAGGGTGCTGAGTACCGCTTTGTGATGGTTGCCAAAGGCGGTGGCTCTGCCAACAAGACCTATTTCTACCCGATGACCAAGGCTACGATTCAGAACGAGGGCACACTGCTGCCGTTCCTCGTGGAGAAGATGAAGAGCCTCGGCACAGCCGCTTGTCCTCCTTACCACATCTGCTTCGTCATTGGCGGCACATCGGCAGAGAAGAACCTGCTGACCGTGAAGCTCGGCTCTATCCACTATCTCGACAACCTGCCAACGACGGGCGATGAGACCGGGCGCGCCTTCCGCGACCTCGACCTCGAGGCCAAGCTGCTCGAAGAAGCTCATAAGATTGGCTTCGGCGCACAGTTCGGTGGTAAGTACTTCGCCCACGACGTGCGTGTGATCCGCCTGCCCCGTCACGGTGCCAGCTGCCCGATCGGTCTCGGCGTGAGCTGCTCTGCCGACCGCAACATCAAGGCAAAGATCAACAAGGACGGTATCTGGTTGGAGAAGATGGACACCAATCCCGGTAACCTCATCCCTGCTGAACTGCAGCAGCCGGGCGACAACGGCGGTATCACCATCAACCTCGACGAGGGCATGGACAAGGCGCGTGCCATCCTGACAAAGTATCCTGTCTCTACCCGTGTAAGCCTCACCGGCACCATCATCGTGGCTCGCGACATCGCTCACGCCAAGCTGAAAGCCCGTCTCGACAAGGGCGAGGAGCTGCCCGAGTACTTCAAGAACCATCCTGTGCTCTACGCTGGTCCGGCAAAGACTCCGGAAGGCTATCCTTGCGGTTCCATGGGTCCGACAACGTCCAACCGTATGGATCCGTATGTCGACGAGTTCCAGGCTCACGGTGGTTCCATGATCATGATTGGCAAGGGCAACCGCACGCAGGTCGTCACCGACGCCTGCAAGAAACACGGTGGCTTCTATCTGGGCACCATCGGCGGCGTGGCAGCTGTGCTGTCTCAGGATGCAATCAAGAGCATCGAGTGCGTGGAGTATCCCGAACTCGGCATGGAGGCTATCTGGAAGATCACTGTCAAGGACTTCCCCGCCTTCATTCTCGTGGATGACAAGGGCCATGACTTCTTCAAGGAGTTGAAACCCTGGACTTGCGGTGCTTGCAAATAACAGAATCTAAGCTGTTGAAATAGTAAGTCCGGAAGTGGCAATTGCTGCTTCCGGACTTTTTTCGTTGTTAATGATCACAAACTTAGTGTTCCAGCTTTTTTTATTGACATCTTGTCTATTTCACCTTTGCGCTGAGCGGCAGTCGGCTGGTGAGCGCTGATGTTGAGGCAGTGGGACGCAGGCGCAGGTCAAAGGTCGTCGACTTCTCGCCGGAGTATGACCTCCAGCGGAGCGTCAGTTTCACCTTGTCGCCGTGGACTCTCTTCAGCTCATTGAGGTTGAAAGCGATGAGCGCGTCACCCCAAGTGCCGTAGGTGTCGCCTTTGGCATCCTGACGAAGTACCAGATCGAAGGGATCGTTGGGGTTGGTACCTGTGACCAGATTGATGTAGTGCACCCGGCCACTGTTGCCCCAGCGCGTGCGGAAGCGGAGTGTCAGATAGCCATCCTCAGCCACGGTCACCCAGTCTTTGACGATTTCTATCGGGTCGTTGCCATAGGTCTTATCGTCGTCGTTGCCTGTCGTGACTACCGGCAGTTTTGTGCGGATGCTGTCGATCCAAACGATGTTCACGCGGTTGTCGGCGTTTGTTGTGGAGTTGGCTTTATAGCAGTTGACGAGCGCACGCACCTCTTTGTTGCCAAAGGGCGATTGCTGCATGTTGGCTGGCGTGAGCGTCGTGGAGTCGTCCAACTGCATGGTGAACGAGCCGTCGGCGGCCGGACGCACGGTCACGAGGGCATTGGGGAGGTAGCTGGGATAATAATAGTTGTCATCGTCATCGTTGCATGATTGGAGAGTGACGAGCCCGGCCAACAGTCCAAGGGCCAGGATTGCTTTCTTGAAATAGTGTTTCATGATCGTTTTCCTTTCTTGATATTCACTCGTAAAATAAAGGGAGAAAGGAAAACTTGCTTGCGTTTTACATTTTTTTGCTACCTTTGCAATTCATCAACAACAGCTATTCAACAAAAGCGAACCGCATTATGGGAAAAGTCATAGACAGGGAGAAGCGTACGATTGCGTTTATGATCCGGCTCTATTGCCGTCATCGTCTTCATCAGCAGGAGCCTTCCGAGGAATACCGTGCGCTGACCGACTATTGTCAGCACCGCCTGGATCATTGCCGATGGCAGGACGAGAAGCCGGCGTGCAAGCATTGTCCCTGTCACTGCTATGCGCCAGAGCAGCGTGAGCGTGTGCGGCAGATCATGCGGTGGACGGGTCCTCGTATGATTCTCTATGCGCCGTTGGAGGTGCTCCGCCATCTGCTCAACAAGGGATGAGCGTGTCGTGGTGGTCTACTTAGTGTCGTAGGTGCGGTAGACCATGTAGTCGCCGTCGGCCCGAAAGCTGACCTCACTGCCAGTGCATTCGTTGAGCGTGCCCTGCCACCATTCTTTGTAGGCATAGCTCTGCCAGCGCAGTCCGGTGCTTTCCAGCTTTGTGCAGGAGAAGTTGAAGATGCTCATCTGCTGACGCATAAAGGTGCTGAACACCATATTGCCGTTGGCGGGCGTGAACCAACCATAGTCGGTGTACATCTCCGGCAGGATGGCGAAGTCGCGCAGGTAGCGCATCATCAGTGCGATGTTGCCGAGAGTGTGGTCCTCGCGTTTGCCGGTAGCCCCCAGATAAGCCAGCCGTGGCTGTTGGTTCTCACCCTTTTCCTTTGTTGATGCTTTTATCAGACCGATGGCAAAGCGTGTTGCCTTGGTGAGGTCGTTATCCTCCTGTTCGCTGACTGCATGGAAAATGTCGGCATACTGCGCCTTGAGTCCGGCTGGCAGGCTGTCGCCGTCGCCCACACCAAAGAGTTTTCCTTCCGCTCTCAGTCTTTCTATTTCTTGTGGCTGGTGCTTGAAGAGTGTGAGCAGCGCGCCGTCGCAGCAGATCAGCCGCTGTGCCTGATGCAGAATACCCAATGGTATTTGATGAGTAGGAAAATCGCCGTCGGCAAGGATGACGGCAGAGAAATCATTCATGTTAGATCCTTTTCGTTGACATGCTTAATGACAGCTTATAGCAGCTTTCTTCCATTTGAAGTATCCGGCCACGGCGATGGCGACATAGAGAGCGTAGAGACCGGCGGTGAAGGGCAGCCCTTTGTAGACATAGAGGGCGGAGAGTTCAGCGTCGATGACAATCCACAGCAACCACTGCTCCACGTATTTGCGGGCGAGCCACCACAGTCCGATGAAGCTCAGCGCGTTGCCGAAAGAGTCGAGGACGGGCACGGTGGAGTTGGTGAAGCGGATGAGAATCCAGTAGACCAGTGCCCAGGCAGCGAAAAAGAGCAACAGAGAGGGAATAAGCAGACTGCGCTTGACGTGCGTGATGGGCATGTCGCCCTCGTGCTCTTGTCCGCGCTTCTTGCCCAACTTCCATACGAGCAGACCGTAGACGGCAGCTAAGGCGTAGTAGACCTGCATGCCGAAGTCGGCATAGAGTCCGGCGTCGAAATACACAAACATATAGACCACCGGCATGATGATGCCGGTGATCCATAGCCATATCGAGGCCTTGTACTCCTGATAGATATATACAAGGCCGATGATCGTTCCAAATAAATCCAGCATTAGAAGTTGATGCTCAGATGAGCCATCCAGTTAAACGGAGCCGAGGGCGCGAAGCCTGCCTCATAGAGGTCATCGGTGCAGTAAGCTTCGACATTGCCCTTGCTGTCCTTGCGGAACGAGGGGGCAGCCCAGCCGTTGTTGTCATATTTGGCGTTGAAGATGTTGTAAAGCGTCACGCCGAGGGTGATGTCCTTCAGTCCGAAGTGGGGCAGGGCGAAATGATAGCTCAGATCCACATTGGTGTTGAAGTGCTTCTTGAGGAACATATCCACGTTCCGGTCGAAGCTGCCATCGTTGTTGTAGTTCGTGTAGCTGTCAAAGTCAGTGTTGGTCAGATACTGTTTGCCGATATACTGGCTCTGGATGCTGGCGTTGAAACCAGCGTAGGTAAAGGTTAGGATGTTGTTGAAGATAAAGTCAGGGGAGAAGGCAGTGTGCGTGTCACCGAGGTTGACAGCCGATCCGTCGTCGAGTGTCACCGTCCAGTCCTTGCAGATGTTGTGCGAGAAGGTGGCGTTGGCATCCCAGCGGAACCAGCTGACGGGCTTCCAGGCAGCATCCAGCTCCACGCCTTCGCGATAAGATTTACCGCTGTTGTCGTTGCTGGCTTTCATCTCACCAATCTCATCGAGCTCACCGGTGAGCACATACTGATGGTTGTAGTACATGTAGTAGAGGTTCACGCCGGCGGAGAATACGGGACTCTCGTAGCGGTAGCCCAACTCCCAGTCCTGGAGCTTCTCGGCCTTCAGATGGTTGACGTAGTTGTTCTGATAGTCGTTGCGTGTCGGCTCCTTGTGGCTGATGGCGTAGCTGACATAGAAGCGGTTGTGGCTGTCGAGCTGATAGTTGAGTCCGGCTTTCGGGTTGAAGAAGTCAAAATCATCGTGGGCCCACAGCTTATTGTCAGGGTTGGCACCGTACCAGTCGCCCGGGTCTTGCAGACGGAAGCCCACATGACGGTATTGCAGGTCGACGTAGGCGTTGAGTCCCGGCAGGAATGTCCATGCAGCCTTGCCGTAGACATTGAAGTCGCTCTTCCAAGCCTCGTCGCGATAGTACTCAAAGTTGGGATACACAGTACGTGTCGGAGCGTAGGGCTTCGTGACGGTGCCGTTGGCATCTTTCAGCTTATTGCCGTCAGCATCCTTATACATATAATAAGGTGTAGCAGTTTCCCAGATGACTTTGCCGAAGTGCTTGCCGTCGTAGCGGTTCCATTCTGCTCCGAGCGTAGCCTTCAGGTCTTTCTTGTTGTCGTAGTTGATGCTGGCGATAGCTCCGTAGAAGTCATTGTCCATTTTCTTCTGGCGTACGAGGTCGCCCATGATGTGGGAGTAGTACGTTGTGCCGTTGCTGACGATGAAGTTGTTCTTGTCGTCGGTAGCCAGTCCGTAGTCGGCCCAAGCCTTGCCGTCCTTATACTCCTCGTAGTAGCCCTGGCCCTTGGTATAGTGCAGGGTAGCGTTGAGGCTCCACTTGTCGCCGAGCAGTTGGTTGAGGATGAGCTGATAGTTCTGCTGATGGTAGTTGTCGGTCTGACCGTCGTAGTACTGCATGTTGCCGTCCTGGTCCCAGTACACACCACAGGAGTTGTAGCGTCGTCCATAGAGGCTCTGCTCGTATTTCGAAGCGTAGTTCCAGGCATGGTAAGTACGTTCCGTGCCGTTGAAGGTAAGGAATTTCACCATCGTGTTGTCAGTGAAGTATCCGGCCTGGAGGAAGTAGGAGTTGAGTTTCGTCGAGGCGCGGTCGAGGTAACCTTTCGACCCGATGTTTGACAGTCGGCCCTGCACTCCCCAGTGTCCGCCAAGCAGACCGGTGCCAAAGCGCAGCGTCTCCTTGTGGCTATAGTACGAACCTGCACTGGCGTCGAGGCCGATATAGGGCTGAGTGCCGATGTTCTCGGTCTGCATGTTCAGCGTGGCACCGAAGGCACCGGAGCCGTTGGTCGAGGTACCTGCACCGCGCTGTATCTGCATGCTCTGCACCGAAGAGACGAAGTCGGCCATGTTGACGAAGTAGACCTGCGAGCTCTCTGCGTCGTTGACGGGCACACCGTTGGCAGTGATGTTGATACGGCTCGGGTCAATGCCACGCACGCGGATGGAGGTGTAGCCGATCCCGTTGCCGGCATCGGAGGTCGTGGTGACGGAGGGCGTCAGCGAGAGGATATACGGGATATCCTGCCCGAAGTTCACTTGTTTGATTTGTTTCTGTGTGAGCGTAGAGAAGGCCATAGGTGTCTTCTTGCCGGCGCGGGTGGAAGTCACCTGTACGCCTTGAAGCTCATACGTGCGGATGGAGTCTACCGGCTCATTGTCGGCAGCCCAAGAAGCAGTGGCGGCACAAGACAGTGCGACCATCATCAATAAGTGTTTATCCATGACTGTTTAAAAAATAAATTAGATGTTTTCTTTTTACCATGAGCACAATATCTATTAAAGAGGTGAAAAGAAAATCTCGTCCCTGCGTCGGCATTGTCCGTATCAGGTTCAACGGGTATGATCTCAGCGAGGGCAAACGCCCAGGCACCCCAATAATGCGTGTTGTGTGTGACAGCCTTGACTGCTTGACACACTGCAAAGTTACAAAGAAATCCGATAACGAGGAAACTTTTGCAAAAAAATGTTGCAAGAACGTTAAGAGTCCTACTTTTTGATGGCCGCATCGATTGTTGAATAAACTGACATTTTAGAGGCCTTATTTTGCCGTTCTTTGCCAGCAAAAGGTCTCTTGCCCGATTTCGTGCAATTTTTGAACATTTTCTTAAATCACTGATTAACAGACAGATAAGTTTTAGACCGTTTTCAAGCTCTTGTCAAAGTACCTTTTTGATGAAAAATTCTCTAGAGAATTTTTCATCATCTCGGTTGTTTCATCTCATAAAACCACCTTTTTGTGTCACTAAAATCAGTATTTTTACTTAGTCATCTCACTGTTTTGTTGATTTCATGCTACTATTTCCCTGTTTCCATCTCACTTTTTTCTCAAAAAGCCTTTGCCGCACTCTCTAGATTGAAACTTTTCGCGGACATGTTTTTGTCAGTGTTTTTCACGATACCAAGACTTAGACTATACGTTTAATAGGAATTGTTTTTTACATGAATGTCCATGAATGAACCACGAATTTTCATAAATTTGATCTTTTGCGAACGGTTCTTCCATTCCGAATGGAAGAAATCTCCCATTCGGAATGGAAGAAGTTGAGGTCTGTTTTTGAGCAATCCTTGCTGTCAAGGCCGGAAGTTGGTATTTCCTTACAGCCTTCCTCATAACGGCTATTCAGCAGGAGCGGCCGGTGCTATTCTTCATGGCTGCACGACAACGGTTTCAAGTTGCAACTGATCCCTTTTATGGAATTGAAACTCTTGCTTGCGTCCTAAATTTCCTCATAAGTAGGGATTGTGAATATCCGTGAAAAGCCGTAACTTTGCAGTCGTAAATCAGAATCACACAACTAAATCATAAAAAGACACTAAGGACAATGAAGAAACTGTTTACCCTCATGCTGCTCTTCATGGCAGCCGTGATGACAACCGCCACATTCACTTCTTGTGGCGACGATGATGATGACAACACTCCGTCAGTGGCCGGTAGTTATACAGGCAAGGACGAGCTCGACTTCTCTGTCATGGGACAGAGCTACAAGCAGTCCAATACGGCAGACGTGAACTATGTCATCAACCAAAATAACGACGGCTCTATCAGTGTAGTCATACCGGAGGAGACTTTCGACTTTACGGCTCAAAAGATGGGCAACATTGTGCAGGGAACCTATTCTGTGACCAATATCCCTTACGACAAGGCTAAGAATGTTTACTACCTCGACTATAGCAATAAGGTCAGTGCTGATGTCCTTGTCTATGGTAATAAGAAAAACTATACTGTCACAGAGGGAAAGATTACGGTGAGCTTCAGCGGCAACAAGGTCACGGTGGTCAACGTTCATAAGTTCGGAAACATGCCCATGGGTATGACCGGCACCTTCGTCGGTACGCGCAAATAATCTCATTATTATATATAGTGAACCACATCAACCGACTTTTAATATATTTCCTCGCAGGGTGCTTCCTTTCAATGGCGGCATCCTGCGAAGGTGTCTTTGGCGGTATCTACGACGAAGACCGGGGAGACGAGACCGGCGTGAAGCCCGGACAGCTCTATATCGACGCCACCAGCTGGAACGACTGGTACTACATTGACCTCGACTCGCTCGTAGATCTGATTGACAAAGGCGATGCCGCAGCCTTGCAGCAGGCGCAGACCAAGTTCACCCCATGGCCTATCCCGCAGACCGAGAACGCCGACGCCGCCCGCGACAGCAGCGGCATGTACATCTACTGGTTCGACATCTTCGGCAAGGGTATGTCCAACTATGAGCGTCGCGGCTACAAGCCTACGGCTCCGCAGCCCGAGCCCGAGCACTGGACCTTTGCCGTGCACCGCGACAACGTGCGCACCAATGGCGGCAGTGCCTACGAGACAGCTTACAACTCGATGGATGAGGTGCCCGACTCTGCACAGGCCTTTGCCGATAAGACGTTTACGCCCGACACGTGGTCGGAGCGCGACGTGTGGGTAGACCGCAAGGAGATGCTCAACTGCATCATGGGCAACCAGGGTATCAAGATCAATCAGGTGCTGTCCTCCTGGCTCGTCTTCAACATACCTCCCATCCCGCCCACTTATACGTTCAACAACCACGTGTTCATTTTACGCACGAAAGACGGGGAGTACTTCGCACTGCAATTAGCAAACTACACGGACACGAAGGGCACCACGTGCTACCTGACCATCAATTATAGAAAAATAGCATTATGAGCCATACCTCCCTTTTCACGACGCTCGCCCTCGCTGCGCTCCCATTAGGCACCTTCGCTGTGGAGCCTGCCGACTCGTTGCTCACCGGCAACGACCTGGAGCAGGTCGTTGTCACCGGCACACGCTCTCCCAAACTGCTCATGGAGACGCCTGTGCTCACGCAGGTCATCAGCCACGCCGACATAGAGAAGGCCGATGCCACCAACCTCAAGGACTTGCTCCAACAGGTGATGCCGGGAGTGGAATTCTCCTTTGCTCAAAACCAGATGGTTCACCTCAATTTCTCGGGCTTCGGCGGACAGAGCGTACTTATCCTTGTCGACGGTGAGCGTCTCGCGGGAGAGACAATGGACGACGTGGACTTCACGCGCTTGTCGATGGACAACGTCGACCACATCGAGATCGTCAAGGGAGCTGCATCGGCACTCTATGGCAGCAATGCCAACGGTGGCGTCATCAACATTATCACCAAGGAAGCAGTAAAAAAATACAGTGCTACGCTTGACGCGCGCCTGGCCAAACATAACGAGCAACGCTATGGACTGGCACTGCAAGGCGGTGGCAGCCGGTGGAGCAATGCGTTCAACATGAACCATACGACACAGGACAACTATGACGTGCACAGCGATGACGGGGCGGTGGCACGAACCATCACTACCATCTTCGGGGACCATACTTGGAACTTTGCCGACAAAGCTATATGGCAACCGTCGGACAAGTTGAAGCTCACGGGGCGCGGCGGCTATTTCTTCCGTCAGGTGAAACGCAGTGAGGAGTCGCCCGAGCGCTATCGTGACTTCAGTGCAGGTGGCAAGGCTCAGTGGACGCTCTCTGACAATGATGTCTTGGAAGGGTCGTACAGCTTCGACCAGTACGACAAGTCGATATGGCTGCGTCGGCAGAAGCTCGACATGCGCAGCTATTCCAATGTGCAGAACAGTGTGCGTCTGCTTTATAACCATACCTTTGGCGACAACGTGCTCACGGCCGGAGCCGACTACCTCTACGACTATCTCAACAATACCAAGCTCGATGCCGCACACCGTCAGCAGAGTGTCGACGCCTTCGCGCAGTTCGATTGGAAACTTAACAGTCGGTGGGAGTTTGTGGGTGCGCTGCGCTATGACTATTTCTCGGATCATCATATCCAGCGTCTCACACCGAAGTTCAGTGTGCGCCATACGCCTATCGACCATCTCAACGTGCGCTTCGGCTATGGCATGGGCTTCCGTGCGCCTACGCTGAAAGAGAAATACTACGATTTCGATATGATAGGTATTTGGACGATCACCGGCAATCCATTGCTCAAGCCTGAGGTGAGCCATAACTTCAATCTCAGTGTGGAATATGTCAAGGGCAACTATGGTTTTGTGGTGGCAGGATACTGCAACCGTGTGACCAATAAGATTACGTCGGGAAATCCTTATTACGCCAGTGCTACGGAGACTATGCCCCGGCTGCCCTATGTCAACATCGACCGGCTGTATGTGGCCGGTTTTGAGGCCACGGCGCGTGCGCGGTGGAGTTGTGGCGTTGATGCCCGGCTGTCCTATGCCTTTGTCGATGAGCAGGCAGGGCACAAGGATGGGCAGAAGCTTGCCTGTCCGTATCTCCCAGCTCGCAAGCATACTCTGACGGCACATGCCGACTGGACTCATCGCTTCTCTACGCTGTTGGATGGAATGGTGGCTCTTGACGGTCGCTTCCTGTCAGGTATCGACAACCAAGAGTTTAAAAACTATTATAAGGTGGAAGAAGGAACCATTACAGTGCATTATCCGGCTTATACGCTGTGGAAGTTATCGGCACAAATGAGCATTGGCAAACATCTGAAGCTGACCTTTGCCGTCGACAACCTGCTGAACTATCGTCCGAAATACTACTATCTCAACAGTCCGGTTGTTGATGGCACGAATGTGATGGTGGAGTGCAAGATCAGACTATAAGCCTCACCCCCCGCCCCCTCTCCAAGGGAGAGGGGGCGGGGGGTGAGGCCGTTTGTTTAGTCGTCAAGTGACTTTAGCCATTTCTCTCCACTCTTTGTGTGAAGCCAAATGGCGAAGAGAATGGCAACGATACCAGTTCCTCCCAATACGATAATAAGTCCGTCAAGTCCTTGTATCATAGTTTTATTTCTTTAATATATAATTTGCCACGTAAGCTATTGCTATTGTAGTAACTAATCCAACGATAAACAAACTGAGGAAAGTTGATGTTTTGACATTAGCCATGAAGTACGTCACTACTGCTCCCACAACCATCGCTGTGAAGCAGGTCTGAGCCAGATTGTAGAGGAATTTGCCAAGTGCCTCCCGTCTGCTCTTCTCCCGTTCTCTGTCTTCTTTCAATGTCATACCGCAAAGATAAGACTTTTTATCCAAACGCGCAACTATTGAAGAGATTATTTGCCGTTTGGATATTTTTCGCTATCTTTGTGGAAAAATAAGCTAAAGCAATGATAGAGAACATCGTTTTTGACTATGGTGGCGTGCTGGTGCAGTACGACTTTGTGGCTTTCTTCGGCAAGTTGTTGGGAAGTCGGGAACGAGGACAGTGGTTCATGGACCACGTGCTGCCGGAAGAGGTGGGCGCGGCCATGGACCGGGAATTGCATTCTTTCGACCATTATATCCGTCAGCAGCAGGAGCGATGGCCAGAATATGCCGATGCGCTCAGCTATTTTGCCGGTCACTACACCGATGTCTTCACCGTGGAGACACCCGGTATCCGCGACCTCATCCAACTCTTGAAAGATCGTGACTTCCACGTTTATGGACTGAGCAACTGGTCGAGCAAGCTGAGTGAGGTGAAAGAGAGATATAGTGTCTTTGAGCTTATCACCGACGAGTTGGTGTCCAAGGATGTGCATCTGCTCAAACCTGATCCAGCCATCTACCGGGCTTTCCTTGATAAATTCCACCTCAAGGCAGATACATGTCTGTTTCTCGACGATAAGGAAGAGAACATAGAAGGCTGCCGTCTGGTAGGGATGCAGGGCATCCGCTTTGATCGAGAGCATCCTGAAAAGACCATCCGTGAAGTAAAGAAGTCGTTAGGGGTGGAAGCGTAGTCACTCGCTCCTTGGTCTTAATAGTATCTCTTCGCTATGCTCTTGATGACACTGCGGTTGGGCACTGTGGCGCCTTTGGCGTTACAGGTGAGCAGCATCTCGGGAGCGTAGAAGTCACAGCCGCGGCAGTTGTCGGGACTGTCGAAAACGTTGCAGGCCAGTTCGCGCTGCACGGCGAGTAAAGCATTGGCGGGATAGGAGGCACGATGGCGGATATAAGCCCAAACGAGTTCGGTAAGGTCATGGATGTAGCTCTTGATGTCCTTGTTGATTCTGATGTTCATTTTCATGTTCATTCCTTTCTGTTAGAGGTTGTCTTTGCATCACTAATGAGGGTTGACCAGAGGTTTTCCTTGTAGAATGCAATGCAAAGATAGGACTTTCGTGGCTATATGTAGTCGTTAGTAGCGATAGTTTAACGATGTTTGCCGTTCTGTAGGCAATTTATGTTATAACGGCGGGGAATAGGTTAATTTTGACATTCCCCACGGTTATAGCTTTGCAGACTACCTCGTCTTCTTGATAGGCAGCTGATAGAGGATCTTGCCGTCTTTGTTGATGGCTGAGAGTGTCAGCTGCTGTTTGTCGGCGCTGATGATGGTGAAGCCTGTAGAGGGATCGCACCACTGTGTGCCGTCGGTGGCACTCACCTTACGGGAGAGCGCGGCGGCGGAGTTCACCCAATAGACAATGGGATCGCCCGGTTTCTTGATGTATTGGAAGTTGTGGATGTGACCGCAGCCGTAGACGGCAACGTTGCTGTGACGGTGGAGCACGGAAAGCAAATATTTCATCATAATGTATAATGTATAGTGTATAATGTATAATGTATAGTGTATAGTGTATAATGTATAGTGTATAATGTATAGTGGATAACTTAACTCCTAACTCCTAATTTCTAACTTCTAACTATAAGCTGACCCTTACGCCCACAAGAAATGTGCGGCCATAGCGGTAGCTGCCCACAAGGGTGCGGTCAGAAGGCTGGCCGGGAATGCCACTATTGAACTCATTGGTAGTCTTCAAGTAGCGCTCTCGTTTGGCGTTGAGCAGGTTGTTGGCTTTAAGGAAGATGGCCAGACCGTTCTTGAAACGCTTCTCACCGCTGAGGTCGAGGGTGAAGAAGTGACGTTCCCATTCGTCAGAGTCGAGGTAGGGCGAGACAAGTACAAGGCGCGTGCCTGTGTAGGAAGCAGCGAGCTGACCATTCCAACCGTGGTTGGTATCCTTATATAATAAGGAGACCTTGGCGCTTAGGTTTGTAACCGATGTAGTTGACAATAATGGTGACGGCACCCTGGTCGGGCAGGTCCTTCAACGTGAAGGTGCCGTCCAGGCCAGTGGTCGTCATGTTATCCTGTCTACCTTTTACCTGGACTACGGAGCCGATGAGTGTCTCGCCCGTCTTCTTGTCTTTGACCACGCCATCAATGGGACCGGCCAGACAAGCGGGGAGGAAGGAAGCACTCAACGCCGCCGTCAGAATAAGTTTTTTCATACTTGAATGGAGATGAGAATTATATTCGACTGCAAAGGTAGATATTACTTATTGCAATACTGTTACAGATGTGATAACATGGAATGACAAGTAAGGGAAAAGGAATAAATGGTATTAGAAAACAGACGTAGAGAAAAAGGCAGAAGAAAGGTTGATAGGTTAAAAGCATCAATTCGTTTGCTGATGTGCGGAAAAGGTGCTATCTTTGTCTGATGATGAGCAATGAACTAAATCTACGAAAGATCATCCATGTCGACATGGATGCCTTCTTTGCCAGCGTGGAGCAAAGAGACCATCCGGAGTGGCGTGGCAAGCCGCTGGCTGTCGGGCATGACAGTACAAGAGGTGTGGTGGCCACGGCGAGCTATGAGGCACGCAAATATGGCGTACACTCCGCAATGTCTATCCAGGTGGCCAAGCGTCAGTGTCCCGATCTCATCATTGCTCCGGGACGCTATGAGGTCTACCGCGAGGTCTCGGCATCTATTCATCGCATCTTTCACGATTACACCGACTTGGTTGAGCCTATCTCGCTTGATGAGGCTTTCCTTGATGTCACACATAATAAAAAGGACATGGACTTGGCAGTGAACATCGCCAAGGAAATCAAGCAGCGTATCCATGAGGAAACGGGACTGACGGCCTCGGCTGGTGTGTCATACAATAAGTTCCTGGCTAAGATAGCGTCGGACTATCGTAAGCCCGACGGACTCTTTGTCATCCATCCCGACCGGGCACTGGACTTCATAGCCACGCTTCCCGTTGAGGATTTTTGGGGCGTGGGCAGCAAAACGGCCGAGCGCATGCACAGTCTGGGTATCTATAATGGTGCGCAGCTACGTAGCATTTCATTGGGTTATCTTCTTCATACTTTTGGTAAGGCGGGACGGGCTTTCTATGATTTCGCCCGTGGCATTGACGAACGGCCAGTAGTCTCAGAGCGCATCCGTAAGTCAGTGGGCTGTGAGCACACGTTCTCACAAGACATTTGTCTGAAGTCTGCGGTGATCATCGAATTGTACCATGTGACGTTGGAGCTTGTCGAGCGGCTGCAATCGTCTCAATTCAGAGGACACACGCTGACGCTGAAAGTAAAGTACGGCGACTTTACCACTATTTCACGCAGCATCACGCAGGCGAAAGTCTTGCGTACCAAAGACGACATCCTGCCGTTAGCCAAGAAACTGATGAGCCGTGTGGACTACGATGCCAATCGTCCAATCCGCCTGATCGGTCTTGCAGTCGTCAATCCCCATGCGGGCGAATATCGTGAGAAAGACCGGTGGATAGAGCTCGATATAGACTTTTAATAAGAGACAGAGCAACAAAGGAAGATAAATAAATCCGTGTTCCTTTGTTGCCCTGTCTTCTTTCAGAAATAAGTTTGTGTTTCTATGTTACTCTGTCTTCATTCAGAAATAAGTTTGTTTTTTTGTTACTCTGTCTTCTTTATGGGCTCATCAATCTCACGAATGTACGCCCGATGCCTTCTGTGTTGTTCGGCTTCGAGATATTGCCACTGGTCGAGAACACCATGGTTAGTCTCCATCTGTGGCATGGCCTCGGCCCATTTGAATCCATAGTGACGGTACCAGCTGATGAGGTCGTTGAAGATAAGAGCGTTGGCACCTTTCATTCGGTATTCGGGCAGCACGGCAATGAGTAGCAGGTCGACGGTATCGGTCTTGTGCCATTTCATCACACGCAGCAACTGCCACCAGCCCATTGGCAAGAGACGTCCGTCGCGTGTGTGCTGTAGAGCACGGGAGAAAGAAGGAAACGACACGCCGAAGCCTACCATGCGGTCGTTGTCATTGGCATCAACCACGCAGGTGACCAAGTTGAGGTCAGCACGGCGGATGTAATCGTTGACCAAACGCGAGATCTGATCGTCGGAAAGATGGGAGAAGCCATATAGACCATCGTAGGTGCGGTTGACGATGTCGAAGAGTTCTTTACCTTTGCCTCGCTTCACGAAATCGAGTACACCGTATTTGCGTACTTGCAGGTTGTAGCGCTTCTGTACCAACTCCGCTGTAAGCGCAAACTTACGGGGCGTCACCTCCGGCACCTTCACCCGGCATTCCAACCAGTCGTTGTCTTTGCGGAACCCGAGCTGATCCATGAAACGGGGGTAGTACTCATTATTGTAATTAATATATAAGGTAGAGAGGCGGTCAAAGCCTTCGACCATCATACCCTCGCGGTCCATGTCCTCAAAGCCAAAGGGACCTCCGATGCAGTCCATACCTTTGTCTTTTCCCCAATGGGCTACGGTGTCGAGCAAAGCACGGCATACGTCGATGTCGTCGATGAAGTCGAACCAGCCGAAGCGCACCATCCGCTTGTTCCACCGCTCATTGGCCCGATGGTTGATCATGGCTGCCACGCGCCCCACGACCTTTCCGTCGCGATAAGCCAGGAAATAGTCGGCTTCACAAAATTCAAAGGCCGGGTTTTTGTCCTTGCGCAACGTTTTCATCTCCTCACCATATAGATAAGGTACGGCACACGGATTGTCGCGGTAGAGATCGTAGAAGAATTGAATAAAAGTTTTCAGTTCACTAAGCGTCTCTACCTTTCTTATTTCTATTTTACTCATTACTTACTGGTTTACATGAAGCCCTGATGACGCAGAGCTTTCTTCAGCCCCTCGCTCATGGCCTCGCAGTCTTTTGCGGTATAGCGGATGTCGGTGAACACTTGTGCGAGTGTCTCGGTGTGGTTGATCTCCACATACTGCTTGTTCTCCGGAAGATTTTCTTTCGGACCATAGATGTCGTCAATCTGCTGCGACGTGTAGTCGTGATAAACCTCTTCGTGGACGATGCCGTTAAGAGGCAAGCGGTCGCTCTGTGCCGGATTCTCATCGGGCCAGCCCAACGTAATAGTTGCAATGGGGAATACCAAAGGCGGCAACTCTAACAGATCGATGATAGCTTGTGGCTGGTAGATGGTCGTACCCAAGAAACAAGTGCCCAGTCCGGCTTCTTCGGCCAGATTGCAGAATGTCTGGCAATAGAGCAGAGCGTCGGTAGCAGCGTTGACAAAGCTCAGCAGGTTGTCGTAGCCGGGATGACCTTTGCGCTGTTCGCCCCAAAGCGTCGTGCGGCGATAGTCGGCGCAGAACGTCAGCACTACGGGAGCTCCCGTCACCATCGGTTGACCAAAGTGTGCGGGTGCCAAGCGCTCCTTCATCTTCGGGTCGCGTGTGACGATGACGCTGTAGAGTTGCAGGTTGCCCATCGTGGGCGTGCGCTCAGCCTGCTCAAACAGACGATGCAACAGATGCTCGTCCACCTCTTTATCTTGGTACTTTCTAATACTTCTACGATGTATTAAGCTTTCCATTTCTTGTTCAATTTAGTAATTGCAAAGATAGGGAAAAATTCCAAAAGGGAAAAGTTTTCTCCTAAATATCTTTAGAAAGTTGATAGAATATGAGAAAACTTTTGTAGTTTTGCAGTCTACATTTAAAAGCAAATAATTCATCAACACAATCATGCAGCCCCCAGTCCGAAAGGATTGACATAAGGGGTTATCAACCAATGGAAAACAAACAGACATACACTTACGAAGAGGCTTACGAGGCCTCTTTGCAGTACTTCGGCGGCGACGAGTTGGCGGCACGTGTGTGGGTCAACAAGTACGCCATGAAGGACAGCTTCGGCAATATCTTTGAGAAAAGCCCGGAGCAGATGCACTGGCGTATTGCCAACGAGATTGCGCGCATCGAGAAGAAGTATCCTAATCCGCTCTCTGCCCAACAGGTCTTCGACGTGCTCGATCACTTCCGCTACATCGTGCCGGCAGGTAGCCCGATGACGGGTATCGGCAATGATCACCAGGTAGCATCACTGAGCAACTGCTTTGTCATCGGTCTTGATGGCAATGCTGACAGCTATGGTGCTATTATGAAAATCGACGAGGAGCAGGTGCAACTGATGAAGCGTCGTGGCGGTGTAGGCCATGACATGAGTCAGATTCGTCCGAAAGGCAGCCCTGTGAACAACTCCGCACTGACCTCTACCGGCTTGGTGCCATTCATGGAGCGCTACAGCAACTCCACACGTGAGGTGGCTCAGGACGGCCGGCGTGGTGCGCTCATGCTCAGTGTGAGCATCAAGCATCCCGACTCTGAGGCTTTCATCGATGCTAAGATGACAGAGGGAAAAGTCACCGGTGCCAATGTCAGCGTGCGCATTGACGACGCATTCATGCAGGCTGCCGTAGACGACAAGCCCTACACTCAGCAGTTCCCAATCGACAGCGATCAACCGATGGTAAGCAAGGAGATCTCTGCCCGCAAGCTGTGGGAGAAGATCGTGCACAACGCATGGAAGAGTGCTGAGCCCGGCGTGCTGTTTTGGGACACAATTATCCGCGAAAGCATTCCTGACTGCTATGCCGACCTCGGCTTCAAGACGGTGAGCACCAACCCTTGCGGAGAGATTCCACTCTGCCCTTATGACAGTTGCCGTCTGCTGAGCATCAATCTCTACAGCTATGTCGAGCATCCTTTCACCAAGGAGGCTAAGTTCGACTTCGATAAGTTCAGCCGTCACGTACAACTTGCGCAGCGCATCATGGACGACATCGTGGACTTGGAGATGGAGAAGATCGACAAGATCATGGACAAGATCCGTCGTGATCCTCAGAGCGAGGACGTGAAACATACAGAGTATCATCTTTGGGAGAAGATCAAGGAAAAGAGTGGCAAGGGCCGCCGTACAGGTGTCGGCATCACCGCCGAGGGCGATATGCTGGCAGCCATGGGTTTGCGCTATGGCACACAGGAGGCTACAGACTTTGCCGTGAGCGTACATCGTGATCTGGCCATCAATGCTTATCGTTCTTCTGTGAAGATGGCTGAGGAGCGTGGCGCGTTCAGCATCTATGACGCAGACCGAGAGAAGAACAATCCGTTTATCCTTCGCTTGAAGGATGCCGATCCTAAACTCTATGAGGACATGGTGAAGCATGGCCGCCGCAACATCGCCTGCCTGACAATCGCTCCAACAGGTACTACTTCGCTGATGACGCAGACCACGAGTGGTATCGAGCCCGTGTTCATGCCCGTCTACAAGCGTCGCCGCAAGGTCAATCCCAATGATGCTGACGTGCATGTGGACTTTGTCGATGAGGTCGGTGACTCTTTTGAGGAGTACATCGTTTACCACCGCAAGTTCCTCGAATGGATGAAGGTCAACGGTATCGACACCGAGAAGAAATATAGCCAGGAAGAGATCGACGAGCTCGTCGCCCGCTCTCCTTATTATAAAGCTACCGCCAACGACGTGGACTGGCTGATGAAGGTGCGTATGCAGGGCGCTATTCAGAAGTGGGTGGACCACAGCATCTCAGTGACGGTCAACCTGCCTAACAATGTCGACGAGGCGCTTGTCAACAAGCTCTACGTCGAGGCTTGGCGCTCAGGCTGCAAGGGCTGTACCATCTACCGCGACGGCAGCCGCTCAGGCGTGATGATCGCTGTGTCGAAGAAAGACAAGAAAGAAAAGAAAGACGCAGACCATAAGGAGTCACCGGAGCCTGTTACCGCACCGTCGATTCCGCGTCCTTCTGTGCAGGAGGTTCGCCCGAAGGAGCTCGACTGCGATGTAGTGCGCTTCCAGAACAACCGTGAGAAGTGGGTGGCCTTCGTCGGATTGCTCGACGGTTATCCTTACGAGATCTTCACCGGTTTGCAGGACGACGACGAGGGCATTGTGTTGCCGAAGAGCGTCACCAAGGGTAAGATCATCAAGCAGACCAACCCCGACGGTACGCATCGCTATGACTTCCAGTTTGAGAACAAGCGTGGCTACAAGACCACGGTGGAAGGACTGAGCGAGAAGTTCAATCCGGAATACTGGAACTATGCCAAGTTGATCTCCGGCGTGCTGCGCTATCGTATGCCTATCGACCATGTCATCAAGCTCGTTGGCTCTTTGCAGCTCAAAGACGAGAGCATCAACACATGGAAGAATGGTGTGGAGCGCGCACTGAAGAAGTATATCACTGACGGTACCAAGGCTGTAGGCCAGAAGTGCCCCGTCTGCGGTCAGGAGACACTCGTCTACCAGGAGGGCTGCCTCATCTGCACCAACTGCGGTGCCAGCCGTTGTGGATAATCGCGCTTTAGGTTTGACGTATGAAATGCGAATCAAGCTATATCCTCTTACGTTCCCTGCGTTTTCATGCCTTTCACGGTGTGGAGGCGCAGGAGCGTCTTGTTGGCAACGACTATGAAGTCAGCCTCAGACTGAAGGCTGATGTGTGCCGTGCCGTAGAGAGCGACCAGGTGGCGGACACCATCAACTATGCTGAAGTGTATCAGCTGGTGGCCAAGACAATGTCCGAACCTGTGGATCTTGTGGAGCATCTTGCCGGAGTGATCGGTGAGCGACTGTTTCAGCGTTGGCCTCAGATCGAGGCGATAGATGTGACAGTCATCAAGCTCAATCCTCCCATGGGTGCTGATTGTCAGGGTGCCGGCATCGAGCTGCATCTGACCAATCGCTAAGCACTTGCATCATTAATAAATAATAAAACTCATTGCTTCTTTTCAGTTCCCTAATGTAAAATCCGTAACTTTGCATAAAATTGATACAAGTTCACGCTTGTTGGTACTGCAAAGGTAAGAATCATCGATATGTTGAAAAGGATACTTCTCATAATTCCTGTTTTCTTCTTTTTCGCACTTGTGACTGCAAGTGCAGCCTCCCGCTTTACGCTTGTCGTTGATGCCGGTCATGGTGGCAACGACTTCGGTGCTCCCGGTGCAGTGTCCAATGAGAAAAACCTGACGCTGAAATATGCCTTGGCGTTTGGTCGCTTTGTGGAGAGCCATTGCCCCGATGTGCGCGTCATCTACACGCGCAAGACCGATGTCTTCATTCCTCTTCATGAGCGTGCCGACATTGCCAACCGCAACAAAGCCGACCTCTTCATCTCCATTCATATCAATGCAGTGGACGGCTCACACACAGCTCACGGCTTCCAAAGCTATACTCTCGGGCGTGGAGAGCGTTCCGGCGACCGCGGAATCCGTGAGAACCTCGACGTGGCTAAGCGTGAGAACTCTGTGATCTTCCTTGAGAAAGACTACCAAAAGAAATACAGCGGACTGGACATGAACTCAGCAGAAGGCGACATCATGTTTGAGTTTATCGCTGACAACAACCGGCAGCGCAGTGTGGAGCTTTCCCGTCTGATGCAGCACTGCGTCTGTCAGGCTACGGGAAGACAGGACGGTGGCTCGCATCAAAACAATCTTGCTGTGCTCCGGCTCACTTCCATGCCTGCCATCCTTTTGGAGTTGGGCTTCATCTCTACGCCCGATGAGGAGCAGTTTATGAATTCCGACTCAGCAGTGGACCTCTATACCAAAGGCATCTACAATGCTTTTATCACCTATAAGAATAAGTACGACACCCAGTCGACATTGCCTTATCAGAACCGTGTGATTGAGGTCAGTGCACCTTCCAACAACAATACGGATGATGACCAGCCTGTTATCGACGACCGTCGAAGCAACAGGACGACAAGGACAAGCGTTCAAAGAAAGTCTGTTGCAGGGAAGGGAAGCAACGATACTCCGCAACAAAACAGCAATACTCCGCAAAAACGTGAAGTTGCTTCACCCAAGGCTACGAGCAAGAATAAAGCAAAGTCCGACAAAGCTGTCAAGGCTGAGAAGCAAGTAAAGAAAGACAACGACAAGAAAATTGTCAGTCAGCAGGCTGCTCATGCTCCGGTATTCAAGATTCAGATACTCCAAGGATCCTATAAGTTGCGCGACAACGACCGTCAGTTCAAAGAGCTCACAGGCATCGAGCGGATGGCGGACGGCGATAAATGGAAATACTTCTACGGTAGCAGTACCGACTACAATGCTGTCAACCGCTCCCGCAAGGAGATTCTCGACAAGTTCCCCGGCGCGTTCATCGTAGCCTATAAAGACGGCAAGCAGATGGATGTCAACGAGGCGATCAAGGAGTTCCTCTCAAATAAACGAAAGAAATAAAAATCATACGCACATGAAGTTTTTCACCAATGAAGTCAAGATTGCCCTTGTGGCCATCGTAGGTATAGCGCTGCTGTTCTTCGGCATGAATTTCCTGAAAGGCATGTCGGTGTTCTCCAGCGACAAGTCCTACTATATCAAGTTTAAGGACATCAGCGGCCTGTCACGCTCCAATCCTATCTATGCCGACGGCTATCAGGTGGGTGTGGTGAAGGATATCAACTACGACTACGACGGCAATGGCGACATCGTCGTGAAGTTCGATGTGAACAATGATCTCCGCATTCCCAAAGGTTCTTCCGCTGAGATTGTCAGTGATCTGATGGGCAATGTGAAGATGAATTTGCTCTTGGCCAACAATCCGCGTGAGCGTGTGGAGCCGGGCGATACGATACAGGGACAGATCAACGAAGGTATGTTGGGTTCCGTGCGTACGATGTTGCCGGCAGTGAAGCAGCTTATCCCGAAGATCGACAGCATCCTCACGAGTGTCAATGCGTTGCTCGCTGATCCTGCTTTGGCTCATTCTCTGCACAATGTGGAGGCGATCACCAATAACCTCAACACCACCTCACGCAATCTCAATACGCTGATGGCTCAAGTCAACGGACGTGTGCCGGGTATGATGAGCAAAGCCGACTATGCCCTGGACAAAGCCGGTACCACACTCGACAACACCTCTCGCCTGACGGCAAATCTCGCCTCTATCGATGTAGCCAATACGATGGCGAAAGTCGACCAGACGCTTGCCAATGTCCAGGAGGTGACGGCTAAGCTGAATGGCAAGGACGGCACGCTTGGACTGCTGATGAATGATGATAAACTCTATCACCGGCTGAACAATACCGTGGGCAGTGCAGATTCTCTGCTGACAGACTTGAAGGCTCACCCCAAGCGCTATGTCCACTTCTCACTCTTCGGGAAGAAGGATAAATAAAGAAAGGCATAAAAAATGCGTCACCAAATCTTTTGGTGACGCATTTTTTATTTGTTATTCGGCTGTATCTTTCAGCTTGAATGAATTCTCTATACTTACGATTTCTGCCTGGAAAGCGCGGTCTACCTGCAAGCGCTTCTCTACTTGCGCGCAGCTATGGATCACAGTGGAGTGGTCACGGTTGCCGACAAGTTTGCCAATGCGGCTGGCGGGCATCTTGGTGTATTTCTGTGCGAGATACATCGATACTTGGCGTGCCATCACAAAGTCGCGTTTGCGGCTCTTGGAGCTCACCTGTGCCTGCGTGACATTGTAGTGGTTGCATACCTTCTCCATGATGTCGTCGATGGTGAGCGGGCGGTCGTCGATCTTGATGGCACGCTTGATGACACGCTCAGCCAACTGCATGTTGATATCACTGTTATAAACAATGGAGTAGGCCATCAGCGAGTTGACCACACCTTGCAGGTCGCGCACGCTGCCGCTGGCTGTCTGTGCAATGAAGGCGATGACGTCGTCGGGGATCTTCAGTCCGTCACGGCAAATCTTGCTGCGCAGGATGTCGATACACAACTGACGGTTGGGCTTCTCCAGCGGAGCGATGACACCGCATGAGAAACGGGTGAGCAGTCGGTCGGGCATACCCTTGAGGTCTACCGGCGGACGGTCGGAGGCCAGGATGATGCGCTTGCCGTTTTTGAAAAGATGGTTGAAGATATGGAAGAAAGTGTCCTGCGTCTTCGGCGAGTTGATCCATTCCTGAATGTCGTCGACGATCAGCATGTCGATCGTCTGATAAAAAGCGATGAAGTCATTGAGATGGTTCTGAATGACCGCATTGGAGAACTGCACCTGAAAGAGACGCGCACTGATATACAGCACACGCTTCTGAGGATAGAGGTGCTTGGCGTGTACGCCGATGGCATTGATGAGATGCGTTTTTCCGCAGCCCGAGGGACCATAGATAAACATCGGGTTGAACTGCAGCGTGTTGGGATGCTCGGCAATAGAGAGTCCCACGGCACGCGGCAACTTATTGCTCTCTCCCTCGATGTAGTTGCTGAAAGTGAGATGCGGATTGAGTTGCGGATCGAGCTGCGGCACGGCAGCGTCGAGCATGGTCGGCGGTTGGTTGGCGCGTGTCTTAGGCTGTGGCTTGGGCAGCGCGTCAGTGGGGTCGGCCTCAATGTTCTGCGTGAGGTTATGCTCCTTGTCCGTGACAACCTGATAAAACAGTTTGGTGCCTGTACCAAAACAGTGGTACATCACCTTGCAGAGCAGGTCGATGAAGTTCTCCTCCAAGTATTCATATACGAAGGGACTCGGTACAGCCACCTGCACCGTCTTGGTCTGCTCATCGTAGCGTACAAAGTCGATGGGCTTAAACCATGTGTTATATATCTGCTCGGTGACATTCTCGCGTATCAGCGCAAGACTCCTGTCCCAACGAGCATCAGGACCTGCTTTCTTCATGAATAATGTTGTTTCAGCGGTTGTATCTGAAAAGGATCATGCCTTGTTTTTGTTCAATAGTATCGGCAAGCGTGTAGGGAGTCCAATCCCAGTGCTTTGCCGTCTATCTTTTGCAAAGTTAGAAAACTTTTCTCAAACGTGCAAATTCCTGCCTTCTGCTATACTCTACTGGGTGAAATCCGCAAGTGGTTGAATCATACACAGTTAATGTAAAGCAGGTTTTATTGTGAAACATCATTGTAGCATCACGCATGTAGGTAAGAATGAACACTTTTCATTCACTTACATCATTTGTGAAACATCATTCGGTACGATTTAAACTTAATTAAGGTTTCTGCCACGCTGCATCCGTCTTCCTTACTTTGTTAATCTTTGTATAAGCTCTTGTATTCTCAAAAGAAAAGTGTAATTTTGCCAACATATAACTATAGTATCACTAACATCCTAAACAAAACATGCATTACAAGCAACTACTTTTTACTACTGCTTTGCTGTCTGCCATGCAGGCATCAGCGCAAATCACAGTCAATGTCAACACGACACAGAAGGGACACGAAGTGTCTCCGAACCTCTACGGCATCTTCTATGAGGACATCAACCATGCTGCCGACGGTGGCCTTTATGCCGAGCTTGTGCGCAACCGCTCCTTTGAGGACAACGCCAAAGCGGCTGAGCATTGGAGCACAGTCGGGCAGGCTGCCATGCAGCTCACCGCCAAGGGACTGCTCAATGCCAAGCAGCATCAGGCTTTGCAGGTGACCTTCCTGCAGCCGGGCGACGGGGTCGCCAATGAAGGCTTTTGGGGCATCCCCGTCGTACAGGGTCGCCGTTATCGTCTCTCCTTTTGGGCGAAAGGCAAACTCAAGGGTCAGCTGCGTGCTGTGCTGACGGATGCTACGGGCAAGCTGGCGTTTGCCTCAGCCACCTTTGCCGGCAAGAGCTTTGGCAAGAAGTGGACACGCTATGAGGCTGAACTGGTAGCCAACGGCAACGACGACAAGGGACAATTGCAACTCGTGGCCGACGGCAAGGGACAGCTGGCCTTTGATGTGGTGTCACTCTTCCCGCCCACTTTCCGCAACCGGCAGAATGGCTTGCGTCCAGAGCTGGCCGGTATGCTCAACGACCTTCATCCTAAGTTCCTGCGCTTCCCCGGCGGCTGTTTTGTCGAGGGGCAGGAGAACCCTGATAATGCTTTCCGTTGGGAACGTACCATCGGTCCCGTGGAGCAGCGCGAAGGCCACTGGAATGTCAACTGGGGCTATCGCACCACCGACGGACTGGGCTTTGACGAATATCTCCAGCTCGCTGAGGACCTGCGCGCTCAACCGCTCTATGTCGTCAACGTGGGTATCTGGCATGGCGGCTTCACTCCCCTTGATTCCATACAGCCTTGGATCGACGAGACGATGAATGCGTTGGAGTATGCCAACGGCCCCGTGACAAGTAAGTATGGCGCCCTGCGTGCCAAGAACGGACATCCCGAGCCCTATAACATCCAATATTTGGAAATCGGAAACGAGAACAACCAGCCTGACCAGCGTCAGCAGAGCGACCACTACTACGAGCGTTTCAAGCTCTTCCGCGATGCTGTGCTGAAGAAATATCCCGGGATGCACATCATCGGCAACGTGGCTGCATGGGGCACTGACGAGCCGAAGTGGGAGTCAAAGGAGCAGACCGAGCTTGTCGACGAGCACTACTATCGTTCTCCGGCGTGGTTTGCCGAGCACTTCCATCACTATGATAACTACGACCGTCGTGGCCCGAAAGTCTATGTCGGCGAGTATGCCGTGACGCAAGGCTTCGGTCAGGTGGGTGATCTGAATGCCGCTTTGGGCGAGGCCGTGTTCATGATGGGTATGGAAAACAATTCCGACATCGTGCGCATGGCCAGCTACGCGCCCATCTTTGCCAATGTCAACGAGACGCGTTGGCGCCCTGATATGATCCAGTACGACGCCACCCGTGTGCTCGGCACTCCTTCTTATTATGTACAGAAGATGATGGCCGACAACGTAGGCACGCGCACCGTGTCGACAACGCTGACGAATCCCTATCAGATCGCTGAGGCCCAGCAGCAGGTCAAACCCCAGGTCTGCCGTGTCGGTGTGGGCACGTGGGCTACGCAAGCCAGTTTTGCCCAGCCATCGCTTTCAGCCGGTGACGGCAAGGTGGAGCAGGTTGGTGGTAAGGTAGACATCCGTGGCACGTGGCAGCAGGCCAATGGCATTGTCAGTCAGCAGTCTGCTTCCGAGGGCGCACTGCGTCTGAATCCTCAGCGTACCGACGGCAACGAATACACCTATCACGTGCGTGCCCGTAAGGACGGCGGCGCCGAGGGCTTCCTCATCGTGTTCAACTATGTAGACCCTGATAACTATTGCTGGTTGAACATTGGCGGTTGGGGCAATACGCAGAATGCCATCGAGCAGGTTGTCAACGGCAGCAAGTCTCAGCTCGTCACAGCGGCCGGAAAGGTGGAGACCGGACGTTGGTACGACGTGGATCTGCATGTCAAGGGCGACAGCATCTATGCTTCTCTCGACGGCAAGCAGCTCTTTGCCACACAACTCAAGCCGAGTACCTTTGCGGGACTCTTCCAAAATGCGACCTATGACGAGGCTACGAGCGAGTATATCGTGAAGCTTGTCAACACGCATTCTCAGGCTACCACAGCTCGCATCGCTCTGCCTGGTCTGCATCCGACCGTGGCACGTCTCATCCGGCTGTCCGCTCCGAAGGGCACCGACGAGAACACGCTCGACACACCGACACGCATTGTTCCGATGACTTCTACGTTGAGTCCTGACGGTGACGGCGTGAGCCTGGAGTTGCCGGCTAATTCGCTGAGTATCGTAAGGATCAAATAGAAGTAGGAGCCCCCTCTAACTTCCCCTAATCGGGGGAGAAAAGAGTCTCACCCTCGCGCCCCTCTCCAATTGGAGAGGGGTGTAGTTACTTGGTTAAACAGAAACTTGCCCTGTTTCTGATTATTGTGTCCTTTGGGTATTGATGAATGATAGGGGCAGATAAAGTGATTCTAAGTAAAGCCACTATATGGCAATCTCAATGCCTGCCTTTGTATGAATTTACTCTCTTTCTGAACGATTTTTGTGTTCATACTATTAGATATTTCGTACTTTTGCAATAGTAATATTTAATAGTTAAAGCAAATGAACAATCAAAGACCTGAACATTGGTATCGGCCTCAAACTGTCGCAAAGGCTGTACCTTTCTTTTTGTTATTATTGACATTGATACTCGGATCCTTTGACTCTGCCACACCGGTGATCTACATCATCGGCGACTCTACGGCAGCGAACAAAGACACCACTGAGGGACGCATCGAGCGTGGGTGGGGCATGTTCCTGCACGAATATCTCGACAACGGCGTGCGGGTAGAGGACCATGCTGTCAACGGACGCTCCTCGCGCAGCTTCTATACTGAGGGCCGTTGGAAGAAAGTTATCGACAAGGTGATGCCCGGTGATTACGTGATCATTCAGTTCGGACACAACGACGAGAAGCCGGAACCGGACCGACATACTGACGTGGGGACCACTTTCGATGCCCATCTCGCGCAGTATGTCATTGAGACAAAGGCCAAGGGAGCCACTCCCGTGCTGATGAGTCCCGTGGTGCGCCGTAACTTTCAAGGCGACAGCCTCGTCGACACGCACGGAGCTTATCGCTTGGTGGCGGAGAAGGTAGCACGGCAGTATGGCGCCGTCTATGTCGATGCCAACGCCATTACCCATGATATTGAGCAACGACTGGGGCCTGATGGCACGATTCGTCTGCACATGTGGGTGGAGCCTGGCAAATACAGTTGGGCTAAGAATGGCCGCAAAGATGACACTCATTATAATATATATGGTGCGCATGTCGTGGCGGCAGCTTTTGCCAAAGCCCTTGGTGATGCCGTACCCGCATTGAAAAGCCACGTACGTGTGAATAAGAAGTAATCAAGAATGATCGCATCGCATAACTATGAACAATCGCTTCCCCTTCAAGCCTCTTGCCTTTGTTTTCTTTTATCCAGAACTATATAATATACGGTGATTGGGAATATTGTATATAAGAGGCTGTGTGCGACTATCTTATTACACCTTTTTAATCTGATATTAATCTTTTTTGCACCATGTCTTTCCGTCGTCATCTGTGAATGGAGTATCTTTGCAGCCGACATGTAGGAGGCACGGCATCTTGCCGTGCAAGGAGGTGCGGCGGGGACGCCACACCTCCTACTACAAAGTCAGTGAATAACTGTTTAGTTATATAGAAGCCGTATTAGAGACTTCTAAGAATTATAGAGAAAGATTGTATTTAAGGGATTAACGCCATGGAAAGACAAGTGTTTCAAACCGACTCACGCCGTCGTTGGAGCCGGTTTAAGTGGACGATGCGTTTCTTCGTCACCATCATCGTGCTGCTGTTCATCGTTTTCATCATCATGTTTGCCTTGGAGGGCAGTCCGAACATGCCTTTCCGTCACGACTATCGAGGGGTGATGACTGCCTCGAAGCCGCTCATGCGCGACACCAAACTCACCAAGGCTTACCGCTCATTGCGCGATAACTTTCTGGAACAGCGCATGCACAACACCTACCAGGAAAACTATGACCGAGCCCACCGCTTCGTTGGACACGGTACGGGACTTACGCAGAAATACATCAACGAGTGGACCGATCCGCGCCTTGGCGTGCGCGCCGCGTGGTATGTCAACTGGGACGCACACTCCCTGCGCTCGCTCAAGCAAAACATGAAGCACCTCAACATGGTCATCCCGGAGTGGTTCTTCATCAATCCCAAGACCTGCCGTCTGGAAGTGAGAATCGATAAGAAGGCGCTGGCTGTCATGCGCAAGAGTGGAATGCCTATTGTGCCGATGCTCACCAACAACTATGGCGATGACTTCCGTCCCGAGGGCATCGGCCGCATCATGAGCGACAAACACCTTCGCAAACAGTTCCTCAATACCCTTGTCACCATCTGCCACCGCAACCAGTTCCAAGGCATTAACATCGACTTGGAGGAACTCGCCATCAACGATAATGCCCTACTGACCAATTTCGTAAAGGAACTCTCGATGCTCTTCCACGACAACGATATGTACGTCACGCAGGACATCGCACCGTTCAACGAGGACTACGACGTGGAGCCCCTCGCCCGTTACAACGATTACCTCTTCCTTATGGCTTACGACGAGCACAACAGTGAGAGCCAGCCCGGTGACATCGCCTCGCAACACTGGGTGGAACGCGCCACCGACTGGGCAGCGAAGAACATTCCCAACGACAAGCTCGTGCTCGGTCTCGCCGCCTACGGCTACGACTGGGCCCAGGGCGACAAAGGGCAGACGGTGTCTTACGACCAGACGATCGCCTCTGCCCTTGATGCCGGTGCGCAGATACTGTTTGACGACGACTCCTACAACCTCTCTTTCTCCTACGACGACGATGACGGGGTGCTCCATCAGGTTCACTTCACCGATGCCGCCACCTTATATAATATGATGCGCTTCGGCGTCACCTATCATCTGGCGGGCTTTGGCCTTTGGCGCCTCGGCACCGAAGACCACCGCCTGTGGAACTTCTATGGCAAAGACCTGGCATGGGAGCAGGTGAAGCGCTGGAACATGAACCGGGTGCTGAGGCTTAGCGGATACGACGATGTCAACTTCGTCGGTACGGGCGAGGTCCTCGACGTGGAGTCGGAGCCTAAGCCCGGAAAGGTCACCGTACAGATAGACCCCGATGATCAGATCATCACGGAGGAGCGCTACCAGCGCCTGCCCTCCACCTACACGATCTCGAAACTCGGCCATTGTGGTGCCAAAGATCTGTTGCTGACCTTTGATGACGGCCCTGATGCCCGCTGGACGCCCACGGTCCTGCGCACCCTCAAGCGTTATCATGCGCCCGCCGCTTTCTTCATGGTCGGCTTGCAGATGGAGAAGAACCTGCCACTGGTGAAGAAAGTCTATGAGGACGGCTTCACCATTGGCAACCACACCTTCACCCATCACAATATGATCGAGAACTCCGACAACCGCACCTATGCCGAGCTCAAGCTCACCCGTATGCTCCTCGAGAGTGTCACCGGACAGAGCACCATCCTCTTCCGTGCGCCTTACAATGCCGATGCCGATCCCACGCAGCACGAGGAGATAGAGCCGATGATCCTCGCCAGCCGCCGCAACTATCTCTTCGTGGGTGAGGAGATAGACCCCGACGACTGGCAGCCGGGCATCACCGCCGACGAGATCTACCGGCGTGTCATCAACGGCGTGCACCGAGGCGATGGACATATCATCCTGATGCACGATGCCGGTGGACTCACCCGTAAGCCAACAATTACCGCTCTGCCACGTATCATTGAGACGCTGCAGAAAGAGGGGTATCACTTCATCTCCCTGGAACAATATCTCGGTATGTCGCGCGCCCAGCTCATGCCCCAGATCCCTAAGGGAAAGACGTATTATGCCATGCAGGCCAACCTGACACTGGCGGAGATGATCTATCATGCCAGTGACTTCCTCACCGCCCTCTTCATGGTATTCCTCGTCCTCGGCTTCCTGCGCCTGGGCTTCATGTACTATCTCATGATTCGGGAGAAGCGTGTGGAGCGCCACCGCCACTATCCCGCGCTGACCAAGGACAACGCGCCGCACGTGTCGATCATCGTCCCGGCTTATAACGAGGAGGTCAACTGTGTGCGTACCGTGGAGACGCTGCTGCGGGAGGATTATCCGTCGTTCGACATCATCTTTGTCGACGACGGCAGTAAGGACCATACCTTGGAGCGCATCCACCACGCCTTCGATGGCAATGACAAGGTGCTCATCCTCGGCAAGCCCAATGGCGGCAAGGCGTCGGCACTGAACTATGGTATCGCCCATACCGACTCGGAATATGTGGTGTGCATCGACGCAGATACCCAGCTGCGCCCCGACGCGGTGCGTAAACTCATGCAGCATTTCCTGACCGACAAGGACCACCGCATCGGAGCCGTGGCAGGAAATGTCAAGGTCGGCAACCAACGCAACATGCTCACCCGGTGGCAGGCCATCGAGTACACCACCAGCCAGAACTTCGACCGCATGGCCTACTCCTATATCAATGCCATCACTGTGGTGCCCGGTGCTATCGGTGCTTTCCGGAAGGAAGCCATCGTGCGGGTTGGCGGTCTGACCACCGACACGCTGGCTGAGGACTGCGATCTGACGATGCGCATCAACGAAGCCGGTTATGTCATCGAGAATGAGAACTATGCAGTGGCTATGACAGAGGCACCGGAAAACGTGCGGCAGTTTGTCAAGCAGCGTGTGCGCTGGTGCTTCGGCGTGATGCAGACCTTCTGGAAGCACCGTTCCTCGCTCTTCAATGCTAAGAAGAAAGGCTTCGGACTGTGGGCCATGCCCAACATGCTCGTCTTCCAGTATATCATCCCGACGTTCTCTCCGTTGGCCGACGTGCTGATGTTCATCGGACTGTTCTCGGGCAATGCCCTGCAGATCTTCCTCTACTATTTGCTCTTCCTTGCCGTCGATGCGAGTGTGAGCATCATGGCATATCTCTTCGAGCACGAGCGGTTGTGGGTGCTGCTGTGGATCATCCCCCAGCGCTTCTTCTATCGTTGGATCATGTACTACGTGCTTTTCAAGAGCTACCTCAAGGCCATCAAGGGCGAGTTGCAGTCCTGGGGCGTGCTCAAACGTACGGGAAATGTGAAGATGTAGCTTGGCAGTATCAGTTTTTTTTCGTAAGTTTGCATGTAATAACTAAAAGCACTTACGATGGAAAGCAAGGAGAAGACATGGACACCTGATCAAGACCAACAGAAAATCATCGGCTTGCAACATGGCCGTCACCTCGTTTTGGCACCGCCGGGATGCGGCAAGACACAGATTCTTGCCGAGCGCATCCGCAAGGCTCATGCCGGGGGAGTGGCCTACAGCGATATGCTTTGCCTGACGTTTACCAACAGGGCTGCCCGTGGCATGCGCGAGCGTATCAGTTCCAATCTTGGTGATCCAGACACGACGCAGGTGTTTGTGGGTAATGTGCATCGCTACTGTGCCCGTTTCCTCTTTGAGAATGTCGTTGTGCCCGGTGAGACTTCGGTTATCGACGACGACACGGCAGTGAGCATCCTCGCCACCTATCTCAATGAGGATGAGGATAAGGTCTTGGGCAATTACCAGCGTCGCAGCGACTACAACCGTGTCGTTTTCATCTCCCATCTGATGTATGAGATTGAGCACGGATTGCCCAAAGCCCTTCGACAGCATCCCGACTGCCTGAGAGGGGAAGACATCACCGCGCTGCGCGCCATCTGCAAGATGCAGCACAGAGAGTTCACACGCGAGGCACTGCTCGACATCTACCACCACAACGAGTTCTATCGTGATGCCGTGCTCCAGCCCGATTTCGACGCCGTGCTGCGTCCTTCTGCCCAACGGACATTGCAGTTTCTGCGCTATGCCCATGCTTATCAGGCTTATAAGCGGCAGAATCTGCTTCTCGATTTCGAGGATCTCCTGCTTCTTACTTATCTTGCGCTCCACGACAATAAAGACTATAAGCGCTATCCTTGGATACAGGTCGACGAGGTGCAGGACCTCAATCCTTTGCAGCTTGCCATCATCGACGAACTTGCCACGGCTTCCCTTGCAGTGGCAAGTTCCGAGTACAAGTCCCAGACACCGTCCGCTGCGGGCTGCGTCATCTATCTTGGTGATGAGCAGCAGGCTATCTTCTCGTTTATGGGTGCCAAACTCTCAACGCTGGGACTGCTCAAGGAACGCTGCAAGGGCAACATACATTATCTCGGACAGAACCATCGTTCTCCGAAATACCTTCTCAACTTTCTCAATCGCTATGCCGTGAACGAACTGCATACCGATCCAGAGCTCTTGCCGCAGACAGCTGACTGCGACGACAAGGCAAATGGTCGTCTCGCCATTGTGGCCAGTGATGATGTGGACAGTGAGTTCAACGACATAGCCCATCTCGTCGAACAGTTGCGGTATGCCCATCCCGAGGAGACGGTGGCTGTGATCGTCAATGCCAACCGCGACATGTATCCACTGTCTTCCAGGACAGC
>ERZ773245.220-NODE-220-length-75075-cov-9.662383_pt1 | contig 75075 bp, 98 predicted proteins | sample MGYA00580988_ERZ773245 | MGnify/ENA primary metagenome ERZ773245 (study PRJEB29015, sample SAMEA2737792) | human gut metagenome | biome: human gut; feature: human-associated habitat; material: faeces | place: China | collected 2012 ... | reverse complement strand
GAGCGCCTGCCTTACAAGCAGGATGTCAGCGGTTCAAGCCCGTTATCGCCCACCATAGTGTACAAATAAGAACTTCTCAGTTTTACAGGATTCTGTAAGATTGGTAGTTCTTTTTTGTAGTTATACTGTACTTCAATATAGTCCGGATATACGATGACGCAGCGGATGAGTGATGAGAGTAATATGTTCTTGTACTTGTCCGCTTTTTTTATTTGCTCAGCGATGGAGTGGAAGAAGAATTCGATGTGTTTTTCCGTGAGGTTTGGAGCGGAGACCAGTATCTTTTGACGTGACAGGTCGTCGTTTAGCTCTGTGAGGCGTTTTTCGTATTCATGCATATGATTTGTCAGGGCATCGGAGAAAATGCCGTTATCGATGGCTTTGAGGCAATTATCGAGCTTTTTACGGATGTCGGCAATTTCATTTTGCAGGGCTTGCATTTCAAGGGATTCCGCCTGATTCGATTGAGTAGCTGCAGCCTGGTGAGCAATGGCCCGGATGACATCAGGACGGGACAGAATTTGTGTTGTGGTTTTTACGACCAGGTCTTCCAGTTTGTCGGTTCTGATACGTTTGGCAGGGCATGAATTCGATTCTTTGTGCGGTGTACAGGAATAGTAATGATATCGGGTGCCGTTTCGCGATGTGCCGGCAGTCCCTACCATGTTTTTGCCGCACTGGCCACAATACAGCTTGCCAGACAAGAGATAATTTTCACCGCCGCATACGCGGATCTTATTTTTTTGGCGGTATTTTCGTTTTTCATGGACTGCCCAGAATGTTTGTTCATCGATAATGGGAGGAATGGCATGAGGTTTGCGGATGGTGTTCCACATCCAGGTGCCGATATAGCGTTCGTTTTTGTAGATGGATCTGAGACTGCTACGGTTGAAAGGATGGCCGATTGCAGTTACATAGTGATGCTCATTCAGATATTTGACGATGGAAGCATCTGTATGGCCGGCCAGATTCATTTTGAATATTTTGCGGACGATGGCAGCCTTTTCTTCATCGATGATAAGATGGTGGTCCTTATCCAGTTTATAACCGAGGGGGACAATACCACCCGGCCATTTCATTTCAAGCGCGTTTTCCGTCATACCGCGCATGACGTTTTCCGACAGTTCGGCAGAGTAGTATTCCGCCATGCCTTCGATGACCGATTCCAGCAAGATGCCGCTCGGATCATCGGCGATGTTTTCCATGGCCGACACCAGTTTTACGCCATGCTTTTTGAGGCGGTGCTTGTATTTTGCGCTGTCATAGCGGTTACGGGCAAAACGGTTCAGCTTATAGACCAGGACAACACTGAAAGCGGATGTGCCGGCATCACGGATCATCATCTGGAATTCCGGGCGCCGGTCAGAACGACCGGAGCGGGCACGGTCAGCATATACATGGACGATTGTCATGCCGTTGCGCCGGGCATAGTCTTCACAGATACGAATCTGGCCCTCGATGGACTCTTCACGCTGCCGATCAGACGAGTAACGGGCATAGATGACAGCTTTAATCGATTGAGTTTCTTTATTTTTTGGCATAATTATAGCCTCCTTAATTTGGTTAAAGAGGCCGATTCATGGTATAATTGTATAGTAAATCGGCCTCGCATAGTGGATTTACAATTTGCCGATACGGTACTGGTAATACCGCCGGCACATCCCGTACCTGTTGTCAGCAGGATGCGGGATTTCTTGTATGGGCATTATTTGGGCTGAGAATCAGATGAAGCGGGTGGCGTCGCTGGTGGTTGTGGTTTGGGACACGTAAAACCATCTTGACGCTGCTCTGGTTTGTCTGTGCTTTGGTTCGTGGGTATCATCTTCTTTTATGGAATGGTGGTGTAAGCATATGGAGAATTTTATTATTACGATTGTTTCCCTATCTCCTGGATTTATCGGCATGGCCATACAAAAATTATTGAACGGTGATACGACTCCGGGAGCAATTCAAAGCAATATCATGACCTATTTCTTATATGCAGCCAGTTCATTGCTATGCGCGGAAATCGTGTGCTGGTTCCATGGGCCTATCAACAAACTTCTTATGCATGAGCCTGTATTGTTGGTCGATATCCTGATTCCCATGGGAATCGCTGTGGTGATTGCCGTCTTGTGGCATATTATCGGGGCACGTCTGGCCTACAAAATTGCCAATAAAATCAACGAGCTGGCCGGAAAGAACAGTATCATCATGGATTCGGATATGTTGGAAACCATGTTGAATGACAATCAGCCGCATTTTGTGACAGTGTCGTTTCCCAATGGCACCGAGCGGAGCGGATATGTCACTAATGTCATTGTAAGCAATAAAGAAATTATGCTGGAACCAAATCCCGATTGGACAAAAGACTATACCAGGCACATCAAGAGAGAATGCATTGAACTAAACTCTGGCATTGTTATTACGGAACATGAATATAAATAAATACCTGGAAGATAATTGCAACTTATTATGGCAAAAACGCACTTAATGTACAAGTTAACGCACTTTACGCATGTATTAACGCACGTTGTGCGTTATAATAAAAGTGTCTTATGTTTGGTTTGCCCACAGCAACCACTTCCCATTTCCGGCTCCCATCGCAGAAGGAGCCGGGATTTTTTTGTTTTAAAATGGAACATAAATGGAACATAAAAAGATACGCAAAATCTTTTGACCATCTTTTGAAATTTGTCGATTTTTAAAAGATACCCGAAAGATAGTCGAAATCTACTCGAAACTTTTGAATAACTTTTGATAAATGGTGGGTGTTTTTTGAATTTAGTTGAAAGAATCTTCAATTAAATTCATTTATTTCTTATTGTTTTTGATGTTAAACATCTTTTTTAATCGGCCGGGCCGTTTTTTATATATTATTTCAAGTAGTTCATTTATTGTATCAAGCGTATATTTTGCCCTTTTAGGGTTTGGGTCGCTGTTGGTGTTTAATTTTTCTGCGACAAAATCCAAACTCAATGAATTCCAGTTTTCATGATATTCAGAAAAATATTCATATAAGTCTATGACATTCATGGAAGGGAGTGGAATGTGATTCTTATTAAGAGTTGTTTTTAGAGCCTTTATATGAGAATCAGCAAAGTAAGTAACTATATTTTTATTATTGAAATACGGTTGAATAGTTTCCCATATATCTGAGAAATTAGGAGAATCAGCAACATCTTCTTGTGTAATTCCATGATATTTTTCGAATGAGAAAGATTTTGTATTAGGTTTAACGAGGCGAATATAATCTTTATATTTACAATTTTCTATATATCTAATTGCAATTTGACATGTACTTCCATATGACCTGTTGGCACGTTGAATATTTAAAATTGTAGCTTGATAAGGGAAAGTAGTATCATGCCAATCATCATTTAAAATCTCATTTTGAGTAAATGTCTTTCTTCGAGCCTTTTCCGGAGAGGCTGGATTTGGAGAGAACATTTTTTTAAAAAAACCAAACATGGAAATCATCTCCGTTTCGGGATAAACTCAACGACAATTAAATTGCCTCGTCGCTCTTAACTTTAGTACAAAATTGACTTTGGGTTGTCAATGCTTCTATGGACCCTTGTGCAACTGTTTTACCAGTATTATTTAATTTTCGATAGTTTCGAATTAATTTACATTCATCAGATGATAAATCAGATGATGAAGGCATCCTGCAATTTTCTAAATCATCTGTAGAAATATTTAATCCACGACAAATTTTAAAAATATTGTCAATAGATGCACCACCAACATTTTTTAATATAGATAACAGAGTAGTATAAGGCATGCCAATTTTTATTGAAAAGTCTTTAATACTACCCATTTCAAGAATAAGATTTTTTAAATATTTTTCACGGTTCATAATTTATATCACCACCACCATACATGAATGATATCACACAAAACACGATATTTCAATACAATAACACGATATTTAGTAAACTAGCAACGTAATTGCATTTGACTAGTATGAAATATCGTGTTATAGTTATTGCAAGAGAAAACGATATATCGTGTTGAAGGAGGTGATATTGTATGTATAAAGAAGTAAACGTTGAACTGGCACGACAAGGAATGTCTAAAAAAGCGTTATCACAAAAAACTGGAATAAGGTATCAAACACTGCTGGAAAAGCTGGCAGGAAGGTATCCAATAACATTTGATGAATGTTTAGCCATAAAAAGCGCATTGAATACTACATTGTCTCTGGAGGAACTTTTTTCAGCCTAAAAACACGATATATCGTTTTTGCATTATGACGCAAAAGAGGTGAAGAGCATGACGGAAAAAGAAGAAAATCATATCTCAGATAAGTTATACGCTACGTTACACGTAAAAAAAGGGCAATTGCCCGGCAATCGCCCTTTCGCTTTGAAAATTAGAAATAAAACGAATGTAGATGTAACCGTTAATGAGTCACTTACAAAGAAAGCTCAGAAGAAAGATAATCATTCGTCGCCTGGTTGAGCATATCATCCCATGAGTCGAAATTGGTAGCACTTGAGACATACTTATCAAATACTTCATCAGGGATAGCTTCAAAATCTTCTTTCGAATTCACTACAAAGTTTCCGGCTTTTAAGAATTCATCAAAAGAAGAACAACCAGTATGTTTTTCCATAAAAGTTTTTGTAAATAACTTGTCAAAGCTGACAGTATTGGTTCCTTCGAGACGATGAACATTATCTTCAAGCTTTTTTAATGAATCAATCAACTCGTCAAAACCATTAGTATTTGTACTCATCACAATCACCTCCTCTCATGGCTATTATAGCATGAAGGAGCGTGAAATAAGGAGGTGTAAACAATGGAACTAACGAAGCGTGAAGCTCATTGTATAGCAAGGCTTTTACAGAGCGCCATATTTAGTCCGGATCATGAAATATTCGCAGGATGTCGATTTTGCAAATATCAATGCGTGAAAGATGCCGGGAAATGGGACGATAAGAACATGGTGGATTTACCGGTATATGATGCGGTAATGAGAAGACTCATGATTCAAACTGGTGTAGATGTAGGCCCGATGGTATATGGATATCTCGAACCAGGCGGAATGCCATATAAAAAATTCCTAAAGAACTCTAATGAGGGTATCAAAGAATTCTTTAGGAACCAATTTAAAAACATTTAAGGATGATTTGGCGCTTCAATGAGCGGAAGAGAAAGGAGGGCCGGAGGAATGAACCAGGCGGAAGACAAAAGAAAAGAGCCATGCGGGAACATGACTCTAAAAAAGTTAATTAATATCACTTGTAGCAAAAAGGTAATACTCAGGGTGTCATATAAGGAAAGCTTCGAACTTAGAAATTTTAGGCTTAAGCTCGGAGAGCAATTTGGTACATGTAGCAATTGTACCAGGAGGAAGTTCAGAAGACGCATGGTGAAGAAAATCGTCAAAGGCAGTAATGGATATTACCAACATCCGGAGATCTTCTTTATTTAGCGAGTTATTTTTTTTCTTTAACTTTGTCTGAAGATTTTTGGCTAAATTACGATTTAACTTATATTGAGCATTGGTTTGAGAATACTCATATAGGATATCAGAACTAAGAATATAGCGGATAGCCATACCAAGAACTGCGTAATCAGAGCCAGAAAGCTCAATGTTGAAAGATTGCATATTAATCACCTCCTTTATGGATTCATTATAACACAGGCGGTGATATGGAAAGGGAACAGAGAACAATGAAGCATAAAGAAGATTTAATGATACTTGCTTTTTCGGTAGTGGCTTTATTAATTGCCTGCGGTGCGCTGGGCGTATCGGTGTATATGTTGAATCACTAGGGAGATGAAGGCATGAATCAGATAGAAATATATGCGGCAGAGAAACGGATGAGTCTTGTACTGGAGAAAAAATTTGAGATGCAGAAAGAGCTCCATGCGTTACTCTGTGGAGAACAAAAAGAAATAATTGAAGAATACACGGACATTTTCGACGTGATGGACTGTGCAATTATACAAGAAGCCAAAATCATTGAGAGACGTAAAAAGGCCATTTACGAGCAGACCAATTTAACAAGCCGTTTAAGACGAGTAGGGAGATTATCCGAAACTGATGCAGACAAGATAGCAAGAAAAATACTCCTAGAACTCCATAATCGTGATATGGCCAATTCGATAGTCAAAGAAAAAAAGAGCGGTGAGGATGATGGATCTTTTGATTGAGTATATCAACGCGTACCTGGTGGATCACCAGGAAGAATTCAAAGAATGGTTGAAGGCACAGGAAGCCGGGGAAGAGGAAAAGACATGACAAGACTTGTAAAAATTGCCATAGTTTTGTTATTTGTGGCAGCGGCGTTCGGAATAGATTATTGGATCTATTCCACAGGAAAGCTTCAGGAGCACATGACGTTCCTGGAGTTCCTGATGATGATGGGAAGACGCTGATGCGGAAAGAGGAGAGATGATACAAATGGATGCAGATGAAGAATTGGTTTTAAAGAACAAACTGCAGGCTCACTTGAAAGACGCAATGGAAACCATGGAAGCAATAAAAAAACATAATCCACGTAATCAGAAAGCTATGAGTGTAACCTTGTCCCTGTTTGTAAGAGGATATGCGACAGCGTGTACAGACGTTGTCCCTTCGTGGAAGGTACGGAAATGGGTTGATGAAGTCAGAGAAGGGGGGGGCGACACAAATGGATGAATTAATGATGAAAGAACGCCGGAAAAAAATAAGGGCATTGGTATGTCTTGAAAAAATATTGGCCATAGATGACAGACACTTCATGTTCAGATTGTTGGGAAATGAAATGGTAGAAGTGACAGACATGATATCAGGAAATACGTGCTATGTAAACATTGCCTGCGATAATGTGCCGGCCATGGTGTACGACATTTTAAAACAGGCAGGAGATTGGATCTTATAGGTACTGGGAGGGAATGACTATGCTGGTTGTGATGAAACGACCGGGAAAACCGGCACGGATAGGACAAATTGCGAATACTCTGGAAGAGATGCAGCGGATTGTAGGCGGATATATTCAGATGATTCCGTTAGACAATGACTATATGATGATTTGCAATGAAGAAGGGAAACTGATGAATATGCAGCCAAACATCTGGTGGCTGAATGATAAGATTGTCGGACCAATCATTATTGCCAGGCAAAACGGAGAAGATCTGGAAGATTTGAAGCGGCTGGAAGCCAATAACATCAAGATGATCATAGACGGACTGGAGGCGTAGACATGGGAAAGGTCAACAAACAAGTACGGCGTATCCGCAAGGTCAAGGCGGATAAGCATGGGAAAATCATCATCGACTGGGAAGTGTACGTACGGGGAAACTGGGACGAATATCACATGAAATGTTCAGATTTACCCAGACCGGAATTCTATTCAGCACTGATGAATTTACGGCAGGACGTGCTGACATTGCTGGAATATCCGGAGAACTGGCTGGATAAGATTACTGTACGCGGCGTGTCTTATTCATATTCTGATGACGGTGTCGAAGGCGCTGTCATTACGGCACAGAGGGACCTGGAATATTCAACTGCTCCGGAAAACTGCAACACGCCGCACAAACCATATGAGATGTACAACGAAGACGGCGAAGATCCGGAAGGTATCATCCTGATGCCGCCTGAAATCATTGACCGGCTGGATGTCCTGGAAGACGAAGCACAAAAGTATATCGACGGCGACCGAGCCCAGGGAACGCTTGATTTTGACGGGGCTGATGAAGAGAAACATGATGCGGAAGGAAGCGGTGAAGATGATTCCGGCATGGGTAAATGAAAACTATATGAAACGGCGGAAGATGGAAGAAATAGCACGGATACGGGAAACCAGTGAATTGGATGGAGAACCGATATCGCTATTGGAAGTAATGGAGATGATTGTAACAGGTATCCTTTGCTGGATAGTATTTGGCCTGGTCATCATCATAGCAACGTAGATTGGCATATTGTACAGATCTTATGAAGGGGAAGGAGAATTCAAATGGAAGAAATGAAAAAAAATGGACCGTGCGAAGGCACGGCCCATGGAACAATTAAAGGAGCTGAAATTTGTAAGGTTATCCGAGTCGAATACAGCATTGGTAAAGGAACACCAGAAAGTCCGATTCAAAAGGTAGAGAGTTTTTATTTATTAGACGGAACGCAGATAGGGACCATAAAGTATTATGGGTGTATTAACTTTAAAGATTCGTCAGATACATTTTCAGATACGATTAGATAACTCAAAGCTCTTATGAATGTTTTCATTTCCGGAACGCCATATTCAGGATGGCGACGCTCAACATGTGTTTCAGCGTTACCAATCCAGCAAGCAGCTTTTGCCAGAGCTTGCAGTTTAGGAACTTTTATCCTCGCAATGGAATGAGATAAGGGCTCGTGAGAAATCACATTTTCATTATCAGGAAAGCATTTAGTCACATACGCTTTAACGAGAAATTCCAACGACTTGCGATATCCCATACCCATGATTTCCGTCAGATTATGAGCTTCTGCAATAGTAGATTGCTGATATAAAGTATAAAACTCAGGATAAATATCTTTTATTTCATGCGGAATGCCTAAAGGTGGTGTAGCAGTGGGATAAATGGATGGGTAACGAAACATCATCATTTTATTATCGTAATATGTGAATTTTGCGAAAAACATTTTGTCACATGAAGGGCATTGGAGAATAAAACAACATTCATCATAAGATTCAACAACAGAACTGCAACTAATTATTTGAGGCACAATTGAAAGCGAACAATACGGGCAAATCAAAGAGATTTCAAAATCGACATTTCGTCCATCAATGGCAATTGTATATTTCATTATAAAAATCACTTCCTTTTTTGATTCATTATACCATATACAGATGCCGGGAACGTTGATTTTTATGGAGAGATGGAATGACGCAGGAGGAAAAGGATGTGGAAAACTTACGATCTGATTATCGTGGCAGTAATACTGACAGCTGTTGGGATACTGCTAAATATCACAAAGTAAGAAAATACGCGAAAGTATTGAAAGAGAGCATGAAAAGGATAAAAGGGAAAATCAAATACCTGAAGAAAAAAGGGTGGCAGCGGTCCACCCGGCACACAAAACAGGGAAGCCGTGTCCGGCATGCGAAAAGACAGGGCATCAAAGGATATCGGTATAAGGGAGGACGATAAGAGATGAATATTAGAATTCAGATGACTGGTGATATTTCTGAGCTGACGACACTGTTAAACACGCTTATGATAAATCACAACCAGGAAGAAAAGCCTGTAAAAACGGCAAACGTGAAAACGGCCAATACGATTACAGCAAAGGAAAAAGGCCGACCAAAGAAGACAGTTGTTCCAGTTCAACAGGATGATCCGGAAATTGACGAGTTGAGAGGGAAGATTTTTGGAGAAGATAAAAACATTTGATATGTATGATGCCGAGAGGAGGATGTAAAGTGAGCGATACGATTTTGTTCCAGGGAAAAGAAATCGACCTGGGAGACGAGCAGCATGACGAAATTCACAAACCAGACCACTACACGTGGAAGGGTAAAGAGTGCAAGGAAATCATCGATGCAATGACAACGGGCCTGACGGGCATTGAAGCCTATTACATGGGCAACATCATCAAGTATCTGTACAGATGCCAAAAGAAAGGAACACCCAATAACGACCTATTGAAGGCAGAAGAATATACGGAACTTCTGCGTAAATTGTACTGGACGGAGTGATGAGCATGAAGGAAATATGTGCCATCTGCGGTGAAACAGTAGAATGCCGTACAACCTGCAGGATTGTTGTTTGCGAAGCGTGTATAAACAGGGTCCTAAATGAACGCGAACGATTGAAACGGACCGGAGAGCGGGCAGAGCGATGCCTGATATGTGGTGGCCCTATGGAACACAAACGCCGGCTGGCTGTGACGTGTTGTGATGAATGCCATGGCATATATAAACGCATTGTCTGTAAATTATACCAGCAAACGCATAGCGTAGAAATAGCTATGCGAAAATCAAAATGGAAACGGAGACGGGGCAACAGGATAGACGAAAAGGCCTGGAAGGCGAAGGAACTGGGTATATCGTACGGGATGTATGTAGCAAGAGAAAGGATGTCTCGGCATGAATGATAAAGTAGATAATTGGTATGCGCCGGGGCCGGTGAAGGTGCATATGATGACAGAGGAAGAACGGAAAGAAATAGAGGCGCAGAGGAAGAAACGGCGCAGGAAATGGAACAAGAAAGAAATTGCCTCGTATGTGTGCGGGCATAAATCTGAAATGAGGTACAAAAAAATCAAATCAAAGAAATAAAGAAAGGGAAGGACGGCATGAAAATCATTGGATCCAATGAAAAGAAATTTCTCCAATATTTCAGTGATGCGGATAGCGTAGCCGCACAAAAGATTGTCAGGCAGGTCTATATGATTGATTACAACCGATTTTCCGGGCAGGAAATGTTTTATATATCAGGCCGGCAGACTATGAAAATTTGGAGAAGAGAGGGTGACAGCCGGTGGAATTACGTAGGCATCAGCGGTTCCCAGTACGATCTGGACAGTGAGCTGAACAATATTACGGAATTGGACGTGCTGGCAGCTATTCAGAAGAAACTGGAAGAATAACGCATGAAGGAGCGTGAATAGAGTGAATCAGATTATAGTCAGTGGCAATCTGGGAGAAGATCCGCAGTCGGCAGTGACACCGACCGGTAGTGCTGTTGCCAGGTTTTCCATTTGCTCAAAGATGAAATATACAGATACTAATGGAGAGCAGAAAGAGATACCGGAATGGCACAGGTGCATTGCCTGGGGGAAAATCGCAGATGACGTATCAACGTTTTTATCAAAGGGCGATTACATTATGGTACTGGGGCGGGAACAGAGCCGGTCCTATACAGACAAGAACAATATTAAGCGCACCATCACGGAAATAAACATCCAGTCTATATGGATGCCACTCATGTATTTCCGGGAAAAGAAGAATCAGAAGACAGCGGCACAGAATCCGCAGAATTTCCAGGACATGGGGAAAGATGTACATGAAGAAGAAATACCCTTCTAAATTCATATGCCCGGTTTGCGGGAAGGAATACAACAGCTGTATACACTGTCACAGGATAAAGAGACTTGTGTGCCAGAATCATTGCGAGAGCTGTGAGTGGTTCCGGAAGATTTCAGGATGCTGGCATTGTTTGTATCCTCGTTAGGGGAAAACAATACAGGTACGGAAAAGACATAATAATGTATATATTTATATAGGACTGGAACGGGCTGGAGAAATCCGCTCGTTTCCGCCTATTTTTTTGCGCCCCTTACGGGGCATTGGCGGCCTTGTAATGGGCGTTATTATTTTGACGGTATCGAAGGCAGGCGGGAGACATGGATCAGACGGCACTGGATTTCAAGATGAGGATGCAGCACCCAGGTGAAAAATCATTCATCAGGGAACAGAAATGGATATGCGGCGAGTATCTGGAAATTGCCGTCTTCCGTGAATTCAATATCAAATCCCGTGGCCGGAGAGAGAAACGACATAAATCCAGTGACCGGCAGATACGGGCCAATGAAAAAAATGCCAGGGCAAAGTTGAGGCGACTAATCAACACCAATTTCGGAAAGGACGATTTGATGGTCACTTTGACATACGCACCGGAATTCCTGCCGGCTTCCATCGATGATGCGGACAGGATGTTATCCAATTTTCTGAGGCGGACCAATGCCAGGCGGAAAAAGTTAGGTTTGGCCAAAGCAAAGTACATTGCCGTCACGGAATGGACGAGCAAGAAAAATGGCGAGCCCGTCAGAATCCATCATCACATCATCATGGATGGAGCATTGAGCCGGGATGAAGTGGAAAATCTATGGCGGGTACGCAGGCGAAAAGGAGAATCACAAGGGCGGGCAATCGGGAGAGCCAACACGAAGCGACTGCAGCCGGACGAATGTGGCATGGCAGACCTGGCCCAGTACCTGACGAATAAACTGGCAAAACGAAAACGGTGGCGGTCATCGCAGGGACTGAAGCTTCCGGAACACAGGAAGAACGATTACCGATGGAGCCGCAGGAAACTAGACACCATGGCCGGGCTGACAGACGATTACCGGGAATGGCAGAAATTATATCCAGGCCATATTGTCAGCAGATGCCAGGCAAAGTTTGATGAATGCCGGGGCTGGATGATTAACCTGATTATGAGGAGGGATGCCGCCTATGATGCGGATCATCATACCAGGGACATTGCCGGGGCTGAACGAATACGTCCATGCAAACCGGACAGACCCAAGAGCAGGGAGCCGGATGAGCCGGGATGCACATGTGATATGTAAACTGGGGATGCTCAGGCACGCCGGTCACAGAGTAAAGCAGGCATATATCCTGTTCAAGTGGTACGAGAAGAATCGGAGGCGGGATAAGGACAACATCGCCTTTGCCAAGAAGTTCATTCTGGATAGCCTGCAGGAAATGGGCATCCTGAAAAATGACGGATGGGAAGAAGTTCTGGGATTCCTGGACGTATTTGAAGTGGATAAACGGCAGCCGCGAGTTGAGGTATATTTATTTTCCGCCGATGAAGCGGACAAGTGGAAAGGGATGGCATTATGAGATATTTCGCACAGTCAGACAAGAATGCGAAAATTGAACAGCGATACAATACACCAGGCAATCAGGGAGCTGTATTTACATTGCTCCTGATTATGCGCGCACTGCACGACGTTTATGGATTTGGTGGCAAACGCCTGTGGCGTATGCTTCACAAGTTCGAAGCGCAGACTGATTTGAAGTGGGCACATATCGAAGACATGTATACTGAAAGTGTTGTGAAGCGTGGCGGAAGTGAGTTGCTGTATCAGGAATTCATTTCCCGATTTATCGCATCGACACGTCATGATGATACATTCAGCAGAATGAACCATGTGAATGTACTGATTACGCCGGTAAGCAGGAAGAGGTATACCGATTCTGCTGAAGTGACATACAAGCTCTGTCTGATTGCTCTGGCACAGGAGTATAAATTTGGCGCAAAGAGACTGCAGACAGTCCAGTCTATGGTCAAAGCCGATTTACGGGCCATGAAGGAACGGCGCATAAAGGGCATAGAAATCATGAACATGCTTCAGGACGAAACAGGGCTTGAGTTTGAAATCGTCCAATGGTGGAAGGACAAGTATGGCGGCATCTATAATGCGGATGGCATGCCGTATTAAGGAGGGGTGCGCATGCGAGCGATTGACTACCTGAAACGTATCCGGACAATCAGAGGGAAGATACGCTGCAAGGAAGACGAACTGCAGGAACTGGAGAAAGATATGGCCAGCATAAAGGCAGTAGATTATGGAGCGGTCCATACCACAGGCCGGCCGACGGACATATCTGACAGGATCATCAAGGTATGTGAAATGCGGGAAGAAATCCAGCAGCAGTATGACAAGCTGATGATGCTCAAGGCGCAGGCACAGAAGCTTATATCCAGGATGCCGGATGACACAGAGAATGATGCATCAAAACAGGAAATATTGATTGAGCGATACCTTAACGGGAAAAGCTGGGAGAATGTCGCGCAGGCAGTCAATTACTCATGGCAGCATACGCACAGGCTTCATCGAGAAGCGCTGAAAGCGTTCCAGGAAGTGCTGGATACATACTTTCAGACGGATGAGATAGAATGAGACACTTTTTTCTGATATAGTGTAAGTAGTCAAACAGGGGATGAGAACGGCGTAACAGCTGCACGCCGTTCCATCCCACACACTGTTTGGCAGCGCGAATCATCTCAACCTCATTTTCCCAGAAACCACAAAAGGAATCGCGCCTGCGGTTCCTTTTTGGTTTACAAAAACAAAACGGGAATTGAATTTCGATTTTGATTTTGAAAATGGATTTGGATTTGAAATGGCAAAAGAGTTTTCGAATTCGTTTTACAATAGTCAGCGCTGGAGAAAGACAGCCAGGGCTTATGCAGAGAGCCGGCACTATGTATGCGAGCGGTGTGGCAATCAATCGTTTCGGGGAAAGAAACCGAAACGGGAACGCTTTATCGTACATCACAAGATATTACTGACGCCGGAGAACATCACAGATGACCAGGTGACATGCAACTGGGACAACCTGGAACTGCTCTGCATCTATTGCCACAACAAGATCCATGATGGACACAAAGGACGCGAGTGCCTGTTCGATGACGATGGCAATCCGATTGGAATCGTTGAGCACGTCCACACCGGGCACGAATAACCGGCGATACCCCCCGTCATTTAGCTTGTGAAAGAAAAAAATCGACGCCGGGGGCGGCCAAAACTGTAACACAAAAGCCGTGCGCGAGGGGGGTGTGGTTCATTTTGGGGCTCATATGATTTAGCTATATTTAGGCAAGGATGGATGGACATGGCAAAACTTCAACCGAAAACCATCATAAATCGACGAATCAAGGAATTGAAACAAATTTTTTCCGACGTTGATGCGGATAAAATGAAGCTTGTCTATCCACTCATCGAGCAGGCGGCCAAGATGGAGCAGTACATCGTTGCCCTGCAGACATCGCTCGATGAAAAGGGGTTCGTCGAGGAGTACCAGAACGGGGAAAACCAGTATGGGACGAAAGAATCGACGGAGTCGAAAGCCTACAGCACAATGATCAAGAACTACAACGCGATTATCCGGACACTTTTGACGTGCCTGCCTGAAACGGACCAGAAACAGGCAGAGGATGAAGTGATGCAGTTCCTGAAGGACCATAAGCGATGAACTACATCGAGAAATATTACGGGGAGATAGAGACGGGGCGTGTCGTCGTATCCGACAAGATACGGCGGGTCTACAAACATCTGGTCGATAAAATGCATGATCCATCGTCTCCCTACGTCTATGATGACGACAAGGCGACATACGTCATAGACTTCATCCAGACGTTCTGCCATCACAGCAAGGGACAGTGGGGTGGCAAACCGCTCATACTGGAACTGTGGCAGAAAGCGGCGACAGCGGCGTTGTTCGGTTTCATCGATAAAAAGACGGGCCTGCGGGAATATCGGCAGATGATTCTGATTGTGGCCCGTAAGAACGGGAAATCCACCTGGGCGGCCGGCATTGCGCTGTATCTGCTGGTGGCAGACCGGGAAGCCGGTCCGGAAATCTATTCGGCAGCCACGAAGAAAGACCAGGCGAAAATCATCTGGACGGAAGTAAAGCGGATGATCAAAAAGTCGCCGGCACTCAATAAGCATCTCAAATGCCTGGTATCAAGCATCAAGTGCGGATTCAACGAAGGCACTTTTGAACCGCTGGGGTCAGACAGTGATAAACTGGACGGCCTGAATGTTCATGGCGCACTCATCGACGAACTGCATGCCATCAAAGACAAGAACATTTACGACGTACTGGTCGATGGCATGACGGCCAGGGAACAGCCATTGTGCATCATCACAACGACTGCCGGCACCGTGAGGGATAACATCTTCGATTTGAAGTACGAAGAATGTCAGCGACTGGTGGCCGGGTACGATGATCCGGAAGGGTATCACGATGAAACCATACTGCCCCTTGTCTACGAACTGGACAAGCGGGAAGAATGGACCGATCCGGATTGCTGGCAGAAGGCCAACCCGGCACTGGGGTCAGTCAAGAGCCGGGAACAGCTGGCACAGAAAGTATACCAGGCCAAAAACAATCCGCTCCTGGTCAAGAATCTGCTCTGTAAAGACTTCAATGTCCGTGAAACGACAAGTGAAGCGTTCTTTACGTTCGAACAACTCAATAACGAAGCAACGTATGACATTACGAAGTTGAAGCCACGATATGGAATCGGCGGTTTCGACTTGTCCGACACGACGGACCTGACATGTGCAACGTTGCTTTTTTTAGTACCCGGTGATCCGACAATCTACGTCGAGCAGATGTACTGGATACCGGAAGACTTGTTTGAGAAGCGGATCCATGAAGACAACGTCCCTTACGACATATGGAAGAAGCGGGGATTTGTCAGACTGTCGCCGGGGCATCGTATCGATTACCGCCTGATCCTGCAGTGGTTCGAGGAACAGCGGCAGGACAACGACATATACCTGTACAAGTGCGGTTATGACCGGTGGTCGGCATCGTACCTGGTAAAGGATATGGAGGAAACATTCGGAGAATCAACGATGCTGCCAGTAGCCCAGGGGAAAAAGACGTTATCCGGGCCGATGAAGAATCTGAGTGCCGAACTGAGCGCAAAGAACGTCAATTACAACAACAATCCCGTACTAAAGTGGTGCATGGCCAATGTGGCCGTCGATGTAGACCGCAACGACAATATACAGCCATGCAAGACATCGAGTCCACGGAAACGGATTGATGGCTTTGCCAGTCTGCTCGATGCGTATGTAGCACTGGAAGAAGTCAAGGAAGATTATGAGTCGCTTATCTAGAGGAGGCGGGCACGTGTTTTTCAGAAATTTATTTTCAGCTATCTTCAACAAGGTGAGAGCGCCGACCGGCCTCAAGCGGGCCAAAATGCTGGACGGCTACTCCAACACGTACGTGCCGTGGAACGGAAACGACTACGATAATGCCTGTGTCCGTGACTGTGTCGATACCATCGCACGGCATATGTCGAAACTGCGGGCCCGGCATATTACGAGGAAGAACGGTAACATCATCAACGTGCCGGACGACTCCCTGAATTATTTGTTGTCCACACGGCCAAACTGGATGATGACGGCATCGGACTTCCTGGCACGGATTACGGCCCAGTATTACACAACAAACAATATTTTCGTCTATATCCAGAGAGATGAAACCGGAAACGTGATAGCGTTCTGGCCCATTAACTTCAACAGCCTGGAACTCTACGAAGACAAGGAGAATACGCTGTACTGCCAGTTTACATTTGGTGGCGGTGACCGGACAACGGTCCCTTACGACGACATTATCCACGTGCGCCGGCACTATTGCCGTGATGACATTTTCGGCGATCCGAACAATCAGCTGATGCGGGACGACCTGAATCTGCTGCAGTCGGTCAAATCGGCCATTATCAATGCTGTCAAAAATGGCGGCAAACTGCGCGGTATCATCAACTGGAACGGGACACTCAGGGAAGAGGACCAGAAATCACGCTGGAAGGACTTCATTGAAAGCTTCACGGTAGATAATGGCAGCGGAATCGGGGCCCTGGATAACCGGGGTTCATTCCAACAGCTGACAACAGAAGTCGATACATTCGACAGCACCCAGATGGAATGGGCCAGGGACAACATTTACAAGCATTTCGGTCTGAATGAAAAGATCATCAAAGGGCTCTATACGGAAGAAGAGTACCAGGCATTCTATGAAGGCGTCATCGAGCCGTTGGCCATCGACCTGGCACAGGAATTCACGCACAAGATTTTCACAATGAGGCAACGAGGGTTTGGCCACGAAATCGTGTTTGAATCGAACCGGCTCAATTACATGACTGTATCGAGCAAGTGCAAACTGGCAGCGGCCATGATACCGGCAGGAGCCATCAAGCGCAATGAAATCCGTGAATTGTTCGGCTATGCCGGATTGCCTGGCAAGGAAGGGGAAGAAATCGTCGTATCCCTGAACTACGTCAAGAGCCAGGACCAGTCTGCATATCAGATTGGCAAGGATACCGGCGACGATGACACAAGCAAAAAAGGAGGTGAAGACGATGAAACATAAAGCCTATCGCACCATGGAAATACGGGCGGCCGATTCCGGGGACGACAAGATGATTGTCGAGGGATATGCTGCAGTTTATGGCCAACGGGCCCTGATGTGGGAAAGTGACTGGTCCGGGTATAAGTACTATGAAGAAATCGAGCAGGATGCATTCAACGGTGCAGCCATGGACGACGTGATCATGAGATACAACCACGCCGACAGTGCCCTGATTCTGGCACGGACACGGAACAACACACTACAGCTGATTCCGGATGCCAAAGGCCTGCGTATCCGTGCGGAAATAGCTGATACCACAGCCGGGAGAGATATCTACAATCTCATCAAACGCGGCGACATCGACAAGATGTCATTCGCCTTCATCGCCGGCAAGACAGGGTATGAAGACGATGAAGAAAACAAAGAGCAGACGCGGAAAATCATGAAGATTTCCCAGGTGGTGGATGTCGCACCCGTGGATTTCCCGGCATACGACGGCACGAGCATCGGGGCGCGTAATCATGATGCGGCTGACGAATTCAGGAAGCGGGAAGACGACCTGAAGAAACGACTTGAATTATTGACCTACTAGGAGGGGACTCTCATGGACAAACGATTAAACGAAATTATGCAGAGAAAAGCAGAAATCCGGACGGCTTTACAGGGTGAAGAGAAAGTTGATCTGAAAGCGCTGGAAAAAGAATTGAAAGACCTGAACCAGGAAGAAGAAGAACTGCGCCGCCGTCAGGCAGTGGCCGACATGCTCAACGAACAGGGAGCGGCCGCCGATGATGCGGATGCCCGCAAAATCGAAAAACCGGGCACAGCAACCGCCGACGACAATCTTTATGACAGCATGGAATACCGCATGGCATTCATGCGCCATGTAACACGCAATGTACCTATGCCGAAACAGTTCGAACTGCGTAGCAACAGCAATACGCTGACCACGGATGTCGGCGCTGTCGTACCGCCTCAGACACTCAACCGTATCGTTGAAAAGATTGAAGCCTACGGCATGATCCTGCCGCTCGTTACACGCACGAACTATATCACAGGCATGGCCATTCCGACATCTGATGTCAAACCGGTGGCCACCTGGGTAAATGAAGGCGCTACGTCTGATCTTCAGAAAAAGACGACCGGAACGATTACATTCTCCCATTACAAACTCCGCTGTGCTGTATCTGTATCCCTGGAAACGGATTACATGGCCCTGTCGGCATTTGAAGATGCGCTGGTACGCAATATCTCCGAAGCCATGGCCAAAGCCATTGAACAGGCCATTTTGACAGGAGATGGCACGACACAGCCTACAGGTATTTTGAAGACACTGCCGACCGGTGATGCCAATATCGCCACGAGCAAGCTCGATTACAAGACGCTGGTATCGGCTGAAGCGGCTCTTCCCATGGAATACGAAAATGGCGCAGTATGGGTCATGAGCAAAAAGACGTTCATGGCATTCGTTGGCATGACAGACAGTGCCGGCCAGCCGATTGCCCGTGTCAACTACGGTATCGGCGGAACGCCTGAACGCAGCCTGTTGGGTCGCCGCGTCATCCTGACGACCTATCTGCCGTCCTTTGCAACGACGCTGAAGAAGACGGATGTATTTGCCTTCATCTTCCGTTTCTCTGATTATGTCCTCAACACCAACTTCTCGATTGGCATGAAGATGTATGAAGACAACGAAACTGACGATATCATCCGCAAATCCATCATGGTATGCGACGGCAAAGTCATCGATGATTCCAGCCTGGTCGTAATGACCGGTGCAACGGCATAGGAGGATGTGTATGGCGGTAACATTGGCGCAAGCAAAGAATTTTCTGAAAATCGATAGTGATATCACGGATGATGATGAACTGGTGCAGGCGCTCATTGATGCCGCCGACGAGTATATCCAGAATCAGACAGGGAAAGCAAACAGCAACGATGATGCACTGTATAACCAGTGCATCAAATTGCTGGTGGCCCACTGGTATGAAAATCGGAGCATCTACAGCCCCAAACCGGGAACATTGTCGGAACTTCCGCATTCTGTCACGTCACTGGTGCAGCATATCGCCAACTGCGATGCATATCCAGTAATATAAGGAGCCATCCATCATGATTAACGTAGAAATAGGAACGCTCGATAAACGCGTCCATATCATGAAATACGGGGAAACGAAGGATGAATATGGCCTGACGCATCAGAATATGGTGGACGCCATCGGTCATGCTGTCTGGGCTCGTATAGAGCCGGCCAGGGGAAAGACCTACTACGAGCAGTACCGGGACAAATTGGAGATGATTACCAAGATTACCATCCGCTACCGGACCGGTATAGATGCCAACATGCTCGTAGTGTACGGTGGCAGGACGTATAAGATTACATCGGTCGTAGACCCTTATGAAGCGCACGTAAAGCTAGAACTCATGTGCAACCTGAAGAAAGCAGGCGAGATTGATGAAGATTGAAGAATTTGCCCAGAAGCTGAGAATCATGGAAACAGAATTTCCGGCAGATGCCAGTGATTCGTTGGCGAAAGCAACCAAACGGATGGTCAGAGGCATAAAGAAATCGACACCAAACAGCCGTGTGGAACACAAACACAAACTGCAAAAAAGTTGGGAAAGTGAAATCAAAGATCCGTTCCGAGGGGCACCATATGCAGAAATAAGAAGTAAGGCGCCACACTTTCATCTGGTAAACAGAGGTGTCCAAAATCCGAAAGATGCACATGGAAATCCTAAACCAGAATTGAGAGATGCGCTAAATAAACATGTAGGATATCTGGAAAAGGCAGTTCGAAAGAATTGGCCGGATGTAAAGGACAAAATGCAGAAAGACTTTTATAAAAAAGTAAAAAGTCACCTTCGCTAAAAGGGAGAGTGGATAATGGCTGAAATTGTACGGCAGGCACAGGTCATAAAAAATATTATCGCACTTCTGGCGAAAGAATTCGGCTACAAAGTGTATGCCGATGAGGTAAAGGAAGACTTTCAAAAGCCATGTTTCTTTATTTCGGCAACGTCAGTCATGACTCCGCAAAGTGTGAACTGGCTGCAGAAAGAACTGACTGTCACCTTGACGTACTACGCCAAGGCGTCAGAAAAGAACGAAGTCCACTACATGGATGTTGTTGACCGGGTACAGCTGTTGTTTCAGGTGGGAATCCAGGTCAATGACAGATATCTGAAAATCGATTCTGTCGAGGACGACCGTGTGGGTGAAGAGGACGATATCTTGCAGATCACGATTACTATTCCATACCTGGAACGTACAACGGGGACGAATACGACTGCAGATCTGATTGAAGAAGTGGATATGGATATTACAAACGGGCAACAGGAACGTGATTCGGGTAATATCGACAAAGACTATGTAGGCATAGGAGGAAACGAAAATGGCTAAATTAGGTATGCCTTCCGTAACGATTGCATTTACGGAAGCCGGTATCGAAGCGATTCAGCGAAGCCAGCGCGGCATTGTCGCACTGCTGCTGGAAGAACCACAGGATACCATTACAAAACTGCTTACGGATCATACGGTGACGAGTGGCAGTGAAACGACGACAGTCAAAGCAATCAAAAATCCGTTTGCTGTATATACATCGGACGATATTCCGAGCGAACTGACAGACGACAATCGGGATTACATCACGAAAGCACTGATTGGGTACGTAAAGGCTCCATACAGAGTCAAAGTGTATCTCATGGCGTCGTCTACGGACGATTCGGCAAACTCCAGCGCTGACAAATTCGCTGATGCGCTCAAGACGATGGTTACGGACCGTTGGGATTACCTGGCAATTCCGACGATTACCGCCGCACAGTGCGAGAGCGTAGCAACATGGCTTAAGACCAACCGCGAAAATAAAGGCAAACGCTCCAAGGTTGTCCTTCCGGGGTACGCGGCTGATTATGAAGGAGTTATCAATTTCTCCAATACGAAAGTTGTTACAGCCAGCAAGACATACACAGGCGCTCAGTACACGCCGCGTATCGCTGGCCTCATTGCCGGCACTCCGCTGACGATTTCCGCAACGTATGCGCCTTTGTCGGAAGTCATCGACTGTGACCAGTATACGGAAGACGAACGTGACGAAAAAGTAAACAAGGGTGAATTCTTCATCTGGAATGATGGTGAAAAATTCAAGATGTCCCGTGCCATGAACTCCCTGGTAACAACGACACAGGGCAAACAGGAAGCCTATCAGACGATTAAATCCGTGGATATCATGGATGCTATCTATGATGACATCAAAAAGACCGCTCAGGATTCGTACATTGGCAAATATACAAACGATTATGACAATAAACAGCTTTTGATCACTGCAATCAGTGGCTATTTCAAAGAGCTGGAAGACGGCCGGCTGTTACAGAGAGATTATTCCACGGTCGATATCAGTGTTGAAAACGTCAAGACCTATCAGCTCGAACATGGGCTGTATACGAAAGACGAACTGGCTGATATGAGCGATCTGGAAATCAAGAAACTGGATACCAAGAAAAAGGTATTCCTGACAGCCAAAATCAAGATTCTGGATGCTATGGAAGATATCGACCTTCCGATTAATATTTAGGAGGTGGAAATAGATGGAATCAATGAACGCGCAACAGGTTATGTCCGGCACTGAGGGCGAAATCTGGATTAATGGCGATAAAATGGCACAGGTGTCTGCGTTTAAAATTGAAGTCAATCTGAATAAAGAGGAGGTCAATCAGGTAAAGAAACGCGGCAAGCAGTATAAGATTACTGGATGGGAAGGAAAAGGGCATCTGAAGATGCACCATGTATCCTCGTATATGATGCAGTTAATGGCGGATAACATCAAAGCAGGGCACCAGACAGTATGTACGATTGTTGGCAAGCTGTCGGATCCGGACGCCATTGGCGATGAACGTGTAGTTGTCCGCGATGCGACCTTCGACAAACTGACGCTCATGGACTGGGAAGCAAAGAAGCTGACTGAAGACGACTACGACTTCACGTTTACCGATTACGACATTCAGGATATGGCTGAAGAATAGGAGGAGAGACTATGAATATTGCAGAAGCATTGCTGGCCGCTGATGCGGGGAAAATCACACAGGCGGCAACGATGGAATATGAAGTACCCAGGCTTACAAAGATGATAGGCGAACCATTTGTCCTGCATCTGAAACAGATTGGCAATAAGCGGGTAAAGGAAATCCAGGAAGATTCTCTTATCGAAAATGGAGACAATCCGACTATCGATAACTATAAGCTGGAAATGGGACTGATCTGCGCAGGTATTGCGGATAAAGACTTCGACAATGTGGAAGTGCTGAAGAAATTCAAGGCGGCTACGCGTAGAGATTTGTTTAACAAATTGCTTAATGCCGGGGAAATCCACGACATCGCCGAACAGATCAGTAATTTGTGCGGATTCAGCCGAAAGAGAATGGATAAGAAAGCGGCAGAAATAAAAAACTAATCACGACGGATGGTGATGTGCAGGCCATGTATTATCACTATGTAAATCATGGCCTGAAGCCATCCGAGTATTATGCAATGGGCCAGGGAGAGAAGATTATCCTGCGGGCGTTTATGATGCAGGAATCGAAAGAACGTCAGGAAACCAGCAACATGATTGAAAAAGAATTGAAAGGAGGCGGCGCACATGGCTGAAATCATTGATGTCGTCATGAGGCTGACAGATAACGTATCAAGCGGACTGCGGCGCATGAGAACGGAAATGGAACAGAACGCAAAGGCATCCATGCAGTTGGGACGCAATATCTCGACTGCCGGCAGAAATGTCGGAAATCTGGCCAGCACGATGATGCCATTGGCCGCCGGCATTGCCGGAGTCGGGGCGGTAGGCGTCAAAACCTTTATGGATTTTGACCAGGTCATGACCGGGGCAGGGGTAAAGGCCGGCGCAACGGCTGAAGAAATGCAGAAAATGAAGGATGCAGCGGCAGACATGGGCGCCAAATTCCCGACAACAGCCCGTGAAGTCGCAGAAGGGATGGACCGACTGGCCGCCGGCGGCTTTGATGCGGAACAGACAATCGGTGCCATGCCGGGCATTATCGAGGCTGCTATTGCCTCAGGTGAAGACATGGCGACGACTTCCGATGTCGTTACGTCGGCATTGGCTACATGGAATTTGCAGAATGGAGATATTGCGACCAGCACGCAGCGGGTAGCAGATATTATCCAGACCGCTAATAATGCATCAAAACTGGGTATGCAGGATTTTGGCACAGCAATGCAATACGTAGGCGGGACGGCCGCGTCTATGGGAGTAAGCCTGGAAGACGTAAGTTCGGCCATGGCCATACTGGCCAACAATGGTATTGAGGCGAGTACCATAGGCACATCGCTTAGAACGACCATGTTGAATTTAATTAATCCAACAGGTCAAGCGCAGGATGCATTTACAGCCTTAGGATTATCCGTGGCCGACTTTACAGATGAAAATGGAAACTTTATTGGCATTCAAAAATCAGTGGACAGGCTGAGAACAAGCATGGAAGGACTAACGCCTGTAGAAAAAAGCGCATTTGCCCAGATGATTGCCGGGAAAGAAGCCGCTGCCGGACTGTCAGATTTATTAAAAACATCGCCGGAAGATTACCAGAAAATGGTAGATGCCATTACAAACAGTGCCGGAAGTTCTCATGCCGCTTATGTACAGATGCAGAACACGTTGAAAGGTTCCATGGATGCACTTCAAAGCTCAGTAGAAGCACTGGGCATTTCCTTCGGTTCGGCATTGGCGCCAACCATCCAGGCCGTAGCGGCGGATCTGAAAGGTATTGCCGATGCATTTAACAGCATGTCTCCAGAATCGAAGCAGATGGTTATCCATATTGGTGAGGCTATTGTGGCGTTCACAGGGTTGGCTTTTGCAACGTCGAAAGTATTAGGCGTCGCCGGTTCGGTCATCTCGATACGCGGACAGATAGGACGAGTACTGGCAGGGCAGACAATACGCAATAAGGGGCTGCAGTACGCAGTACTGGGAGTAGCCAAGGCCCTGCCGATTCTGCGGTCTGGCATCATCGGTATCGCCAACGGATTCCGTGTTGCGCTGGCAGCCATGGGACCGGTAGGCATTGCGTTTGCGGCTGTTGGAGCCATTGCCGCGTATGTCATCGCCAACTGGGAAACGTTCGGACCGATTGTAAGTGGTATCTGGCAGGGCGTCGTAGAAACATTCAACCGCGCTTATACCGGCATATCCGGCATCATTGACAGTATCATCCAGACGGTGAGCGGAATCATTGATTATGTCGGCGGAACGTTTGCCGGCGCATGGGATGCGGCATGGAATGGCATTGTTTCTTCATTCAGCAGCATTTTCGGCGGCATCCAGAGCATTGCCAGCGGAATTCTTGATGGCATTAAATCAGCAATCAATGCAGTTATCCGCGGTATCAACAGTATCAGCGTAGATATCCCGTCATGGGTGCCGGGCGTAGGCGGGAATCATTTCGGCATGAATATCCCATATCTGGCAGGCGGTACGGACAGCTGGCAGGGTGGCTTCGCGGTCATCAATGAAAAAGGCGGAGAAATCGTGGACCTGCCACAGGGTTCCCGCGTCATGCCGCACGACCAATCCGTAAAGGCTGCATATAACATGGGTCAGAATGCCGGCGGCAATCAGATTACGATCAATATTGGCACGGCCAATATGAACAATGACCAGGACATCAGGCTGACAGCACGGAAACTGGCCGAACAGATACTGTTTGAACTGGAAACCAGAGCAATCAATCAGAATGTGGGGGCGGTATAATGGCAGATTTCTTGAGTTACCTGGACAGTATCGCCACCATTTTCGGAGGCGGAGGATTCAGCGAAGGCGATGTCCTGTTTACGTTATCCTGTGCAGGTGACAGTGTCACATTCCCCGTGAATCCGAGCAAGTATGAGATTAAAAACAAGCGTCTCAATTCAACGATGAATATCAATGCACTGGGAGAAATGAACATGCTGGGTAAAGCCGGATTGCGGACGTTGGAAATTTCCTCGTTCTTTCCGGCTGAAGCCTATGGATGGGAAGTATCGTACCCGTCACAGGACCCATATGGTTATGTAGGGACTATCAAGGGATTCATGGAAGAATCGAGCCCATGCAATATATCTGTATCGGGAACGGACGTCTCCATGCAATGCTCCATCGAGAACTTCAGCTATGGCGAAAGGGATGGCAGCGGAGATGTGTATTTTACGCTGGCACTGCGGGAATACAGGGAATTCCCGGTAGCCACGCAGTTACAGGCAGATACAAGTAATGGCGATACGGGCACCCAGACCAGCGATTACAGCTCAGTCAGCAGTAAGACGGGAGCCAGTGGATTGATGTCCAGGGCATCGAGTACGCCCGTCATTGGAACACCGATTGTGGCGACGCCTGCCACGATGGACAATATCGATACGGCTGCCAAAGCAGTCCGTCGTACCGCCGGCATTGCAAAACAGGGTATCCGCCGCGTAAAACTGGCAAAGGCGATACTCAAAAGCGGCGGGCTGTCTGGTGGCGCCGTCCTGAATATGGCAAAAGAAGGAGTACGCTACAGCAATGGCAAATGGCTGACAAAGTGGTAGGTGATACTGGATGACTCTGCAATTATTTTATTCTGATCCGCCACTTACGGACGAAGAAAAGAAAGCAAATGAAGATGCAAAAAAGAACGGGCAAGCAGTAGAAGAGCCCGTCTCCATGCTGGATATCACGAATTACATTCCAGATGTAGAGTGGAGCGGAGATCTGGACAGTGCGGCACGGAAACTGACGTTTAAAGTAGCTTATAATACAGCCGACAATGATTCCATGTTCCAGGCAGTGCTATTGAAATTAGGCGGCTTCATTTATGCCTACTATGACGGCCAGCAGATTTTCAGCGGCCGTATTTTTTACGTAAAGCGGAATACGGGAGACTATACATTCGATTATGTTGCCTATGATGACATGATCTTCCTGGCTAAATCTCAGGTGTTCCTGAAATTTACGGATGTCACTGTTACAGACGTCATTAAGCAAGTGTGCGGAGAAATCGGCATTCCTGTTGCTGACGATATCCCGCAAATCGATGCCAAAGTATCGTTTATCGCTGACGGCAAGAGCTGTACGGAAGTATTCCAGATGCTTAAAGGGGAATCGAAGAAGAAGGTGGCGGCGAAAACAACGACCGGCACCGGATCTCACGGGGTGTATGAAGGAAACAAGTTTTGCACGTCCATCATTGATGCGGCACGGGAAAACGGTATAGATCCGCATATTGCCCTGGGCATGGCGGCCAGAGAAACAGGCGGCGATGACGTCAATAATATCCACATGGATTCAAACGGCGGATTGATGCAGATTACAGAAGGAACTGCCGCTTATTATGGCGTTGATTCACTGTATCCGAAATGGCGGACAAGCTATAAGCAGAACGCCGAAGCCGGCATGTACATCCTGCGCAAGAAGATAGATGAGCAGGGCGGGGACGTTTGGGAAGGCGTGCGGGCCTATAATGGCGCCGGTGAATCAGCAGAATGGTATAAAGAGAAGGTCCGTCAGAATTCCCAGACCATTCCCCAGGATACCGGAGATGCTGATACGACGTCTTCCGGCAACACGGAAACGACTGGTGGCGGTGGTGAATTCTGTGTTTACTGCAAACTGGATAAAGTCACAGTCGTGCAAAAAGGAACACTGGCAATGAACGATATTCTATCTGACGGCGTACAGATTAATCATACTGAGCACAGCCAGAGCATCGAAGACATGATTAACCGCGTAAAATCCGTCGATGATGTCGGCAATATCTGCAATGTGTACAGCATTGAGGACGACATGACGCACTACGGAACACTGCAGGCCGTCTACAAGATGAAGAATCCGAAAGATGGCAATACGGACAACGTTGCAGCGGCTAAAGCGCAGTTGAAGCGTATCAAAGAAGAATCGAGCCTGGAGGGACTGGGAAATATTCTGTGTATCACAGGATTCTGCGTGACCGTACAGGAACAACAGTTGAAAGGCAAGTTTTATATCAAGGCTGATACGCATAAGTTCGAAAACAACGTACATACTATGAGCCTGACACTGGAATACATGCCAGACAAGCCGGAAACGCCGACAATCAAAGTCGAAAATCTGGCAACGCCGGTGTTTACATCCAGCGGGAATCATAAATCATATGGAAGTTATGACGGAACCAATATTGACATGTCTGGTGTCAGTGCCAACGTTGATGCGGGATGCAATGCCGTATATGACGCACAAGGCGAATACATTGACAATGGATGTGTGTACAGGCTGACGCAGGCCGGCTCCTATTGGTCGCCGTTCCTGAAGAACGAATATGACAAAGGGACGGTGGGCGTTGGGACGCTGTATGAAGATGCACAGGCATCTGGCATTGAAGTCATATCGTATGATGAAAGTCAGCTGGAAAAAGGCGATACAATCGTATACCGTGAAGCTGATGACTCCGACTGGGCCCACGTCGGTGCCTATGACGGGACAGGCGGTGTTTGGCATAATGCCTACACGTCGCAGAAATGGGACCATCAAAGAGGAAGTACATCGATGGGACCGAGCGAATACCCGGCGTATATCCTGAAAACATCGAAGGGATGAGCGTATGAAAAATACCAATGACCCATACAAAGGCATACTGGCACTGATGTCAGGCATATCCAGGCGCACCGGCATCCAGAATGGTGCCGCCGTAGGACTCGTTATCAGCGGACCGCCGGATATACAGATCCAGTACAATGGCATGATCCTTACGAAAGAGGACCTGCTCGTTGATGACTACTGGGTGCCAGGCCATACCAGGCACATGGTAGGGGAAACGAGCTATCGTGGCGGCGGTTCTGGCGACCCGGCATATGAAAGTCACAATCATCCCATCGATAATGACGAATCGCTGACGGACACATGGGCACCTGGCGATAGGGTGGCGTTGATACCGATATATTCAAGTGAGGACCCGCGTGGTGGACAGAAATTCATTGTGTTCGGGAAACTTCGATACCTGGAATAAAAAGAGGTGATGACATATGCCGACAAATCCATTTATGACGGCCGGACTGAATTCCACGTTTTCTCCGTCGTCTGCACTGACAGATAAAGACACGCTGCCAGAATTTAAGGAGCTTGCCTGGGACTTCGACAGGAACAGGTTCATCTATAACCGGGATGGAACGCATAAAGTCGTGACGCAGAACGACGCCATGAAAATCTGGATCCGAAAAACATTGATGGTGGAACGGTACAGATATCGGGCATACTTCGATGATTATGGGATGGAATTGGAACGATTCATCGGCAAGACGCCGAACGACAGCATATCAGAATCGCTGCTGTTCCAGTACATCAAAGAAGGACTGCTTGTGAACCCGTACATTAAACGCGTAGAAGCGGCAAGTATTACGCGGGAGCACAAGAAAATAACCATGAATCTGACGATTACAACGATTTATGGAAAAACGACAGTAGGAATCGAGGTGTAATGAGTGGCGTTTGAAATCAAGACGCAGGATAAGGTCCTGCAGGATTTAAAGAATGCATATGAAAACCTGTATGGTGGTGAGCTGTCCGATGTTTCAGGTACTTTCGTCGGCGATAACCTGGCCGCCAACGCTGTGGAATTCGAAAAGGCCTACATCGAAATGAACCTTATGATGGAGGCGGCATTTGCAGAAACGTCGTGGGGCGATTATCTGACCATGCGGGCCGCTGAGTTTGGGATTGAGCGCAAAGAAGCCGTAAAAGCCCAGGGCACTATTACCGTGACAGGCACAGGAACGGTCAGCGTCGGCGCACTATTTGCGACGGAAACCGGCATTATGTTTGAAGCCGTAAAAAGTACGGTGATTGATACCAGCGGCGATATTACTGTCAAAGCGATAGAAGCGGGGACATCTGGTAATGTAGCCGCCGGGGCCATCGTCCGGATACCTGTCACAATTGCCGGCATATCCTCAGTAACGAATAAAGAGGCCACACATGACGGTTATAATGCGGAATCTGATGCGGCCCTTTTGCAGCGGTTGTATCTGCATGTCAGGAATCCGATAACGTCCGGTAACGTGAACCACTACCGGGAATGGGCGTTATCTGTTGGAGGAGTTGGCACGGCCAAAGTCGTACCGCTCTGGAATGGCAACGGCACCGTGAAAGTTATTATTGCCGATAGTGATAATAACCAGGCATCAGACACGCTGATAAAAAACGTAGCGGATTACATTGAAACAGTACGGCCGATTGGCGCCACGGTAACAGTAGTTACACCAAGCATCAAAGAACTGTCCGTATCAGCTACCGTGACAGTCGTAAAAGGATGGGAAAATCTGTACAAGACAGCACTGGAGACAGCCATCAAGAAGTATATGCAGGACGAAGCGTTTGAAGAAGGCATCGTATCGTTGGCAAAAATCGGCAAGGCAATGCTGGATAGCGGGGCAGTCTCAGACTACAATAACCTGTTACTGGAAGGAAGCAGTTCAAACATCACACTGACGGATGAACAGCTGCCACGACTAAAAGAATTGAGTGTGACAGCAGATGAATGATTTTATCAGAGATAAAGAAGTAGATTTAAGCAAGTATCTGCCGTCGTTTTTGACTAAAGATCCAGAGTTTGCGGCTAAGCTAAAAGCTGAATCAGCAGCACATGATGACGTTCGGCAGGCGATGCTTGACTTATTCAATCAATTCTTTGTATCGACAGCAACGTGGGGACTGGATAACTGGGAGCAGTTCCTGGCATTGTCTCATGACAATACAGACACCAATGAGAAACGACGGAACAGGATACTGATATCCTTACGTGGAGCGAACACGACGACGTTGGAAAACGTACGGAATATTGTGCAGGCTTATGGCACTGGATACGTCGAAGAGCATAATGATGACTACTACTTCATCATATTCACCACGGAGTCAGACGCAGAAGCATTGAAAGAAATGCGCCGGAAGATAGAGACATACAAGCCGGCCCATTTAGGATGCTATGTCTATCTGGGATGGTCCTGGAATGGAAAAATTAATTTTGATGGTACGTATACATACGGAACCAGTATGACGGAATGGAGTGGTAAATAAAATGGCGAATTACCTGGATAAATGGAAAACAGATTTCCCGGAAATAATCAACAACCAGAATCGGCCGACTGAGGGTATCGATAATTCCCTGGCATTCAACACAGACGGCTTCCCGCAGCGCATCACAAGCGACCCGGTACACGCAAAGTTGGAAAATGATATGGCGAGCCAATTATTTTCCAACGACGAACGGCTGAAAGAGAGCATCGAAGCAGCCAGTGCAAAGGAATCCAACCATGAAAAAGATTCATCTGCCCATGCCAATGGCATTGCAGGTAATGCCGGCAGTGCCACGAAATTAAAGACGGCGCGCAGCCTTAACGTATCGGGAACAGGGTTGAACGCGACTGCACAGAGCTTTGATGGTACAGGAGATGTCACTATCCCTATCACGTTGGCCAATGCCCTGCTGGCCATGGCCGGGGTGACACCGGCAGCGAATAAACTGCCGTATTTCACCGGCGCATCGGCGGCCAGTCTGGCCGATTTGTCTGCATTTGCCAGGACTATTTTAGACGATGCAGATGCCGCCACGGTCAGACAAACAATTGCAGCCAATGCGCAGAACTGCGGAGGAATCGTGGCAGCGAATCTGGCAACAAATGGATACGCGAAGTGGGCAAACGGTCTAATTATACAGTGGGGAAATAATTCCCACGGATGGGTATCGTTCCCGATAATGTTTACATCGTATCGATTGATTATTACAAATCACCAAGGAACAGCATTTTATGACTCCAAGCCCAGGGAAAATGACACGTTAGGGGGCTTTACGCTTGATGTCGGGAGTAATAATGATGTAACCATGGATGCATACTGGATAGCTATTGGCCTATAGACCTATGGCTATCCAATTAACCTGCACTTTACCGTTGTAATTTGAATGGTAAAAAAAGCAATTCGCTAAAGCGGCATCACCTAATGATCCTGATGATATGATATTAACATTTGCTTGGCCTCCATAATGTATCCCTAAAACAATAGGCTCTTCGTTGAAGGAAATTGGGTAACCTTGAATTGTATCACTATTACATTTTCCCCACTGTCTAAATGCCTATAGCAAGCCACATTCCATCATAGCTGCTATCTACATTAGATTTACCACTAGAAATATCATATGTGTCAAATTTGAATTTGGAATTAGAGATGTTGCTGAATCTATGAATTCTAAATTGACTTCCCCAATATCCATCAAACAAAACTGGATTTGAAGTAAAAGAAACTGGAAAGTATATAATGCCGTAGCTAGCAGATCCCCACTGTTCAATAGCCTACTGCTATCCAAAGAATCTCACCGGCCCTTGAATCATAATATCCGCCTTCGGCATTCCACAAATCAAAGTATTGATACATTCCATCATATGCACCATAAATTGGAATAATTTTATGTTGTTGTGAGCTTCTGTGAATACCTACAAATTTATAACTATCACTTGCACTCCATGTCAGGGGGAAAGTTATTGGACTTGCCTTTTCTCCCCACTGTCGAAAGGAAGTGAATAAAATGGAATAATCTATGTATTTAATGCTATGCACAGATGATTATGATAAAGGCAATCCATGTAATGTTTATAATGAAGTGAGCTATGCCATACTTGCGATGAACGCAGTGGCCAAAAGTTACGATGTGCATTTTAGCGATACACTCATTAGGCAGTTATATGATGAGCTGAAAAAGCATGTAAATCAAATGGAGAAACGGTAAATTTTCAAAAATATTTAGTAAAATGAGAATGGTGAAGATAACAGTACCATCGGCAATCAGCATCCAATAAAACTATCTATAGGTGCGGATTTATCTAATTTTTAAAGTATCAATAGTAACAGCAGTCGAGCCGCGCAGTAGTTGTATTTTCTGTAACCGCTGGCGGCTCGTATAGTATCGCAATAGTAACAATCATTTCAACAGCTCGATGCATTTACGGAGCTGGCGTAGGCTTTTATGAGTGTAGACACGCTCCGTGACATCGCCGCCGGCATGCCCTAAAATCCTACGCTTTGACGTTTCGTTGGCACTGGCATTGTCTAATAGCGTTGCGACGGTATGCCGGCAGTCATGCGTTGTATGTCCATCGGAATGGATGCGATGCATGACAGTACGCCAAATCGTACAGTACCGGCAATAGTTATAGGAATGTCCCATATCATCACAGATAAGCGCATCACCTGGACATATCATGCGCGCTTCGATAAGCGGCAGGATGCGATGATGTATCGGAATGATGCGGATACCGGCCGCCGTTTTGCTCCGTGTGATGCGGATATAACATTGACGCAGATGCACGTCCGATTTTTGTAACTGTAGCATTTCGCCGACACGCATACCAGTGTAGAGCAGGATAAGGACAGTATCGACGCCTGGACAATCCACGGATGCCCATAGCCGGTTGATTTTCTGCCGACTGAATGTGTGATGTGGCCGGACCGGTCGATTACGACCAATAGAGAGCAGCGGCGCGTAATTTGTCGTAGAAAGTTCGATTTTATCTGCATATTTGAGCAGAAGCGAAATAAGCGAACGCACTTTTTTAACGCTGCTGTACGACAGCCCGTGACGGCGCATGTCGTCAATGATTCGCTGATAATCTGCATAGTGCAGGTCCTCGACGGACATCCCGTGGAGCGTTGATAAATGCTGATAGGCATTGTGGTAGCTGTCCAACGTAGATTGTGACGGCCGGGTATCATCGATATGGCGTGGGAGCCAGCGATGATACAGTTCAGCCAGTGTAATTTTGTGACCAGGAAGGGAGCGATTCGTATGGATCTTATTATAATCAGCCGCAAATATTTCAGCTTCGACCTGTGTTGCGAAGTATTCAACTGGCTTCTGCCTGCCATGCTCCGATACTACAAAAACAAACGGCCTCCTCCGAGCACCAGAGAGACGTTTAATTGACCCATACCCATTAGGTTTTCTCATATGACCACCTCATAAATTATTGATAACAGGAGGATACCACATGAAAGATTATTTAATTCAATTCGGCGACGACGGGCGGCGCGGTGCGACGTATGCTGCCAACGTTCATTATTATGTCAACGATGATGGCAGCATTACCAATGGCTCTGTCGATGTCGATGAATTACTGAAACAAGGATACGTTTTTGTCAGCTCAAAAGACTACAATAACCTGCTTGGCAATAATGAGGACAGGCAGGAATACTGCCGGCAGGCAGATGGAACTTTTGCACCGTATGTTGCTCCAGAACCGACAGCAGAAGAAAAAGCCACAGCAGAAAAGGCGGCCCTTGCCTATGAATATGAAGCGAACAAGTCGGAAATGCTGACGGCGTTGCAGGCGGCACAACTTGCAGGCAATACGGATGCCGTAGCAAGCATCCAGCAGGACTATAAAGACATGACGGCGGCCTATAAAGAAGCAGTGGAAGGGGTTGAAGCATAATGGCATTTTGGAAACGAAAAAAATACTGCCAGTACTGCGGTAGCGAATTAAAAACGGATGGAAGCTGTACAAATAAAGACTGCATTGCGTATAAGGCAGATGAAGATACAGCGACTACTATGGATAATTCTATGGATGCAAACCAGAACGGGGGTACGTAATGGAATCGCTTGTACAGATGGCCGGCGTCATTGTAGGTATCCTGGGTTTGTGTGGTGTCATCTTTAATTATGCCGTCATCAAGCCATTGTCTGCATCTATCCAGGAGCTTCGGGAGCTCATTGAGAGCACACAGGCGTATATCCGCGGAGTCGAGGAAAAGAGGCAGAACATGGCAGAACGCCTGGCAAAAGTGGAAGAATCGGCGAAGTCTGCGCATCACCGGTTGGATGACCTGACGGAAAGGGTGAAGTGACATACAAGGGGTGATGCCTATGATTGATAAAATCAATATTGTGGATTTAACGGTCATTATCGGGCTCGTCGTAGCGTTGATACTGGCCATTTTTTATGAGCAAAACGAGCTGGCTATGAGCATTGCATCTGGCCTGCTCGGTTACATCGGTGGCAATATCAAGACCGCCGCTACGAAAAAGGAGAACCAAAAATGAAAGTGTACATTAATCCCGGCCACGATTTAGAGTATGACAGCGGCGCCGTACATACCAATCCGGATGGTACTGTAGACCTCAGAGAGTGTGATGTAGCCGCAAAAATCGGCGCCAAGGTGAAACAATATCTCGAAGCGGCCGGCTGTGAATGCCGGATTTTGCAGTCTGACAATCTCTACTATGACAGCCAGTATGATGACCGCCCTATCGCGGTATGCGATGATGCGAATAACTGGGAAGCCGACGTCTTTGTATCCATCCATTGCAATGCGGCAAACGGACAGGCGCGCGGAACAGAAGTCGAATGTTACAGGCGCTTATCCGATGGTGGAAACCTTGCACAGTGCATCCAGTCCCAGATTGTTGGTGCCCTGGGCACGGTGGATAGAGGCGTCAAAGAAATGCCTCGACTCATCGTACTCCGCCATACCGATATGCCGGCAGTACTCGTGGAAACGGCCTTTATCGACAATGACGAAGACGCTGACCTTCTTGTTAATAGATATGACGACCTTGCCGCGGCTATTGCCAGAGGTGTAACAGACTATCAATGCAGTTTGCAGTAGAACTGGAGGTGATCATTTCTCTTTCGTTATGAAAGGTGGTGATTATCTCCGTTTTTACTATATGACATCATTAGAATGGAGGATTGAATTATGAGCAAATGGACAGAAGTAAGAGATGGAGTAGTAGCAGCATTTGATGCAAACGACGTTGTGGAAGCAGCAAAACAGCAAATTATCGAAAGCTTGAGCAATGAAGGAATGTCAGCTATTGAAGCAATGGCTGACAAATTTGTTGAGCAGGTACAGGCTCAGGCCGCTTCCGAAAGTGGCTGGAATGCTATTCGAGATAAGTTTGTTTTGCCGTTGCTGATTAATGGCGGCATCTGGCTTGTAAAATTAGTATTGAGTAAGAGTACGACATCTAATAACAAATAGATACAGAAAAGCCCGTAACCCCAGTGTTTATCTATGGTTACGGGCATATATTTTTATATAAAATCAATGTTTAAACATTGACAAAGAAGGCATATTAAGGTATAATATAAATATAGAGAAGGAGGTGAAAGATGTGAAACCAGAAAAAATAAACCTCATAACAGCAATAATTCAGCTGGTGACTGCAATCATATTGCTGCTACAAGGTTTTTCCCATTAAGCTAAAGAGCTTGCCCCTCCTAGAGGGGCGGGCTTCCTGCTTAGGGTTAGTATATCACATCTGATAAAATGAAATCAACATATATTAGTTTAATAGCGTTAGTTATCTCGATTATTGCATTATTGAGAACACTGGGGGTGTTTTAATGAATTGTCTGGAAGAGGTCATGACTGCGGCAGAAGCGGCGGAACGATGGGGCAAAGCCCCGATTACAGTACAACAAGCTTGTAGCGGATATGCTAAGGCGAAACCCAAATTTTTGCCGACAGAAGCCAGAAAGGCCGGCAGAATCTGGCTCGTAACCAGGGCCGGAATGGAACGGCTTTATGGACCGGAGCCTAAACATTAAAACAATTTAAATCGACAAAAGCCCTGGTGGTATGCCGGGGCTTTTTACAGTTATGCAGCATTTTTGATAATAACAGAAAAATAATCAGGACATATAATAATGTTGTTCGTATCGGTGGTTTCTCTGTCCACCAGGTTACAGCACATCCGGCAGGATGTGCTGTTTTGCTATATATACGGACACCATGACGTTAGGAGAGATAATATGAGAACAGAAACCGGGGTAGTAGAAAAGATACTGCCAGACCATATGGTACTAATTAAAGCAAGCCGGACGAGCCTTTTTTCGCGCCATGCGTCGTCTATTGGCAATGCCACGGCTCCCATTGAGGTACGCAATGAAATCGGAGCTGAAAAAGGAGATTTCGTCGAATTCGCCCTGCCAGAGAAAAATATCGCCCTCGGCGGATTTATCGGCTTTGGCATCCCTATGCTGATCGTCCTCCTGAGCGTCGTCGTCCTCTATACACAGGGCCCGTCGTGGGGACTATCGGAAAATGGTTCGGCTGCAGCTGGATTCATTGGCGGCCTTATTCTGGCATTCATCGTTATGAAAATTTTGAATAAAGCCTGGAAGGGACAACGTTCGGAAGCATCCATCCTCCGTATCATCCGTCCCGATGCGGAAGACATGGAACACGATGGAGAAGAATCTCCACAGGCGTAACATTAATGGTAACATAAATCATGAGACTGTCTGATCAGGCAGCCTCTTTTTTTGTCTTTCTGGTTATTTACGTATTCTATAACCATTATCAGCCTTTAATATTTCTCATTCAATGATTTCCGCCTTATAATGACCATGAAAAGTTGGTATACCAAAGATGAACTTTAACAATGTCATTATGATACAGGAGTGGGAGATACATGCATAACAAGAAAAATAGTATCCTGGCAGCCCTGCGGGATGGCCGGGATGCATACGGTTTGTTTGTCCAGTTCCCCATGCCCCAGATGGTAGAAGCCATAGGGTATCAGGGATATGATTTTATTGCGCTCGATATGGAACATGGACATTTTGGCTTTGACCAGCTCAGCTCGCTGATCATTGCAGCGGATGCGGCAGATGTCACGCCGCTGGTCCGCGTGCCGGATCATGAAGACAGCACCATTCTCAAAACGATGGATATGGGACCGATGGGAATCATCGTGCCGAATATCAATACGGCAGAAGATGCACAGAACGCCGTACGGGCCGGGAAATATTCGCCCCTGGGTACGCGGGGTGCCTGCCCCTGGGTACGGGCTGCTGAATATAATTCGAAAGACTGGCAGGAACATCTGGACTGGACCAGCCGGGAAACGATGGTTATCCTGACAATTGAAAGCAAAGACGGGGTAGACCATATCGATGAAATCCTGCAGGTACCAGGCATTGACGGCATCATGATCGGTGCGTTTGACATGGCTCAGTCCCTGGGGATTCCCGGACAGATTGCTCATGAAGAAGTGACCAGCCGGATCGAATTCGTATCGCGGAAAGTGACCGACAAAGGCCTTCCTCTGGTAGGCGCCGTCTTTGCCGACCTGCCTCATCTGTCCGAAGCGGTCCAGACCTGGAAACGCCGTGGCAGTCACACCATGATCCTGGGCTGTGATAAAGGCTTATTGTGCGATTGTGCCCATGCGTATTACACGCAGGCTGTTCAGACGAAATAAGGAGGCTGCATCATGAAAAGACGTTGGCTTATTCTGGGTTTTTCGTGGCTTATATTTTTCATTGCCTTCATGGACCGTGTCAATCTGTCCGTTGCCATGCCGTTTATCAGTAACGATTTCAGCCTGACACCGCAACAGACGGGATATCTGCTCAGTGCTTTCTTTATTACGTATACCTTATGCCAGATTCCCGGCGGGATTCTGGGTGATAAATTCGGTCCTAAAATTGTTATGACCGGGGCTTTTATCTGGTGGTCTGTCATGACTGTAGTGACCGGCCTTGCCAGAGGATTTGCCCAGTTCTATGCGGTCCGCGTTATCTTTGGCCTTGGTGAAGGTGTCCATTTCCCCTGTGCCTTTAAATTGAACAGCAACTGGTTCCCGAATAAAGAACGGGCGACAGCCAATTCCGTTTTCACATCGGCCAATTCTCTTGGGCCGGCAATCGCTCCTTCCATTGCCGTCGCGATTATTGCGGCATTTGGCTGGCGGTCTGTATTCTATATTTTCGGAGCCATTGGATTTATCATCATTCCATTCTGGATTCATTTCATTCATAATAAACCTTCGGACGACAAGCACATTTCTCCTCAGGAACTCCACTACATTACGTCCGGGCAGAGTGAAACCGTCGATGACGATGCAGAAAATGAAAAACTTTCCAGTGTATTCAAAAATAAAAACGTATGGCTCATTGCGATTGCCTACTGTTCCTTCTTGTGCGCCTTCTATGGCCTCATGACATGGCTGCCGACCTATCTTCTCAAAGCACGGGGATATGAACTGGTTAAAATGGGCATCTTTGCCGGTCTGCCGTTCCTTTCTCTGGGTCTGGCACAGCCGCTGGGTGGCTGGTTTTCCGATCATGTATTGAAGGGACGCCGTAAAATCCAGGTTATCGTGGCCAGTCTGATGGCAGCACCTGCTTTCATGGGTGTCCTTTATTCCCGGACAGAAACGGGGGCTATGGCATCCCTGGTCATTGCCGGCTTCATTATGGGCCTGGCATTCGGACCCTTTTTCTCCATGGCTATGGAATCAGTCAAGCGGAAATTTGCCGGAACGGCTACGGGTATCATGAATACCGGTGGCAACGTAGGCGGTATTATTTCTCCTATCATTATCGGCTATCTCGTAGCGTATGCCGGATATGATGCTGTATTTATGTTTATGATCGCTACCCAGGTTCTGACGGCGCTGATTATTTTCTTCGTGTCAGAACATAAAAAGAAAATCCCTGCAGGCGTTTTGGAAGAAACAGTCTGAGAGATACCTCATTGAAATCCACATCCTTCCTATTGGTAGACCAGCTCCTGCTCCTTCCCCGCAGGGGCTGGTCCTTTTTGCTGTACTGCCGCAGCATCCGTTTTGGTATAATAAAGACAGGTGATACATCATGGATATAAAAAATCTGGAATACTTTCTGGCCGTAGTCCGGTTTAACAATTTCAGCCGGGCTGCCCGTTTTCTCCACATCTCACAGCCCAGTATCAGCCGGGCCGTAAAAGAACTGGAAAATCATTTTGGCGTCCTCCTGTTCCAACGGGATACCCATACGGTACAGCTGACTGATGCCGGATTCATCGTGGCGGAACAGGCTCAGAAAATTGTCTCGGCATTTTATAATATTTCTGCTCAGATCGATGGTCTGGGAAAGCTCAAGGTCGGTCATGTCCATATTGCTCTGCCTCCGATCACGGCTATCCGGTCCTTTGCGCCGCTGCTGCGTAAATTTCAGGCAGCCTACCCGGATATCAAAGTGTATCTGACGGAACTGGGACCGAAGGATATCGAAAAGAGCATGGCGAACCGGGAATATGACTTCGGTATTTTTGATCCCGGCAGTGATACGTCCTACGAAAAAATATGGTTTGAACGGGATCCGTTTGAAGTCGTCATGCATAAAGACAATCCCCTTTCCGGGAAAGACATAATTAACTTTGACATGCTGAAACAGGAGACATTTGCTATGTATACTCAGAAATATAATCTGTATTTCTGGATTCTCCGGGAATGTCAGAAAGCCGGGTTCGAGCCTCATATCGCATTAGAAACGTCACAAAAGGACTGGATGCTCCAGGTAGCTGCCAGCAATCAGGGCATTGCCATCCTGCCACACAAAATTTGTCAGGAAATCCACCTCCCGGATGTGGTCAGCCGGCCGCTGAATCCGGAACAGCTGTTCCTAAATCTGGCACTGGTCTGGAAAAAAGATCATTACCTGTCTCCCGCTGCCCGTGAATTCATCACCTTTTCACAGAAGGAAAAAGGACCCAATGGCATCCGCATTTCCGATTGAGTGACTGTGTGGTGGATACAGACCAATAATCCTTTTTGTACATACGTTGTGTCACGGATTTTGTACAGAATGAACAGAGCTATTATGCAGACGTAGTTTATGTGATACAATACATGCGTATTTTACTAGATGGTATCAGAATAAGAAGGTGTCTGTATGAAACAATGGGAAAAAATCATAGCCACAGCTTGGGTTGGTACAGGACTGCTGTGGATGGGTACGGTATTGCCGGCTCAGGCAGCTCCGGCAGCGGGTCATTTTGCCAACGGGGCCATGTCACACAGGCGGAGTTTTCTCGCAGGGGCGTTCCTGGATAAAGGGATTGCGGCTTATAAGTCTGGTAATTATACATTGGCCCTGCAGTATTTCCATGATGCCGATGAACACGGCCATTCCAAAGCGTCACGATACATCGGGCTGTGCTATGAAAATGGCTATGGCGTAGAGAAAAATCTGAAGACGGCCGTGCAATGGTATACGAAGGCGATGCAGCGTGGCGATGTGACCGGGACCTATTATCTGGGACATATGTATGAAGATGGGCTGGGTGTGGCTGTCGATTATACCAGGGCCAGAGAAATGTATGAAAAAGCTTCATACCGCAGTGACATTATTTCTGCGCCGGCCCAGAACGCACTGGGACGCATGTACGAAAAAGGAGAAGGAGTCCCGGCCAATCTTTCGATGGCCCGGCAGTGGTATGAAAAGGCAAGTATGGCAGGATATGAAGAAGCAACGGATGCACTCGTGCGTCTGGGAGAGCCCATACGGGTAACGACCCCACGGGTTATGACACAGCGCGTCATGGCGGGTCGCAGTACAGATATTGTCAACGGTGTGACGCAGATAGATTCCTCTTATATCTGGAAACCCGTACAATCTATCGACTTCTCTTCAAAACATGATGTTTTTATCAAGAATAGCGATGGCTCACTGACTCCGATGGATGAACCGTGGTTTGATGCAGAAGAAATCGCTCCCGGCACGTGGAAAATCCAATCTGATGGAGATTACTGCTATCTTCTCGAAGGGGATTCCATTGCCGTTATGATTGACTGCGGATATGGGGCCGGGAATATACGGCAATATGCAGAAACGCTGACGACAAAGCCTGTCAAATATGTCATCAATACGCACTATCATTTTGATCATACGGCCAATGATGCCTATTTTGATGCGGCATTCATGACGGCAGAAAGTATTCCCTATGCGACCGTGCCTTATACCAGTTTTTCCGGAATTACCTTCCCGCGGGATTATCCGGTCATAACTGTGACCGATGGCTATACCCTGAATCTCGGCAACCGGGAACTGAAGATCATTGCATTTCCCCATTCGAACCATACTCTGGGAGGCATTGCCATATTAGACAAATCACGGAGAATTTTATTTAGTGGTGACGAATTTCTTTTCCCATCCAAAGCGGAACTCAATATCTCACTGGAAGACTTTGCAGAAAATATGAAACGCATAGAGAACGTCCGCAGTGACTTTGACGTACTCTATGCCGGTACAGGCAAAAAAGATGGCACCATGTTTGACCAGTACTATCAGGCTGCCATGTACGGTATATCCCCTCAGATGACCTATACCTTGTCCGATAAAACTCAAAAACGAACCGAAACGCTGGAAAAAACAGCAGATGGGCACATCATATACACGCGTGGCAGTGTGCGCCCCGGTGACCAGACCGAAAATGCTCCGGAAAACATATCGCAGGGACAGCGTGCCACCTATACATACAACGGCTTTACGGTAAGCTTCATTGTGCCCGGGAAAGCAACAGATACGAAATGAGATTATATCTGACATTTTTGGATGGATAAAACGCAACTTACTCCAGATAAAGCGCAATTTACTCCGGATGAAACGCAATTGATTCCAGATAAAACGCAACTTACCAAATTAAAGTCAGGAAAAATAGTTTAATAATGAAAATCACCTCTAATATTAGTACATGGGTACTGATAACAGAGGTGATTTTTTTACGGATTTACTTTTTATCCGGAATGGGTACTAAGAAAAGCTGATTGCTGCCGCCTTCTGATTCGGGGAATTGATTGTACATGGAAAACATCGATTGGAACCGCTGCCAGGAGTAGATTCCATACCCGTCCTGGTTATGGTCGGTGGTATCGTACGGATCGGCGACGATGATGACGTCGTCGGCTTCATTGGCGGTTCCCATATCGTCATAGCCAATAATAACCTGCCAGTGCCCGCTCCAGTCTATTCGCAGTCTTAGATATGACACGTACCCAGAATTCTGGACACATAAATTTATAAACTAAGCTGAACACGTGGATACCTTTTTTGTGCTTTGCCGAAAGTATCCATTTTGATTTAGCTTGAATCCTTCTGTTATTAATCCATGATATTTTTTTGCTGCTAGCGAGAGTGCTTAAAACGAGGGATATTGAAGTTAGTGTCCATAATAAATTTTGTTCTTTATTCGATGGAATGGTGACGAAGAGAATTGATTCTCCAGTTATAACAACACGAGACATTAAGGCATTCGCATTCTAGACTTTATTTTGAGCTTTGTGGTTTAAGACTTCTGGATCAAATGCCTCTTCAATTTGACCCTACTTCTGGATTATCCTATGAAATCAGATTAAGGAGATCCTTTTGGGGGCATCTGAGTTATATTAATTAATTCCATCTATGAAAAATATATATCAAAAGCATAATAAAGAAATAAATAGTTTTAATTAACGTGAAAATTATAGTGAAGATGATAACATGGTTTCTTATTAAAAACCATGCAATTGTATTAAATTTGGAACAATCAAAAACAAGGTTTTTTTATTCGTTTTAGGCATGTCAATAAATGTGTATTTTTAGCGGTATTTTTTGATTTTAGACAAAAAATAAAAAAAAACAAAAATAGCAATGATTAAATGTAATTAATGATATTCTTTACTATAAAAATAAATCCGGATAAAATAACAGCAACAAGATATTCCGGAGTATCATTATTAAAAATGAAGAAAAGGAGGCATGCTATTATGTCACAACGAAGAATATTATCTATAACATTGCTTATTACATTACTCGTTGCATATTTGGATCGTGTTAATGTTTCTGTAATTGTTGCTGACAATCAATTTTTATCTGATATGGGAATTGTTGGGGATGCTGCGAGTGCAGGATTATTGATGAGTTTGTTTTTACTTACCTACGGGATTTCTAACATGTTTTTGAGTCCAATAGGAGATAAGATTGGGCCTAAAAAAGCAATGATGACAGCGATTGTGTTATGGATGGGATCCTTAGCCATAGGCGGATTGGCTCCGGCTTTTTCAATCCTTCTAATTTCACGTATTTTATTAGGTTTAGGCGAAGGTCTTCATTGGCCTATGCAAAGTAAATTTGTTAAAAATTGGTTTCCTCCTAATGAACGAGGAAAGGCAAACGCTACATGGGGAATTGCACTATATTTTGGACCGGCTGTTGCAATGCCATTTTTTGCCTTTATTATTCAATCATTGGGATGGAGAGAATCTTTTGGAGTTTTAATTGGCCTAGGCTTAATACCACTATTTTTATTAGGGTATCTAACTTCAGACACACCTGAAAAAAGCACTAAAATTTCAAAAGAAGAACTGGAATATATTGAATCGGGTATGGCAGATGAAGCAGCGAATGAAGCTGTGTTGCAAAATGCCTCTACATGGGAAAATATAAAAACATTTATCACTGACTATAGATATTGGCTTTTAGTCGTTTATTATATCGGAAATTGCTCTATTTGGTGGGGCATTATTGCATGGCTACCATCGTATTTAAAATTAGAAAGAGGATTTACTTGGGCTTCTATGGGGATTATGTCATCTATGCCTTATATTTTAGCAACATGTTTATGTGTTGTAGGTGGATATTTAGGGGATAAACTTGGGCGTAGAGGATGGTTATTGGTAATTGCTTTGATGGGTCCCACTTTAGGACTGTACTTTGGAGCTAATTCTACCGATAATATGACAGCAGCCATATTAATCTCAATAGGTGTAGGATGCATTAGTTTAGGAGTGCCTTCTTGTTGGACACTTTTACAACAATTTGTACCCAGCAAAGCTGTGGGGACTGGCGCTGGTTTAATGAATGGGATTAGTAGTGTGATTTCAGGTTTTATTCCGGTTTTAATCGGAATAGCTATTAATATAATGCATAGCTATACGGGAGGATTAATGATGCTATGTGCAATAGGCTTTATATGTGCATGTGGAAGTTCCATTTTAGCACTGAAGAAATATTAATTAAATATCTATCAGAAAATAGGAGGGCTTTAAAATGACATTAAAAAAAGGCTTTGAATATATTGAAAGTTTAAAGAAAATGCGCCCTAACGTTTATAAATTTGGAAAGTTAATTGAAGATGTAACAACAGATCCAAATACAAAAGGACAAATAGAGTTTATTGCTCAATGCTATGATAAAAGCTTTGAACCAGAGTATGAAGAGCTTTTTACGACGACATCACCTATTAATGGAAATAAAATTCATAGGTGGAATTCTCTGATGTGTACTGCTGAAGATGTCATGAATGATGCAAAAATGAAAAGAGCAGAATACCATATATGCGGAGCATGTCCGGCTGTAACCTGCGTTGGATGGAGTGCATTGAATGCATTGTGGTCATCTACATACGATTGCGATAAAGCCTGTGGAACAAACTATCACGAACGGCTAAAAAATTATTTTAAATATATGCAGGATAATGCATTGGCTCTTTCTGGCGCCATTACAGATGCCAAAGGTGATCGTTCTAAAAAACCATCGGAACAGAAATATATTAATGCAAATGTTCATGTAGAAGAAGTGAAGGATGATGGCATTATTGTAAGCGGCTATAAGATTCAGATTGCTGGCGTTTCTTCTGCCAATGAAATTATCGTTGTACCTGGTACGGGTTACAAGGAAACAGATAAAGATTTTGCAGTTGCCTTTGCTATCCCAAGAGACGCAGAAGGCATTACGGTTGTTGAAACACGGCGTCCGAGTGATACGCGAGAATGTGAAGAAGGTTGGGATGTACCCCATTCCGGTAGTGGAACAGAAGCGTTTATTTTATTTGATAACGTATTTATTCCGAATGAACGAGTATTTCTATGCCAGGAATATAAATTTGCAGGAAAATTCATAGCAAACTTTGCTTCTTATTATCGTTCTGCTATTGGCGGATGTGGAGCAGGCCAAGGTGATATTATTATGGGAGCTGCGTTAAATATGATTCGGGCAAATGGGCTTTCTGAAAAAGTATTTCGTGAAAAATTGCTTCGCATTTCTATTAATAATGAAACTATGTTCGGCGTAGGCCTTGGTGCGATAGCTATGGGTCATCAACATCCATCTGGTGCATGGCTTCCAGATCCACTGCTTGCCCATGTTAATAAAACTTTATTAGCAACGTTGCCATATTCGACAAAGCAAAGTGCATTTGATATTGCTGGTGGTATTGCGGAAACAGGTTGCTTCCCGTCCTATGCAGATTTTCAGTCTGAAGAATATGGAGATAAATTAAAGGAATGCTTGACAGCAGGATGGAGTGGAGAAAACAGAGCTAAAATGGCACGTCTTTTAGAATGGGTAACTTATGGTGGAGCATGTACTGCATTTATTCACGGAGGCGGTTCTCCTGACGGTGCTAAATTGACAGTAAATGCATGTACAAAATGGGAAGAAAGAGCATGTGATGCATGTCGTATTGCTCATGTTAATATCCCTAAAAAAGATGAGTGATATAAGGGAGATGATCTGTTATGGTGACTAAAAGTAAAAGTATATATCAGAAAATGACTCCGGCCATCATTGAAAAATTAGAAAAAATTGTAGGAAATGATAAATATGTTATTGTCGATAAAGAAAAGTTGGAGGAATTTAGCCATGATGAAGTAACAGACACTCGCTATCAACATATGCCTGATGTCGTTGTAAAACCAGCAAATGCCGAAGAAATTTCTGAAATTGTAAAATTAGCTAATGCAGAAAAAATTCCAGTAGTACCTAGAGGTGCAGGAACAGGACTTTCTGGTGGAGCCGTCCCCATGTATGGTGGTATTGTCCTGCTCACTGAACGATTAAATAAAATTATTGAAATAAATTCTGATTATTTATATATGGTAGTAGAGCCGGGCGTTCGTACTGTAGATGTACAACAAGCAGCTAACGATAAAAATCTTCTCTATGCGGGTGATCCATGTAGCAGTGATAGTTGTTTTATCGGTGGTAATATTGCTACAAATGCCGGAGGCAACAGAGCTGTTCGATATGGAACAACAAGGGCGCAGGTATATGCTATCGAAATTGTTACACCAACAGGTGAAATTGTTACATTAGGTTCATTAAATAAAAAAAGCAGTACTGGATACTGTATGGATCAACTTGTTATGGGATCTGAAGGGACCCTGGGAATTATTACAAAAGCGTGGTTAAAATTAGTCCCGCTTCGTAGTGTTAAAATGGATTTACTTGGCATTTTCCCCAATGGGAAAACGGCAATAGCGTCCGTTATGGATATTCTCAAGGCATCTATTGATCCTGTGTCGCTGGAGTTCATGGACAATTTGGCTATTCGTGTTGTTGCGAATTATTTGAAAGAAAAATTGCCGCATCAAGATGATGGAACTTATTTGATTGTGACTGTTGATGGCGATAATGAAGATGAATTAGACGACAAAATTATTAAGGTAGATGAAATTTGCCGATTACATAACGCGATTGAAACGATGACGCCGGAAAGCAAGAAAATTTGGAAAATCCGTAAGAGTGTTGAAGAAGGAAATCGCGAAATAAGCTTTGTTCATATATCGGAGGATACGGTAGTACCATTAAAAGCATTGCCAGAAACAATGGAAAAAATCCCACAGATCTGTGCAAAATATCATGCTATGGGTCATTTAATCTGTCATGCCGGGGATGGCAACATGCATCTAGCTGTACTGCAAGGAGATATCCCGATTGAAAAATGGCCGGAAACAGTAGATAAGATTATGGAAGAAGTATATGACTTTATTTATAGTGTTGGAGGCCTTATGTCAGGCGAACATGGGATTGGTGTAAAGCGGTTGAAATGGATGGAAAAATACACAAATCCTATTCAGTTGAATATGATGCGTGCTATCAAGAAGGCGATAGATCCTAATTTAATTTTGAATCCAGGAACAATTTTTGATTATGATATTCGAGGAGGAAAAGAAAATGATTGAAATTAGGTGGCATGGCAGAGGTGGACAAGGTGCATTTACTGCTGCTCGTTTATTGGGATTGGCTGCCGCCGTTGAAGGAGGTAAATATGCTCTGGCCTTTCCATCTTTTGGTCCGGAACGGAGAGGAGCGCCTGTATTAGGGTTTACTAAAATTGATGATAAACCTATTCGTAACAGAAGCCAGATCAAGCATTGTGATTATATATTAGTTCTAGATGATACATTGTTTAATGATAATATATTTTCTGATCTAAAGCCAGGAGGATTGGTTTTTATCAATACGACTCACTCTGAAAAATTCGGGATGGATAATGTGATTGCTTTTGATGCCAATGAATTAGCTGTTAAAATATTAAAAAAGCCTATTGTAAATGTAGCAATGTTTGCTGCTTTAGTTGCAAAAACAGGTTGGTTTGCAGTAAATCAATGTTTAAATGCTATTAACAAGGAATTCAAACCAAGTTTGCGGGAAATGAATAAAGAACTTTTTAGACAAACATATGTATTGATTAAAGAAGGGCATTGAAATATGGATAAACCGATTGTAACAACATATAAAGAGCCAACTTGTAATGAAGAAATGCCAAGGGGAGCTACGGTTCCTATTGGGCTATTAACAGAAATTAATGCTGGTTGGAGAAATAAAAAACCGATTATTAATACAGAAAAGTGCATAAGATGTCTGACGTGTTTTATTGTATGTCCTGATGGCGTTATAGATATTAGTGGTCCAGTACTTACTATTGATTATCAGTTCTGCAAAGGGTGCGGAATTTGTTCCAACGAATGTAAAGTCAATGCCATTAAGATGGTAGAGGAGGTGGAATAAATGGCTACAAAAGATTTGCGGTTTCTCAATGGTGATGAAGCAGTCGCGTTGGGAGTCAAACTATCCAGACCTGAGGTTATTGCAGCCTATCCGATTACCCCTCAAACAATAGCTGTTGAAAAATTATCTGAATATGTGGATAATAATGAACTGGATGCCGAATACATACAGGTAGAGTCAGAACATAGCGCCTTAGCAGCTGTTATGGGTGCTAGCGGACTTGGTGTACGTACTTTTACTGCTACTTCGTCGCAAGGACTTTTGTATATGTGCGAAGTTTTACATTATATTCCAGGTTCAAGATTTCCTGTTGTCATGATGAATGCAAATCGTTCTCTAGCAGCACCATGGAGTATTTATGGGGATCAGTCGGATTCACTAGCTATGCTGAATACGGGATGGATTCAAGTTTATGTAGAAAACGCTCAAGAAGCACTTGATATGATCATCCAGTCGTATAAAATTGCGGAAATGAAAAAAGTTATGTTGCCTGTTATGGTAAATTTGGACGGATTTATTCTAACACATACGTATGAATTGGTAGAAGTTCCTTGCCAAGAAGATGTAGATCTTTTCCTTCCCAAATATCAGACAACGAATCGTATGAGTTTTGAAAATCCAGTCAATGAATGTATCACCGTAGGACCGGATTGGCATACAGAATTCAGATATCAACAGCATATTGCTACTGAAAATGCTGCTGATGCTATAAAAAAAGTGGATCAAGAATTTGCAGATGTTTTTAGCCGGAAATATTATGGTTTAGCAGAAGCTTATAAGATTGAAGGTGCTGATGCTGTTCTAATCACATTAGGAAGTGTTACGAGTACTGTACGGGATGTAGTCGATACAATGCGCAATGATGGAAAACGTGTGGGGCTTATCAAACTACGATTTGTAAGACCTTTCCCAGCTGATGAACTACGGAATATGTTGAAAAACTGTACTGCTGTTGGTGTATTGGAAAAAGATATATCTTATGGATATGAAGGAACAATTTATACAGAAGTTTGTGCCGCCTTGGCAAAACTTGATAAAAAACCATTATTAAAGAATTTCATCGCTGGTTTGAGCGGGCATGATATTTCAACAAATGCCATTCAAGGTATGTTTGAAACGCTTCTCTGCAATGAGTCTGGCAAGAATGATTTGGAATTTGTGGATTTGAGGTGGAGAAAATGCAAGTAACATATCAGGATATACCCAATAAAGAATTATTTTATGGACATAAAGCCTGTGCGGGGTGTGGTTGCAGTTTAGCAGTTAGAATGGCTTTGAAAATTTATGGAGAAAAAACATTGTTGGCACTGCCTGCTTGTTGTATGTCGGCTGTATCTTTTAATTATCCTCATAATATGGCATATCATCTAAATGCTATTACGACTCCTTTTGCAGCAACAGCGTCAGTTATGACAGGTATGGCAGCAGGAGCGAGGAGAAGTGGATTGAAAGATTTTCATATTTTGGGGATTGCTGGTGATGGGGGTACCGCGGATATTGGTATCCAAGCCTTGTCGGGTGCGATGGATCGGCAAGAGCGTATTACATACCTTTGCTATGATAATGAAGCTTATATGAATACGGGAATTCAGGAAAGTGGGTTAACACCATATGGAGCAATTACTACGACAACGACGAATGGGAAAAAAATACAGAACCGTCTTTGTAAGAAAAAGGATTTATTAAAAATTGTAGCAGCGCATAATGTTGCATATGCGGCAACTGCCAGTATAGGGTATCCAATAGATTTCTTCAATAAGCTTAAAAAAGCAAAATCATATTCTGATTTTGGTACGGCGTTTATTCATGTTTTAACTCCTTGCCCAACAGGTTGGGGGTTTCCAACTGAAAAAAGTGTATCTATTGCTAAATTAGCTGTTGACTGTGGAATATGGAATTTGGCAGAATGCGAGGGAGGAAAAGTAATATATACGCAGCAAAAGAAGGATTTTAGTAAGACTAAAGATTATTTAACAATGCAGAATAGATTTAAAAAGTTAACAGAAGAAGAAATTAGAGCTATTACAGAACAGGCTAAGGATGACTGGGAAGCGATATCTTTAACAAGGAGGTGAATCTAAGTGGATGCCGTTGATCGAAAGAAGATGCTGTATGATGATATATATGAAAAAATTAAAGAAAACATCTTGTGCAGAAGGTATCCAGAAGATAGCTATTTAGTAGAAAGACGTATTGCAGAAGAAATTGTTTGTAGCAGAACTCCAATCCGAAAAGCTTTTAAAAGACTTGAAGCCGAAGGCTGGATTCAGTATGTACGGAATCGTGGCATGAAAGTAAAAATGTTTACTGAATTGGAAGTATATAATATATTTGAAGTTCGAAAACCTCTTGAAGGTATTGCAACATATAATGCCTGCAAATACATTAATTGGGATAGTCTCCAATTGTTGAAAGAACATTTGGGAAAAGAAAAAATCATGGCTCAAAATCGAGATTGGAACAGTTTTATTGATGAAGATTTAGCATTTCATGATATAATTCTTAAATCTCAAGAAAATGACATTATTCAGAAAATACTAGAGAATTTAAGAGCTAAAAGCAAAGTAATTGCAATACGCCTTCTTTACCGAAATACAGGGAGAATAGAATTGACACTAAATGAGCATGAAAAAATTTATTATGCCATACTTCGGAATAGGCCCGAAGATGCTCAAAATTTGATGAAACAACATATCCAGTCAGTTTATGAAGCAGCTTGTGATTATTTAGTAGCCGTACAAAAAGACCATATTTTTTTAAAGTAAAATGATAACAGGAGGAATAGAATATGGATTTCGAATTAAGTGAAATGAATAAAGACATTCAGAGATTGGCAAAAGATGTGGCAGAAAAGAAGTTGTTACCTACCGTTAAAGAACGAGATGATGAGGAAAAGTTTGACCGGTCCCTAGTGGACGATATGGGCAGACTGGGCTTGTTAGGAATTCCCTATGAAGAAAAATACGGTGGTGCTGGAGCGGATTTTCTTAGTTTGGCATTAGCGTGTGAAGAAATAGCTAAAGTTGATCCATCTACAGCGTTGAGCTTTGAGGTTCACACTATGCTGTGTTCCTGGCCTATTTGGAAATATGGTACAGAAGAACAGAAAGAAAAATTTTTAAAACCTTTGGCATCAGGTGTAAAATTGGGGGCCTTTGGATTAACAGAGCCTAATGCCGGCACAGATGCATTGAATGGCAGTACAACAGCTGTAAAAGAGGGGGATTATTATGTCCTGAATGGTTCTAAAGTATTTAATACCAACGGCGGTGAAGCTGAAATTACCGTAGTTTTTGCAAGTACGGATAAATCGGCAGGATCGAAAGGTATGAGTGCTTTTATCGTTGAAAAAGGGATGCCGGGTTTTACATATGGAAAAAAAGAAATGAAAATGGGTATCCGTGCTTCTGTACAGAGAGAATTGGTGTTCCAAAACGTTAAAGTACCAGTTGCCAATCTTCTTGGTAAAGAAGGAGAAGGTTTTAAAATTGCAATGTCAGCACTGGATGGGGGGCGTGTTGGCGTAGGCGCGCAGGCGTTAGGTATTGCCGAAGGCGCATTTGAACATGCATTACAATATGCAAAAGAAAGAGTACAATTTGGCAAACCTATTGCCAAATTCCAAGCTATCGGTTTCCTTTTGGCGGATATGAAAGCCCAGATTGAAGCTTCCCGGTACTTAGTGTATAAAGCCGCTTATGACATGTCTCATGGCATTCCTTATAATGTAGATGCTGCTATTGCTAAAAAAGTAGCATCTGATGCGGCTATGAAGATTACAGTAGATGCTGTACAAGTATATGGTGGGTATGGATTTACACGTGAATATCCTGTTGAACGCTATATGCGTGATGCTAAAATTACGCAAATTTATGAAGGAACCAATCAAGTACAGCAAATGGTCATTTCAGGAGCGTTGCTTCGAAAATAACTATTAAAGATGTGTTAATGATTAATAATGAAAATCACCTCTGATATTAGTACATGGATACTGATGACAGAGGTGATTTTTTTACGGATTTACTTTTTATCCGGAATGGGTACTAAGAAAAGCTGATTGCTGCCGCCTTCTGATTCGGGGAATTGATTGTACATGGAAAACATCGATTGGAACCGCTGCCAGGAGTAGATTCCATACCCGTCCTGGTTATGGTCGGTGGTATCGTACGGATCGGCGACGATGATGACGTCGTCGGCTTCATTGGCGGTTCCCATGTCATCGTAGCCAATGATTGCCTGCCAGTGGCCGCTCCAGTCTATCCAGCAGACCAGGATGGGATGGCCCTCTTTCAGGAATTGGCGTACATCGCTGGCAGAGAGTGTCCGGCCTTCCTTTTGGTAGTCACTGCTTGAGATGTAATGGAATCCTCCGACGCCGTCAAATATATCCTTCATCTGGCGCAGCGTCGTTCCCGGATAGCCATTGGGAAAACCGGGGACGGTCACGCTCTTCAGAGGATGACGCAGGTCAGCCAGTTTTTGCTCGTCCCAGCCGTCTGCCCGGCCATACCATTGCAGTACTGTCAGGGCGGCTGCTGGTCCGCAGGACCATTCACTCGTCTGTTGGAAGGTCTGGTATCCGCTGAGAATGGTCCGGGATGCCGTGGATTTCATGTGGTAGAAATCGGGATGAGCGTAATATGGGGAATCGGGATGGTCGTACTGCCGTTCAATGGAGGCAGCTCCTTCATTGGGTGTCAGCCGGGCAGATACGGCCAGTTTCATATCGTTCGTAAAATCAGAAGCTGCATAAGCTGCTCCTGTTGTACCTATCAGTATAGTCGTACATAACAGAGCACACAGCCGTTGTTTCAGTTTATTCATAGGCAGCCTTTATTTGATGAACGGTCAGTCGAAATGACGGTCGAAGAGGTCGCTTTTTTCCAGAAATTCTTCTACTGTAGCAAATCCCAGGTGTTTGAGCAGTTCGATGACGTAGGGATTTTCTACAGGCGTCCGGCTCTGGGCTTCCTGCCCGTAGGCCTGTACGCAGGCTTTGCCTTCTTCTTTTTTGATGATGGCCCGGGGACCGCCGACACAGCCGCCGATGCAGCCCATGCCTTCAAAGAAATTGCCATCGCGATTGCCGGCGAGAATGTCATTGATCATGGCTTTGCAGCCGGGGACACCGTCGGCTTTGCGGGTCTTGATGGGCACCTTGCGGTCCGGGTCCAGCTGGGCGACGGTCATGGCTACGGCGTCGGCAACCCCGCCGGCACAGGCATAGCCGATACCGGATGATGAGGCGTGGGGGACGTTTTCTTCTTCCATTTTTTCCAGGTCCATATTGGTGACGGAAAACAGATCACGCAGTTCCTGATAGGTCAGGACATAATCGATGGCACCGGCGATATCCGGTTCTTTCCGTTCGGCTTTTTTGGCAAGACAGGGACCGATGAATACAGTTTTGGCATTGGGATGCAGTGCTTTTACCGTGCGGCCTCCGGCAATCATAGGGGAAACGGAGCCGGGGACATTGGGCAGCAGCTGGTGATAGAGCTTCTTGATCATGGCAATCCACATAGGACAGCAGCAGCTCGTCAGCTGGAACTGTTCTTCTGTATGGACGTTTTTATCAAATTCTAACGCTTCTTTCATGGTCAGGATATCGGCAAATACGGCGACTTCCAGCATGCCGGTAAATCCCAGGTGTTTCAGGGCCGTGCGCATCTTCCCCATGGTGACGTTAGGGCCGAATTGGCCGGAGATAGCCGGTGCTACCAGTGCGTAGACCGGGCCATCGTAGTCATGCAGTTCCTGGACGACGGGGATGATATCTTTACTCGTTTTGAGACTTTCCAGTTTGCAGGCATCGACACAGGCCTGACAGCCGACACATTCTGCATCGTCGATTATCATCCCTTTGCCATCGGGAGACGGTTTGATAGCGCCCCAGGAACAGGCTTCCTGGCAGGGATGTTTTTCATCAGGCGGACAGACGCAGGGTTTTACCCGCCAGATCAGTGGATGGTCGTCCGGATGGGCCAGACAGTCAATGAGCTTCGGGTCTCCATCGACATCGACCGGTTTACCATCAGCGGCCTGCCGGAGCATCTGATGATATAGTTCATCTAATGTTTTCATAAGGAACCTCCTTTATAAGTATCCGTTAAAATAGAATGATGCAACTTTATTTTAACAGATTTTTTGAAATTGCCATAGCTTTATCGTAATTTAACATTTCCCGATAAACAAATACTCTTTGCCCACCGGGGAGTGAACAAAGAGTATTTGCTTAGCTAAAAACAAGAATATACATTTTAAAAATATCTCTGACAGAAAAACATATAACTCAACTATCTTTTTTATTAGCCGGCATAACCGCCTTTGACGCCTTCACGGGCATCTCTTTCCCAATCTTCAAAATGTTCTTTTGCAGCCTGGCCGATCTGTTCGTCGTTGTTGTAATCGCCGAGTTCTGTCGGTACGTCATCTTCCGGACTTTCTGAAACGCCGACGGCTTTTGCAAATTCCCGGCCGTATTCACGGCACGTTTCCTGTGTTGCCTGGTCCGGATTCCACTGGCAGCGGAGCCCATCATTTACGACATCGAAACCGGCTCCCTGCAGAAGGGCTGTAATCTGTTTGACTGCTTCGCCGCTCCAGCCATAGCTGCCGAAGGCAGCGGCTTTCTTATTCTTGAATTTCAAGCCACGGATCATTTCCATAATGCCGCCGATGGAGAAGAGATAGCCATAATTGATAGTAGGCGAACCGACGAGGATAGCTTTGGATTTGAAGACTTCTGTTACGATGTCGTTCTTGTCATCCACTGCGGAATTGAAAAGCTTTACTGTCACTGTCGGATCGGCTTCGCGCAGGCCTTCGGCAATGCATTCAGCCATACGGCGTGTCGAGTTCCACATGGTGTCATAGATGATGGTAATCTGGTTTTCCTGGTACGCTTTTGCCCATTCCTGGTATTTGGCAACAATCCGCATCGGGTTATCACGCCAGATGACGCCGTGGCTGGGGCAGATCATCGATACGGGGACATTCATGTTCAGGATTTCATCGATTTTGCGGGTGACCATGGGGCTGTACAGGTTCAGGATGTTGGCATAGTACTTCATGGCTTCCTGATAGAGTTCAGCCTGATCGACGCAGTCATTGTACATCTTTTCGCTGGCATAGTGCTGGCCGAATCCGTCATTGCTGAAGAGGATGTTTTCACCGGTCATATAGGTGAACATCGTATCGGGCCAGTGCAGCATCGGTGCTTCGATGAAGACGAGCTGGCTGCTTCCGAGGTCCAGCGTATCGCCGGTCTTGACATTGACGAAGTTCCAGTCCTGGTGATACAGGCCGCGCAGGATGGCTTCCCCTTTCTTCGTGCAGTAAATCGGCGTGTCCGGGATTTCACGCATCAGGGCCGGCAGGGCGCCGCTGTGATCGTTTTCATTATGGTTCATGACGATATAGTCGATGTCCTTGAGGTCGATTTCGCGCTTTAAGTTAGCGACAAATTCTTCATCGAAGGGTTTCCATACGGTATCCATCAAAACAGTCTTTGTATCGCGGATCAGGTACGAGTTGTAGGAAGATCCCTTTTCTGTAGAATATTCATGTCCATGAAATTCGTTCAGTTCCCAATCGATTTTCCCTACCCAGGTTACTTTATCTGTCAGTTTTTTTCCCATGTCTATCGTCTCCTTTTATGTAGCTATTGAAATCTGACTTGGTTCATCGTTCTTACAAGACTAGTATAATTGGGAAGGCGTTACAAAGCAGTTGCATTTGCAACGGGTGAAGCCTTTTTGGAAAATCCAGACAAAAATATGATGCTGGCAGGGGAGGCCATGGTATAATGAAAAAAATGGCTAAGGGAATGGAGATGACAATTTTGGCAAAATTGGAACTGGGAGACTGTCAGCAGCTGTTTTCAGACAGAATCTATGAACGGGGTCTGGTGTATTATGAAGATGAGGCTGTACATGATATAGAAAGGACAGGAAATAAGATTACGGCGGCCGTAGATGGCTCTGAGACGTATACGGTGACGCTATATGTCAAAGCGGATGCTGTCTATAATATGACCTGCACCTGCCCGTATGCTGCGAAGGGAGAACATTGCAAGCATATGGTAGCGGTATTGCTGGCTTTGGAGGATGGACAGCTGCAGGAAGAGACGGAAACGGATGGCCGGGAACGGACGTGGAAGGATATCCTGCAATCTATGCCGGAACAGGAGGTGCGGTCATTGCTGTTTCAATTACTGGAACGTGATCCGGAAAAGCAGCAGTCTCTCGTTTTAACCTATTCTAAAGGCATGCTTTCCAAAAAAGAGATGCAAAAACTTCTCCGCCAGGCAAAGGCTCTGTGCCGGCCGTATGAGCGGGAGGGATTTGTGGACTACTGCGGCCACATTATGAGAAGAAAATACGGGATAGGTATGTCTGGTACGTAAAAGGACTCATGCCTGATTCCCGCCATCGCAGTCAGTATCGCAATTGTATCCAATACTTGAAGAAAATCTGCCAGTATCCGAGAGGAGAAGAAATCGTACGCAATCTGGCCCGTGATTGGCAACAGACCTATACAACCCGCCGGGCTATGAAGGAAGAATTGGAACAGGCAGGGTTTTGAGCCGTTATTGTAATGCAAAAGTCAGGAGGAACATCTGATGATGAAGAAAACATGGATGAGAAAAGTATTGCAGATTCTGAGCGTTTGTTGTTTGTCCGGTGTGCTGGTGCAGGCCGCTGAACCGGCGGATACATTTCAGCAGCTGGAACCGCAATTTGTCCTCAAAGAACAGGTGCCGGTCCACTTTACGGGTGCTGATGCGGATGATTATGTCCTGAGCGGATATGTGAAGGGTGCCGGTTATGGACCGTCTCATGTAGCGGCCGTCATGGCCTATGATGAGGTGCAGAAAAAATGGACTTCTGTCTATCAAAGTGAGCGGAAATATGCCCCGCTACACGTTCTTTCGGGAAATCTGCTGAACAATAAACGGGATCAGCTGGTATTATATAAACACGAAGGAAGCGGCGCGTTCCTGAGCTATGATGTACTGGCCTGGCTGAATGAAAAACCACAGGTACTATTAAGCCGGTCGGCTATCTTCCAGGGCGATGTAGAAATCAAAAATGGCCAGCTCATCGAACACATGGGCCATCAGGATACGGTATACCGCTGGAAGGGCAAGCGCATGATGACAAAAGAACTGCCGGAAGAAATTGCTGTCCCGGCAGGATATACCATATCATTCGCCATAGGAAATAACGGTGTCGTATACACATCCCAGCAGTCACTGACCATGAAAGTAGGCGAAACGATGCAGCTGCGCCGGCTGAACCGGGGGATGAGGGAACGAGTTTTGTACGATGGGCAGGGACCGCTGACCTGCAAAGATGACCTGTTTACGGCAAACAAACCGGGGACGTCAACGATTACCATCATTCCGGATGGATATAACTGGGACAAAGCCGTCAAAATCGTCGTCCGCGTCATCGCTTAGCCATAAGGACAGTTATATGGAAGGGGAATCATGTTCTCTTTCGATTCCTTCGTGACATAGTTGCTTTTTTGATATCTGATATAAAATAGGGGTTGCTGGAAATCCATATTATTTTATGATAGAATAGTAGTGGATAATAATTATCCAAATTAAAGAGGAGTGTGAACTACGATGAAAAAATGGACAATAGTTGTTTCGGCAACTCTCTTGACACTGGCTGCTTCGGCCGCATTGGCATCGGTACCGCAGGAATCCCTGTATCTGGGGGGAATTGGGTACGGCAATGATGGTTCGTACGTACGGCAGATATATGGTGCACCGACGGAGATTGAACGGGAGTATACGTCGTCCGTTCCGTCCGGGTCGGTCGTCGAGTATGAATATGGTGATTCCGTATCCATTCATCTGGTAGATGAAATCGTATACCGTGTAGAATCTTCGGCTAATAATGGCTGGCAGACGCCGGAAGGCATCCATGTAGGGATGGACGCGTCGGTGTTGCAGCAGACGTATGGTGCGCCCGATGTGATTCATGGTGATAAGTTTATTTACACAGCCGTAGGAACCCCTGATGTAGGAATGGTCTTTGAAATCGAAAAAGGCAAAATCGACGAGATAGAAATAGGAAAAATTAAGTAATAGGCTAGTGGAAGAGGACTGCCTGATCGGACGGAAATTCGTACGGTCAGGCAGTCCTTGTTTACATATATTTTTCTATTCCTTTGCCGTAATTAGATACATTTCTTTTATGATGGGGGTGTTCATAAAAGTGTGTGGATGGCCTGGCTGGACCAGACTCTTTCGGCAAATAATAAGTATCCGGTTATTATATTCTGTCATGCACCTCTTTCCGGGACGGCTCTGCCGGCTGCTGATGGATCGGCCCGGCCGGTACGCCGCAATGCCGTACAGCCGGCAGATGCGCTGGAACGAATCCTGCTGGCTCATCCACAAGTCCGGCTCTGGGTGTCCGGCCATACCCATACGCGCCCCAAAGATGGAGATTTCATGACCGACGCCAATTATTATCATGGACGCATCCTCAATGTATACAATGCCGATTGGGACAATGAATCCGATATCTACACGAATTCTCTGTATTTGTTTGAAGATAAAATCGTCATCCGGACGTACAGTCACCGGCAGCATGCGTGGCTGCCGCAGTTTAACCGGGTGATACCGGCAGCCGCGTATCTGTCTAAGGCAGCGTAGCTATTTCTCTGTTTCGTGAACCTTGAGCCATGAGCTCCAGGAATGAGCGAAGTTTGTCTGGTAATTTTCCTGTACATACTGGTAGAAGAGCCGTATCATACGATTCTTTTCATTATAATAGGGGCCTTTCCAGTCAGACGGTGAAGGATGAGAAACGGTATGAGCCGTATAATTCCCTCCGATTTCATATTCTCTGTAGAGAATGTCTTTCAGGGGAACGGAGGGATTTTTCATCATATCGTACATATTCATAAAAGCCGTTGTCCGGCCCATGCCGGCTTCGCAATGAAAATGCAGCCAGGCCTGAGGCGGCAGGGATTGGACAAAGCGGATGAACCGGTCTATCGTTTCCGGACGGGGCCAGAGATGGTCTGTGGCTGTGATGCGGTAGTAGTGAAGGCCCGCTTCTCGCACTAGTTCTTGTTCCGTTTGTGCCTGGTCGACAGATACGGTGCGTACAGGAAGGACGGCATCGTTTTTTCCCTGCTGATACAGAATGACGGTCTTTCCTTTGATGTGGTGAAGCCGATTTTTTTCGTCTTGAAGGACAGCGTGACGGCTTTTGCCTTTATTACCCCAGTCCCGCGGCCCGTACCAACTGATGGGGATCCCATTGGCAAACCCATGGGATTCCTGCCGCAGGTCTACAATGTACACTGGCCCGGATGCCTTTTCTTTTAATACGCCCGCCAATGTCTGCAGCTGTTTTTCCGTGAATTGTGCTGATCCGGAAGCGTGTAATTGGGACAGTCCCTGCCGGGACGGAATATAGGCAGTATCGATTTCCTGCCGGTATTTTTTTTCAACAGGCCGGAAAAGCATATCGGTCGTACGGAAATTGCGGGGCAGTGCCGTCACATCGGTGGCATCGAGACGCCAGACCCTGCCTTCGTAGGAATCCCGGGATTTTTCTACAAGGGCCGGGATCTGAGGAGACGGTGAGGCCGGCGGGGTCTGCCCGTACGACATGATGGGGCAGGCAAGTAGTGCAAACAGAAATACGATGGCAACGTTTTTCATAGGAGTCCTTTCTTGCCGGAGGGAGGACAGGGTAGAGCCGGCCGGCAATAAAAAAGGAATTGCGGCATGGTTCACGTGTTCCATGGTCAATTCCTGCAATAGTATGTAAAAAATAAAATAAAACAGAGGCCATTTTCGGTGACGGCCTCTGTCCTTTGGTGGAGATGAAGAGGATTGAACTCTCGACCTTACGGATGCGAACCGCACGCTCTCCCAGCTGAGCTACATCCCCATGAACTGATAGTATTATCCTAAATCAATTTTGGGAATTTCGCAAGTCCCGATTTAAAAAATTTATATTCTTTGTTTAACATTTCCTAATCCTTTATATACTATATTTTTAATATTCATTGGTATACTTCCATTGTAGAAAATGATATTGCGCATGGGAGGAAAGGAAATATGAAATTTTTAGTTACATACAGAACGCGCATTTCACAAGTATTGGGCTTGGCCTTTGTCGTGTTATTTCTTGTTTCGGGAAAACCGCTGGAAATGGCAGCACCGGTGTTGACGGGTATTCTTTTCTTTTTAGGCTGTTTGTTGGTAGGTCTGGCGACAGCGGGGAGATTGTGGTGTGCCCAGTATATTGCCGGTTATAAAGACGGAGTGCTGGTTCGGGAAGGTCCCTATTCGGTCTGTCGCAATCCTCTGTATTTTTTCAGCTTCCTGGGGTGTGCTGGTGTCGGATTGTGTACGGAATCCTTGTCACTGGCAGCAATGCTTATCATTGGATTTGCCGTGATATACCCTATGATCATCCGGTCAGAAGAACAGAAACTGCTCCGCTTATTTGGCAAGCCTTACGAAGAATATCTGGCCGGCGTGCCCCGGTTCATCCCGGACAGGAGCCTGTATCACGAACCAAAAGAATATACGGTAAAGCCCAAGGTTTTCCGCAAGGCGGCCTTTGATGTATTGTGGTTTATCGGAGTCGTCGGTATTCTGGAGTGTCTCGAAGCCATCCAGTCTACCGGATTGATTCCACAGTTGCTGCAGCTCTATTAAGCTTTTTTCTTTACTCTTAGGCAACTTCCTGCCATAATATAAGTAAAAAACGCAGGAGGCATATGTATGAAACACGATGATGACATGACGTTTTCACCGGATGAATTGGATACGCTCAACATATGGCAGCAGAAGGAAGAGTTTTATGATCAAGGAGTCTCTACTACAGAAGTATGGCAGGCTGGCTGGAGCGAAGGCTGGCAGGATGGAGCCAGGGATCAGACGCGTAAAATCGTACAGAATTTATTGAAACTGGGAGTTGGGACTGAAATCATTGCTCAGGCAGCAGGATGGTCTTCTCACGATGTAGAAGCAGAGCGGGATTCTTTAAAAAAATAATATTTCTATTTTCTATCCACTTTCTCTATTTGGACAGGTCTTGCAAATTATGAGGGCAAGACCTGTTTTCTATACATAAACGGCATATATCTTATCTTTTTTACGAAAAGCAATACATTATGGCCTATAACGTGTTATAATAATCGTAGCAAATGAAACTCGGGGGATTATGTATAGCAGGAGCAATGGCAGTAGCCCCTGCATTTTATATATAGGTGGTTGCTTCGTATGCTGCAGAGAGAAGGTGTAGTATGCAGGAATATGGCAGATTGAGGGAATTGCGGTATGAAGCCCGGTTATCACAACAGGAAGTGGCAAACATGCTTCATTGTACGCAGGTAGCGTATAGTCTGTACGAATCGGGGAAACGGAAAATTTCTATAGCCAGGCTGGTAATTCTGGCGCGTTTCTACGAGACATCTATTGATTATATAGTCGGTCTTGTAGATGAACGGAAGCCGGCCGGCCCGTATGTAAAGAACTGGAAAGAAATTCATTAAACGAAAGGACTGCAAAGAAGCAGGGGCTTCTAGGGCAGTCCTTTTGTTATTTTCTGTTATTCGATAATGGCACCGTAATGCGCTGATTTTACCAGACGGGCATAGATGGACAGGTAACCCTCTTTGATTTTAGGTTCCGGCGCCTGCCAGTTTTTCAGTCTCTTATCGATTTCTTCCGGAGAAACCAGGAGATCAAGACGGCGGTTGGGAATATCGATACGGATGCGGTCTCCATCTTCAACGATAGCCAGGGGGCCTCCTTCGGCTGCTTCCGGAGAAATGTGGCCTACGAAGCCGCCCTTGTTGGAACCGGAGAACCGGCCGTCGGTGATAAGAAAGACATCTTCGGCAAGACCGTATCCAAGTAGTAATTCCAGCGGCGTAAACATTTCCCTCATGCCAGGGCCTCCTTTGGGGCCTTCGTAGCGGACGACGATGATGTCTCCTTTTTCGATTTTATTATCGTAGATGGCCTGAGTTAATTCTTCCTCGCTGTCGTACACTTTAGCCGGACCTTCAAAGGTATGATGTTCTACTGGAATGGCGGCAGGTTTGCAGACACCGGAAAGGGGAGCCAGATTTCCTTTGATGATGGCCAGACCTCCGTCGGGGCGGAACGGATTTTCCAGCGGATGGATGACTTCCGGGCGCAGGATGCGGGCGTCCTGTAGATTTTCCTTCATCGTCCGCCCGGTTACTGTGAGAGCATCCCCATGAAGCAGGGACAGGATTTCGTGCATAACGGCCGGTACCGCACCGGCCTCATAGAAATCGACCATATCGTACTGGCTGGCTGTCATAAGCCGGGCAATCTGCGGTGTTGTGCGACTCAGTTCTTCATAATCATCAATGGTAAAAGGAACCTTTGCTTCATGGGCAATAGCCAGGATATGCATGATGAGATTAGTCGAGCCGCCGATAGCCATGCCGAGGCGGACGGCATTTTCAATGGATTTGCGGGTGATAATGTCGCGGGGGCGTAAGCCTTCTTTGACCATATCGACGATGCGGCGTCCCGACTGGCGGGCAATGTCCATGCGTTTTTTATCTACTGTAGGAATCATGGCAGAACCGGTGAGGGACATGCCCAGTCCTTCAGCCAGACAACTCATGGTATTGGCGGTACCGATCATCTGGCAGGAGCCCGGTGTCGGGCAGGCTTCGCGTTCGACCGTTTCGAATTCTTCCCGGCTGCACTGGCCGGACCGGTACTTCCCGGCGTATACGGCTGTTTCGTTGACGTCGATGTCTTTTCCGTTATGATGACCGGGATACATGGGGCCACCATTTACGACGATGGCGGGCAGGTTCAGCCGGGCAGCGGCCATGAGAATGCCCGGCACGATTTTATCACACGAACCGAGGAGGACCATTCCGTCCAGCATGTGGGCCTGAACCATGATTTCGATGCTGGCGGCAATGATTTCGCGGGACGGGAGAATATAATGCATGCCGTCGTGGCCCTGGGCGATGCCGTCACAGCCACCGATGGTGCCGAATTCACAAGGCGTGCCGCCGTTTTCCTCAATCCCGGCACGGACGTATCCGGCAATGCGTTTTAGATTATACTGTCCCGGGCAGATATCATTCCAGGTGTTTACAATAGCGATGAATGGCTTTTTAAAATTTTCGTCGTTATAGCCCATAGAACGGTACAGGCCGCGGGCCAGGGCTCCCTTGTCCGGGTCGCCAATAAACGATGCACTTCTCCATGTCATATAGATGCACTCCTTTTCTTGTATCCTAGTATTCGTTTTATGTACATAAAGTATACGTTTTCTTTCTCATAGGTGTCAATGAAGAAAGAGGAGATCCTGTTTAGTATGAATAATCTATATGCTTTATAGAGAATACATGTGTCCTGTGCATACAAAAACCGGCCCTGTCATGGACAAGGCCGGATCCGGCGGTGCGATATGAAGTCTCAGGCAAAGTAGGTGGGATAAAACTCCTTCAGACCTTTGAGCAGGGGGAGGACACGGACGACATGAGGTCCCATTACATGCAGAGCCGCTTCTTCGTCCTGTTTTTTGATGGCTTCCACAATCTGGCGATGCTGGTCGAGTACGATTTCCATCTGATTGACCCGCGACATGGTGACCAGCACGCGGGCGCGGAGATAATTGAGGTCCGTTTTGGTGAGGTAATCCCAGATGCGGCTGCGATGACAGCCATCGAAAATAGTCTTATGCAGTACTTCGTCCAGCTTGAACAAGGTAGTATTATCTGATTTGGCAATGGCCTGCTGCTCCCGGACCAGGTTATTTTCCAGGCGTTTCAGGTGTGTCTTAGGAAATTTTTTGCATGCCTGCTTGATAATCGCACATTCCACGGCCTGGCGCATAAAACAGGAATCGTCGAGCTGTTCTGTCTGAATCCGCGATACGGTCGTTTTGCGCTGGGGAACGATATCGAGCAGTTTCAGCTGGGCCAGGCGCACGAAGGCATCACGTACGGGTGTGCGGCTGATATCGAGCTGGGAGGAAATGTCTTGTTCTGAAATAGCGGTACCGGGAGCGAGCTGGAAGGACACGATATTGCTGTACATCATGCGGAAAACATATTCCCGGCTGTTTTCCCTTGGTTTTTTAGGTGATAGTTTTAGTTCTGTCATAATTAATCCTCTGTAAACGTTATAGATCCATGCTATAGGTTATTATAGCATAGATGACGTATGTTTTGCTATGTATGTCAAAATATTCAAAGGATTTAATCATATTTCAACAATGTCGGAAAAAACGATGGCGGAGGCGCGTTTCAGGTATGATTGAAGGTGATGGTATGCTCTGTTGCTATTACGAACTTGCATTTTGATTCAATGTGAAACGTGTTATGATTATAAATAGGGAGTTTCTTACAGAGGAGTGGTATGTATGAATCAATTCAAGGAAAAAATTCAAAAGGGAGAAGCATTACTGGGGACATTCATTGAACTGAATAATCCGGCTATTGCCCAGATTGCCGGGCTGGCAGGATATGATTTCGTCATTCTCGATGGAGAACACGGTGAAATCGCCGTTGAAGATGCAGCTAATCTGGCACGGGCGGCAAAACTGGCAGGGACTGCCGCTATTTTCCGCGTCAATACGAATGATCCGACCCTCATTGGCAAAGTACTCGATACAGGCGCTGACGGTGTAGAAATTCCGGAGATCGGCTCTGCTGAAGAAGCGGAACGGGCTATCAAAGGCGCAAAATTCACACCGGAAGGCGAACGGGGATGCAACCGCTTTGTCCATGCCGGCGAATATGGTCGCATGACAAGTGAACAGTTTTTTGGCCAGTCTAACGCCAATACTATTGTCGTGCTTCAGGTAGAAGGACAGGACGGAGCCAGAAATATTTCAGATATCCTGAAAGTCAAAGGCGTCGATGTCGTATTCATCGGGCCGTACGACCTTTCGGCATCTCTCGGCATTCCGGGACAGACGGAACATCCCAAGGTCCTGGCCCAGATTGATGAAATTTTGAAATTGGGCAAGGAAAACGGCGTAGCCATCGGTCTGTATGTAGACAGCATCGAATCGGCCATCAACTGGAAAAAGAGAGGCGTACAGTATCTGGCCCTCCAGACGGATACAGTCAGCCTGTATCAGCATTTCCAGGCCAATACAGATGCCTTCCACGCAGAATAAGACTATAGGTGCACACATATAAAAATGGGACTGTCTTCATGAGCTGACCCCCAATTGTTAGACCTAACATCTAACGATTGGGGGTCAGCTCATAACTGAGTCCCTTTTTTAGAAGAGGCTATTATGTTATAGCCCCAAGGTCTAACTTTTTGGGGTCACATCATCGGGCAGTCCCATTTTTTTTATATAATGGTTTGCCGGTGTGATACCGGTGACGTCCTTCTCCAGATTAGGCAATCTATGGTATGATAGGATAGTACAGGAGAGGAGGATGGCTGTGAATATGATGCAGATGGGGATGCTGGTCGTCGTGGCTTTTGTCATTTTTGTCATACTGGCATCTATGGGCGTGATACATTAATATGCGAGGCAAATGAAAGAATAGAGGGTAGATAATTGGCGGAAATCGGGTATAATTTACCTATACCTATGGTGGTAACAATTATCGGTAAGGGGGATTTTGTATGGCAACTTTGGTGAGTTCGCAGAATACGTGGATGCTCATGACGATTATGTGTGGAGCCGTAGCGGTTTCCATCTATCTGGAACAAAAATATACCTGGGCTTCCCGGATTTCCGGTGCCGTCATCGCGCTGGTCATGGCCTTGGTTCTGGTTAATACGGGGATTATTCCTACGAGTGCGCCCCTTTATGACGATGTCGTCTGGGGCTATGCTGTGCCACTGGCTATCCCGCTCCTTCTGCTGCAGGCAAATCTGCAGAAAATATGGAGGGAAACGGGACGGCTGCTCTTTATTTTTTTGATCGGGTCTGTCGGTACGGTCTGTGGAGCCGTCCTGGGAACCTGGCTGTTGGGGCCGTTCGTACCGGGACTCCCCAAAGTCGCGGCCATGATGACCGGTTCGTATATTGGCGGCGGCGTGAATTTTACGGCCCTGGCCGATGCATTCAAGGCTGGCGGTACTCTCGTTTCTTCGGCGACAGTTGCCGATAATCTCAATATGGCAGTCTATTTCCTGGTACTGCTGGCTATTGCCGGCAATGCCTTTTTCCGCCGGGTCTATACACATCCCCATATTGATGCCGTATTGCAGAACGGCGTATCGGAAGAAGGAAAGACGCTGGCTGCGGCCTACTGGGGGAGAAAAGATATTTCCCTCAAGGATATTGCCATTGATCTGGCCTACGCAGTCATTGTCGTAACGATTTCCAAACTGATTGCGGCAGGACTGGCCGGTATCATTCCAAAGGGAAACTGGTTCCTCGATATGTGCAATACCTTCTTTGGCAGTCAGTATGTGTGGATTACGGTCATTTCCATGGTGTATGCGACGTTTTTTGCCAAAAAGGCAGCTACTATGCATGGCGCTCAGGAAGTGGGTACTTATTTCATCTATCTCTTTTTCTTTGTTATCGGTGTGCCCGCATCGATTATGGAAATCCTGCGTAATGCACCGCTGTTGTTTGTCTTCTGTTTCCTCATGGTTGTCATCAATATGGCTTTCTGCTTTATCGGTGGCAAATTGTTCCATTTCGATCTGGAAGATATCATTCTGGCATCCAATGCCAATATCGGCGGGCCGACGACGGCTGCCGGTATGGCTATTTCCCAGGGGTGGACCCGTCTCGTTGGTCCTTCCATGCTGGTAGGTACCTTCGGCTACGTCATTGGCACCTACCTGGGTATTATCGTCGGCAGTTTGCTGGGAGCCTGATTACGAAAAATTTGTTAAAACGGAGTTGTACTAAGATGAACGTCAGTTTATTTTCGTACGGCTCCGTTTTTGTTATATGATATTGACAAAAATGAACACTTTTTCTTGCTCATGAGGTATAATAAACATATATACAGTGAATAAGGAGGCGCGGATTCATGAATATTGAACGATATCGTGTCAAAGAAGGTGAAAAGGTAGACCTCAGCCAGTATGCCACGGCGTGTGACGTAGACATTGACAAGAAAAAGGTAAAAAAAGAGTGGATGCCCCGCGTGATGGAAGAACTGAACGGATGGCAGGAAAAGCTGTATGCCGATAACCATTATGGAGTCCTCATTGTATTGCAGGCTATGGATGCGGCAGGAAAAGATGGTACGGTCAAACATGTCTTTGCCCAGCTGGATCCGGCAGGTGTACATGTGACCAGTTTCAAACAGCCCAGTGCCGAAGAAAAAGATCACGACTATATGTGGCGGATTAATAAAGCCCTGCCCAGCCGCGGTGAAATAGGTATATTTAATCGTTCCCACTATGAAGATGTCGTCGTGACTCATATCCACAACCTGATCAAGAGTGACGGCATGCCGGAAAAATTGATTGGCAAGGATATATGGGAACGCCGCTACCGCCAGATTAGGGACTGGGAACGGTATTTGGCGGAAAATGGATTTCCTATGGTCAAGATTTTCCTTCACGTGTCCAAGGATGAACAGAAAAAACGCCTCATAGACCGGATCGTGACTAAACAGAAGAACTGGAAATTTTCCATGTCCGATATCAACGAACGGAAATATTGGAACCGCTACCAGAAAATATACGGGGAAGTCCTGAGTGCAACATCGACTAAGTATGCGCCGTGGTATATTGTACCGGCTGATGATAAATGGTATACCCGGTACGTCGTAGCTCAGATTGTTCTGGAAAAGCTGCGGGCTATCAAACCGGATTTTCCCAAACTGGCGCCGGATGTGGAAAAACAGCTGGCACAATTCCGCATGCTGCTCAAGGAAGTCAACCTGGACGATCTTAAAAATATCAAGACTATTATTGAAAAGAAATAAAATAGTAGTCATGACAGAAATACGAAATAATCATGTATACAAGATGTTTTTCTCATGAGTAAAGCGTTTGACCTTGACTTATTTTTCACAAATTTCGTATAATAAAAAAGAACAAAACTTCTTTATTTATCTTAATAAATTTATGGGTAACAGGAACCTGATACCGCTGGACAGGGATGCATCGGCGGATTTATCCGGCATGACCGGACGGGTTTTTGCATAAGGAGGTAACAACAGATATGTACAAACTTTCACAAATTGCAGAAGAGTACCAAAAGAAACTCGTGACGCCGCAGGAAGCGGCAGCTGTCGTCAAAAGCGGAGACCGTGTATCGTACGGCCTTGGCTGTTCGGCACCGTATGATACGGATAAAGCGCTGGCCGACCATATCAATAAGGATGGCTTGAAAGATGTGGAAATCATCGATGCGACGCTGATTCAGGATCATCCGTTCTTTACCTATACGGAAACGGAATCCAACGATCAGGTCCGTTTCGTATCGGGCCATTTCAATGGATTCGACCGCAAGATGAATAAAGCCGGCCGCTGCTGGTTCATGCCGCTCCTCTTTAATGAACTGCCGAAATACTGGAGCCATAAAAAAGTGGATGTCGCCATTTTCCAGGTACATCCGATGGATAAATGGGGCAACTTCAATCTGGGGCCTCAGGTAGCCGATTTAAGGGGCATTCTCAAATCGGCGGATAAGGTCATCGTAGAAGTCAATCAGAAAATGCCGAAGGCACTGGGCTATGAAACGGAACTGAATATTGCCGATGTCGATTTCATCGTCGAAGGATCCAACCCGGATATGCCGATTGTCCCGAATAAACCGTCGACCCCGGTCGATGATAAAATTGCCAGCTTCGTCGTACCGATGATCAAAGATGGCAGTACGCTGCAGCTCGGTATCGGAGGGATTCCGTCCGCTATTGGCCATAAACTGGCAGAATCGGATGTCAAAGACCTGAGCGGTCATACGGAAATGCTGGTAGATCCCTATGTCGAATTGTACGAAGCCGGGAAGATTACCGGTAAAAAGAATCGCGACAGAGGTAAAATCATGTATACCTTCGCCGGTGGCACACAGCGTCTGTATGATTTTATCGATGACAACCAGATCGTGTTCAATGCACCGGTCAACTATGTCAACAATATCAATGTCGTTGCCAGCATTGATAACTTTGTTTCTATCAACAGCTGCATCAACCTTGACCTTTATGGTCAGGTCTGCGCCGAATCGGCAGGTTACCGCCATATCAGTGGTACCGGCGGTGCGCTGGACTTCGCACAGGGAGCCTATCTTTCCGAAGGTGGCCAGGGCTTCATCTGCGTCCATTCGACGCGTAAACTGAAAGATGGCAGCCTGGAATCGCTGATCCGCCCGACTCTGACTCCGGGATCTGTCGTCACGACACCGCGTTCGGCCGTTCACTACATCGTTACCGAATACGGCGTAGCCCTCCTCAAAGGCCAGTCCACATGGCAGCGGGCAGAAGCGCTGATTAATATTGCTCATCCTGATTTCCGGGAAGAACTCATTAAAGAAGCAGAAAAAATGGGCATCTGGACGAAGACGAGCAAGACAGAATACTGATCCTGATACGGATATTTGCATAAAGACGGGGCCGCATCCCATGGGTATACATTCATGGGATGCGGCCCCGCTTTTTGTTTCTCTTTTATTTCAGTACGGCACCCGTATTGGCCGATGTGACCAGCCGGGCATAACGGGACAGGTAGCCTGTTTTGACTTTCGGTTCCGGTTGTTTCCAGGCCGCTTTGCGGGCGGCCAGTTCTTCATCGCTGACGCAGAGTTCCAGCTTGCGTTGTGGGATGTCGATGGAAATGATATCCCCGTCGTGGATGAGGGCGATAGGGCCGCCTTCCATGGCTTCCGGTGAAATATGGCCGATGCAGGCTCCGCGACTGGCACCGCTGAAACGGCCGTCTGTCAGAAGGGCGACTTTAAGCCCCATGCCGGTGATGACGGCTGTCGGGTTGAGCATTTCTCTCATGCCCGGCCCGCCCTTAGGCCCTTCATAGCGGATGACGACCACATCTCCTTCGTGGATTTTACCGCCGATGATGGCTTCGATGGCATCTTCTTCGGCATCAAAACAGCGTGCCGTTCCTTTGTAGACGAGGAGATCCCGGTCTACGGCGCTTTCCTTGATGACCGAGCCGTCGGGAGCCAGATTACCCGTCAGGATAGCGATGCCGCCTTTATGCATATAGGCGTTTTCCACACCGTGGATGACTTCATGGTTCAGGATTTCTGCATGTTCGATGCGGCTGGCAATGGTGCCGGTGACCGTCTGCGCTCCCGTATGGATGAGTCCCAGTTTGGTCAGTTCCTTCATGACGGCGCTGATACCGCCGGCTTCATCCAGGTCCTGCATATGGTACGTACCGCCCGGGCTCATCTTCGTGATATAAGCTGATTTACGGCTGATTTCATCGAACACGCGGAGCGGCAGGTCTACACCCGCTTCGTGGGCGATGGCGGGCAGGTGGAGCGCCGTGTTGGTCGAACCGCCAATGGCCATATCGACGGCGATGGCATTTTCAAAGGCTTCACGGGTCATAATGTCGCGGGGGCGTATATCGCGGCGCACGAGATCCATGATGACTTCGCCGGCTTTTTTGGCCAGCATGCGGCGCCGTCCGAAATAGGCAGCCGGAATCGTGCCGTTACCGGGAAGACCCATGCCCAGTACTTCTGTAAGGCAGTTCATGGTATTGGCTGTGAACAGACCGGCACAGGAGCCACAACCCGGGCAGGCCCGTTCTTCCATGTCTTCCAGCTCATCTGGCGTAATCTGGCCCGATTCCACTTTACCGGCGGCTTCGAACATGGTGCTGACGCTGATATCGCGTCCCTGGTAACGGCCAGCCAGCATAGGTCCTCCGCTGACGACGACGGCAGGAATATTCAGGCGGCCGGCAGCCATGAGCATAGCCGGTACGATTTTATCGCAGTTGGGAATGAGGACCAATCCGTCGAAGGCGTGGGCGGTGGCTACGGCTTCGATGGAATCACAAATCAGTTCACGGCTGGACAGGGAAAATTTCATGCCGTCATGGCCCATGGCGATGCCATCACAGACGCCGATGGCGGGAAATTCAATCGGCGTGCCTCCGGCCGCGGCTACGCCGAGTTTGACGGCCTGGGCGATTTCCCGGAGATGGATATGGCCGGGGATGATTTCGTTAAACGCGTTAACGACGCCAATCAGCGGTTTGGACAAGTCTTCATTGGAATAGCCCATGGCATGGAATAACGTACGATGAGCCGTACGGGTACTGCCTTTTTTTACGATATCACTACGCATAAGGTACCTCCTTTATGAGTACATGCATTATATCTAATATATGATAGTCAGGCATTGCGTGTCGCAGCCTGTTTTAGTCCTTGCTGTCCCAGATACCAGGTGACGAACTGATGGGCGATGCGGCCGTTGCGTCCGGAATGCTCGTGCTCCCAGCGTACGCCGAGAATCCGCAGTGTTTCTTTATCGAGAGAAATGCCGGATTTTTCCAGTTCATGGCCAATCATAGCCAGATATTCGTCCTGGGTGGGCTGGGTATAATGCAGGATGAGGCCGAACCGGTCTGACAGGGAGATAGATTCGTTGGCACTGTCCTGCATGTAGATATCATCAATCTGGTCGCTGCGGTCCTGCCAGGATTCCCGCAGGAGATGGCGGCGGTTGCTGGTCGCGTAAATGAGGACATTGTCCGGCTGGGGTGTCACCCCGCCGTCGATGACCGATTTCAGGTATTTGTACTCCGTTTCCCCTTCGTCAAAGGACAAGTCGTCGAAAAAGAGGATGAATTTCAGATTTTTACTGGCACATAGCCGTTCCATAACGGCTGACAGCTGCGATAACTGGCCACGGGCAATTTGTACCAGGCGCAGTCCACTGTCCCGGTAACGGCTTACCAGTGCTTTGACGGCGGTCGATTTGCCTGTGCCGCGTGCCCCTGCAAGGAGTACGTTGTTGGCCCGGTGACCGGCGATAAATGCCTGTGTGTTGGCCAGCAGCTTTTCTTTCTGCCGCTGGTAGGCAATGAGGTCGTCCCAGTCATATACGGGAAAATCGCGGATTCCCGTAAGGCGGCCTGATGAAGAAAGGCGGAATGCCGTAAACCGGGCCAGAGAACCACTGCCATGGGTCTTATAATGGTCTAACAGTATCTGTGCTGCCCATCCGGGAGATTCTGCCTGTATGAGTGCTTTCATCAGATCATCCCGTTCATGAGAGCGGATTGGGACAGCCGGCACATAGGAAGACAGAAAGTCACGACCGGTGAGTTCCCGTGTATCGATGCGCAGCCATGGCAGTAATACAGCCATATCCGAGGCCAGGGCCGCCATGAGGCCGGGGCCGTACGTACCATTCTGTTCCAGCGTCCGCGAGGCCGTATTGTCGCCCCAGATGAGCTGATAGGTCAGATAGGCTGGCAGCAGGTTTCCTGAAAGTCCCAGTTGTTCGGCTTTTTCAATGAGCTGGGCAGCCAGACGGGATTGCAGGCTCTCTGATTCCGGGGATTGCTGCAGGGATTGCAGTGTCTGGATGAGAGAATCTGTCAGCAAGTCACGACAGACGAGGAGTTGTTGCAAATCGGGACAAATCATAATGTCTCCTTCCTACGTTTCCATATGCTTGACCGCATCTTTTCCGCGTGACAGGCTGATAGAACCAGTGCGGGCGATTTCCAGTATTTCATAATACTGCAGCATATTCAGCATGGCATCGATATGATCCTCCCGGCCGGCGAGACGGAAAATCAGGGATTGTTTGTCCACGTCTACGATTTTGGCATGGAACAGTTCCGCCAGATTACTCAGTTCAATCCTGTCTTTCGCCGTGATGTACCGGATTTTAATCAGGGCCAGGTCATAGCTGACGAATGGCTTGTCATCGAGAATGACGATTTTGATGACATTGATTAGTTTGGCCAGCTGGTTGACGGCCTGATCCAGTTCCCAGTGATCTTTTACTTCTACGATGATATTGATGCGCGTAATATCGGCGTCTTCGGTATAGCCGGCATTAATAGCTTCGATGTTGATGCCACGGCGGCTGATGAGGCCGGCGACATGGGTCAGGACGCCAGGTTTATTATCTACGAGCAGAGCCAGATGTTGTCTCATGTACGGCTGCCTCCTTCCAGAATCATTTCATTCAGACGTTTTCCGCCGGGTACCATGGGATAGACGTTTTCATCGGCGGGGATGCGGACTTCCAGAAGAGCCGGTCCCGGCACGGACAGAAATTTTTCTATGGCTTCATCCAGCGTATCCGGCGTTGTGGCCGTAAAGCCGGGAACTCCCATGGCTTCTGAAATAGCGGGAATGCGGTTTCCTTTTTTCAGGAGAGATGCTGCGTAGCGGCGGTGATAAAACATGCGCTGCCACTGATTTACCATGCCTAGGACACTGTTGCAGAGAACGACGGTCTTGACAGCAATGCCGTTATCGGCCAGCGTGGCAAATTCCTGACAATTCATCATGATGCTGCCATCGCCGCTCAACAGGAGAACCGTCTGCCCGGGACAGGCGAGTTTGGCTCCCATGGCAGCCGGGAGTCCGTATCCCATCGTTCCCAGCCCGCCGGAAGTAATGAAATGGCGGGGCTTTTCCGTGTCGTAAAACTGGGCGGCCCACATCTGGTGCTGGCCTACGTCAGTGACGACAATGGTATCATCATCCAGACGCTGGTTCAGTTTTTTAATCAGCACTTCTGGGGAAATTTGATTTTCCAGATGGCGGCAGGCAAATGGATGATCTTTCTTCATTGCCAGAACGTGATTGCGCCATTCCTGATAATGTTTTTTGTACGGTGTCCGCCCTTGTTGCACCTGATTGGCCAGCAGTGGCAGGGACCAGCGGAGATCGCCGCCGACACTGATATCAGCGTGGACGATTTTATTGATTTCCACCTTATCGATATCGAAATGGACAATCCGGGCATTTGGCGCAAAATTTTCGGCATCGCCGGTCACGCGGTCGTCGAAACGGCTGCCGATGGCCAGCAGCAGGTCGCATTCCATGACGGCCATGTTAGCTGCATATGATCCGTGCATACCGACCATTCCCAGGTGATTGGCATAGCTGTCTGGTACGGCTCCTTTGCCCATCAGCGTCGTGATGACCGGAATCTGCGTTTTTTCTACAAAGGAACGCAGATAGCCGGACGTATTGGAAAGGATGACGCCACCACCGGCCAGAAGCAGCGGCTTGTGTGCGGCAGCCAGTGCTTCTACGGCCTGGGTGACATGGTCTTCCTGACCGATATAGCGGCCGCTGTACCCCCGCAGATGGACCGTTTTAGGATATTTGAAATTCAGTGTAGCATCGAATACATCTTTAGCGATATCGATCAGGACAGGACCAGGCCGGCCCGTCGAGGCGATGTAAAAGGCTTCTTTCAGGATATGAGGCAATTCTTCCACGTCTTTTATCAAGTAATTATGCTTGGTAATCGGCGTCGTTATGCCGGAAATGTCGGCTTCCTGGAAGGAATCACGGCCAATCAGGCTGGTGGTGACCTGACCGCTGATGATGACCAGCGGAACGGAATCCATGTTGGCTGTCGCAATGCCCGTAACCATGTTACAGACACCGGGACCAGAAGTAGCAAAGCAGACTCCTGTTTTTCCCGTCGCCCGGGCATAACCATCGGCTGCATGGATAGCACCTTGTTCATGACCGGTAAGAATATGTGGAAATTCTGCCTTATATAATTCATCGTATAACGTCAGTACGGTGCCGCCGGGATAACCGAATACGACAGACACGCTTTCTTTTTTCAGGCATTCGATAATTGCCTGTGCACCATTGATGTTCATTGCCCCATTCCCTCTTTCTTATTATTCTGGTTTTTCTTCGTTCAGCCAGGACATCATCTTGCGCAGTTTGGCCCCTACTTCTTCAATGGGATGTTCGGCGTGCTGGCGGCGCATCGCCAGGAAATGGGCCCGGCCGGCAGCCT